>Ga0070682_100001486_pt1 | contig 13145 bp, 22 predicted proteins | sample KBSC63LmetaG_FD_64668 | JGI IMG/M metagenome (GOLD analysis project Ga0070682, IMG submission 64668) | Corn rhizosphere microbial communities from Kellogg Biological Station, Michigan, USA - KBS C6-3L metaG | ecosystem: Host-associated > Plants > Roots > Rhizosphere | place: USA: Michigan... | reverse complement strand
CCGTGGTGGGCCGGATTTGGGCCTTGTGGCGCCTCTTGAAACCGGGGGAAATATGGGGTTACAGCTGGACGGTGGGCCGGGGGTTCTGCCAGGTAGCGCGGGGGTGCGTGGGGGTCCGTGGGGCCTGCTGGCCGGTGGGGGCCCGGTGGGCGCCGATCCGGGGGGCCTGCGGGTGCAGGTAGTGCCGTGGTGCGCCGGCGCCGTGGTGGGCCGGGTAGCGGGCCGGGTGGCCCTGCGCCGGGGGCTGGCATGAGCGGGCCAGCGCCGACACCTGTGGCCGTGCAGCTGGTGCACTCGGGCGGCAAGCTGCGCGCCTATGCGAAGCGGCGCGCCGAGCATGAGGCCCAGGTGCTCGACGCGCTGGGCGACCCGCCGCCCGACTTCACCGAGGCCCAGCGCGCGGCATGGGTGCAGATCTCGAAGCTGGCCCCGGTCAACCTGCTCACCAGCGCCGACCGCGAACTCTTCGCGGGCTTCGTGGTCACGGCGGCCCTTCGCGCCGAGACGCTGCAGCTGTTCAATCGCATGGGCGGGCACGTGCTCGTGCGCGACAAGGTGCACGACCAGCTCGTGCTCAATCCGCTGATGCGCGAGTACCGGCGCATGACCGAGCAGCTGCGCGCACTCGGCTCCGAGCTGGGCTTCTCGCCAGCAGCGCGCACGCGCATGGCTGCGATGCTGGCCGGGGGCAACGGCGGCGGTGGCGGTGGTGGCGAGGGCGACGAGCTGATGCGCTTCCTCTCGCAAGGCCGGGGCTGACAGCAGACGAAAAAAAACCCGGCTCAGTGGCCGGGTTTGAATTTCTTCGCAGTGGGTTGGGCCCGCTGCCAGAAAGGACGCGCGCAGTATAGCTCTACGTGCTCAGCGGCTCGGGCGCCGTGGGGTCCAGAGTCAGGTACATCGTCGCCTGCCCCTGTTCGCTCATGCGCTGGCCTGCGTCCTCTCGCTCATAGATCGAGTCGAAGGCGATCAGCTCCTGGTCCATTGTCATGATGTAGTACCGGGGCTGCAGCGCATCGAGCCTGCCCTGCAGGGCCTTGAGCCGTGCGATCTGCTCATCCCGCTCGACCCGTTCTTCTATGTCGTGCTCCAGTACTGCCAGCGATCCGGCCAGGCTTTCGCATTCGGCCAGCACCGCGGCCAGGACGGCGCGGGCATCGGCAATTGCATTGCTCATCTTCATCAACTCCACAGTTCGCCCTGCTGGGCAGTCGCGCACCAGTGGCGCAGAAACTTCTCCACCGCAGTCTGCGACATGCAGCTGCCGATGGTGCCGCCCGAGACGCCGCCGCTGGCGGACACCTCGGCAATGTCGTACAGGTGGCCGCTGGCGCTCATCGTCATGCGCACCGTCTTCGCATCACGCACGGCGCTGGGCTCCCAGCCAGGCGGCAGGCTTGCCACCAGCTGGCGCGCGCCATGCACGCCCGCCTTGCGGGCCAACGCCGGGCTGGCCCCCAGGATCTGCTCGACCTGCGCCAGCAGCCGCTCGCTCACGGGAACAGAACAGCTCAACATTGCTCAGTACTCCGAGGGCAGCATCAGGGTCGCACCGCCTTCGCCGTGGTCCTGCAGGTAGAAGCGCCACACGCCCGGCGGGCACGTGGTGCTGCGCACGTGGTGGCGCACCAGCGGGTACTCGCCCGTGTCGCGCACGACCTCGATCTGGCCGCGTCGCTGCGAGTCCACTGCGAAGCTCACGAACACAATCTGGTGCTCCAGCGCCGCGCGCACATAGCGCGGGTCGAGTAGCAGGTGGTCGATCAGCCACCAGGCGCCGGCCAGGTCTGCGAAGGCTTGCACGCCCTCGGTGTAGCGCATGCGCTTGGCGAACGAGTGGCGCCACTGCTGGCCGCTGCCCGTATGGTGGGCCAGCGCCGTCGCCAGCTCGCCCGCCTTCGGGTCGTCCTGTGCGAACATGTCGTGGGTCAGATCGCTCATCGCTGCACCTCCAGCTTGCGCTTCATCGCGTCCAGGAACTCGATGCGCTTCGCATGCTCGGGCGCCGCCGGCCGGCCGCGCATGAGGCGGGCCCGCTGGGTCGCATGGCGAGAACGCAGCGCGCTCTCGATGGCCTGGCGCATCCAGCGCACCTCGGCCTCGTTCAAGATCTCCGGCGCGCTCACAGCTGCTCCACCGAGAAGACCAGGTCGGGCAGCACCAGGTCGTGCTGCTTCGCCAGCCCGTGAAAGTCGGGCCCGCCGCCCGCGCGGCAGACGAAGAAGTCGCCGCACACGGCCTGCAGGGTGCCGGCCACCGTAACCACGGCGTGGTGCCTGGGCAGCCGGTGCAGTCGGCCCTCTTCGTTCACGATGGCGACCAGGTCGCCGGGCATACGCATCAGCTCGATGTAGCCCCCGACCATCTTCTGCATCGTGGGCAGGTCGTCGCGCCTCACGGTCACTTCGCGGCCGCCCTCGGCCGTGTAGTGCATGACTCGGATATCCATTTCGCTTGTCCTTCAATGATGTTGAGGGATGCGCATCAGGTTCGCGTACCCCTCGGGCAGAAATTTCTGCAAGTCCTTTTTGATGTAGTGCGTCACGCCCAGGCGCTGGCACTGCTCGATCATTCGGTGCGTGTAGCTCTCCCAGTCGATGCGCGCCGTCATCGGCAGGTAGTTCACTCGGCCGATCTTGAACAGGTCGACAAAGTCCTTCGCTTCGCGAACGATGGCCATCGAGCTTTCGACGTCCAGGGTCGGCTCCAGGCTCACCCACGTGTAGATGCCCTTTGCATGGAAGCGCTTCAACGCCGCCAGGCGATCGCCAGGCAGCGCGGCACCGCGCTCCCACTTGAGCGAAAACGAATCGTCCAGGCTGGTGAGCGTCGAAGCGAACGCATCGCGCTCGCGCCTGAACAAGTCGATATCGCGCAGCGCCCTGGTGCCGCCTTTCGTGAGCGTGCAAAAGCCCATGTCGTGCTCGGCCAGGATGCGCAGCGTCTCGCGCGTCGCGCTGGTGTCGCCGGGGTGGTACGGGTCCGTGGTGAAGCTGAGCATCACCTGCCCATTCAGGCCCGCCGCCTGGTAGCGCTTCGCATCGCGGCGCAGGCTGTCCAGGTAGCCGGGTCGCAGGTTCGCGCCCTCATCGAACTCGGCCCTGTCCATGCGCAGTACCTTGGGCACGTAGCAGTACGCGCACCCGTGGCCGCAGCCCCGGTACGGGTTCGTGGCCAGCGGCGAGTACTCGCCCGCCTGGCCCGCCGGGGCGTAGATCGTTTTGGCGCCGGGCAATGCCTGCCCGTTGCCGTCGTCGTGAATCGCAATGATCGATCTCTGCATGTTGGTCGCTTCCTTTCTTCTCAGATGGCCCCGGCAACTGTGGCCGGGGCGTCGTGCTCAATCAAGCGGCTTTCTTCGTAGGTGCGGGCAGTGCCTTCGCTTCGTTCGCGGCCTTCGTCAGCTCACGGATGCGCGCCGCGAAGTCCGCCGCCTTCTCGCGCAGCTTCTTCGCTTCCTCGGGGTCGGTGCACATCTCCGCCGCCGTCTCGTTTCGCGTCTGGTGGGCCTTGAGGGCGCCAAGGCTGCCGCGCAGCGCCGGGGCGAGCACCGTTGCTGCCTGCACGCTCAGCTCGCCCGCGTCGCGCATCGGCATCACGTACAGCGCCGCGCGCCGCGAACCGAACGTGAACACCGCCGCCGACTTGCCATCGCCCATGAAAGCCTGCACCGCCTTCATGCCGAGCGCCGTGGCCACGTCGGTCCCCAGCTTGAAGTACTTCGGATCAATCGCGGTCGCTTCCAGCGGGGTGCGGTCGCCCGTCTGCGCCAGCGTGCCCGCTGCGCCCTGCGCGATCTTCTCGGTGTCGGGAAACTTCACGTTCGTGAAGCAATCGAGCTTGAACGATGCCCACTGATCGGGCCAGGTCGCCAGGGTCGCTTTCCCGTGGCCGATGCCCGTGGTCACGTCCACCAGCACGCCGTCGTCCTTGCCCGCTGCCGCAATCACCTTGCCCAGCTTCGCCCGGTCCACGATGACGCCATCGCCCTTCGCCCAGGCCGGCACCTTCTCGACCGGGTAGTCGTGCACGAACAGAACATGCCCGTTCGTGGACTCGATGCGCAGCACGCCCTCGCGATGCTCGAACAGGTGCACCCCGTTAAGGTAGTAGCGCACATCGTCCTTCGCCGCACAGTGCAACGCCGCCGCCAGGATGCAGGCCTCGACCTGCACCGTCTCCAGCTCGCCCAGCGGCTCGGCCTTCGGCTCATCCTTGGGGGGCTCGGTCTTCACCGGGGCCAGCTTGCCGCCGGCGGGCTTCCCTTCGCCCTTCGTGGTGAGCGCTGCCAGGCGATCGGCCACCGCATCGGCCGCGCCCTGGTCGACCATCTTCACGTCGCCATCGGGCAGGCGCACCGCGGCCGGGCCGGCAACGTCGTCGCGCTGCACCTTGGGCACGTCGTGCTGGTCGCGCACCACGCGCAGCGGCGAGGTCTTCTTCGCGGCCGGCTTCGTGGCCGGGGTCTTCTTCGGGGTCGTCTTCTTCGTCATGGTCATGTGTCCTTTCTGGTTTCGAGTCGATCAGTAGCAGCCGAAGCGGGTGCAGCGAATGGGGCGCACGTACACCGGCGCCACGTACACCGGCGCGGGCGACACGTACACCGGCTGGCGCGCAGCTGCCAGGCCAGCGGCCAGGCCCAGCGCACCGCCCAGCACCGCGCCAGCGGTCGCGGCCTTCTCTTCGGGGGTCATGTTTGCGCAGCCCGTCGAGGCCACGCACAGCGCCAGGGCGCCGCATAGAAAAATCTTTCGCACTTCAATCGTCCTTTCTGGTCGCAGTCGAATCGCTGCCCATTACCTCCGGTGCGGAGGCAAGGCGGCAGGGATCAAAACGGAACGTCCTCGAACTGGTTCGCCAGGGCGGCGACCATGTCGTCGTAGGTGGCCGCAGCGCCCAGGCGCTCGGCCGGCGTCAGATCTGCCCAGGGCGTCGGGTCCACATGGCCGAAGGCGGCGACAAAGCGGTCCCAGGTGCGGCCGACCTCGGCCATCGACGGGGCGCTCATGCGGCTTCTCGCTGTGCGTACACGTGCGTCAGCGAGGCCAGCACATCGCGAAAGCTCGCCAGGCGACCATTCATCGCCCACAGCAGCCGACCGTCTTTGGCCTGCTTCGCCGAGTAGCACGGGCCATCAGCCAGCGTGAGCTTCGCTTCGCCGTTCAGGGCTGCGCCCATGTGCACTTTGTGCAGATCGACGCGGGCCTGCTTTTCGGCCGGGGGGGTTTCGTACATCGTTCGTCCTTTCGGGGGTTCGTGGTCAATTCGCTTTGTGCTGCGCCCAGGTGGTCTAGGCGCAGAGTCGAAGCGCATTAGCCGTGCACAACGCGCTGGAAGTCGGCCGCTTGCGTGGCCAGCTCGACGTACTTCGCGAGCATTGCTTCGCTGGTGTCGCCGTTCAGGATCGCCAGGGCGGCGCGGGTTTCGTGGGCCTTCATCGCACCCAGCGACAGAACGGCGGGGATGAAATTCGGGGTCTTACGTGCGGTCATTTCGATAGTCCTTTAGGGGTTCGATTCGGAATTGAATCGGGCAGCCGCCTCATAACCGGCTGCCAGGTCAATCACTCATTTCGCTTCATCAGTTTTTAAAGAGGGGTGCGATGGCGGCTCATCCCGAGTGGCCCGTTCGCTGCGTGAGGTTCGATCACCTGCTTCGCTCGGTTCACCGTGTCGTTTCGTTGTTTCCTGGTGAGCCTCAATTATATCTTTTGGGTATGCTGGTTCTAATTGATCGTTGCAATACAGGGGTGCGCTAAAACACCTGGAAATGCGTAGGGGGTGCGTGCGAAATAGGGGTTGCCTATTCAGTGCGTTCTTTTGGGGCCGATTCGGTCGCTTTCGATGCCCATTGATCGTGTCAATGGCGGGGTGCGCGCTTCGATTGAGGGGGCCTATTCAGTGCGTGGGGGTGCGTGGGGGTGCGTTGGGGTGCGTGGGGTGCGTATACCCGTCGGATATACTCGCGGCCCTATGCATCACGACGTCGACATGCCCACCCCCACCCCGGACGAGATTCGCATCGCCCGCCTGGCCGCAGGCCTCACGCAAGCGCAGGCGTGCGCCCTGGCGGATATCGCCTATCAATCGAAGTGGGCAGCCTACGAAGCAGGCACCGCGCCAATGAACGGCATGCGCTGGCTTGTCTTCCTGCTGCGCACCGATCAGCACCCGCAGCTCAAGCTGGTGCGCCGCTCGCGCTAGTTGGAACGCGGTGGGGTGCAGCCGTACAGTCCAGGGCAATCAGATGCCACGCAATCCGCAGGCAGAGCCCGCACCCATCATCGACCGCGTCACCGACTACGCCCTCGCGGTTCAGTCGGGTCAGATCCTGGCTGGCCCGCACGTTCGCGCGGCCTGCGCACGGCACCTCGATGACCTGGTCAACGCACCGGCGCGCGGCTACACGTTCAGCCTCGCGCGCATGCAGCATGCGTTCGACTTCTTTCGCAAGATCCTGCGGCTCAACGCTGGCGAGTTCGAGGGCCTGCCCTTCGAGCTGGAGCCCTGGCAAGCCTTCATCATCGGATCGGTCTTCGGCTGGGTCGACGCGGAGGGATACCGGCGATTTCGCGTCGCCTTCGTAGAAGCGGGCAAGGGCAGCGGCAAGTCACCCATGGCCGCAGGCGTGGGCCTGTACCTCATGGTGGGCGATCAGGAGGCGCGCGCCGAGGTCTACGCCGCCGCGTCGAAGAAGGACCAGGCCATGGTGCTGTACCGCGATGCGGTCGCCATGGTCAAGCAGTCGAAGTCACTGCTGCGCCACGTTCGCATCGTCGGCGGCGTCAGTCCCTGGAACATGGTCTTTCAGGATTCGTTCTTTCGGCCCATCAGCTCCGACGAGGGGCAAAGCGGGCCGCGTCCCAGCGGCGCCCTGGTGGACGAGGTGCACGAACACAAAGACGACCTGGTCATCGAGATGCTGCGCGCAGGCTTCAAGTTCAGGCGCCAGCCCTTCATGCTGCTCATCACTAACTCGGGCGTCGACCGGGAGACAGTGTGCTGGCGCTACCACCAGCACGCGATCAAGGTGGCCGATCGCATGCTGCTCGATGACAGATTCTTCTCCTACGTCTGCGCGCTGGACAAGGGCGATGAGCCTATGCACGACGAGCGATGCTGGCCCAAGGCAAACCCGAACCTGGGCGTGTCGATCCGCCACGACTACATTCGCGAACAGGTCAACGATGCGCGGGCCATGCCGGCGAAAGAGAGCCTGGTGCGGCGGCTGAACTTCTGCCAGTGGACCGATGCGACCTCGCCCTGGATCAGCGGCGAGGCCTGGCGCGCTTGCGAGTTCGACTACGAGGGCGACGTGCTCGAGCGCTTCGAGGGTCGCAGCTGCATGCTCTCGGTCGACCTGTCCACCACCACTGACCTCACGGCCCTGGCCATCGCCACCGACCAGACCGACGTGCAGGGCCGGCCCTTCGCACCGGGCGAAGGACCCACCGCGGTCGATGAGGATGGCGAGCTGCCGGCTGAGCCGCCAAGCATGATCGAAGCGGCCGTCGAGTTCTGGGCGCCGGCCGAGGGTGTCGCGGCGCGCGAGCTGCGCGACGCGGTGCCCTATGAGCTGTGGGCCAAAGAGGGCTATCTGAATCTCACACCTGGCCCCACGGTCGACTATGACAAGCTGGCCCTGCGCATCAAGCGCATCGCGGAGCGCATCTACATTCGCGCGCTCGTCTTCGACCGCTACCGCATGCCGTACTTGCGCAAGGCCCTGGAGGACGCGGGCGTCGAGCTGCAGCTGGTGGAGCACCCGCAAGGGTGGATCAAGATGCAGCCCAAACGCGAGCCAGGCGCGACGGAGTCGCCCGTGCTCTGGATGCCTCAGAGCATCAACGAGATCGAGCGGGCCATCCTGCACCGCCGCCTCTACATCCTGCGCAATCCCGTGCTCACCTGGTGCGCGGCCTCGGCCGTGTGCAACACCGACGACCAGGGCTCTCGCATCTTCAACAAGCGAAAGAGCACAGGCCGCATCGACGGACTGGTCGCGCTCACGATGGACATTGGCGCGCTGCGCGCTCCGAATACAGTGATCGACGTGGACGCCATGATCGCTCCAGCGTGAGCCAGGTAGGCTCAGTCCTACACGCCGCACGACAGTTGAGAACTGAAGGACTACAGGTTTTTGGTAATAGTGGCACTTTCGCTGTGGTGTATTCACACTAACTTTCGCGATTGGCAGTATGTGGAGTGCCAACTATTGCAACGGGGGTTCATTCCATGCCACGAATCAACGTACTCGCACAGTACAAGCTGCCATTTGCCAAACGGTCGATCCCTGATGGCCTCAAGCACGTGCCCGACGTGGCCGTCGTCATCGCACGCGGCAAGCGCAAGGTCATCACCTGGGGCTGGCGAGAGTGGTGCGCACTCGCGCCACTGGTCGCGGCCAGCGTGCACGTCAAGGGTCGATCCGCCGAGGCGCCGCCGCTGAGCGCGGCATTGATGGAAGCGCAGGCGACGGAGCTGCCCAAGGCGCTGCGTCGCACGGCCTCCGCGATCTACACATCGGTCAGCGACTCCAGCGCCGCCAAGACCGCCACCCACCCGCGCGAGGTGCTGCACTTCCTGGTCGACAAGCTGGGCCTGCACGACGCGAAGCCCCTGCCGAAGAAGGCGGACAAGAAGCGCGGCGCCGCCGGCCGCGCCACAGCCTTGCAGCATGCGGCGCAAGCCCCGGCCGCCGCGCCGGTACCGGCGCCGCGATTCGATCCGCCGCCCACGGCCAGCGCGAGCGACACCATGATGCAGCTGCCGATCGCGGCCTTCGTGCCCGTGGCCCGCGAGATCGTGGGCGCCGGGGTGGCGCACTTCCTGGCGAGTGCCCTGCAGCCGATCCTGGACCGGCACGCGCTCATCATGGGCCAGCAGCTGCGCGAGGCCATCGTGGCCGCTGCGCGCGAGCTGGGGCCGCAACCCATCACCAGGCGCACGCGCAAGTCCAAGCAGAGCGCCGAGCCCGAGCCACCAGCCGCGACCATCGAGGCCACCGTGCAGCCGGCCGTGCCCGCCTTCGAGCCGCCGGCCCAGGTGCCGCACACGATGGAGGATCAGGTGGCCCAGGTCGCCAAGGCCCTCGGCATCGACACCACGCAGGCCAAGCGCGAGAGCGTGCTGGTCGTGGGCCTGCACCATGCCGTCGAGCAGGAGGTGCGCAAGTTCTACGGGCATGCCTTCCACTTCACGTTCAAGAACCCCGACGACTTCCGGGGCGCCAACGACATTCCCGCATCGACCGATGCGATCCTCGTCGCACGCAAGCGCCGCCTGCCCGAAGACGTAGTCAAGGCCACGCGCCGCTACAACATCCCGATGACCCCTATCAGCAATTCTTCCAATGCCGTGTTCGATGCATTGCGCAATGCCTTCCCCGGTGCACCCGTGGGTCGCATGATGCAATGAACGCGAGCCGCAAGAAGCTGCAAACGAACGGCCCCGGAAAATACGATTGGCTCGCCAGCTACGTGCGCAAGGAAAGCAGCGCGAGCATGGTGGCCGTCATCATCAAGGGTGGGAGCCTGGGCGATGGTTTCTCGGTGCAGTCACTGGATGCGGACCTGGTGCTGCAGCTGCCCGACTTCCTGGAGGGCATGGCCCGCCAGATCCGCGCGCAACAGAACGGGGGCAACCCATGACAACGGAGCCGCGCGAGCCGTGGGACGGCAAGAGCCCGCTGCACCTGGGCACCGTCGAGCCAGGCGAATCGGTCGACGTGCCCGTCACGCCCGAGCTGGCGCAGCGCATCATGGCCCAGCGCGAAGAGTTCGACAGGCAGATGCGCGAGATGCATGCGCGGCATCTGCGCTGGATGCTGCGCCTGCTCATCGGCGCCAGCATCTATGCGCTCATCCTGGTGCTCAATGCCTTCGTGTGGCGCGAGCGGCTGATCTTCACCGGGCTCAACATCTTTCTCACGGCCTGGTCGACCTACCAGTTCATCACCCGCTGGTGGCGCACGCCCGATTGGCGCTGGCGCTTCGCCGCCGTGGTGCTGCTGGCCGGGTGCGTCTCGATCACCGTGGCCGACCTGGTGCAGTACCTGTGACGCAGAACCGTCATGCCGTCAAGCGCTCGGCGCAGCTGGCCACCGAGTGGCTGCTGCGAGATGCGCCGGGCTACTGGATGAATGAAACCTCGGGCGTGCTGCGCCCTGCCGTCGAGGCCTATCTGCGCGACGAACCCATGAGCGCCGAGCACATCGCGGCCATGCGCGCGTACCTGCGCCAGTGGATCGCTGCGCCGGCCTGGGTCGGCGCAGACGTGAACATCCTGCGCAGCACCGTCGACGGCCTCACCACGCGCCAGGCCCTGGACGACTGGATCGAAGCGGCCACCAGCGCCGGCATGGACCCGCTATGAGCGAGCGCGTCTTCCTGGAAGTGCGCACCGAGCAGTTCGCCAAGATCTTCAACAAGGCGACCGAGCAGGAGAAGGAGGTGCTGGGCGAGATGCACCTGCACTACGAACGCGAGTTCGATCGCCTCAAGCACCAGCACGCCGCGGACCCGTACAACGTCGCGCACTCGATCAACCTTCTGGTCGATGACTCGGTCGCACAGCTGCTCGCGCGTCACCCACGCGCCCGAGAGGTCAAGTGCAAAGCGGGCTGCGCCGCATGCTGTCATCTGCACGTGGGTATCACGCTGCAGGAGGCCGTGCTGCTGGTGGTCGCTGCAGAGAATGCAGGCATCGAGATCGACTGGCAGCTGGTGCAGCGGCAGGCGCGCTGGACCTTCAAGCAGTGGGGCGAGCAGAAGGCGCGCGACCGCCGCTGCGTCTTCCTCGGGCCCGGCGCGCTGTGCTCGGTCTATGAATCGCGGCCAGTCCCGTGCCGTAAGTACATGGTCCTCTCCGACCCGAAGCACTGCGACACCGTCAAGTTCCCCGGCGCGAAGGTGCTCAACATGCTCGCGCCCGAAGCCGAAGTCATCGGCAGCGCGATGCGCGGCCCCTTCGAGGGCGGCTCGATGCCCAAGATGCTGCTCAAAGCGCGCGAGTGGATCGCCGCGCAGATCGCCGCACAATCGGCGCAATGCAGCGATGGCTCATCCTCGTAGTCGCGTGCCTGGCCATCATCGTTCTGACGGTAGCCTACCTGGTGCGCGCCGCCGCATAATCGAATCAGCGGGCCAGGTCGTGGCATTCCTGGAGCCGCTTCGCTGAACCTTCATTAGTTGGAAAACTCAACCAGCCCGCCCTCGCAATAGGGGCGGGCTTTTTTTCACGCGCTCGCTGTTCGACAATGCGCGCACTTTCCACCACTGGAGGCCATCGCCATGCATCTGACCATCACGAACCTGACGCTGGACCCCGAGGCCATCGGCACGCCTGACGGCAACTTCGTGGACGTGCTGCAACCCAGCGCGCCCTACGAGTACACGCAGGACGCCACCGTGCTGCTGCTGGGCGACAAGCCCACCGTGCGCGAGCAGTTCGAGACGGCTGGCCAGCGCCTGGCCGAGCTGGCGCGCAAGGTGCTCACCGTCATCGCGGGGCGCAAGCGCGAAGCGACCGAAGCGGGCACACCCGAGGTGGTCAACGTCTCGCTGCAGAACCACGGCGCCAACGCGGTGCGCGCGATCCTGGGCGACGGTCAAACGGAACAGACGGTCAACTCAGGCGAGACTGCATCGCTCTCGGCCGTGGGCTACATCGAGCTGCGCGAGCTGGGCCTGGTGCAGCAAGATCCGAATCAGCACGAGGCAGCATGACCCTGCGCTGCCCCTACTGCGGCAAGGACTTGAGCGCCACGCCGCCGCTGGGCGACCGCTATTTCTGCATCGCCTGCGGCGCGCTCTCGTTCGCCGCCCCGCAGCTGGTGGACGGCCTGCGCCGCGCCACGCGCGCCGAGCGCTCGCAGCTGCTGGGCGACCCCGACGCCATGGCCGCGCGCCGCACCCACCTGCAGCGCAACGTCGCGGCCTGGCGCCGAGACAAGCGCGGTCGCGCCCGTGCGGGCTAGTGCCCATTTATTGCGCACAGGTTATGCACCGGCGTATCATCGCGCCCCAAATGCAGCACCCGCATTCAATGCTGGCAACGGACCACCGGCCGGCCTCGATCCCGAGGCCCGGCCATGCTCTGCTCCACTGATCCCAGCTCGCCGCTGACCAGCGGCCGCAGCCGCCCGCCGCCAGGCGCGCGGGACAAGCGCCCCCCACAACCCGGCAACGGACCACCGGCCGAATCCTCGAAGGGATTCGACCATGGCTGCTGCGCACGCTGAGAGCTTCGACCCGCTCGTCACTCGCTGGTCGACCCCCACGGTCGGCACCATCGCGTCAGAGATCGAAGTCAAGGAAGCCGGCGAGCGCGACAGCTGGCGCTTCGTCATCTCGCATGAGAACGTCGACCTCATGGGCGACGTCGTCGTCCAGGCGGGGCTCACCCCCGTGGGCCCGCGCATCCCGGCTCAGGTCGACCACTCGGGCCAGATGCGCGACCTCATCGGCTGGTGGGACAACATCACCACCGAGGCCAAGCGGACCCTCGCCACGCTGCACCTGATCCGCGAAGGCATCACCTGGTCGGCCGACCTGGTGCGCTCGCTCCTGAACGAGAAAGTGCGCATGGCTGCGTCCATCGGGTTCGTGCCCGATGAGAACGCCTACGAGCTGATCCGCGACGAAAAAAACGAATGGGTCACAGGCTTCAAGTTCTTGAAGGCCACGCTGATCGAAACCTCCATCGTCGTCGTGCCCGCGCAGCCGCTGGCGCTCAACGTCCTCAAGTCACTCTCAGAGCGAAGCCGTCGAGCCATCGACCAGGCCAAGCTCGACAGCTTTGTCGTTACGCCCGCATCGCAGCAGCTGCTGCGCAGGATGCCCGCGAGCGATGCCATCGCCCGAGCTACAGCCGTAGCGCAGAAGGCGCTCGCCCTCACGAAAGGGGGTTAGCCATGCCGTCTCTCGCCGAAAAGATCACCGCCGCCAAGGCCGCGCTCGTTGCCAAGGCCGACGCCGCCACTGCCATCAAGACCAAGCTCGAAGCGCTGGAAGACGGCGCCTCGCCCGATCCGGTCGACGTGGCCCAGCTGGACCAGCTGGACCAGGACACCGACAAGCTGCAGAAAGACCTGGAAGTCTTCATGCAGGCCGAGGGCCTGCTGGCCCGTGCAGCGCTGCCCGCCGG
>Ga0070682_100001483_pt1 | contig 13163 bp, 9 predicted proteins | sample KBSC63LmetaG_FD_64668 | JGI IMG/M metagenome (GOLD analysis project Ga0070682, IMG submission 64668) | Corn rhizosphere microbial communities from Kellogg Biological Station, Michigan, USA - KBS C6-3L metaG | ecosystem: Host-associated > Plants > Roots > Rhizosphere | place: USA: Michigan... | reverse complement strand
CCTTTTCGATGCGTTCTACGAACTCGCGCGCTGGGTGGTGGCCCGCTTGGCGGAGAAGCTCGTTACGCGCGGCAATTTCGATGATCGAGCTCATGTTGCGGCCCGGCCGCACCGGCAGCGTCACCTTGCGGATCGTGACGCCGAGCAGCTCGCGGCTCTCGTCCTCGAGGCCGAGCCGGTCGAACTCCTGCTGCTCTTCCTTCAGCTCGACGACGAGATCGAGCCGCTTGCGCTCGCGAATGGCGGTGACGCCGAACAGATCCTTGATGTTCAGGATGCCGAGGCCGCGCACCTCGATATGGTAGCGGAGCAGAGCCGCCGGCTGTCCGAACACCATGCCGGGCGGACGGTAGTCGCACTCGATCGCGTCGTCCGCGACGAGCCGGTGCCCGCGCATCACGAGATCGAGCGCGCACTCGCTCTTGCCGATGCCGCTCTTGCCGAGCAGCAGCACCCCGACCTCGAAGACGTCGACCAGCACGCCGTGAATACGCGTGCGCGGGGCCAGCCGCTCGTCGAGCAGCGCGTGCAGGCGGCCAATCGCCACGGACGAACGCTCGGTACACAGGAGGAGCGGCGTATCCGTGCGCTGGGCCGCGGCGATCAGCGATGCCGGCAGCTCGACGCCACGCGACACGAGCACGCACGAAAGGCCGAGCGAGAGCAGGGCCGCGACGGCGCTCGCTTGCTCGGCCGGCCGAAGCCCCTCGAGGTACGAAAGCTCGGTGCCGCCGAGGATCTGCACGCGCGTCGGCACGACGCCGTGCAGGTGACCGACGAGCGCTAGCCCCGACTTTTGAATGCGGACATGATGGATCTTGCGATCGAGGCCGGCCCCGCCCGCCACCAATCGCACCTTCAGACCGAGCGCCGCATCCTCCAGCAGCTCTCGCACCGAGATGTGCTGAGGAGCAGTGGAGGGAGCGTCGCTCATCGTGCCTCAGCGTGCGGCGTTCTCGTTGGTTTCGATCAGCTCGAACGCAGCCTTGGCGCTCGGGCTCGCCAGCAGTCGAATGCGGGTTTGCTCGTCGCGGAGCAGGCGCGAGATGCGCGCCAGGGTGCGCAGGTGCTCCCCCGTGGCGCGCTTCGGTCCGACGACGCCGAACACGATTTCGACGGGCTCGCCGTCGATCGCCTCGAACTCCACACCGCGCGGGCAGAGGATGAGGGCGAGCGCCTGGCTGTCCGCCGTGTCGAGCGCGCAGTGTGGGATGGCCACGCCGTCGCCGATGCCCGTGCTCTGAAGCTTCTCGCGCTCGAGCAACAGATGCTCGACCGTGTCGACGTCAACGTGAACGGCGGGCGAAAGCAGCTCCGACAAGCGATGGATCGCGTCCGTCTTGGTCTTGATGACCGAGCCGTCGATATCCACGAGGATCCGATCCGCATTCAAGATTTCCGCGAGTCGCATGCGATCGGCCTGAATATTTTCGGTAGCGTGTGAAGTCATCGAGCTGTGGTCGCGCGCTTCGCTGCCTTCTTCTTCTTCTTGGGACGCCGCGCGGTGGGCCCCGGTTTAGCGCCCGCCGCGGCCGCCGCAACGACGGGGACCAGCGCCTTGAGACTGTCGCCGTCGTGACGCCGAGCACGCGCCGTCCCCTTGGTGACCCGGATCTGCCGCTCGAGCTTGGCCATGACGCGATCGATCGACACGTACATGTCGTCGCTCACCTCGTGCGCCTCCAAGTGTTCGCCACCACTCGAGATTCTCGCTTCCACCACGTGCTTGCGGCGGTCGAGTGAGACCGTGACCTTCCCGGTGAGCGGGCGGCGGAGAAAGCGCTGAAGCTTCGCGAGTTTATCGCTCGCGTACTTCTTGATCGCGTCGCTGGCGTCCATCTGCCGGAAAGTGATGCTGATGTTCATCGGACCTCGCGGTAGCGAAGGGCTCGTTGCCCGTGACGGTTAGCCGAAGCATACCGAACCACCCGGCAGAGTGGGAGGGCTCGGAGTGGAAAAGGCCGCCCGGCCTGGAGCGCGGGCACTCTCGGCCGGCGCGTCCTGCACCGCGCGTCTGGCGCGTTCCCCTCGCAAAGCTCTCGAAACGAGACGTTTCGGCGCCGAGGGGTTCTGGGAGCGCTCTAGAAGAGCCGCTTTCGCTTCGAGGAGGCGAGGATACCGAGCATCTCGCGATACTTTGCGACCGTCCGCCGCGCGATCCGGATGCCCTCACCCTTCTCGAGCATCTCGACGATGCCCTGATCGGAAATCGGGTTCGACTTGTCCTCGTCGTCGATGAGCTTCTTGATCGCCTGCTTCACGCTCTCGCTGGCGATGTCCTCGTTCGCGACGCGGCGGATGCTCGAGTTGAAGAAATACTTGAGCTCGAACAGGCCCTGGGGCGTGTGGACGTACTTGTTGGTGGTCACGCGCGAGATCGTGGACTCGTGCATGCCGACCGCTTCGGCCACGTCGCGCAGGATCATCGGCTTCAGGTGAGCCACGCCCTTCTCGAAGAAGTCGCGCTGCTTTTCGACGATGCACTCGGCCACGCGAATGATCGTCTTCCTGCGTTGCTCGATGGCGCGGATCAGCCACTGCGCGTTGCGGAGCTTCTCGCCCACGAACTCCTTGGCGGTCGGGTCCTTGAGTAGGCGCTTGGTGAGGCCTTCGTTGATGAATAGGCGCTGCATGCCGCGATCGTTGTCGACGCACACGAAGCTGTCGCCGTCCTTGATCACGTAAACGTCGGGCGTGATGCCGATCGTGCGCTCGTCTTGATCGGAGAAGTTTCGCGCGGGGCGACTCTCGAACGTCTGGATGAGCTTGGCCGACTCGTACACGTCCTCGAGCGGGATGCGCATCTCGCGCACGATGGCCTGGTAGTTGTGCTTCTCGAGGTGGTGCAGGTGGTTCTGGATGATGACCACCTCGTTGTCCGTGTCCTCGAAGCCCGCAGACTTCGCCTGGATCATCAGACATTCCTTGAGGTCGCGCGCCGCGACGCCGATCGGGTCGAAGTTTTGGATCATCTCGAGCACGAGCGGCGCGTCGTCGGGATTGAGCCCCGCTTCGGCTGCCAGATCCTCGATCGTGAGGTCGGGGGTCCGCGTGCCGTCGGGGCGCTCCATCCCGACGAGGTCGAGGTAGCCGCGCTCGTCGAGGTTGCCGATCACGAGCTCGGCGAACTTGCGCTCCTCTTCCGTGAAGTCGCTCATCTGCAGCTGCCAGAGCAGGTGATCCGGCAGGCCGCGCGGCTTCGTCAGGTTCTGCTCGATGGGCGGCAGATCGTCGTAGCCCGACCGGCCGGGTTGCGTGCCCGGCTGCTGCTGGGTGCGATTCTCCAGGAATTTCTCCCAGTCAACCTCGCGGGTGGCCTTCTCGGTCGCCTTCATCTCCCCGTCGCCCTCGCGGCCGACATCGGGGATCTCCCTCGGCTCGGGGCGGACGGATGCGGGTGCGTCCCCGCGGCGCCCTTCGGCCTCGTCTTCCGAAAGGACCGGGTTGTCGTCCAGTTCCTTCCGGATCTCTTCGATGACCTCGAGGCGGGAGAGCTGCAGGAGGCGGATCGCCTGCTGGAGCTGCGGCGTCATCACGAGCTGCTGCGTCAGGCGGAGCTGTTGCTTGATTTCCATGCTGCTGCAGGCCGTCCTGAGCCGGGCAACGAAGCCCCGACTCTGATGATGCGGCCCAGTCTAACACTCCGTAGCAAGAAGCGCGCCCCTTATCGGAGAAGCCTCTTTGAAGGCCCGCCCAGGCCTATCGGCTCCCGCGGGCGCTGCGCTCCGGCCGTCCGACCGAAGCAAAGTCCGTGACGATGTAGCTACGGCGCTGGCAAATCTGCCTCACCCCTCGGTCGAGTGAGAACCACATAGCTCTGGGTTGTTCCGCCGAGCGGGAGCAGGGCGCGCACCTGAAAGTCCTCGAGCGCGGGCAACGCCGCGACGCGGGCTTCGACCCCGCGAGCGAAGTCCGAGTCCTGCCAGCGCGCGGCGGGCTTGGCGCCCGGCGCCAAGAGCAGCACGGCGCCGTCCACCGCGCGATTTTCGAAAAGCCCGTTCGAGATCCGTTTGGTCGTGTGGCCCCCGGCGAGGCGGGCCACGACCGGATCGGTGATTCCTCCGAGGTCGAGCAACCGCGCGGGCGTCGCTGCGCCGACCCAGCCGACATCGAGGCAGGCGATCGAGCTGGTGTCGGCGAAGGCACGCCGACTCCGTTCGACGAGCTCCAAGCGATGCGCCAAGACCTCACGCGCCGGCCACGCGACGGTGGCTGCCAACCAGACGGGTCGAATCGAGAAGAGCAGCACGCGGCCGACCCACCCAGAGAGACTCATGCTGTCCGCGAGACGCGACGCTGCGAGCAAGGCCGTCGGCAGCACGGGCACCGCGAGACGGTAGAGCGCCATCCAATCGCCGCCGGCCGCCACCATGGCGAGCGCATGGGCGAAAACGGCCGCAACAAGCACCCGGGTGCGCCCATCCGTTCGCCCGAGCGCGCGCGGGGCGAGCAGCAGCAACGGCACGCCGGTTCCGAGCAAAGTATCCGCGGCGTAGAAGAGGCCGTGGGCGAGCTCGGGCGCCTTGGCGACGGACGAGAGCGGCGCGTACGAGCCAAACCACGCTTTGCGCACGAGCGCGACCACCACCGCCGGACCGATCGCGAGTGGCAGGCGCACGGCGAGAGCACGCAGTCGTTCAGGAGCACGCTCCCCCGCGGTGAGCGAGGCACCCGCCGCGAGCGCGACCGACCACGGGAGCAGCTCGGGTCGCCACGCCGCGGCGAGGCCTGCCGCCAGCGCTGCGGGCCAGACCTCGAGCAGCGCCAGCGTCGCGAGCAGGGTCACGACGCCGGTCTCCATCCCCGAGCTCGACCAAACCGCGAGCGGCGTCGAAATCGCGAGCAACCCGAGCAGCGTGAGCCGCCCCCTGCCTGGACGCGCGAGCGCACCCAGCAAGAAAGCCGCCAACAGCCAGGCAACGAGGCCGAGCGTGCGCGCCCGCTCGAGCATCTCGAGCGGCGTCCCCGGACCGAAGGCGGCCAGGACCTGGACCCACCCGAGGGGTGTCACGGCGTCGACCGCGGGGCCCCACCTATTGAAGCGATAGCCTTCGCCACTCGCCAGGTGGGAGGCCACGCGCGCGCTCACGAGCGCGTCGTCCACCGTGAAGCCGCGCAGGGCGAGCGCGAGGACGCCGGCCACGACCCAAGCGAGGAAAGCGCCGCGGAAACCGCCGGGAAAGCGCTCCGCGGTGCCGCTGCGCACCGGCTCGCGGGGGCTAGCCGCTCGCCTCGCTCGTGTCCACTCCTCGGCGATCGCGACCCAAAACTGTTTCAGCGGCGCGCCGGTTCTTACGATGCGGTCTTCGATGCCGGCAATCGAGGTCCTGGTTCGCAATGCGCCCACCCCGCTCCCGTCCGAGGAGAGCGGCTCTGGGCTTCTCGACTTCATCGTCGACGGAATCAACGTCACCGCCCGGCTCGGCCAGGGCGCGGCGCTGGCTCTGCTCGCCGAGCTCGCGAGCGGAGTCGTCGCCATCAGCCGCGGCAAGCGGGATCGCTTCACGGCTTCGTTCTATTCCGGGGACGAGGCGTGGGAAATCGGCTTGGACGCCGACGGGCCCGCGGTGCTGCTCAGCGTGTACCGCACGGCGCCCTCCACGCGCGTCGCCGTCCACGAACGCCGCATGGATCTCGGGGCCCTGCGCGCTGCCCTGCTCCGGGCCATCGACGAGGCCACGCCCGCGCCGGGCCGGGGCCCTACCGCGCTCGCCGCCGCGCGCCTCGGGCTCGACTCGCCGGGACCGAGCTACGGCCGCCGTCCGCTCGACCGCGTCCTCATCAAGGTGGCGACCCCCGACGACGAGCCGCTCGTGCTCGAGGCCGACGCACGCTTTCGCGCACCCGCTCGCCGACCCGAGGCGTCGGGCGACGAGCCGCACATCGAGCGCGCGGATCTGAGCGCGCTGCTCGCCAAGGGCTCCGTCAAGGTGACGGCGGGGCAGGCCGAGCTGTCGCTGCCCGGCACGTTCCCGTTCCTGATCGCCGAGCAGCTCCTTTCGTTCGCGGAGGAGGCGGTGCGCGCGGAACGCGAGCAGCGCGCGCTCTTCCGTCGCGCCGAGGTCGACACGGTGAAGCTCAGCCTGCGCTCCACGCCCGCCGAACGCGGCTTGGTCTTGCGCATCCGCACCGAAGGCGCCGAGACGCGCGACACGGGCGTCGCGATCGCCGGGCTCGAGACGGAGGCGTTCGCGCGCGCCGCCGTGCGCTTCTCGCTCGCGCTCGAGGGCGCGTTCTCGAGCGCCGATCCGGCGCAAAGCTCGAACTTGCGACTCTCGCATCTCACGCGCAGCGCCCGCGCGCTCGAGCAGGAGCTCGCCCTCGGGCAGGCGGACGATTCGCTCAAGAACCCCGATCCGGACAGCTACCGGAGCTTCGGGTTGCCGCGCCGCGAAGGCGGCCGCGGCAGCTGGGAGCAGGGCGGCAAGATGCGCTTCTTCCCGCGCTGGGTGGCGGCCGTGCCGAACATCGAGCTCGCGGCGACGTTTCAGTGCGGCGAGCGCATCGTGGTCGGCTCGTCGCGCCAGACGGCTTGCCTCGATCGCACGACGGGAGCCGTGCTGTGGCGACGCGCTCTGCCTCGTGCCGCGAGCGTCCCGACGCCGTTCGGGTTGGCGCGCATCACGCACGACGGCGAAGTGACTCTCCACGAGCTCGAGCACGGCGAGGCACGCTTCACGCTGCACATCGCGCCCCGCAACGGCGGCGGCGCCGTGGGCGCGGTGGTCAACGCGCCGGGCTTGCCACGCCTCCTCGCGGTCGCCGAGCGCGACCGGGCCGTGACGGCGATCGATCTCGTGACCGGCGACGTGCGCTGGCGCTACACGGCACCGCGCCCCGCCGCATTCAAGCTGCGCCGCGCGGGGCGCTTGTTGCTGGTCGCGGGCGGCGATTCGGCGCTCGTGGCCCTCGACGCCGCGAGCGGCGAGGTCGTGTGGCGCGTGCGCGAGCGCGTGCCGTTCACCGGCGATCTGAGCATCGACCGTGACTCCCTGTTCGCGACGGCGGGGGGCCCGATCGGTCCGACGCGCCTCGTCAAGATCGACCTCTGGCGCGGCGAGCTCGTCTGGTCGCGTGAGCTTTCGGCGCGGCCGGCACCGGGGCAGGCACCGCTCGTCACACCCGACGCGGTGGCGATCCCGACGCGCGACCGCCGTGGCTCGGGACTCATCGCCTTCGCTCGCGACACGGGGACTCCCCTTTTCAACCACGAGCCCGGGCTCTGCGCGCCGAGCGCCGCGTGGCTCGCCGTGGACGACGTGCTCGTCGGCAACACGGCCGCGGGCGCTTGCCTCGGCATCTCGGCGAGCGACGGCTCGACCCGCTACGAGAAATCGTTCCCGCGCCACGTCGAGGCCGACCAACCGCGCCGGCTCGAGCCCATCCTGCGAAGCGGAGCGCTCTTCGTGCCCCAGCATCAGGTGCACGTGCTGCGCCCGAGCGACGGCGCCGAGCTCGGCGTCTTGCCGAGCGACCTCATCCCCGATCTGCTGCGCGTCGACGAAAACCTCAACGTGTACGTCGCCGAGGAAAGCGGGCACGTCGCGGCGTTCGGCGTGGCCCCTCGCCTGTCGCTCGTGCGCTGACGCGCGCTCGCGCCTCGGGCGCTCAGCGCGCGGACAGCGGCGGGAGTGAAGGCACGCTCGCGGGAAGCGGCAGGGGTCCACCGACGGCCGCGGCCTTCTCCTCCACGAACCTCGCTACTTTGCGAAACGGGATGCGCACCGGGCACAAGCGCTCCTTTTCGGCCAGCACCTCGGACGGGACGAAACGGAAGCCGTAAGCCGCCGCGCGGAACTCCGGCATGCTCCGCGAGCCGGCGATGACGAGCGCCATCACGCCGCGGTACGCGCCGCCCGAGCGCGCGATGCGCCCCGCCTCACCACGGTCGCAGAGCCCGCACGCGACACAGCGCTCGAATTCGGCGAACCCCGCGCGCTCCTCTGCCGTCACCGGCGGGAGCCCGTCGGCGTCGTAGTTCTCGCGAAACTTCGCGATGCCGTCCACGCGGCGCGACAGCGCGCGAACGATGAGCGTCTTGAGCAGCGCGAGCGCGAGCAACAGAAGCGCTTTGAGACGGCCGCTCACTGCTTCCAGCCTAGCACCCCCCGCCGTTGCGCTGGGTACGCCGTCGTTGCGCTCGGGGAAGAAGCGCTCTCGCGCGCTCGTACCAAGACACGACCGCATCGAAGCCCTCACCGCGCCGCGAGCGTCACCACTCCGGGCCGGACCGCCGAGCCCGCGTGCGCTCGCGCCGAACGCCCCAGGTGTGGCGTCACAACGTGACGCTCGTTACGCCCTGTTACACCATGTAAGTAGCGGTTATCACGGACATAAATACCCGGCACGCCGGGTGCAAAAGGGGACGACATGGGCCGCCCGGCCCGCCCGGAGGTTTTTCCTATGTCGTCCGTCATCGTCTCCCCGTCGTTGTGTTCGAGCCCGAGTCAGCTCGCCGTTGCTGGTTATGTCACCTGCAGCGACGTCGACCTCGTGAAGGGGCTCGTCGCGAACGAGCCGGCTGCGTGGCAAGCGCTGGTGCTTCGCTACGGTCGCCTGATCCAGAGCTGCATCCATCGAGTCACGGCGCGCTTCCCGAGCGTCGTGCATCCCGAGGACGGCGCCGAGATCATGTCAATGCTGTACGTGCAGCTCCTGTCGAACGACCGCACCAAGCTGCGGAGCTTCGACCCGGAGCGTGGCTGCAAGCTCGGCACCTGGCTCGGCTTGCTCGCCACGCACTCGGCGTACGACTTCCTGCGCAGCATCCGCAAGGTGCCCCGCGCGGTCGAGCTCACCGAAGCCGAGGATCTCGCCACCGAGACGCCGGACCCGTCCGACCTCACGCTGCGGAGCGAGCGCGCGTCGAGCGTGGCGGCCGTGCTCTCCGAGTTCACCCACAAGGACCGCGAGTTCGTGGAGCTCTACTTCGGCGAGGGCCTCGATCCTGACGAGGTGGCCCGCCGGATGGGCATCAGCGTCAAGACCGTCTACTCGAAAAAGCACAAAATCCAGCGCCGGCTCGTTGGACTGCTCGCCGGCACCCGGCTCGCCGCCTGACCGGCCGCGCTCCCACGGAGCGGACGTTGCGCCGGCCGCGGCGCTCGTCGTGGTAGACGAGCAACGTGCCTCGACGGCAGTCGGTGATCACGGCGCTCCTCGCGCTCGCGCTGCTCGACGCCTGTGGTGGGGAGTCGAAGCACGGAACTGCGCGCAGCGGCCATGACGCCTCCGCTCCCGCGCTCGGACGCCGGCGTCTCGAGGATCGCCCTCCCCTCGTGCTCGTGCGACGCGACGGCGACCCGTTCGCAGCGGTCGCGTTCGCCGTCGTCACCGATCAGGGCTCACTCGCGAGCGTAGCGACGGCAGCGGTGCTCCGCTCGCGCCTCGCCGCGCGTGGCTTCAACGTCCGGGTCCAGCCGAGCGCGCTCGGTCTCTCGCTCACCGCGCTCATCCCGAACGCAGCCGAAGGCCGACGCTTCGTGCAGGTGATCGTTGCCGCTCTCGAGCAGCCGATCCAGCGCGGTGACCCGGCGCTCGAAGCCGTTCGCTCCGCAGCTCAGGCGCTCGCCGCCGTGCGTGTCCCCGGCGCCGCCGAAGCGAGCATCAACGCCTGCTCGGGCGAGCCCTTCCTGCCCGACGCCGGCCGAGCCTGGGATCCGATGACCGAGCAGGGCCAAGCCGATCTGACGGGTTGGCTCGAAGCCGCACACAGCGTGCGTCGAGCGGCGCTCGCCGCGGTCGGCTCGGCCGAAGTGCTGAGCAGCGTGGAAGACGCGCTCACGCGCGCAAAAGCTTGGCCGGAGGGCGAGCTTCCCGACGACACCTGGCCGGCCCGCGACGAGCTCGGCGTGGATTTCGCGCCTGGAGCCACACGACGCCTCTCGCTCGCCTTCCGCCTGCCGAGCGAGGACGTGGCCGCGCGCGCCGCGCGTGTCCTCGCCGCGCCGAGCTCGCCGCTCGCGCGCCGACTCGCCGCCCTCCGTCCCGCCTGGCAGGTCGAGCGCTCCGCCGCGATTGGGAGATCGCGCGGCGCGTGCCTGCGGGTCGATGTCGTTCCCACGCACGCCGAGGTCGGACCGAGCGCGACGGACGTGGCTCGCACGCTGGCGATCCTCGCCGGCGAGGCCCGCGATGCGGCGGGGAGCGGACGCCGAGGCGATCTGGACGAGGCGATCGTCGGCGCGACGGATCCCGCGGAAGCGGCTGCTGCGGCGGCGTGGCGCGCGCTCGTGGCGCACGGTGAGCCCGGCAAGCCTCGCAGCGCCGTCGCGTACGTCACGACGGCGGCGGAGAAACCCCGCTTCGATTTCAACGCCGCGCTCACGGCCGAGCGGCAAGCCGAGAAGGAGCCGCTCTTCGAGGTCGTGCGCCGCGCGGAGCCGGGCCAGGGGCGGCTCTGGGCGCTGTTTGCGCCCACGTGCGGCACCTCGGGGGAAGCCGCGGCGACAGCCGGCGAATCGGCGCTCGTTGCCAGCGCCCTCGCTCGCGTCGCACCGAGCAGCGACGTGACGGTGGAGCCATGGCTCGCGCCCGACGGCGTCGGGCTGCTCGTCGGGACCCGGCGTCGGGATCCGGGCGAAACGAGCGACGCCCAGGCCGTGCGGCTCGGTCGCGCCCTCGGCGAGCTCATCGCCACGGCCCGCCCGAGCCCGACCGAGCTCGCGGGCGCACGCGCCGAGCTGACGAGCGGCCTCGGCGGCGAGCTGCACCGCGGGTATTTCGTCGCGCTCGACGCGCTCACCGACGGGCATCCCTCGTGGCTCGAGCCGCGCGGCACCTTTGCGGGGCTCGCGAGCGCTCCCGCAGGCGGCTACGAGGCCGCGCTCGGCCGCTGGCTCGGGCGACCCTTCCGACTCGCGGTGCTCGCGAACGGCGACGCCGGGCAACCCGAGGTCGTGCGCCGCGAGCTCGAGCGCTGGCTGCGCCCGGGCCGAACCGACATCGCCCGTTGTCCGAGCCGGACCCACAGTGCGGCACCCAGCACCGAGCTCACGCTCGCCGTGTCCGGCGACGCGCCCGAGGGCAGCTACGTCGGCATCCCCTTCCCCGCGTTCGAGCACCGCCTCCCCGTCGAAGCGCGCGCCACGCTCGTGCTCCTCAACCGCAGCGGCGGATGGCTCGATCAGGCGCTCACGGATCTGCAAGCCTCGGCGACCGCGCTCGCCCTCGGCGGGCCCGACGCCGCAGCCCTCGTGATCGAGGTCGTGGCGACCGAGGGCCAACGCCAAGCCGCGGTGGACCGCGTTCGCGCGCTCATCGAGCGGGTCGCGAGCGGACGCGTCGCGCCCACGGAGTTCGAAGCGGCCCGGCGTGAGCTCGCGCAGAGCGAGGCGGGCGAGCTCCTCGACCCGCGCCGGCGGGTGGTCGCCACCTGGCGTGGAGTCACGCGCGCGGAGCCGCCGCTCGACCTGGGCCGCCTGCTCGCCTGGCTCGCGACCCTGCGCCGTTCGGGGACCGTCGTGGTGAACGTCGCCTCCCGCGGCTGAGTTCCGGCGCTCCTGGAACCCGTTTTCCGACCGGTCGCGCTCGTGGTAGCCGAAAGCCTTCCTATGGCTTCCCGGCAGAGCGTCCTCATCCTCGACTACGGCTCGCAGTACACGCAGCTCATCGCGCGCCGCATCCGCGAGCACAGCGTCTACTGCGAGATCCACCCCGGCACGCTGCCGGTGGACGCCGTCAAAAAGCTCGCCCCGCAAGCCATCGTGCTGAGCGGCGGTCCGCAGAGCGTCTACGATCCGGAGTCGCCCCAGTGCGATCCGGGCATCTTCACGCTGGGCTTGCCCGTGCTCGGCATCTGCTACGGCGAGCAGCTCATGGCTCGCCACCTCGGCGGCAAGGTCGAGCCGAGCAGCAAGCGCGAATACGGTCCCGCCAAGGTGCGCGTTGCAGAGCCGGTCGGCATCCTCGCGCCGTTCAAGGCCGGCGAAGAGCTCAACGTGTGGATGAGCCACGGCGACCGCCTCACGGCGCTCCCCACGAACTTCCGGCGCATCGCCGCCACCGACAACGCCGAGCTCGCCGCGATCGCCGATCCCGAGCGCCGCTTCTACGGCATTCAGTTCCACCCCGAGGTCGTGCACACGCCGCGCGGCAGCGAGGTCCTGCGCGCGTTCCTGTTCGACGTCGCGGGGCTCGAGCCGAGCTGGACGCCCGGCTCGTTCGTCGACGAGGCCGTGGCCGCGATTTCCGCGAAAGTGGCCCCCAACGAGCGCGTGATCTGCGGTTTGAGCGGCGGAGTCGATTCCTCCGTCGCGGCCGTGCTGTGCCACCGGGCGCTCGGCGACCGGCTCGTCTGCATCTTCGTCGACAACGGCATGCTGCGTGAAGGCGAGTACGAAAGCGTCGTCCAGACGATGCGCTCGAGCTTCCACCTGAACCTCGTCCCCGTCGATGCGCGCAAGCGCTTCCTCGACGCGCTCGCGGGCGTCACCGATCCGGAGAGGAAGCGTAAAATCATCGGGCGCGTCTTCATCGAGGTCTTCGACGAGCACGCGAACCGGATCGAGAACGCCAAGCACCTCGTGCAGGGCACGCTCTACCCCGACGTGATCGAGAGCGTCAGCGTCCGTGGGCCGAGCGCCGTGATCAAGAGCCACCACAACGTGGGCGGCCTGCCCGAGCACATGAAGCTCAGTCTGATCGAGCCCCTGCGCGAGCTCTTCAAGGACGAGGTGCGCCGCGTGGGCGAAGCGCTCGGCATGCCGCACGACGTGCTCTACCGGCATCCGTTCCCGGGCCCGGGCCTCGCCGTGCGCTGCCTGGGCGATCTGACGGAGGAGCGCCTCGCCGTGCTGCGCCGCGCCGACGCCATCGTCGACGAGGAGATCCGCGCCGGCGGCCTGTACGACAGCGTCTGGCAGTCGTTTGCGGTGCTGCTGCCGGTACGCAGCGTCGGCGTCATGGGCGACGATCGCACCTATGAAGAGACGTGCGTCGTGCGCGCCGTGACGTCGAGCGACGGCATGACGGCCGACTGGGCGCGCCTCCCCCACGACGTTCTCGCGCGCATCTCGAGCCGCATCATCAACGAGGTCAAAGGCGTGAACCGCGTCGCCTACGACATCAGCTCCAAGCCCCCCGCCACCATCGAGTGGGAATGAGCGAAGCACCCCGCGCCGAAGCCCCGCGCCGCGGACGCGCCCAGACGAGCACCAAGCTCA
>Ga0070682_100001482_pt1 | contig 13166 bp, 10 predicted proteins | sample KBSC63LmetaG_FD_64668 | JGI IMG/M metagenome (GOLD analysis project Ga0070682, IMG submission 64668) | Corn rhizosphere microbial communities from Kellogg Biological Station, Michigan, USA - KBS C6-3L metaG | ecosystem: Host-associated > Plants > Roots > Rhizosphere | place: USA: Michigan... | reverse complement strand
CCGATGTTGTAGAGCACGGCGAAATGCGGGCTCGCCGTGTACGCGGCGTTGAACTCCTCGAGCGCGGCCTTGTAGTTGCCCTTGTTGGCGAGCTCGACCCCGTGCTCGTAGTGAGCGCGCGCCGCTCGCCACGGCTCCTCCTCGGCGTGCGCCGGCGGCGCCGAGGCCAGCATGGAAACCGCTACGAGCGCTGAAGCGAAGATCCGCACGTCATTCTCCTACCAGAGCCGTGCCGCGGCCGGCACGAGCAGTTTGGTGAGTGCGGTCTGCCATGCCACGCGCTTTGCACGCACCGTGCCGCGTCAGTGGTAGGGGTTTCTTTGATCGAAGGTCACGGGGGCGGCGGCAGGATCCGCCGGTGCGCTCGGTTTCTCGCTCGGGGCCGAGACGCGAGCCTCCGGGGATGCGACGCGCCGGGTCGGAGGCGGCGCCGTTCGCGCGCTGTCGGCACGGGTCGGTCGGGTCGCGCTCGCGGCGGAGACGGCAGGGGTAGGCATTTCTGCGGGAATGGGCAGCGCGGCGACCGGCTCGGGTGGCGCAGCTTCTCGGGGTGGCTCGCTCGGTAGTGGCGCTGCGGCAGGAGCCGGATCCGAGGTCGCGCGAGGCTCCCCGGAGCGAGACGCGCCCCGCTGTCCGAATACGATCACGAGCGCCAAGACGAGCGCGCCGCCCGCGGCCATCGCGAGCCAGGGTGAACGCGGCGAGCGTGTTCGCTCACGATCGACCGACGCGACGGCGAGGCTCGGCGCCAGGGAAACGCGCTCCGCGGGCCGTTCCGGCGCAAGCTCCGTGCTCGAAAGCTCGGCCTGCACGGGCGTCGCTCGCTCGACGGCGGGCGCGGGCCAGCTCTTGTGGGTGGCCCACGGTGCGAGGGCCAGGGCAAACGCTTCGGCTGAATCAGGGCGCTCTTCGGCGAGCGGCGCGAGCGCTCGCATGACCACCGCGACGAGCTCGGGCGCGAGGCCCTCCGTCACGCTCGCGAGCGCCAAGGCCGGCTGCGTGGAGATGTGGTGCAGGATGGCGTTGTGGGATTCGCCGGGGTGCGGCTTCTTCCCGGAGAGCAGCTCGTAGAGGATCGCGCCGAGCGCGTACACGTCCGCGGCATGTCCCACGCTCTTCTCGCCGCGCGCCTGCTCGGGCGACATGTACGAGGGCGTGCCGAGCACGGTGCCCGTGCGGGTCGCGGCGCTGTTCTGCTCGAGGACTTCGAGCTTGGCGACGCCGAAATCGAGCACTTTCACGAGATCGGTGCCGTCCTCACGCCGGCAGACGAAGAGGTTGTGCGGCTTCAGATCGCGGTGGACGATGCCGTGCGCGTGGGCGGCCTGCACGCCGCGACATGCCTGCTGCACGAGCTCGGTCGCGCGCTCGGCAGGCAGCGTGCCTTCCCGTTCGAGGAGGCGCTCGAGGCTCTCCCCCACGAGGTACTCCATCACGATGTACGGCGAGCCGTCGGGAGCGACGCCGAGATCGACGGCCGCAGCGACGTTCTCGCTCTCGAGCGCGCCGGCCGCCTCCGCCTCACGCTGGAAGCGCGTGAGCAGGTCGCGCTTGCGCGCGAGCTCCTGGTGCAAAAACTTCACCGCGAAGCGACGTTTGACCAAGGTGTGCTGCGCTTCGTAGACCGACCCCATGCCGCCAGCCGCGAGAAAACGGCTGATGCGGTACTTGCCGCCGACGACCTCCCCCACGCGGCGCTCGGGGCGGTCGCTCACGGCTCACCTTCCTGGCGCAGCGCTTCGAGGTCGATCTGACCTTCCATCAAACGGTACGCCCGCTGCCGCGTGATACCGAGCAGCGCCGAGGCGCGCGCCACGTTGCCACCGGAAGCGCGCAGGGCCGCGATGAGCGCCGGAAGCTCGATGGGCTCCGCCGCCGACTCGGCGTCCGCGGCCGGAATCGCTGCGGCCTGGGGTCGTGAGCCCGTGGGGGCCGCCGGTCGCTCGGAGCTCATCCGCTCAGGCAGGTGCGCGGCGCGCCACGTCGCTTCGCCGCCGTGCAGCACCAGCAGCCGCCGCACGAGCAGCACGAGCTCGCGCACGTTGAACGGCCAGTCGTGGGCGCAGAGCCGCTCGACGAAGTCGCCCTCCACCGCGGGCGCCCTGCCCTGCCCCATCGCCGACAGCAGCCGCGAAAACAGCGGGAGCACGTCTTCCCGACGCTGCCTGAGCGGAGGCAAACGCACGGTGACGCCTTCGACGCGCGCCAGGAGATCGGCGCGAAACCGCCCCTCCTGCACGGCCCGCGCGAGCGACTGCTGCCCGGCGACGACGAGCCGCACGTCGACCGCCACGGGGTGCACCTCCCCGAGCGGCTGCACCTCGCGCTGCTCGAGCACGCGCAAGAGCTTCGCCTGGATGGGCAGCGGGAGATCCGAGACCTCGTCGAGCAGGAGCGTGCCGCCCTCGGCGCTGCGGAAGAGCCCCGGGCTCGCGCGATCGGCGCCCGTGAACGCACCGCGCCGGTAGCCGAAGAGCTCGGCTTCGGCGAGACCTTCCGGCAGCGCGGCGCAGTTGACTGCGAGCATGGGTCCGGGCCGTCCGCTCCAGCCATGCAGCGCGCGCGCGACGACCTCTTTCCCCGTGCCCGTCTCGCCTTCGAGCACGACCGGCAGGTCGCTCGACGCGGCGCGCCTCAGGGGCGCCATCGCCGATTCGAGCGCGGCGCCACCCCATAGGCCCGGCGCTACTTCCTGAAACGGCCCCGGCGCGTCGGTCACGACCCCCACCCAGCCACCGAGCCGCACGACGTCACCGGGTGCGAGCTCCGCGGAGCGCACGAGGTGCCCGTTCACGCGCACGCCGTTGCGGCTGCCCTGGTCCTCGATGAGCGGCGCCGTCGTCGCCGTGCCGAGCCGGATCAGCGCGTGCTTGCGCGACACGCCGTCGCCGCTGAGCTTCACGTCGGAACTTTCGTCGCGCCCGATCACGAGGGAGCGCGCTCCGACGAGCACGACGTCCGGTGCCGCGAGTGGGAAGACCCACGCGAGTGACAGCGCGCCCCCTCGCCCCGCGCCGAGCGGGCGCGAGTCCATTTCGGTGATGGTGGTGTTCCCCTCAGCGGGACGCATGACGGGTGCTATTTCCTAGCACGGCTACCCATTGACGACCTACCCGGGCGGGGGGAACGGGTGTACTGTCCTAGGCTCAGGGTTAGGCGCACGAGCCGCTCGAGCGCGCGAGAAAAGGAGCCGCTTCTTGGCTGAAGACGAACAGACCGACGCGCACCCCGTGTACGTCATCGAGTCGATCCCCGTCGGAGGCGCGAACGAGATTTCCGCGGCCGAAATCAAGAGCGAAGGGATCCCGACGCCCGCCCACCTCCGGCTCTACCCCGAGCTCGGGCGCGGCGGCATGGGGCGCATCCACCCCGCCACCGACCGCAACCTCCTGCGGCACGTCGCGTTGAAGCGCCTCGCGCGGGAGCTCGTGAGCGAGCCGTTCTACCGCGACGGCTTCGTCGCCGAGGCGCAGATCACGGGCCAGCTCGAGCACCCGAACATCGTGCCGGTGCACGAGCTCGCGCTCGACAAGAGCGGCGTCCCCTACTTCACGATGAAGCTCGTGCAGGGGCAGGGCTTTCACCAGTGGCTGCTCGATCCGCAGCGCCGACCGGGCTCGACTGCGCGGCTCGAGGAAGGGCTCGAAATCTTCCTCAAGGTGTGTGACGCCATCGCCTACGCCCACCATCGCGGCGTGATTCACCGCGATCTCAAGCCCGACAACATCATCGTCGCAGGCTTCGGCCAGACGTACGTGATGGACTGGGGCCTCGCCCGCCTCTCACGCACGCGCCCGGCTTCGGGCTCGAACGCGCAAATGGAGGCCCCCGGCCCCGTGGGAACGCCCGCGTACATGTCGCCCGAGCAAGCGCGCGGCAACCCGGCCGAGATGGACGAGCGCTCCGACGTCTTCGGCCTCGGCGCCATCCTCTACGAGATCGTCTGCGGCCGGACGCCGTACGGTCCCGAGCTCGATCCCGATCGCATCATCGACCTCGCGAAGAACGGGCGCGTGCTCGCCCTCGAGCAGCAGGCGCCGAACCTCGGGATTTCCCGGCGCATCCGCAACATCGTCATGAAAGCCGTGCAGCCACGGCCCGAGGATCGCTACGCGTCCGTGGTCGAGCTGCAGCGCGACGTGCACGCGTTCCTGCTCGGCGGGTTGCACCTGCCGCGGCGCGCCCATGCCGCGGGCGATCTCATCCTGCGCGAGGGGGACTCGGGCGAGGCCGCGTTCATCATCGTGAGCGGCACCTGCCGCGCCTTCCGCCACGTCGACGGCCACGAGGAGACGCTCACGACGATGGGCCCGGGCGACGTGTTCGGCGAGATGGCGCTCTTGCTCGACGAGCCACGCGCCGCCTCGGTGCAGGCGGTCGACGCCGTAACGCTGCTCGTGCTCGACCGCGCGACGCTCTCCGAGGGGCTCGGGGTCGAGGGCTGGACGGGAGCGCTCGTCCGCGCGCTCGCTCAACGTTTTCACGACCTCGAGCAGCGCGTCCGCAGCTCGGGACTGCGCCGGGGTTGACGCCGCGCGCCAGGGTGAGTTAGCGCTCGATCGATGGCGTCCTTCGATCGAGGCCGCGGCTGCTACGTGGTCCGCGTCGTGTACGACGGCCCCGGCATGGCAGGCAAAACCACGAACCTGCAGAAGATCTGCGAGTTCGTGCCCGCAACACGCCGCGGCGAGCTCGTGACGCCCGCCCAGCTGCGCGGCCGAACCATGTTCTTCGACTGGCTCGAGGTCGACGGCCCGCGGCGCGCCCCGGCGCCCATCAAGCTCCAGCTCGTGAGCGTGCCGGGACAAATCGAGCGCAACTACCGGCGCAAGCCCCTGGTCGACATGGCCGACGTGGTCGTGTTCGTCTGCGACGCCTCGCCCGCTCAAATTCCGGACACGCTGCGCGCCTTCGCCCGCCTGCGCGGCACGCTCAAGCAGCGCAAGAAGACGATCCCGCTCGTCGTGCAGGTGAACAAGCAAGACGTCGAGGGCGCGCTCGATCCCGAACGGATGAGCAAGAAGCTCAAGCTCGCCGAAGGTACGTCCGTGCTACCGGCCAGCGCCTCGCAGGGCATCGGCGTGAAGGAAACGCTCGCACTGGCCACGCGTCACGCGCTGCAGGTGCTCGGTCAGAAGGATCTCGAGCCCCTGCTCGCGGAGCTCGCGAACGCCGACGCGCTCTTCGATCACGTGCTCACGTTCGAGGACACGCCGCAGGAGGGCCCGGTCGATGCCGAGGAGCTGTACATCGGCGCCGAGGAAGTCGACACGCAGGGCGAGGCCGCTGCCGCGCACCTGGCCGCATCGTCCTTGGACGCGCTCGAGGCGAAAGCCAAGCGAGCCGCCAAGCGATCGCGCGAGCACGGTGCCGGCTGAGTGCCGATGAAGCGCTGGGAGTGGTGCCTGCTGGGCGGGCTGACTCTACTTGCGCTCGCTGTTCACACCACGTTTCGCATCCGCGGCTTCGGTGAGCAAGACGAGGCGCGCCTCGCGCTTTATGCCATCGATTGGCTCGAGCACGGTGTCTTCGCGAGCGACACGTACCTGAACCGCACGAGCCCGCTCTACCTCCTCGGCCTGCGATTCGCGCTGTCGCATGGCCTGTCGCACGCGGACCTCCCCGACGCGATGAACCTCGTGAACGCCGGGTTCGGTGCGCTGTCGGTTCCGCCCATGTTCTTCCTGTTCCGGAGGCTCGCGGGCAACGGAGCCCACGCGTTTCTCGGCGTCGGCGTGTACTCGGTCGCTCCGGCTTACTTCTACGGCCAGGGCTACGGCATGCCGCACATTCCGTCGCTCGCGTTCTACCTGACGAGCCTCGCCTGTTTCGGTCGCTGGCTCGCGGGCGACCCTTCGCACAAGCTCGCCCTCGGGGCCGCCGCGCTCGCCATCAGCTTCGCCGGTGCGCTGAAGGCCGACATCGCCTTGTGCGGGCTGGCCTTCCCGGCGCTCGTCCCCTGCCTGACGACGCCGACGCCACGGCGTTTGCTCACCGCCTGCGCACTGCCCGCGCTCGGCGTCGCGGCGGCGCTCGTGCTCTCACGCACGTGCCTGCCGGTCGCAACGTCGACCGCGCGCTTCGCTGCCGAGTGGAACGAGCAGTTCCCGTTCGACCTGCGCGCGCTCTTCGATGCCGGACACGGTCGCATCACCCTGTACGCGCTCGGCAGCGTGCTGTGGGGCGCGGCGGCGGTCGCGCTGTACGCCTGCCTCGCTCGCCGCGGCCGAAGCGATACGGAGGTCACACGGACGAGGCACCTCGCGCGCCTGACCGGCGCCTGGGCGCTCCCGACGGTGCTGTTTTGGGGTATGATTTGGGCTCATGCCGCGCGGCACCTGGCCGCGGCGCTCGTCCCCGTGGCGCTGCTCGTCGTGGTGGGGACCTCGAGCTTGCTCGGCGCGTGGCCGCGAACGGCAGCCGCCCTTTTCGCCGTGCTCGTTGCGAACTACTTTTCGGGCGACGCCACGAGCCACCCGCACCGCGCCGGCCCACGTCTGTTCGGCTCGCTCGAGAAGATGCAAACGCTCACCGACCATTTCATGAAGAGCGGCGTGGATTTCGCCGAAGCCCGCGCCGAGCGCAAGCTCTTGCTCGGCAGCGGCGCCGTGCCCTACTGCGAGTACGCGGTCATCGCGCGCGCGCGGCATTTCACGCGCCGGATCACGACGCCAGGCACGCTGTGGGACCTCGAGCTCGACGCGGCACCGCCGGGAACGCCGGGGCTCGTACGGATCCGCCGCGGCCCCCAGGCGACACCGGAGCGCGCCGATCCGCGTTTCTTCGTGTGGAACGCCGAGACGGGAGCTCCGCCGTGATCGAGGTCGCCTGCTACCTGTGTGGCGCGACGGCTCACACGCCTTGGGCGAGCGAGAACGGCTATCGAGCGGTGCGCTGCCGCGATTGCGGACTCGTCTACGTGAGCCCGCGCCCCGCGCCCGAAAGCATCAGCCGCGCCGCGCAAACGGGCATGCACGGAGGCGAGCGGAACCTCTCCGTCACGGGCAGCTACGGCGGTCCGAAGCGCCACGACCACTACTTGTCGCGCCTGTCGGATCTGTTCGGGCCGGGCTATTTTCACGGCTCGGGCGAGCGCTGGCTCGACGTGGGAGCGGGCTTCGGGGAGCTCCTCGAAACGCTGGCGATCGCCTCGGGCGGGACGCTCCGCGCGCGAGGCCTCGAGCCGAACGAGACGAAAGCCGCCTCGGCACGCGCCCGCAACCTCGACGTGAGCTTCTTCGAGCCCACGGCGCGGGGAGAGCGCTTTCACTACATCTCGCTGCTCAACGTGTTCTCGCACCTTCCCGACCCGCCGAGCACCCTCGCCGAGCTCGGCCAGCTGCTCGAGCCGGGCGGCGAGCTCGTGATGCAAACCGGCAACTTCGCCGAGCTCGAGCAGGAGGAGATCCCCGTGCCGCTCGAGCTGCCCGATCACCTGAGCTTCGCGAGCGAGCGACTGCTACGCCGGGTGCTCGAGCGCTCGGGCTACACGCTCGTCGCCTTCCGCAGCTACCCCATGTACCCGGCGCCCAAGCGGCGTGCGCTGCTCCAGCGTTCGGCGCCAGCCGTCGCCGAACGCGAGCCCCTCGATCTCTGGCTCAGGGCAAGAGTTTCTCGCCCGCCGCGCGGGCTTTAGACCCTCTTCTTCGGCCTCAGCCAGGTCCGCAAATACGCCAAATCCTCGCGCGCAACCGTGCGCGTCGCGAGGCCGATCAGCAGGAACGCAGCGAGCACGACCGCGAGCTCGAGCGCGAGCAGCGGCAGCGCGGGGAGCGGCACCTCGCACTTCACGAGCCACCCGAGGGCGCCGGCGGCCGCCGCGACGCCGAGCACGCGCAGGTAGCCCCGGAGCGGAAAGATCTGCGTGAACGGCAGGCCCGTCGCGCGTGAGATGAAGAAGACGTACGTCGCGACGTGGAAGAGGAAGGCGATGCCTGCGCCCATCGCCGGCCCCAGGAAGCCGACCGTGAACACGAGCGGAACGCTGAGCATCACGTTGTAGAACAAGCCGAACGCCGCGGCGACGAGCGAAAGGCGCGGGCGGCCCGCGGCGACGATGAGCGGACCGAACGTGGCGACGCGCAGGAAGGTGATCGGCGAGTAGAAGCGAAAAATGTTCGCCGCGTCCGCGTAAGCGCTCGTGAAGAGCACGGTCATGAGCTCCTCGGCCGAGACGACGAGGGCCATCGTGACCGGCACGACGATCAGCGCGATTTTCGTGGCATTTTTCCGCCAGATCACGAGCGCGCCCGCGGGATCTTGGGCCTTGAAGCGCTCGACGAGGTTCGGCGTGAAAGCGGCACCCACCGAATACGCGATCGTGCTGATGACGGGCACCTGCCAGGCGCCAGCCTGGTAGTCGGCGAGGCGGGTCGTCGGCAAGACGAGCAGCACGAGCCAGCGGTCGAGCTGAGAGTTGAGCTGGCTCAAGACCTCCGTCGCCCCGATCGGCAGGGCGACGGCGAAGAGCGCGGCGATCGTGAGCGGCGAGGTCACGCGCGGCGCCTGACCGTAGAGCGTCCGCAGCTCCCACAGGACGACCAGTCCGAAGGCCCAGCGCACCACGGCCGACGTGTGGATCACGAGGTCGACGTCGGCCTGCGAAGCGAGCGGCACGAGCGTGGACAGGGCTATCAGGATCGTGCGCGCGACTTGAATGACGGCCGAGTGGCGCGCCTTGCGCTCCGCGATCAAGAGGTTCGAAAGCAACCGAAACGGCAGATCGGCGATCAGCGAGGGTGCGAAAATCAGCAACAAATGCAGCTGTTTTTGTAGCGTCGCCGAGGGGGCCAGCCCGAACGGCGCGACCGCCACCACGCCCGCGACGAGCGCGACCGCGAGAGCTCCCCCCGCGCCGAGCAGCGCCGCGACGAAAAACGTGCGCCGGGCGATCGCCGCACGCTCCGGCAGCTCGCGATTGCTGAGCTCGTAGAGGAGCGTGTAGGGGAAGCCCGTGCTGAGCAGCATCGCGAGCGTCTCGTAGACGAGCGTCACCGAGAGCAGGCGCGCCACGTCGCCCTTGCCGATCAGCCGGACGACGAGCAGCGGCGTCAGCGCCGCGGCGACCGTCGCCAGCGTCGTTCCGATCACGAGCACCCCGGCCTGCCGGGCCGGGTCCGCGGACCGCGCGCTCGTCATGCGCGCGCCTGACCCGACGCGGGGCTCTTGTCGGCGAGGGCGCGCCGCACGTGAACGAGGATGCGCTCGACGCGGTGCTCCCAGGTGTTTTCCGCCGCGAGCGCGAGCCTCTCCTCGCGCCCCCGCTCGGGCTCGGCAAGGGCGCCCTCACACTCGCGCACGAACTCTTCGGCCGTTCGCGCGACGCGCACGCGGTCGTAATAGTCGGCGAGCGCGGGCAGGTCGCTTGTGATGAGCGGCTTGCCGCTGGCGAGCAGCTCGAAGAATTTGATGGGAAACGAGAACGTCGTGTAATCGTTGATCCGGTAAGGGATAACGGACACGTCGAAGCCCTTCACGTAGCCGGGCAAGCTCTCGTAGCTCTTGTGTCCCAAGAGGTGCACGTTGGGCTCGGCGCCGAGCGCGGTCACGTCGGTCGTCGGATCGCCCACGCCGACCGGGCCGACGAGCACGATGCTGTACTCGCGGTGCCGGCGCGCGAGCTCGGCGAGCCAGCCCGCGTGGAGCTTGTAGTCGCTGACCGCACCGACGAAGCCAATGACCGGCCGCGGCAGGGCGGCGAGCTCGGCGGGCACCTGCGTTGCTGCCGCGCGCGCCTGGCTGAAATGCTCGAAATCGCCCACATTGTGCACGAGGTGCGTGCGGGTCGGGTTCAGGGGCTGCTTCTTCACGTAGAGCCCCGAGCTCGTCGTGGTGACGACATCGGCGACGCGGCAGAGGGCGGCTTCACGCTCGAGCAGCCACTTCGGATCGGGCTTGTACGTCGGGAACTCCGAGTACTCGTCGACGCAGTCGTACACGAGCAGCGAGTGGGGGAGCTCGGCAACGGCCGCCCCGTAGCCCGGGTGGTAGACCCAGAGCACCGCGTCGTCGATGCCGCGCTTCGCGAGGAAGCGCCGGAGCAGCTTGAGCCGAAGATCGAAATTGGCGTGAATCGAGCGCGGGTGGCTCGCTGGCTTCTTGCGCACGAACGCGCGCGGCGAGAGAAACTCGAGCACGGTCACGCCCGAAGCGTCGTACATCGAAGGCTCGAGCACGGCGCGCGCGGGGGACCACGGGATCCCGCCGTGCTGGGCCTTGCTCCGCAAGAGCGCCGGCAGCGGTTTCGGCCCGAAAGTCACGTAGTAGACGACGTGCTCGCGCGCGAGCCGGCTCATGATGTGCTGCTTGTTCGTCCACATGCCGTCTTGCCACGGCTGGGACGACAGGCAGACGATGGTGAGGCGCCGCTGCTCGCTCACGGTGAGCCCTGGGGCAGCGCGATGCCGATACCGGCGAGCAACTCGACCATGCGCGCACCGACGACGTCCCCGGAGTAGCGCTCGCGGCATGCGGCGTCCGCGGCAGCACGACGGCGGCTGACCTCGGTATCCGTCAGGCGGCGCAGCCGCGCGAGCCCGCCCGCGATCGAGTCGGGCTCGAGCGGATCGACGAGCTCGCCGAGCTTGCCGTGATCGAGGATCTCCGCCGGCCCGCCGTGGTCGGGGCCGAGCGCCAAGAGACCGCGCGCGATCGCCTCCGGAAAGACGAGGCCGAACGGCTCGTCGAGCGGGACGCAAGCGAACACGTCCGAACGCGCCGCAAGCGCGTCGAGCTCCGCGTCCGTCAGGAAGCCGTGGAACGTCACGGCGGCATCGACGCCCATCTCCCGCGCGAGCTCTTTGAGGGCAGGCAAAGCCGAGCCGGTACCCACGATCGCCAACGTGGCGTGCGGATCGGTGCGCTGACGGAAACGAGCGAAGCCTTCGAGCATCGTGTCGAGGTTTTTCACCCATTCGAGCCGGGTCACGCTGAGCACCCTGAGGCCATCGCGCGCGATCGGCGCTTTCGAGCCGAGCGGCGGCGCGAAACGCACGATCGGAGGCAGGACCTCGGCGGCCACCGTGGGGTAGATGCGGAGCACGCTGTCGCGGGTGTACTCGCTGAGCGCCCACACCGCCGTGAGGCCGAGCACACCTTGTCGGTCCTCGGTGACGCGACTCGGCCGGCGCCTTCCGATGAACGGCAGCGCCCCGACGGGGCTCGCGAGGGAGGTGCGGTAGTGGTGCGGGCCATGCCGCAGGGGCGCCCGGGCGTGGTGCTCGGCGAGATAAGGGTTCGAGGCCTCGGGGTGGAGCCAGCGAGGTGCCTCGAGGCAATGCCAGATGCGCGCCCCGCCGCCCTTCGCGGCGCCGAGCGCTGCGCTCAGCGGGTACCCGTGCGCGAGCGACACGTCCGACTTGTCGACCTCCTGCAGCAGCCAGTTGAGCCGGCTCCGGCCGAGCGTTCGAGTCAGGCGCGGCCGGCGACCGTCGTCGGCCGCGCGGAACCAGGCATCGACCGGCACGCCCCCGAGCCGCTCTTCCCAGGCAACGGGATCGTAGACGAGCGTTCGCACCCGTACCCCCGCTCCGACACCCTGGAAGTAGCGGGCTTGATCGGCGAGCAGGATCTCGGCGCCACCCACCACGTCGAGCGCGCGATGAAGGAATCGCACCTGGGGCACGGGCATGAAGGGCCCTCCTGGTATCACAGCTTACGGGCAGCCGCTCCCGCCGTACTATGGTGGGCTCCATGCGGCTCGTGCTCGTAACGCAGGATTTTCCGCCTCTGCGCGGCGGAATCCAGACCTACGCCCTGGAGGTGGGAAGGCGGCTTGCCGCGCGCTGCGAGGGTTTCGCCGTGATCGCGCCCGACGCCGAAGGCGCCGAGGCCTTCGATCGAACCCTCGGGTTTCGCGTGTTCCGGCGCGGCTCGGTCGACATGCTGCCCGCGACTTTGGTCCCGACGCTCACGGACCTCACGTTCGACGAGGGCTTCGACCACGCGCTCCACGCCCAATGGACCACCGCCCCTGCCTCCCTCGCCCTGCGAGGCCTCGGGCGGCTCAAAAGGGTGAGCATCGCCGCGCACGGCCGCGAGCTCCTGCTCGAGCCGTGGCGCGCGCTCGGGTTCGCCCAGCGCGCCTACGACGCGGTCCGGCGCCAATCGCTCCAGCGAGCGGATCGAATTCTGGCCGGCAGCGCGTTCACCGCGGGCCTCGTGCGAGACCTCGGCGTCGAGCCGGGGCGCGTCGCCGTCACGCGCTACGGGACCGACCCGACCCGTTTCTCCCCGCGCGACGCGACCGGGCTGCGCGAGCGGCTTGGCCTCGGCGGTCGGCCGGTACTGCTCACGATTGCGCGCCTGGTCGAACGCAAGGGGATCCACGCCGTGCTCGCGGCGCTCCCGAGCGTGCGGCGCGCGGTTCCGAGCGTCGCGTACGTCGTCGTCGGGGACGGCCCGGAGCGCGAGCGACTCGAGTCCGAAGCGCGCACGAACGGCGTCGCGGACTCCGTCCAATTCGTCGGCTCCGTTCCCGACGAAGAGCTCCCCCTCTGGTACTCACTCGGCGACGTGTTCGTGATGCCGTCGCGGAGCGATCCCCCCGATGTCGAAGGCTTCGGCATCGTCTACCTGGAGGCCGGGGCCTGCGAGCGCCCCGTCGTGGCCCTGCGCGCCGGCGGCGTTCCGGACGCCGTCGCAGACGGCGTCTCAGGCGTGCTCGTCGAGTCCGACGACCCACAAGCCCTCGGCGCAACCCTCAGCGAGCTCTTACTCGACCCCGCGCGCGCCGCCGACCTCGGTCGCCGTGGCCGCGAGCGCGTCCTTCGCGAGCTCAACTGGGACAGTGTCACCGAGCGCACCCTCGCCGCGCTCTCGTCCTGACCCTGCGAGGGCGATCCCTCGTTTCGCCCCCCTGGAGCCGGATCATTCTGATCCCGTGGAGAGATGGGCGTAGCTACGGTTGCGGTTGCCCCCACGAGGTCGCGGCGGGGTCCGTCCCGCGTGCTCGGCCTTCGGCCTGTGCGCGCGGGTGCCCCCAAGCGCTGGCCAAGCCAGCGCGGGGGCACGACGGCATCGGGCGGTGGCGTGAAGTGCGGGTGGTGACGCGATGTGCGGGTGGTGACGGGTGGTGACGTGATGCGCAGGTGGTGACGTGATGTGCGGGTGGTGACGTGATGTGCGGGTGGTGGCGTGATGTGCGGGTGGTGACGCGATGTGCGGGT
>Ga0070682_100001479_pt1 | contig 13173 bp, 8 predicted proteins | sample KBSC63LmetaG_FD_64668 | JGI IMG/M metagenome (GOLD analysis project Ga0070682, IMG submission 64668) | Corn rhizosphere microbial communities from Kellogg Biological Station, Michigan, USA - KBS C6-3L metaG | ecosystem: Host-associated > Plants > Roots > Rhizosphere | place: USA: Michigan... | reverse complement strand
ATAGCGCCTCCTTTCAGTCTCATGACTGTGAGCAACGTGAGTGTAACAACTTTCGTAAAGGAGGCGCTGCTTCATAACATCAGTACCACCACGCGGTAGCGGGTGGGTCTTTCAAGACTTTCATCAAGGTTAATGTCAGCTCTGGCTTGCCCGCAGCTGAGGAGCAGTTTGACAGACCCACCCGCTACCGCGTGGTGGTACTGACCTCACTCCGCCGAGTATGTCCTTACCAGTGGGAGAGGGAGTTAAAGCAGTTCTGATTTTGTGCAGCAGCGTTGCAGGGATTCGAACGTCACTTCCACTTGCGGTCAGCGGGCGTCGGGCAGCGTGAAACATACTCCGTTTCAACTGAAAGCCAGCTGCAGGTGCGTCAACTGACTGATTACCCTCCCAAAAGGAGAGGGAAAACACGCCAACCGCAGTGCGACTTCGTAGTATAGTTTCGTCATGCCGCGCGAAGTCACCGACAAAGACGCGATCCTGAACGCGCTCAAAAACCTCGAACTAACCGCTGAACTATTCACTGAAGTTAACGGAAAACTTAAGAACGCAAACGACCTGGAAGTCATTGTTCAGGGCAAACAAAACGCGGCCGGCAAACGCGTCGGGCCTTACGTTCGCCTACTTACGTACGACGCCGGCGAAACGATCATGCGGCAGGGCGAGTGGGGCGGCAACACTTTTTACCTTTCGGTCCAGGGAACCCTCGACGTTTACATCGGCGAGCGCGGAGGTGAACAACGCAAGATCAATCAACTCCCGGCGGGTTCCTGCTTTGGAGAAATGGCGGTGCTTGCCGGTGTCGAACGAAATGCCACGGTCATGGTACCGGGCGGCGAAACTGCACTCATTCTCGAAATAACTCGACCAGCGCTTCGTCTGCTCAGGAAGCTCCCAAAGTTCGGTCATCAAATTGACAGTACTTATCGTGCGCACGGCCTGGGCCGAGTGTTGGAAGACTTGACGGAACACAAGGGCGTTCAGGATCACGCCATGATCGAAACGCTCCGTGAGATTGGCAAGTTTTCTGTTTACGGAAAACACCATGTGCTGTGCCAGGAGGGCGAGCTGATTGGAGCGGTGATCCTAATCAAGAGCGGCTGGATCAGAAGAGTTCGCGGTGTCCCACTTGATCCGGGTTCGACCGGCGTGGTCGTCGGCATGGGACAAACCATCGGAGTCGACTTTCTTGGCGCTGGAAACTGCCTCGGCCTGGAAGAGCTCACTGATGGTGCGCGCTGGAAGTACAGCGCCTCGGCAATGGCTCGAACCGAAGTGCTGGAAATACCGGCCGCCCAGTTAGTGTCGAACCCCTCGGTGCGCAGCCAGATTGTTTCCGTGTTCGACGCGTTTTCAACAGCCGACGATAATCCGCCTTCGATCGAAGCTGTTTCCGATTTGCGCGCGATGGCTTCAGCTGAAGCCGAAATCACCACCGGCATTGTCGACGGCTCTAATTTGTTAGTTATGGACATGGACCTTTGCGTCCGCTGTGGCAACTGTTCACTCGCGTGTCACAAGGTTCACGGTCAATCGCGTTTATTGCGTCGGGGCATCAGCATCACCCGACCCGTCTCGATTGGCAGCACTCGCACGCAACACGTCCTGTCACCACAGGTCTGTATGCACTGCAAAGATCCGGAGTGCCTCACCGGCTGTCCGACCGGTTCGATCTTTCGCGATCCACGGGGTTACGTCGACATCGATCCGGCCACCTGCATCGGTTGTTTTGACTGCGCTACGCAGTGTCCATACGACGCGATTACGATGGTGCCGAAAAACGGCGACCTGCACAGCGAGTTTGATTTGCTGGGAACGTTGCGAAAAACCTTCAGCTTCAAGACGCCCGAGCCACTGCCGCTCACGCCGGCTGACGATGTGGTTGCCATCAAGTGTAATCTCTGTGAACACACGCCCTTAAACCCGCAAGGCTCCGGCCGTCAGGCCTACTCGTGCGAAGAGAATTGCCCGACCGGTGCGTTGCTGCGCGTTGATCCGGTCAGGTATTTCAGTGAAGTCGACAGGACGCGCGGTTTAATCTTCCGCGATCAGACACAGGCGTTCGGCCGCAACATTCACAAGAGCGATCCGCTCGCGAAAGCATTTCATGTGGGCGGAATCTTGTCGCTGGTTATCGCCGTGGTGGTGACAGTTTGGGGGCTGATTTCGCACGGCTTTGATGGGGTTTTGACCGGCACATGGCTGACCATGAGGTGGGCCACCGGGTTGGCGGGACTGTTTGGTGTGGCCGTAGTGATGACCTATCCGTTGCGAAAGCAAGTGTACCGCCGGCGCGCCGGAGCTTTGCGTTACTGGTTGCTGCTGCACGTTTACGTCGGCGCGCTGGCCGGATTAGTGCTGCTGCTGCATGCGGGCAGCCGAACGGGCGGTTTACTTACAACGCTGCTTTATTTTGCGTTTGACGCCGTCATAATCACGGGCCTCTTCGGCATTGCTGCGTACCTCGTCGCGCCTCGAATCCTGACGAGCATCGAAGGTGAGCCTCTCCTTATCGAGGATTTGGTTGGGCGTCGGGAAGAGCTGACACAAGAGTTCAACGAAATCCTGGGAAAGAGCGAAGGCTGGCTGCGTGAAGAAATCGAGTTGCGAGTCGTTAAGAAATTTTCGCGTTTCTCCTTTCTCAGCAGACAATTCATTCGCCGTGAACCACTGACCGCACTGCTGGCAAATGCGCGCCGGGCGTTTAAGGAGCGACTGACACGTTTGACGACAAACGAAGAGCGGGCGTTGTTACTGCGTGCTGTGGAAACGAAAGTTACGCTGCGCCGGCTGGATGCACTTATCTGCCTGCACAAGATGCTGAAACTCTGGATTGCGCCACATGTGATCGCGACCTCGGCGATGCTCGCGCTGATGGTTGTGCATGTCATTCAGGTGGTGTACTTCGCCGTGAAGTAAGAGCGGGGACGGGCCCCGTCCTGACCCGGCGCCTGTGGAGTTGAGTTTTTAATCCTGTGACAAAGGCCAACAAGACTGGATCAAACTGAAGCAGATGCCGCAGGCAAACAAATACGTCATCATTCGGGAGGATCTGGTTCAGGATCCGGTGACCATCATCACCGAGGGGTTATTGATCGGCCGGCTGCAGGAATGCGAACTGCTGTTGAATCATCCTGCCGTTTCACGTGCTCAGGCTGGCATCAAACTGATTGGCGAGGACTATTTTCTTTTCAGTCTGCGTCCTTCTAATCCAGTCAAACTCAATGGCAAGCCGGTGGAAGAGAACGAAGCATTGGCGCCCGGCGATGTGTTGGAGATTGGGCCATTCCTGCTTGAGATAGATCTGAACGAAGAGGCGCTGCAACTGAAAGTGGCGCTGCAGATCGGGACCGTGGTTGCCACCACCAACCTGAGTAGCCCCACGCTTGGTACCGCGCAATTGGACACGGTGCCGGTGCCGGGCGAGAAGAAGCCTGCCAAACCGCGCGCGACCCCGTTGCCGGGCGATAAGGCGCTCGATATTTTTTGGGACAAACGGATTCGCGAGGCGGGAAAAATGGTACGTCCCTCGCCATTGTTCCCACGCAGTCAACGACGTCCGGGTAAGGCAGCCTTCAATTGGGTGCCAACCACCGACCTGCGCTCCACCTGGCCCGTCTCAATTTTTGTTTGGTCCGCGGTCATAGTAGGAATGCTTTCAATCGCGGCGGCTTACTGGTTCGCGAGTGCCTATGCTCCGGCTCCCGTCGCGCGCGTGCACGCGCAAGACCATCTCGCTTTGTTTCCACCGATCGCACTTAAGGCGAATGCGGGTTCCTGCCTGGGTTGTCATTCACCTGCGGGTATGGAAAGAAACTGTTCGCAGTGTCACACGGCGGAAGCCTTTGTCGCGACCGTAAGCAAACCGCACGTAGTTGCCGGGATCGGTTGCACTACCTGTCATGCGGAACACCGCGGGACTGACTTTAAAGCTGCGGATGCCGCGCTCGCGGCTTGTAGTCAGTGTCACCGCGACGCCAATCGAAACGTCTATAACGGTCGGACGGTTCATACGCCGCATGGAGGGGTTTTCGGCTATCCGGTTATGAATGGACAGTGGAACTGGAAGGGAATAGATGCAGCAGAATGGGATTTAAAGCACATCGCCATCACGCGTTTGCCGGAGGACACTGAACAGGCATGGCGCAGCAAACAATTTCACGCGCTGCACGTGCAACGTGTGAAGGCCGCCGGCGTAGAAGGCAATAAGGAAGGCGAATTGTCTTGTTCAAGCTGCCACAAGACCTTCAATCCGATCGACCGCGAAACTCCGCGCACGACCTGCGGTGTTTGTCACAAAGGGCGGCTCGAGGTTGGCACCAGCCGAGTGCTGATTGCGAAGGACCAGCCGAATTGCACCTCATGTCACGTTGAACACGTGAACGACAAGCGGCGTTGGGGAATCGCGTTGTTGGCCGTAAGCAGTGAGCAGTGAGCAGTGGGCAGTGGCCAGTGGGCAGTGAGCAGTGGCCAGTAGGCAGAAGGCAGAGGGCAGAAAGCAGAAGGCAGTGAGCAGAATGCGTAGGCTGGGAGCGCAGGCATCCTGCCTGCCTCAACGTTCGTGGCCACGCAAGCAGCAGACAAGATGTCTGCGCTCCCAGCCTACGCATTCTGCTCACTGCTCACTGGCCACTGCCCACTGCCCACTGCCCACTGCTCACTGGCCACTGCCCACTGCTCACTAGCCACTGCCCACTGGCCACTGCCCACTGCCCACTGCTCTCACACCGGCTTGTGGCAAACGAGGCAATCGTTTGAGCCGGCTATCTTTCCTTTGAGCGCTGGGCGCGCCGTGATGACTTTGTCGTGACAGATGTTGCAATTCGTGTGGTACGCAACTTCGTTCGTGAGCTTAGTCGGCGCCGTCTTACCCGCATAGGTGACGGAAGGAATGGTCGCACTATCGTCGCCGGCCTGAAGGTGACACCCGCGACAACTCTTCACTGGTTTCGCGTCAGCCGTCTCCAGCAGCTTCGCCGTCAAAATCGCAGGACGCTCGGAAGTTTTTAAAGGCGGCTGCAGCGCCGTCGCCGGTTGATCTGTGTGATGGCATTCAACACAAGCAATCACTGACTTGCCGTCAATGCTATACATCTTCGTGGCGTGGTTCTCATGATTAAAAGGAACCTCGCCATACTTGTCTGATTGGCTGTCCTTGCTAAGCACCACTTCCTTGGGCTGCGTCTTGCTTTCTTTGGGAATGTCCTGAACGGCGCGGCCAATCACGACAGCCACAGCCATACACGCAAAGACGGCGACCAATAATAGTTTTCTCATGCAGCGACCTCTGTGGCGGACGACGAATTTAGAACGATGATTGGATCGTAGGGGAGAGCTCCAAGGTGCGGATCATCTTAGTTAGCGCTCGGAAAACTGTCAACGGGGAAGTCCAGCTCGCTGATCCGATTCGTGTGGTTCGTTTCTCGTTTCGCGCCACTTCGTGGTTCGTACGCTTTTCCCTGAGTTGATCATTGCAGAGCCAACTGTGAAATCCCGCCTCAACTCATCAACAAATTTCTTAGTTAGGCATCTTGAACGTCCCGCCTGTGTGGCAGCGGCGGCAATCTTTGAACGCCAGGTCACCACCGAATGAACGTGCACCGTTGTGGCAGCTCAGGCAGGTCTTGCCCCGCGCGGACGCAAAGTGCTCCAAAGGCGCGGGGGAACTAACCTGTCGCGATTGCGGCAAGCCGCCAGTGATCGTGTGACAGTCTGCGCACACCAATCGCTGTGCCGGGCTATGCTTTGCGTGACTAAAGGCATAACGAAACGAGCGCGCGTTTGTAGTCGTTCGAGCGAACGGTTGTTGGGCGTGACAAACTCCGCACGAAGCAAGCTCACGTCCGCTTTGAGTTTGGCTGCTCGGTGTGTGACAGGTGTAACACTGATTGTGCGCAGCGATCCCCGCAGGGATGCCCAGTGCGGCCGCGCGTCCACCGGCGCGTGTATGACACGCCGCGCAACCATTAGCTGGCCGCGCCGATCCGTTCATGTGTTGCGCATGATCGAACTTCACGTTGAAGTTCTCGTTGAACTTCGCGGGGAAAGCCTTGAGCGGCGGATTGGCGCTGTTCACATCCGAATGACAGATCGAGCACATCGCACCGTTGGGTGTCACAAACTGAGCGAGATGGCATTCGGTGCAGGCCTTGTGTCCGGGAAAATGCGGCGTCGCAGAGTTGTCGCGGCGTTGATGACAGGAGGCACAGGCGATCGTAGCGTGGCGGCTGCTGTTGTGACGAAAGATTGAGTAGTCAGGCGTTGGACCCTGCATTGACGCGGCAAAAAATCGTTTGCTTTCTGTCCGGGTATTGGAACGATTAACCACAGAGACACAGAGAACACAGAGCACGCACAGAGACAGGATCAAGCAACGCCGGCGGAAATATCGCTTGCGAGGGATTCTCTGGAGGCCTACTGTCAGCGGTTTTCTCACTTCACGTCCTTGCGCTTGATCGCTTCACGCCCGGCGATCAGGTAATGACTTCCCGGCGGATCGCGGCGTCCCACATCCGAGGTGTGACAATAACTACAAACGAAATCCTTGTTCTTGTCGATCGCTTCCAACTCTTTGCTCACGTCCAAACGCAAACCATCTTTGTTGTGGCATTCGCTGCACGAGGTAATCGGAACATCAGGCGCCAGACCGCGCAGACTCGAAGACTTGGTAATGTTGATGTGGCAAGTGGTGCATTCAGCGAGGTGCTGCTCGCGCGCGTGACGGAACTTCATCGAAATACGCGCGGGCGTGTCTGCCGGCAGATATGACTTTTCCGCGGGCTTATGACAACCCGCACAGTTCGCGCTCGTCGGTTGTTGCGACTTCCAATGGCAATTGAAACAGGATGAGTGATCGTGCGGCGCAGTCTTGAAAAAAGCCGCTTCTGGTGTGAAGGAGTCAGGCCAACCGCCGGTGGGTGCAATGGCTGCGTTTGTGCGCGGCGCGTGGCAGATTTCGCAGTTGTTGTAGTGTTTGGTGTGGTCGTCAGCGGCGGTGAATGATGTGCGCACGAACCGCGCTGGCCGCGTCTCAAGTTGCCGCAGCACGCGAGCAATGACGTCCTGATGTTTGTCGTGTGGAAACTCAATGACGAACTGCCGCAGCGTACCCGGTTTGCCGAAGCTAAAGCGCGCGTCGTCACGCGGCGAAACCTTCGCGTGGCAGACCGAGCAAATTACCGGCTTCGCGCTGCGAAAGAACTGCGGCCGATGACAACCCACACACGCGGCGTGGCCCGGGTAGTCAGCAACGTCAGGAAACGTTCGCGCCTTCCGCCAGTTTTCAGTTGGGGCGAGGTGGCAAGTGCTACAGGCTGCTTGATGTTTAGGAGTTGAGTGTAAAAACTGTGAATAGTCGATCCGCGCGCTCGTCGGGGCGACGGGTTTTCTCACGCGGCGTCTTTGCCCACCGGCCACGGTTGCGAGCAGCAATAGCAGCATCGCAAGTGAGGCAGCGAACAGTCGGGCACGTCGAACAGGGAATTGCGCATTCATTTATTAGCTGACTCACAAACCGGCAGCGGTTTTTCCACGCCAACGCACTTCACGTTTTTGTCGTTGCGATTCGAAAGCAAGTATGGCTTTTCGAATCCGCGTTCGTCGGCTTTAACCTGCAGCTCGCAATTCCAGCTCACGTTCATGTTGCCGATTTCGCTTGGGAGGATGCTCGAGAGTGTGTAGACGCCGGGCTGCAGATCAGTGAAGTAAGCGGTACCGTTTCGGTCGGTCATCACCGAAAGCACCTTCGCGCCCGACGTCTCTTCCGCCTGCTTCAGGCTGGCGCCCAAGGAGTTTTGGCGAACCTGGTAAAAGCCGTTGCGGAGTGAATCGGGCAGATTAATGGTGACCCACTTGCGCGCGAGTTCAGCACTGCCAAACTGCTTTTCGCCGGCCGCAACCGCAGCCACAAATTCCGGTACTGCCGTCACTCCGGAAACATCATCAGCACTAACCTCCCGACAATAAACCGTTTCGCAATCGCCTTCGGCCAGCCACTTAAGCAAGGCGTCGCTGGCACCGGCCGACCGATAGAAACACTCGCGCGAGATCAGCGCTCGTCGCTCGACCTCCTCAACCATCGTTTTGTTTTGCGCCAGTGAACCGCGGACAAGATAGAACCGTTTGCGCGCCAGTCCGCGCGTTGCGCTCCCAACCTTCACGCGGACACGCAAGCGCAAGACGGTGCCGCCGGGCGATGAAGTTGTTTGCCCGTCAACGACGACGCACAGCGCGAGCAGGATGAGAGAAAGAAAACGCATTGTTTACTCGGACCGTTTTAACTGCGACCGTATTTACTGGAACCGCGGGCGTCCCGCGCGCAACGCGCAGACAAACGCGAAGTATTTGTTTTTAACGCTGGTGCGGGTGGGACGCCCGCGGTCCCAGTAAAACAGTCTCAGTAAGTTCACAGGTTCGGACTCCGTGGAAACTTCAGAAACGGCAGCCTTACACCGCGTACAAAAACCTGGTCAGAACGAATCGCCGTCGCAGGCGAAAAGCCGTTGCCTCCACCGGCGCTGATCAAATCGTCCTGGTCTACACCATCGCCGCTGATGCCAATCGCTCCGACCAGCACGCCGTTTTTGTAGAGTGGCACACTGCCCGGAAAAATTTGAATACCATTCGGAAGATTCGGAATCGTTGTGCAGGGAACGTTCGCGCCGCCAATCGCCGCGAGTAAATTCGCCTGAATCAAATCCAATTGCAGTCCAACATTAAATGGACTCCATTCACCGAGCGCAGTGCTGAACGGACCGGCGGCAGTGTCATTGATGCCATCCGGAAAAAAGGGACGGTGCAAAAAGCCCCCCGCGCGATCGGTGAAGGCGACTGAGCCATCAAGCCTCAACCCGTCTGCTGCAGCACGCGCCACGTAGTTATTAAAGCCGGCACCGCTCAGCAAGGCCGCAGCACTCGCGTTCGAATAGAATGCCGCGGTCCTCGCCTTTTGCACTGAAACATCAAAGCCAAACACCGGCGCATCGACCTGACGAAAGACTCCAAGAACCTTTCCACTTACGTCCACCACCGCGATCGACACACGCGCATTACTGCCAAGTGGCTGACGAATCGCAGCCCGCGTAATGTTCGCTTGTTGGGCCGCGTGCGCAATTATGGTTTCCACTTCGGACGCAGTCAGCGCTGCCGGTCCAGCACCGGCGACGAACGGGAAGAAGCGCGTGTCGACTTCACCACCGACGCCGCCGACACTTGCGGGTACGAAAGCAGACGCTTGTGCGGAGCGGATCGGATAAGCGAGCGGCACGGCGCCGGCCAAACTCCCAAAAGCAACGGTCGCAGGTGACGGCGGATTCGAAATGTTCGTGTAGGGAAGGCGGATTCCATCAACCAGAATGTTATCCGCGCGAATTAGCGTTGGCGCTTCAAAGCCGCGTACCGCCGATGCGGCAATCACTTCTTCAAACGGCTGATCAAAATCCGTCGGATCGCGATCGACTGTGTAAAGTCCATCACCTTCAACACCCACGCCGCCGATCGCCGCGCCGTTCCGGTAAATCGGCAGACCGCCGGGATCGCCGGCCAGTCCCAAAGGTAAGGCCGGCTTCTTGATATCGGAGCAGGGCAGAGAGGAAAACTGCACGCCATACAGCGGCCCACCAGCGCGAAATTGGACGCCCGGCGGGAAATGTTCCTGAATGATGAAACCAGCAGTGCGGGTGGTGAAGGCGTTGCCGCCGGTACTGAAGAGTGCCGCCGTCCCCGCTTTTGAAATCGCACCGATTGATGCGGGAACGACCGTTCCTTCCAGACCATGGCCGTTTGTTCCCACGCTACGAATAGTGGTAGTCGCCGGCGCTCCGGCCATAACAAAGGCGCCGAGCACGTTCCCCTCACGATCTGTTACGGCTACCGTCACCGCGCGATTGAGCGAAGCAGCGGCAGACACAGCCTGGCTAATGATCGCCTGCACCTCTGCGACCGTTAGATCGCCGGCAGTGGCAGCGGGCACTAACGGCACCGGCGAACCGGGCGTAGGCACTGCGCCCTGATCGTCGGGCAGGCCACCGCCAACATGGCCGATGGCCAGTCGCACGCGGTTGCTACCGACGCCGCGATAAGTTACTCGCAGCAGTACGTCGCCAACGTCGTTCATGTCCGAACTCAGTCGCACCACCAGTGAAGTCGCCCACGGCTGATCGGGAACGCTGCCAAAAAATTCAACCGGCAACTGGTAGATGTGGTGGACCGCATCTTCAGCGGACACGCTGATCGCGCTGACCGTGTCGCCCGGCTGCAAGGTGAGATTCATAACGAACAACATCACACGTGTTTGATTGTCGTTGCCAAATCTTACCGGAGCGATCGGCGAAAACGGTTCGCGTTGTTGCGTTACTGACTCGAAGGCAATGGCCCGGGTTGAATCTTCGTGACTGATTAGGATGGGCGCGGCTGATTGTGCGGAGGCGAATTGGATTGAGGCAGCGAAAGCGATTGCACTCAAGAACAAGGGGCGCAATGTCGGGAGAGGTAAATGCGTGGCTGCAGCAATCGCGCGGATTTGTCGCATGACATTTTTCTACCGGCGCTCAATGTAACATAACTCGCAAGTTTCAAGTTTCAAGTTTCAAGTTTCAGGCTTCAAGTAAAGACTATGGGTACTGATGCAGCTTGGTTGAGGCCGCGTTGCGGCATGAGGTCAGTACCGTCCGCGGTAGCGGATGGGTGTTCCGATTGGCGACTTGCGATTGCCGATTGTCGATTGCCTTTATCGCGATACCTCAATCCGAAATCGCCAATTGACAATCTGAAATCGTTAGACCTACCCGCTACCGCAGGTGGTACTGACCTCACATCACTCTGACGCGCTTAGTCAAACTGCAAGTACTGAAGTATGTGGCATTCCGGTGGACTTGAAACTTGAAACTTGGAACTTGAAACTATTCCGTGTTACAAGCCAGAAGCGCATTTCCGAACGTTCCCTATCATGCCAAAGTTTCTACTTTCGCTCGCCGTTGTCGTGCTGACGATTCATGCGGCGGGCTATTCCGTTTGCGCTCAGGACGGGACGCTGAAAGGAACAGTGCGAACCGGTTCAGGTGCGCCGGCGCCAGGCGTTGCTGTGATCGCCACCAATCAGGTTACGGGTAAGTGGAAACGCGCGCGCACCGCTGCAAATGGTTCTTACGCTCTGCGGCTCAATGCCGGTGCTTATCGCATCACGCTGCAGGCGCCGCACCTCGCAAAGTTTGCTAACGACAAAGACTACGGCGAGTTTGCCCTCCCGCGTGGTGAGGCGCTTGAAAACGTGATCATTTCCGCGGGCAAGGAGACGCCTGTTGATATTCCGCTCGCTGAGCTCGAGTTGAAAAAACTCTCACCGGCTCCTGGCGACAAACCCCTCGGACACGCCGGTCAACAAACAGTTTCGTCAGCGCCGCAGACCGATCAAACGCGACGCGAGGCGCGCGATCGCTGGCGCATTGGTTTTCCGGAATACGATCGCTACGGCGATCGGGCGGCGCGTGGCCGGGACATTCCTTTCAAACGCGGTCGCTGGTGGGATCCTTACAATCAGAGCGTCCTAAAAGGCGATTACCCCATCAAAGGCAACAAACTCTTCATGATTCTTTCGGCGGTCAGCACGACGACCGTCGAACAGCGACGAGCGCCGACGGCCTCAGGCGTGAGCGCTGATGAGCCCGGTAGTGCCGAGTTCTTTGGACAGCCTGAACAATTTGCCGCATCGGAAACAGTTCAGGTCAGCTTTGAACTCTTTCATGGCGACTCAACATTCAAACCGCGCGATTGGGCAATCAAAATCTCACCTACCTTTAGTATTCCGAATTATCTCAATGCCCGGGAGAATGGGGTGGTAAACATTGACGTTCGCCGCGGCACGAATCGCACCGACACACACGTATCGCTCGAGGAAGCGTTTGGGGAAGTGAAGTTGTGGGACGTCAATGACAACTACGATTTCATTTCGGTGCGGGCCGGGATTCAGCCGTTCGTGTCAGACTTTCGCGGCTTCATTTTCTCCGACAACAATCTTGGCGCACGCTTGTTTGGCGGCGCTGACAACAATCGTGTCCAGTACAACGCCGCATACTTCTCAATGCTCGAGAAGGACACGAATAGCGGACTCAATCGTTTCGACACGCGCCATCAGAATGTTTACGTCGCGAATGTCTTTCGCCAGGACTTCCTCCGTCATGGTTACACGATCCAGGGAAGCGCCCATTACAACGACGATCGTCGCAGCGTTGAGTATGATCGAAACGGCTTTTTGGTTCGGCCTGCCTTCATCGGCGACGTGAGACCGCACGCACTCAAGATCGGTTACCTCGGCGTCAGCGGTGACGGGCATCTTGGCAAACTCAACCTGAGTCACTCCTATTACTATGCGTTCGGACGAGACGAACGTAATCCCATCGCCGGCAAAAAGGTGAGCGTGCGTTCGAATATGGCGGCGGTTGAAGCGTCGGTGGACCACGACTATCTTCGGTTCAAGGGTTCGTTCTTTTTCGCGCAGGGTGATTCAAGTCCCACGGATGATAAAGCGACGGGGTTCGACGCGATCTTCGACGATCCGAATTTCGCGGGCGGGCAATTCTCGTATTGGAATCGAAATGGAATTCGTCTGACGCAGACCGGTGTGGGGCTAGTGCAGCCGAATAGCCTGCTGCCGAGTTTGCGCAGCAGCAAGACGCAGGGCCAGGCAAACTTTGTTAACCCCGGCATTTTGATTTACAACGCGGGGATGGACGTCGAACTCACGCAACGAATCAAGGCTGTCTTCAACGTCAACTATCTGCGGTTCCATCGCACCGAGCCGCTCGAGTATGTCTTGTTTCAGAATCGCATTCGTCACCATATCGGCTTCGATTACAGTGTCGGCGTTGCTTATCGGCCGTTTCTAATTAATAACGTGACCATGACGTTCGGCGCGTCGACGTTGCAGACCGGGCGAGGTTTCCGCGACATCTTTACGGATCAGGCGCGCAACTGTCCGCCGAACGTTGGTGATTTTTGTCAGCCTGATCTGATCGACCCGAGCAAGCCGCTGTATTCATTGTTTGCGCAGCTGAAGTTGGTGTTTTAAGAACCACCGCTTGTTTCCCGCTTGTAACTAATCTTCGAGAAGCCACCACAGAGGCACAGAGGACGCAGAGGTGGCACAGAGAAAGCGGAGGACGGGCGATGCCTTATCAG
>Ga0070682_100001478_pt1 | contig 13176 bp, 9 predicted proteins | sample KBSC63LmetaG_FD_64668 | JGI IMG/M metagenome (GOLD analysis project Ga0070682, IMG submission 64668) | Corn rhizosphere microbial communities from Kellogg Biological Station, Michigan, USA - KBS C6-3L metaG | ecosystem: Host-associated > Plants > Roots > Rhizosphere | place: USA: Michigan... | reverse complement strand
TCAACAAGCTCTACTGGTTCGGCGCCTTCATGCAGAGCGACTGGAAGAAGGGCGCCCCCTGGAAGATCGTTCTCAACGACGGCCGCATCGCCGACACCGGCGAAATCGTTGAGATCGAGAAGCCGAAGAAGATCGTGATCAAATGGCGGAACGAGTTCATGCCTGAGATCAAGGCCGAAGGCTGGTCGCAATGCACGATCGAGCTCGAACCGTCGGGCGATATGGTGAAGCTCACGGTGCTGCACGAAATTGACAAGACCGGCTCGAAACTCATCCAGGCCGTTTCGGGCGGCTGGCCGAAAATCCTGTCCGGCTTGAAAACCTTACTGGAGACCGGCGAGCCGCTCCCCGACATGGCGGTGTCGAAAAAGTGACGTGCAAGAAGCCGCGCGGTGATTATGCTGTCACCGCGCGGCAACGAGCGGCTTCGTCATGATATTGCAATCGACAATCACTTGCCCCAAATGCGGCCATCAGGCCATGGAGACCATGCCTGCGGACTCCTGCGTGATTGCGTATGTCTGCAAGGGCTGCGGCGAAGAGTTGCGCCCGCTCGCCGGCGACTGCTGCGTGTTCTGCTCCTACGGCTCGGTCCCTTGTCCTTCCATCCAGGAACGACGCCGGGTCTGAGGCATCGGCGATGCGATCCTGCCATGCATTCCGCGCACCGTGACGGAGCGCCGAAAATCCCCTAAACTCGCGCAAAATCCCGACAACCGAGTGCGAGGAACGCGATGTACACGGAGCTTGGACTATTCATCGGCGGCAAATGGGCGAACGGCGCGGGCCGCAAGGGCGAGCCCGTCCTCAATCCCGCGAACGAAAAAACGCTCGCCGAATTGCCGCATGCGAGCAAGGCGGACCTCGACGAGGCGCTCGCCGCCGCCAAGAAGGGCTTCGAAGTCTGGCACAAGACCGATAGCTGGTCGCGCGGCCGCGTGATGGCGAAAGCCGCCGATCTCCTGCGCGAGCGCGCCGATCACATCGCAAAAATTCTCACGCAGGAACAAGGCAAGCCCTTCGTCGAAGCCAAGATCGAAGTGGGCGCCGCCGCCGACGTCATTCAGTGGATGGCGGAGGAAGGCAAGCGCTCTTACGGCCGCGTGATCCCCTCGCGCCTTCCCGGCACGCGCACGTTCACGACGCAAGAGCCCGTCGGCATTGTGGCTGCGTTCACGCCGTGGAATTTTCCGGCGGTGACCCCCGCACGCAAGATCGCGGGTGCGCTTGGCGCCGGCTGCTCGCTCATTCTGAAAGCGTCGGAAGAAGTGCCGGGCACGGCGGTCGAGATCGCGAAAGCCTTTGCCGATGCGGGCCTGCCCGAAGGCGTGCTCAATCTTGTCTTCGGCGTGCCGTCGGAAGTCTCCGAGCATCTGATGGCGAAGCCCGAGATCCGCAAAATCTCTTTCACGGGCTCGATCCCGGTCGGCAAGCATCTCGCGAAGCTCGCCGCGAACGGCATGAAGCGCGCGACAATGGAATTGGGCGGCCACTCGCCGGTCATCGTCTTCGACGACGTCGACCCCGAAAAGACCGCCGATTTCGCCGCGGGCGGAAAATTCAGGAACGCCGGCCAGGTGTGCATTTCGCCGACGCGTTTCTTTGTGCAGGAAAATTCCTACAAGAAATTCGCCGAACGCTTCACTGAAAAGGCGAAGTCGCTCAAGCTCGGCGACGGCCTCGACAAGAACACGAATATGGGCCCGCTCGCGAATGCGCGCCGGCTGGATGCGATGGCGAATATCGTCGCGGATTGCCAGAGCCGCGGCGCCAAGATCGCGGCCGGCGGCTCGCGCCACGGTAACCAGGGCTATTTCTTCGAGCCAACGGTCGTCACCGACATCCAGGACGATTCGAAACTCATGACGCAGGAGCCGTTCGGGCCGGTGGCGCCGATCATTCCGTTCAAGAGCTTCGATGAAGTGGTGGCGCGCGCGAACGCGCTGGAATTCGGTCTTGCGGCCTATGCTTTCACCAGCTCGACCAAGACGGCGAACGCGATTTCCGATGCGCTTCAATCGGGCATGGTGGGCGTCAACACCTTCGCGATTTCCATGGCCGAGACGCCCTTTGGCGGCATTAAAGAGAGCGGCTACGGCCACGAGGGCTCGGTCGAAGGGCTCGAGGCCTACACCAACAAGAAGTTCATTTCGCAGGCCTGAGCCCACTTTTTTGTCATCCCGGGCGGGCGAAGCGAGACCCGGGATCCAGATACGCAGGCGTTTATGGATCCCGGACAGCCCTCGCTTCGCTCGGGCTTCCGGGATGACGATACCGAAGGCGTAAAAACCCTTTATTTCCGGGCGGTTCGGCGCAGGTCGGGCTGCCCGATTTCGTTCTGGTTGCAGCGCAGGATTTCAGCCCTTCGGGTGTTGAAACCCTGAAAGCACCAGAGATTTCAGCATGATGCCGCGCCCATCCATCCCCCTTGAGGGCTCTCGTTTCGCCGTGCATGAAGTGCGCGGGAACGCCCAATGGACCAGGAAAGCGACGAAGCGCTCATGCTGCGAATCGCGCGCGGCGACGAGCGGGCGTTCCGCGTTCTTGCGCCTCGTTACGCGGTGCGCGCGACGGGACTCGCGCGCCGCATCTGCGGAAATTCCGCCGACGCCGAAGAGATCGTGCAGGAAGCTTTTCTGCGCGTCTGGGTCAACGCGCCGCGCTGGCGGCCGGAGGCGCTGTTCCGCACCTGGTTCTATCGCATCGTTTTTAATCTCGCGCTCAACAAGAAACGCCGCGCGCCGTTCGATCCGCTTGAGGCTGCCGGCGATCCCGCCGACCCCGCGCCGCGCGCGGATGATGCCATGGCGCGGCGCGAGCAGGACCGTCTCGTCGCGAGCGCAATCGCCGAGCTGCCCGCGCGGCAGCGGAGCGCGATCGCGCTCACTTATGGCGACGAACTTTCTAACGCGGAAGCCGCGGCCGTGCTCGGCACCTCCGTCTCGGCTTTCGAAACCTTGCTGGTCCGTGCGCGCCGCGCGCTCAGGATCAAACTGAACTGGACGAACGATGAAGACTGAGGAGAACCGGAACATGAATCGCACCAGCGATCTTTTGGACGAAGTCATCGCCCGGCAGATGCACAAGAACGACGCGGCCGACGAAGCCGTGGCGGCGCGCGTTCTGAAAAATCTTGGCGGCCCGCTGCCGCGCCAGCGCCATTCGCTGTTCGATCGCTGGCCGTCCTTGTTGCTCACGCGCGATTACGCGCCGGCCTGGCCGCGGTTAGCTGTGCTCGCCTGCGTCGCGCTGTTCGGCTGCATGGTCGGCCTCGCGACGCCCAATTTGAGCGTGCGAAAATCCAACGCGATGGTGCGAATCGCGGAAGCCGACGGCGGCTCGCTCGTCTTCGATTCCGAACCGATCACGGGAGTGCGCCCATGAGTGTTGTGACTCCGGAAGTGCTTCAAGAAGAGCGCCGCGCGAAACGCTTCACGCTGATTTCGGTCGCGCTCAATCTGTTCTTCATCGCGATCGCGGGAACATGGCTCGCGCGCTCTTATTTCGCGCCGCCCGCAGTCGTAACGGTCACGATCGACCGGAGCGCCGGCGCGCGGATCGAGCGCATCGCGCAAACGCTTCCGCCCGCCGATGCCGCGATCATGCGCGCGGCCTATCGCGACAACGCAGCCGTGCTCGACGCTTCGCGCGCCGAGGTTGACCGCGCGGTCGCCGACATCAAGCAGAGCTTCCGCGCGGAGCCCTACAATATTGATACGACCCGTAAGGCCATGGCCGACGCGCGAATCAACCATTCGCGTTTCATCGAACTTCTGCACGAGGAAATCGCGTCGGCGGCGGCGAAGATGTCCCTCGCCGGGCGCGCCAAGCTCGCGGAATACTCGTCGGCTCGTGTTACCATCAAGCCAGATCGCTGAATCGGCGGATGGAACCGGATCGTGACGGAGGGGGATGAGACGCACCGCAACTCCTTGCCGCTTTCCGGCAGGGCAGTTTTGCCCTGTGTTCTCGCGCTTTCCATGACCCTTTCCGGCTGCCTCCCCAATGTCGGACGCCCCGACGCCGCGCTCGACGTCCCCGACGCCTATCGCGCCGCGCATGCGGGCAAGCCCGACTCGGCGCTGCCGCCGCTCGACTGGTGGCGCGGCTTCAAGTCGAAGGAGCTGACCGCGCTGATCGAGGAAGCGCAGATCGTCAATCTCGATATTGCCGCCGCTTCTGCGCGCATCAAGCAAGCGGATGCGCAGGCGCGGATCGCGGGCGCGGCGCTTCTCCCGACGGTCGACGCGAATGGCGAGGGCTCGCACTCGCGCCGTTCGCTCACCACAAGCGGCGGCAACGCCAATGTCGGCGGCGGTTCGCGCGAGGGCAATCTCTATTCGGTGTCTCTCAGTGCGAGCTACGAAGTCGATTTTTGGGGCAGGAACCGCGCGCTTCTGGAAGCCGCGCGCAATACCGCGGTGGCGAGCCGTTACGATCGCGAAGTGATCGCGCTCTCCACGATTGCGGCCGTCGCGAACACGTATTTTCTGGTGCTCGCTTCGCAAGATCGCCTCAACAATGCGCGCGAGAATGTCAAAAGCGCCGAACGCGTGCTTAATCTCATCCGGCAGCGACTCGAGGCCGGCACGACAAGCGGGCTTGAAGTCGCGCAGCAGGAAGCGCTCGTCGCGCAGCAGCGCGCGCTCATTCCCACTTATACGCAGACCTTTCAGCAGAACATCGCTGTGCTCGCGGTTCTGATCGCGCGCCCGCCGGAGCGCGTCGCGATCCGCGGTGGCTCGACGCGAAGGATCAGTGTCCCGCGCGTGACGCCCGGTCTGCCGTCGGATTTGCTCACGCGGCGTCCGGACATCCGCGAAGCGGAGGCGAATCTTGCCGCTGCCGATGCTAACGTCTATGCCGCGCGCGCCGCCTTCCTGCCGAATATCCAGCTCACCGGCCAGGACGGCTGGCAAAGCGCGATCTTCAGAAGCCTCATCCGGCCCGAGTCGCTTTTCTTCTCCTTCGCCGCGAGCATCACGCAGCCGATTTTCGACGGCGGCAACCTTTTGGGCAATCTCGAACAGCAAAAAGGCCGGCAGGAAGAATTGCTGCAGACCTATCGGAAGAGCGTGCTGCAGGCATTCTCCGACGTCGATCAGGCGCTGATCGCAATAAAGCAGCAAAGCGAATTCGCGCGCCTGCAGGCGAAAGTCGTAGAGGCGTCCCGCCGCGCGTTCGAGATCGCGGAAACGCGGCTGCGCGAAGGCACCGTCGATCTCGTCACCGTCCTGCAGACGCAACAAACGCTCTATCAAGCGGTTGACGCGCTGGTGCAGGCGCGCCTCTCGCGTTTGCAAGCGATCGTTAGCCTTTATCAGGCGCTGGGGGGCGGCTGGCCGCCGCGCGACGACGAAATCGTGGCGGCCACGAACGGTTACATATGGAGCGGCATTCCCGTGCCGGCGCCGAAAGAATGACGAAAGACCGCCGTTACATTGCCTATGGATTGTTCGCGATCGTTCTCCTCGCGATCGGTGCTGCCCTTTATATGCAGGGCGGCGGCGAGGAGCATCAGTCGCGCCGCGGACGGCGCTTCGGTCCGGCCACCGGGCCGATTCCTGTGCTCGTAGCTGAAGCGCAGACGATGAACGTTCCGGTTTATCTCGACGGTGTCGGCACCACGAAGGCGCTGAACACCGTCACCGTGCTTCCGCAGGTCGACGGCAAGCTCACCAAGGTTTTGTTCAACGAAGGCCAGAACGTGCCGAAAGGTTATGTGCTCGCGGAGATCGATCCCGCGACGTATCAAGCGGCTTACGATCAGGCGGTGGCGAAAAAAGCGCAGGACGAGGCGCAGCTCGCGAATGCCAAGATCGATCGGGAGCGTTATACGCGGCTCGCCGCGACGAATGCCGCGACCAAGCAGCAGGCCGACACGCAAAAGGCGCTGGTTGATCAGTTGACCGCGCAGGTGAAGCAGGATCAGGCGGCGATCGACAGCGCGGCGGCGACGCTCGGCTACACGAAGATCGTCGCGCCGATTGCCGGGCGCACCGGCATCCGCAACATCGACGAAGGCAACATCGTGCGCGCATCCGACACGACCGGCATCGTCACGCTCACGCAAATCCAGCCGATCTCGGTTCTGTTCACGCTGCCGCAGCAGGAACTTGCGCGGGTGAACAAGGCGTTTTCGCAAGGGCCGCTCACGGTTGAAACGCTCGCTCCCGACAATGTCAGCGTCACCGACCGCGGCAAGCTGCAGGTCGTCGACAATCAGGTCGACCAGACGACCGGCACGGTGAAGCTCAAAGCCGAATTTCCGAATCCGAACCTGCAGCTCTGGCCGGGACAGTTCGTCAATGTGCAGCTCTTGATCGATACGCTAAAGGACGCGGTCGTCGTGCCGACCGCCGCCGTGCAGCGCGGGCCGCAGGGAACATTCGTATATGTCGCGGCCGCCGATAAAGTTGCGGTCCGCACCGTCACCGTCACGCAGCAGGACGACACCCGCGTTGTGATCGCGACCGGCCTCGCGGCGGGTGACAAGGTCGTGACTTCCGGTTTCGCACAGCTCACCGACGGGGCCGAGATTGCGATCAGCACGCCGCAAAACGCGGACACATCGGGGGAAAAGAAGAAGCGGGGAGAAGGAAAGCGCAAGCGTTCGGAGAACCAATAAATGAACGTCTCCGCACCATTCATTCGGCGGCCGATCGCGACCTCGCTTCTCGGCTTCGCGGTGCTTTTGGGCGGCGTTCTCGGCTATTCGTGGCTTTCGGTTTCCGCGCTCCCGCAGGTCGATTTCCCGACCATTCAAGTCACGACGCAGCTTCCCGGCGCCAATCCCGACACGGTCGCGTCGCTCATTACCGCGCCGCTCGAGCGGCAATTTGGGCAGATCCCGGCGCTCGCCAACATGATCTCGTCGAGCTCGTTCGGGATTTCGCAGATCACGCTGCAGTTCGATCTCGACCGCGACATCGATGGCGCGGCACAGGACGTGCAGGCGGCGATCAATGCCGCAGGCTCGTCGCTGCCAAGAAATCTTCCCTATCCGCCGGTCTATTCGAAAGTGAATCCGGCGGACACGGCCGTTCTCACCGTCGCGCTTACGTCCGACACGGTTTCGATCCGCGCATTAAGCGATCTTGCCGACACGCTGCTCGCGCAGCGGCTCGCGGAAGTGAACGGCGTCGGCCATGTTTCGGTGCAGGGCGGCGTGCGGCCCGCGATCCGCATTCAAGCCGATCTTTCGCGGCTCGCCGCCTACGGCCTCGGCTTGCAGAATGTGCTTACCGCCATTCAGGGCGCGAATGTCGCCGGCCCGAAGGGCTCGCTCGACGGCCGCCATCAGGCTTACGCCATCGGCGCGAACGACCAGATCACGCAGGCGAACGACTATAAGGACGTCGTTGTCACGTATAAGAACGGCGCGCCGGTGCTGTTGAAAGACGTCGCGAATGTCATCGACGGTCTCGAAAACGAGAAGGTCGCCGCCTGGTATCGAGGCCAGCCCGCGGTGGTGATCGACATCCAGCGCCAGCCCGGCGCGAACGTGATCGACACGGTCGAGCGCATCAAGCGCGAATTCCCGCGGCTGCAGCGCGCAATGCCCGCGGGGGTGAAGCTCACCGTCGTCTCCGACCGCACCGAGACGATCCGCGCGTCCGTTCACGACGTGCAGTTCACGCTCGTCTTGTCGGTATTCCTCGTCGTGCTCGTGGTGCTGATTTTCCTCCGCACGATCCGCGCGACGATCATCGCGGGCGTGGCACTCCCGCTCTCGCTGATCGCGACCTTCGGCGTGATGTGGTTCTGCGGATTTTCGCTCGACAATCTGTCGCTGATGGCGCTCACCATCGGGACCGGTTTCGTCGTCGACGATGCGATCGTGATGATCGAGAACATCGTCCGCCACATGGAGGAGGGCGAAAACCCCTTTGAAGCCGCGCTTTCCGGCGCACGCGAGATCGGATTTACGGTTATCTCTCTAACTGTCTCGCTAATTGCCGTTTTCATTCCGCTTCTCTTCATGACCGGTCTCGTCGGGCGGATGTTCCGCGAATTTGCGCTCACGCTCACGATCGCTGTGGTCGTCTCCGCGATCGTTTCGCTGACACTTACGCCGATGATGTGCAGCCGGCTTCTGCGGCACGTTCCGGAAAAGAAAGAAAATCCGCTCGCGGCGAAATTGAACGCCTTTGTCGACAGAACCGCCGACGCTTACGCCAGAAGCTTGCAATGGGTGCTTGGGCATCAGCGCGAGACCTTGATCGTCACGTTCATCACGCTCGCCGCGACGATCCTGCTCTATGTCGTGACGCCCAAGGGCTTTCTGCCCCAGCAGGATACGGGCCTGATTGCCGCGGTTACCGAAGCCGGGCCGGAAGTTTCCTTCAACGAAATGCAGCGGCTGCAGGGGCTCGTTTCCAGCGCCGTTGCGCGCGATCCTGACGTGACGAACGTCGTCTCGGTCGTCGGCGTGAGCCCCGTCAATCCGACGCCGAATGCGGGCAAGCTCACCATCACGCTCCGCCCGCGCGACGATCGGAACGCGGTCGCAAGCGAAATCATCTCGCGCCTCAAGCGCGCGGTCGCCGACATTCCCGGCATCGTCGTTTACTTCCAGGCGGTGCAGGACGTGCAGATCAGCACGCGCTCGTCGCGCGCGCAGTACCAGTACACGCTTGCGAGCACCGACGCGGACGAAGTGAGCGCCTGGTCGAAGAAGCTCCTCGACCGGCTACGCAATTCGCCGATCCTGCGCGAAGTCGCGTCGGAATCGCAAGATGGCGGCTTGCGCACGAATGTCGTCGTCGACCGCGAAACCGCCGGCCGTCTCGGCGTTTCCATGCAGGGGGTGAACGACACGCTGAACAGCGCTTTCGGCCAGCGGCAGGTATCCACGATCTACGGGCAAGCCAACCAGTATCGCGTCGTGCTCGAAGCGCTGCCGCGTTTCCAGAAGGATTCGAACAGCTTGTCGCGCCTTTATGTCCCCGGCGCGAATGGCGTGCAGGTGCCGCTGATGTCGGTCGCGACGATCGAGCGCACGACGGCGCCGCTCGCGATCGCGCATCAATCGCAGTTTCCTTCGGTGACGCTGAGCTTCAATCTTGCGCCCGACGCTTCGCTCGGCGACGCGGTAAAAGTGATTTCGCGCGCGCAGCGCGAAATCGGCATGCCGAATTCGGTGATCGGCAGCTATTCGGGCGACGCGGCGGAATTCGCAAAATCGCTCGCGGGCGAGCCCTGGCTCATCCTCGCCGCGGTGGTGACGATCTATATCGTGCTCGGCGTTCTCTACGAGAGCGCGATTCACCCGCTCACGATTTTGTCGACGCTGCCTTCGGCCGGCGTCGGCGCGCTGCTCGCGCTCATCCTGCTCGGCTACGATCTTTCGGTCATCGCGCTGATCGGCATCGTGCTCCTCATGGGCATCGTGAAGAAGAACGCGATCATGATGATCGACTTCGCGCTCGAGGCCGAGCGCGAGGAGGGGCTGAATGCGCGCGATTCGATCGTGAAGGCGAGCTTGCTCCGCTTCCGTCCGATCATGATGACGACGCTCGCTGCGCTCTTCGGCGCATTGCCTTTGGCGCTCGAAGGCGGCACCGGCTCGGAGCTCAGGAACCCGCTCGGCATCACCATCGTCGGCGGGCTTCTGCTCTCGCAACTCCTCACGCTCTACACGACGCCGGTGATTTATCTCGCGATGGAGCGCGTGAAGGATCGCTTCTCCTGGCTCACGCCGAAGCCGCCGAAAACGCGCCCGCCGCGCGCAAAAGAGCGGCCGAAATACCGGCCGGAAGCCGCGGAGTAGGCGATGAATTTCTCCGCGCCCTTTATCCGGAGGCCGATCGGCACATCGCTGCTTGCGATCGGGCTCTTGCTGGTCGGCGCCGTCGCCTACGATTTTTTGCCGGTCGCGAGCCTGCCGTCGATCGAATTTCCGACGATTCGCGTTTCCGCTTCGCGGCCCGGCGCCGATCCCGAGACAATGGCCGCGACGGTCGCGGCGCCACTCGAGCGGCGGATCGGCGAAATCGCGGGCGTCACCGAAATGACCTCGACGAGCGCGCTCGGGGTGTCCAACATCACGATCCAGTTTGACCTCGGTCGCAGCATCGACGGCGCCGCGCGCGACGTGCAATCGGCGCTGAACGCGGCGGCGACCGATCTTCCGAGCGATCTGCCGACGCTTCCGCGCTTCCGCAAGGTCAACCCTTCGGCCTCGCCCATTCTTATTCTTGCGCTTACGTCGAAAACCATGACGGCAAGCGCAATCTACGACGTCGCCGATTCCGTAATCGCGCAGCGCATGTCGCAGGTCGAAGGTGTCGCTGAGGTCACCGTTTCCGGCGCCGATCAGCCCGCAATCCGCCTTCGCGTCGATCCCGCGCAACTCGCGGCAATGGGCGTCTCGACCGACGACGTGCGCACGGCCGTCGTCGGCACCAATGCGCTCGGGCCGGTCGGCAATATCGACGGCGGCTGGATCGGCGAATCGATCGCCACCAACGCCCAGCTTCGCACCGTCGAAGGTTACAAGACGCTCGTTGTGAAGACGGTGAACGGCAACGTTATTCGTCTTTCCGACGTCGCGCAGATCCAGAACGCCACAAGAAACAGCCGCTCCGACGCGCGCTTCAACAGCCAGCCGGCGGTGCTTCTGATCGTGACCAAGCAGGCCACCGCCAACGTGATCGAAACGGTCGACGGCATCACGAAGCTTTTGCCGGAGATCCGGCGCTGGATTCCGGCAAGCCTCGAGATTTCGATTCTCTCCGACCGCACGCAGACAATCCGCGCGAGCGTGAACGAGATGCAGTGGACGCTCGCGGGCACGGTCGTGCTCGTCATGCTGGTCGTGTTCGTGTTTTTGCGCCGCCTGTCGGGAACGATCGCGGCCGGCGTCACCGTGCCGCTTTCGCTTGCCGGAACCTGCGGCCTGATGTGGCTCGCCGGCTTCTCGATCGACAATCTTTCCTTGATGGCGCTCGCGGTTTCCGTCGGCTTCGTCGTCGACGACGCGATTGTGATGATCGAGAACTGCTTCAGAAATCTAGAAATGGGAAAATCGCCGCTCCGCTCGGCGCTCGAAGGCGCGAAACAGATCGGTTTCACCGTCATTTCGATTTCCATTTCGCTGATCGCGGCCTTCATTCCGCTCCTTCTGATGGGCGGGATCGTCGGGCGGCTCTTCCGCGAGTTTTCGGTGACGCTCGCCTTTGCGATCATGGTTTCGACCGTGGTGTCGCTCTCATTGACGCCGATGATCTGCGCCTATTTCGTACGCGAGGCGCCGAACCCGGACAGGACGCGCTTCGACCGGATGGTCGAGACGGTGTTCGGCCGCATCCTTCGCATGTATGAGCGGACGCTCACCGCCGTCATTCGCTTTCACACGCTGATGCTGCTCGTGGTGCTGGCGACGGTAGGGCTCACGATGCTGCTTTACGTGAAGATTCCAAAAGGCTTCATCCCGCAGGACGACACCGGCCTGATCTACGGCGGCACGCAGGCCTCGACCGATACTTCCTTCAAGGCGATGGTCGGCCTGCAGCAGCAGGCGCTCGACATCGTGCTTGCGGATCCCGCGATCGCGGGCGTCGGCTCTTCGATCGGCACGTCGAGCTTCAACCCTTCGGCCAATCAGGGGCGAATGTTCATCAGCCTGAAGCCGCTCGACGAGCGCGGCGGACTGACGACCGCCGAAGTCATCAACCGCATGCGCGGCAAGCTCTCGAACATTCCGGGCCTGCGCGTGTTTCTGTTTCCGGCCTCGGACGTGCGCGTCGGCGGAAGGCAAAGCCAGTCCAACTACCAGTTCACGGTGTGGGATCCGGATTTTAGCGAGCTGAAGGAATGGTTTCCGAAAATCCTCGAGCGTATCCAGAAACTACCCGGCCTCGTCGACGTGACGACCGACCGCCAGCAGGGCGGCCTGCAGGCGAATGTGGTGATCGACCGCATGGCGGCTTCGCGTCTCAACGTGCCGATCGCGAATATCGACACGGCGCTCAACAACGCCTTCTCGCAGCGGCAGATTTCGCAGATTTACGGCGCGAGAAACCAATATCAGGTGATCCTGGAAGTGGGGTCGCAATACCAGACGGACCCCTCAGACCTCGACCAGATTTACGTCGCGTCGACGACCGGCGCGCAGGTGCCGCTTTCGGCTGTGGCGAAATTCGAGCGCGCGCTTTCGCCGCTCGTGGTGAATCACCAGAAGCAATTCCCCGCGATCACGATCACCTTCGACACTGCGCCCGGCGTCTCGCTGGAAGAAGCCTCCGACACCATCACCCAGGCGGTGAAGGAAATGCATCTGCCGGATTCGCTGCACACCGAATTCGCCGGCAACGCGCTAGCCGCCGCGCGCACGGCGAGCGCGCAGCCGCTGTTGATTCTCGCGGCGCTGCTTGCGGTCTATATCGTGCTCGGCGTCCTCTACGAGAGCCTCGCGCATCCGCTCACGATCATTTCGACCCTGCCGTCGGCCGGGCTTGGCGCGCTTCTCGCGCTGATGGTGACGCGCTCGGAATTCACGATCATCGCCTTCATCGGCATTATTCTCTTGATCGGGATCGTGAAGAAGAACGGCATCATGCTCGTCGATTTCGCGCTCGAAGCCGAGCGCAAGCGCGGGCTCTCGCCGGAGCAGGCTGTGTTCGAAGCCTGCATCGAGCGCTTCCGCCCGATCATGATGACGACGCTCGCCTCGCTGCTCGGCGCGATCCCGCTCATCATCGCAAGCGGCCCCGGCTCCGAACTCCGCCGCCCGCTTGGCATCACCATCGTCGGCGGGTTGATCGTCTCGCAAGCGCTGACGCTTTATACGACGCCGGTGATTTATCTGTTGCTGGATAAATTGCACCGCCGCCTCGGCGGCGCGGCGCAAATCCGAAATCCGCGGCGCAATCTTGGCGGGAGGGAGCCGCGCACCGCGCGCTAATGTCCTTCGAGCGCCGCCTGGATGTTCCGCACCATGTTGACGAGGCGCGGCCCGATATCCTTCTCGAGCTGCTCGCGCGTGAGCTGAAACGCCGGCGCGCCGCAGTTGAACGCGAAAATGCCGGAACCATCGGCGGGCACGAGCGGCACGCCGACCGCGCAGACATCCGACTGCCAGTCGCCGACCGAAATCGTGAAGCCGCGCTTCTGATAGTCGCCCACGGCGCGCTCAATCCCTTTTTTCATCGTCGGCCAGTTGCTGCCAGCGTG
>Ga0070682_100001475_pt1 | contig 13184 bp, 9 predicted proteins | sample KBSC63LmetaG_FD_64668 | JGI IMG/M metagenome (GOLD analysis project Ga0070682, IMG submission 64668) | Corn rhizosphere microbial communities from Kellogg Biological Station, Michigan, USA - KBS C6-3L metaG | ecosystem: Host-associated > Plants > Roots > Rhizosphere | place: USA: Michigan... | reverse complement strand
TGGGTCGCGTCTGGCTGTGTCTCGGAGGAGGCGGCCTTCTCATGACGGTCGGGGCCTGGGCGCTTTCAGCCCGTCTCGTTTGAGGGGAGCCGTACCGTGTTCAACTCGTTCCGCGTCGCGATGACTTGGGTGCACACGTGGCTCGGCCTCGTGCTCGGCTTCGTGCTGGTGGTGGTGTTTTTTTTCGGCTCGCTCTCCGTATTCGACCGCGAGATCGATCGCTGGGCGATCCCGGAGACTCGATTCGAGCCACAACCCCTGCCCTCCTTCGACACGATGCTGCGGCCGATCTTCGAGCGAATCGAGCCGGAGGCGGAAGAGCTCGAAAACGCCCGCGAACGCGTGGGCCAGGCGTTGCCCACGAACCTGCGGTTGATGAACTGGAGCGCCTACACGACCCATCGCGACCCCGTCCTGACGCTGTACGCCGAGTACGCCGTCCCGAACCCCCAGGACCCCGACGATCACGTGCATGGTCACGTGACGATCGACCCGCGCAACGGGCAGCTCCTGTCGCACGACCAACTGGCGCTCGGGAGTGAGTTCTTCTACCCGATGCACATCTCGCTGCACCTTCACTGGCTAGACCTCGGGTACTGGATCGTGGGGATTGCGGCGCTCGCGATGTTGATCGCGCTCGTGAGCGGGGTCGTGATTCACAAGAAAATATTCCGCGAGTTTTTCACGTTCCGACCGCACAAGCAGGGGCAGCGCACGAAGCTCGACCTCCACAACCTGACGGGAGTCGTGGCGCTCCCGTTCCACGTCATGTTCCCCCTGACGGGTCTCGTCATTTTCGCGGGCATCTACTTCCCCGTCGCGGAAACGATGTTGAAGCCGCTCGCGGACAAGCACGAGCAAATCGAGGCACGCGAAAAGGGCCTTCCGCACGAGCGATCCGGGATCAGTGCGCCGCTCGCGTCAGTGGATGCGATGGTCGTGGAAGCCAAGCGACGCTGGGCCCGGCGAGGCATGCCGGGTGAGGTCGGGTACCTGGCCGTGAACCACGTCGGCGACCGGAGCGGGTACGTGACCATCTACCGCGCGGGGAGCGACCGCGTCACCTTGGTCGGGCAGGCCATAAATTTCGAGGCCGCGACCGGCCGCGTGCTCTACGAAGAGCCCCCGCCGACGGTGATCTCGGGCATCGCGGAGTTTCTGACGGGGCTTCATCTACAACACTTCCAGCATTGGCTCCTCCGCTGGCTGTATGTCTTCGGCGGGCTATCTGGCTGCGTCTGCATCGCTACGGGGCTCGTCTTCTTCGTCGGCAAACGCAAGCAGAAGCATGCCGCCCAAGGCATCCAGGGCGCCCGCTGGGTGGACGCTCTCGCCATCACCTCCGTGACGGGGCCCGTGCTTGCGACGCTCGGGATCCTCATTGCCAACCGCTGCCTGCCCGCAGACCTCGCCAACAGAGGCACCTGGCAAGAGGGCCTTTTTGGGGCATCCTGGCTCATCGCGTTGGCGCACGCCGCACTCCGCTCCGCGCCGGTTCGGCAGGCGCGCATCGCTCCGGCCTGGCGCGAGCAATGCTGCGCGATCACTGTCCTCGCGGGCACGGCGGTGGTGATGAACTGGATCACGACGGGCGACCACCTGGCGCGCACCATCGCGCGCGGTTACTGGCCGGTTGCCGGGGTTGATCTCGCATTGCTCGGCACTGCCGGCGTGGCACTCATCGCCGCTCACCGCCTTCGCCGACAGGAAGCCGGAAGTCGCGACGAGGCCCCGCTGAACGCAGCGCCCTTCGCGGAGGAGGCGACCCATGGCTGACACGGCTCTGCGAGCGTTGGCCTTCCTCTGCGCCTTGTCCGGCATGTCATGGGTCGCGCTCGCCATGGAATCGCACTGGGGTCAGGTTCGCGAAGCTTCGACGTACAAGGTCGCGGTCGCGGGCAGGTTGCGATTCGTTGGCGCGGCAGCTTTGCTGGCTTCGTTCGCTGTCGGGCTCCGCGTGGATCACGCCTCGATGGCCTCGCTGGTGTGGATCATGAGCTCGAGCGCGTCGGCGCTCATCGTGGCCATCACCCTCGCGTATCGCCCGCGTTGGCTCGCCTGGTGGGTCGGCGGTCCCCGAGTCTGAGAGCCTTTCCTCACGCGCGCTGCGGAGGAACCCTGCCAGTGTTGAACAGCGGCACCGCGCTCTGGATCGCCGTGGACGTACCGACGAGGTAGACGATGTCGGCGGCCATGAATGGCACCGTGGGGTCCATTCTCTCGAGCAGGCGACCCGCGCGACGGATGCCCACGACCAGGGCGCCTGTCTGGCTGCGCAGCTTGAGCGCGACGGGGGATTGTCCCGTCACGGCGCTATCCTCGTGAACGAGGACCGACTCGATCTTGAGCTCGTCCAGCCCGCGTATGTCGCTGAGCACTGCGCGCGGCAGCGTCTGCTTGCGCTCGCTGGCCTGCGTCTCGTTGCGCACGGCCCTGAGGCGCTCGTCGATCACGTTGCGCGGCACCTCGAGCTGCCGGAGCATGCGAGCGATGACCTCCGCCGCGCCCTCGACTTCCTCGGCTACGACGTCGTTGGCCCCCATGCCGAGCAGGCCCGGTCGATCGGCAAGGTAGCGAGTTCGCATGAGGATCGGAACGTTGGGCGCGACACGACGCGCGGTGTCGACGACGCGTTGCGCCGCCTGCTGATCGTTCATGAGCAACACGAGCAGGCGCGCGTCCTCGAGGTGCGCGTGACCCAGGGCCTCCGAGCTCGTGGCGTCGCCGTAATACACGGGGAGCCCGAGCTCCTTCGCGTGGCGAACGTTCTCGGCATTGAGCTCCAGCACCACGAAAGGCGTCCCCAGCGCAGCCAGCGTTTGCGCCGAGAAGCGCCCGCCCACCCCGAACCCGACGATCACCACGTGCATCACGAGCTTCGTGACGCCCTCGTCGGCCTCGTCGATGCTGCGCACACCGATCAGCCGTTCGAGCGGCGCAAGCAGGCGTTCGCCGGCCGTGATGTGCGGCGCAGCTCGCACGACGAGCGGCGTCAGGAACATGCTGATGATTCCGGCGGCCAACAGCGGCCTCACCCGCGCTTCGTCCACGACGCCGCTCGTCTGAGCCAGCCGAGTCAGGACGAAGCCGAACTCGCCGAACTGCGCGAGCCCGACTCCGGCCAACCACGCGACGCGGGCCGGAAACCCCATTGCCATCGCGGCGAGTGTCGCCAAGAGCCCTTTCGCAACGAGGAATCCGGCGAGGAGAGCGAGGACCTCGAGTGGCTCTTGGGTCAGCGTGCTCGTGTCGAAGAGCATGCCCAGCGACACGAAGAAAATGCTCACGAAGGCGTCGCGCAAGGGCAGGATGTCGCCCATGGCTCTGTGGCTGTACTCGGTGTCGGCGACCACCATCCCGCCGAGGAAGGCGCCGAGCGCGAGCGACAACCCCGCCATCGACGTGAGCCAAGCGGTTCCAATGCAGAGGCCGAGGATCGCCAGCAGAAAAACCTCGCGACTACGGCTGGCATCGACCCACCCGAGCAGCTTGGGCACGAACAAGCGAGCCAGCGCGACCGTTCCGACGATGACCAGCACCGCCTTCAACATCGCGAGCGCAATGCTCGTCCAGACGCCGGTGGCTCCGCTTCCTGCACCGAGCAGAGGCACCACGAGCACCATCGGCACGACGCACAAGTCCTGGAAGATGAGCGCCCCCACGATGAAGCGTCCATGCGGCGCATCGAGCTCACGACGCTCCGCCAACGCCCGAAGCACGATCGCCGTGCTCGAGAGCGCAAAGACGAAGCCATGGAACAGGCCGATGCCCGGGCTCTGACCGACGAGCACCGAGACCCCTGCGACCGCCCCAATCGTCAGCGCGACCTGAAGGAGGCCGCCGAGCGCGACCTGCCGAAAGATCACGCGCAACCGGGCCAACGAGAACTCGAGCCCGATTGAAAACAGGAGGAGCACGACGCCGACTTCGGCGAGGACCTCGATGGAATGCACGGACGTTGCAAGCTTCAGCCCGAACGGGCCGAGCAGCGCGCCGGCGGCCAGAAGTCCCGCGACCGTCGGCAGCTTGAAGCGTGCCAAAACGACGGTCACGAAGACGGCAACCGCCATCACGACGGCAAGCTCATCGAGTAGCGGGATGTGACCCATCGATGCGTCCCTTGGCTAAGGATCCAAGTCGGGGGCGCCGGAGGCTATTGCGTGAAGGACACGCTCGGGTCCCCTCAGTACGGCATTCCCGGGAAGTTGAGCGTCACCTTGAACACGCCCTGTTGTCCACTCGACCCCTGAGCGGTGATGTAGAGGGTCTTGTGGTCTGCGCCGCCGAAGGCCACGTTGGTGACGACGCTCGGGCTCGTGATCTTGATGGGCGAGTTCGCGACGGGAGTGCCGTTGGGCGCGACGACGACGATGTTGGTGGAGTCGCCGACGGCGACGTAAAGGTTGCCGGCGCAATCCAGCGCCATCCCATCCGTGCTCATGTTGAGACCGGTGCCGAAGGCGGTTCCGCTGCTTGCCACCACTCCGCCGCTGTCGATGGCATATTTCTTCACGCCCATGCCGCCACCGATGAACAAGCTCTGCTCGTCGAGCGAAAGCGTGATGCCGTTCGGATTGCTCGAGTAGTCGGCAGCGATCGGCGTGGCGGTGCTCGTGCCCGGCAAGACCTGGTAAGCGCGCGTCGCCCCTTGCGGCTTGGCGGAGTTCTGGAAATCAGGATCGGTGAAGTAGAGGGTTCCGTCTTTTTTGAACGTCAGATCATTGGGCGAGTTGAAGCGCGTGCTCATGTACGTGGACACGAGCGGAGTCGGCGCCTTGTCGGGCAGGTGGTAGCTGATGATGCCCCCCACCTTGTGATCCGTCGCCACCAGATTGCCGCTGTTGTCGACGGCGAGGCCGTTCGAACCCGAATCGTCGAGGAACACGCTCACCTGATTGCTCGCGTCGAGCTTGAAGATGCGTGCAGCGGGAGGCGGATTGTTCGTGTTCTTCATCTCCGAGAAGTAGAGGGCGTCGCCGATCCAGACGGGTCCCTCCACGTTCGTGAAGTTGTTCATGTTGAAGCTGTCGGTGGGCGGCGCGCCTGCGACGCGCGCAGGTGTTGCACCACTCGGAATCGGGCTCCCCGTGAGCGTTCCGGGATCAGGACAGGTCCAACCGGAAGTGCCCGAGCTGCCCGCAGCGCCGCCCATGCCGGCGCCACCGATGTTCGCGCCGCCGACGCCAGCGCCGCCGATGGCAGAGCCGCCCATGCCGGCGCCGCCGATGTCAGCACCGCCCGCGCCGGCGCCGCCCGTGCTAGCGCCACCCTTGCCGGCGCCGCCCGTGCCAGACGTGCCGCCGAGACCGCCGAGCGCGCCTTGACCGCCCGTCCCGCTGCCACCACCGCTGCCGCCTCGGCCTGCTGCAGTTCCGCCGAGCCCGGCGGCGCCGCCGGAGCCAGGACTGCCGCTCGAGCTCGAGCCCGCTCGTCCCATCGTTCCACCGTTGGTGGAGGTCCCTCCGCTTCCCGGTTGTGTCCCACCGGTGTCGTCGGAAGAGCAGGCAGTTGCGCCGGGCAGCCAACCTAGCAGCAGGCAAGCGGTCAATTGCAAACGCGTCGTCGGGGTCATGCTGTCCTTGCTCAGACGATAATCTATCAGCGTTGAGCTCGGCGCGCCGCCGCGATCCCAGTTCGGGAAACTCCATTTGGGCGCCCGGCGCCGGAAAAGGCGGAGCGCTCCAGATTCCGTCTGCTAGGGTCCCTGCCGCTTGGGGGGCCCCAAGGAGTTCCTCAATGCCGTCTTCCCTTGAATCAGAAATCCTCGCTCGCGCCGAAACCCTCACCGCGGAGCTCACCGCACTGATCCGCGAATCGGCGCTCGAAATCGTTCGCGAGGCCCTCGACAGCCAGCGCATGCCAGCTTCGCGAGGTCGGCGCGCCCCCACTGCTTCGGCGCGCGCGAGCACAGGCCTCGCCGGCAGGCGTCCGAAAGGCGCGAAACGCGATCCGAAGGAGCTCGAGGCCCTGACGGAGAGGCTCGGCGCGTTCATCGCGAAGACGCCCGGTCAGCGCATCGAGCAGATCGGCAAGGCCCTCGGCACGCCGACGAAGGAGCTCGCGCTGCCCGTGAAGAAGCTCATCGCAGCCAAGCGCGTGACCACCAAAGGTCAGAAGCGCGCAACGACGTACTTCGCGCGCTGATGACGGCGCGTCTTCTTCTGATGGCGCTGCTCTGCTGCGCGTGCCCGGGGAAGACGCCGCCCCAGCCGTCGGAGCCGGCGCGTTGTGAGCGCTTCGGGCAGACGTGCGAGTTCTCGCCGGGCAAGCTCGGGAGCTGCGTCGAGCGGACGAGCTGCACGACGGGCAACTGCCTCGTGTGCCAGTCGCAACACTGAGCTTGCGTCCTCGCGTTCCCACTTTTTGACAATTCTGCCTGGCGGGCGCGTTGCGCTGCCGGATGGCGGTGCACCTGTGGGATAAGGGGTTCGTGAGTCCGCCGGCATTCGACCCCCCCGTGGCCCAGCCACGCCGTTCCCTAAAATCTTGCATGGCTGCCATGCGGCGCGCCCCTGGGCTCCTGCTGTTGCCGGTCGCGAGCTACCTCGCAGCCTGCAGCGAGTCGGACGGTCCGAGCGGCGGCCAAGCGGGACTCAATGGGGCGGGAACCAGCGCAGCTTCCATGGGCGGCGCGAGCTCGGGTGGCGCCGCGGGACTGAGCGGCGGGACGACGAGCGGCACCGCGGGGGCGAGTGGCGCGGGGATGATGTCGGGGGCTGGGGGCAGCTCGGGCGGCGTGGGCGGGAGCGCGGGCTCGGGCGGAAGCGGCGCAGGAGCGGGACTCGGCGGCATGCCGATGACGGGCGAGGTGCCGACTCTCGACGTGGGGGGCGGCCAGCTGAAGCTCGAAGTGTGCGCGGACGACGTCGTGCGCGTGATGTTCGCGACGGATCCGGCGTTCTTCCAGCGCCAGAGTCTGGCCGCAGCCCCCAAGCGCTGCGACACCGCGGCGCCCTGGGAGCTCACCGAAACGCCAGGCCAGAGGACACTCCGTACGGCGCGTGTCGAGCTACACGTCGACACCTCGAGCGGGCAGATCTCGTTTTTCGATCGCGCGGGCAACCCCATCGTCAGCGAGAAACAGGCAGGCGGGCGGACGCTCGAGCCCGTGACCGTGCAGGGCGAAGCGACGAGCCACGTGCGACAGGAGTGGGAGCCGAACGACGGCGAAGCGCTGTACGGCCTCGGCAACTACCAGCTCGGCTTGCTCGACATCAAGGGCTACGACCTCGAGCTCTCGCAGTACAACACGAACGCCGTCGTGCCGCTCCTCGTCTCGAGCCGCGGCTACGGCGTGTTCTGGGACAACACCTCCTACACGCGCTTCGGCGATCTGCGCGACTATCAGCCCGTGCCGGGCGTGACGTACGACTCCGCCGGCAACGTCGACGGCACGGCCAGCGGCAGCGTGAGCATGACGGCCAGTTTCACGCCCGAGGTGACGGGCGACTACTTGTTCAAGACGTTCGCGTCCGGGCAAGTGACGCTCAGCGTCGACGGAGTGAACGTGATCGACCACTGGCGCCAAGGCTGGCTCCCCGACGAGGAAGTCGCCCGCGTCGCGCTCACTGCCGGCAAAGCCGTCGAGCTGCGCCTGCAATGGACCGCGGACATCGACGTGAAGACGCTCTCGCTGTCCTTCAAGCCGCCCGCGAGCGCGCCGGTCACGACGTCGCTCTGGTCGGAAGTGGGCGACGGCATCGACTACTACTTCCTGTTCGGACCGGGGCTCGACCGCGTGATCGCGGGCTACCGACGCGTGACGGGGCAGGCTTCGCTCATGCCGCGCTGGGCCTTCGGCTTGTTCCAGAGCCGCGAGCACTACACGACGGCGGCCGAGGTGACGGCCGCAGCGGCGGGTCATCGTTCGCGCGGCATCCCGCTCGACGTGATCGTGCAGGATTGGCAGTACTGGGCCGACGCACAATGGGGCTCGCACGCCTTCGACGCGAGCCGCTTTCCCGATCCGGCGGGTCTCATCGCCAATCTGCACGACGAGCAGCACGTGAAGTTCATGCTCTCCGTGTGGCCGAAGTTCTACACGAACACGGCGAACTACCAGGCGCTCGACGCAGCCGGCCTCATGTACCCGTACGAGCAAGGCGTGCTCGATTTTCTCGACCAGCCGTTCGCTTTCTACGACGCCTTCAATCCGGCTGCGCGCGCCAAGTACTGGGAGCAGATTGACCAGCAGCTGTTCCGCTTCGGCGTCGACGCCTGGTGGCTCGACGCCACCGAGCCCGAGGTGGTCGAGGGCCCGTACAAGAGCCTCGCCGAGGGACGGCAGCTCACCCAGACGCACATGCACCCGACGGCGCTCGGCTCGGGCTCTCGCATGCTCAACGCGTACTCGCTCGTGAACAGCCAGGGCATTTACGAGGGACAGCGCGCCGCAGCACCCGATCAGCGCGTCTTCATTCTCACGCGCTCGGCGTTCGCGGGGCAGCAACGCTACGCGAGCGCCACCTGGTCTGGCGACATCAGCTCCACCTGGACGGCGTTCAAGAAGCAGATCCCGGGTGGGCTCGGCTTCTCGCTCTCGGGCATCCCGTATTGGACGGTGGACAGCGGTGGGTTCTCGGTGCCGTCGCGCTTCAGCGGCGGGCAAAACGCGGACGAATGGCGCGAGCTCAACGCGCGCTGGTTCGAATACGCGACGTTCCTGCCGCTCCTGCGCGTGCATGGGCAGGCGCCGCTGCGCGAGATGTGGGAGTTCGGCGGGGAATCGAGCCCGGCGTACCAGGCGATGCTGAAGTTCGATCGCCTGCGTTACCGGCTCTTGCCCTACGTGTACTCGCTCGCCGGCGCCGCGACGCTGCGCGACGGCACGATGCTGCGACCGCTCGTCATGGACTTTCCGAGCGACGCCGCCGTGCTCGACGTGAAGGACGAGTTCATGTTCGGTCCGGCCCTGCTCGTGAGCCCCGTCACCACTTACCAGGCGAGCGAGCGCGCGGTGTACCTGCCTCCGGCAACCGGCGGTTGGTACGACTTCTGGAGCGGGGTCGCGATTGCTGGCGGAAACTCGAGCACGGTCGCCGCGCCGCTCGACCAGATCCCGGTCCACGTGCGCGCCGGGTCGATCCTCCCGTTCGGGCCCGAGCTCGCGTACACGAGCGAGAAGCCGGCGGATCCCGTCACGCTCTTCGTCTACGCCGGCGCGAACGGCAGCTTCGAGCTCTACGAGGACGACGGTTCGAGCTACGGCTACGAAACGGGCGCTTTCACGCGCATTTTGCTCACCTGGAACGACGCGACGAGCACGCTCACCCTGGGCGCGCGCGAAGGCTCGTTCCCGGGCATGCTCGCCAGCCGCACCTTCGAGGTCGTGCTCGTGCGCAGCGACCGAGCCGTACCGTTCAGCTTCGCACCCACGGCCGATCAGAGCGTGACGTACGACGGCACCGCCCGCGAGCTCGTGCTCCCGTAGCGAGCGCGTCGCGGCACCCGCGCGGCGGGAGCGCTAGCGCGGCTCGCCGCTCACGATCGTGCCGCAGTTGACGAACGCAAGGTTCGTGTCGGCGCGGAAGTTCGACTGCGTCGTGTGGCGCTCGGTCTGGAACATGTCGAAGGGGTAGATCTCCCCCTTCGTGAGGCCGAGCGTGTCCACCTGCACCATGGCCGTCTCGGCCTTGTGCACGCCGCCGATGTCGATCACGAGCTGGTTGTTGATGAAAACCCAGACGTCGTCGTCACCGGTGAAGCTGAAGGTCTCGCCCCCGGCGTACTGAAACGCAGTGTGAATTTCCGTGGTGAAGTGGAAATTGTGCATCATGCGCTGATCGTCGTTGCCGCTGTTGCCGAAGCCGAGGCCGTCGAGCGGGTAGAACGCGCTGCTCGAGAAGCTGCTCACGCCGTTGTTCGGTTCGAAGTAGACGTAGAAGACGAAGGGCTGGTTCACGCCCGGCACGTTGCGGAAGAACGTGTCGAAGCTCGCGCCGTCGGTCACGGTGACGGTCGGGCCGTCGTGCGCGTACGTCGGCTTCTGATCGGAGCCGAGCGTCGGCTGGACGATGCCGCGATCGTCGGTGCTCTTGTTGGTGAGGGCCGGCGTCTCGAAGTTCACGCCGTCAGCGTCGAAATCGCGAATCACGGCGAGGATCGTGGTGCCGCAACCGGATTCCGTCGTGGGAGTGGGCTGCGCCGCGTCGCTCGTGATGGGGTCGCCGACCTTGTACCCGCCGAGCGTTGACTTGGTGAAGCCCGGGGGAAGCCCCATCGGGCCCGTCGGCGCTCCGGCCATCGAAGACATGCCCGTGCCGGCCACGCCGCCCGGGACGTCGATGACGCTCGTGCCACCGGTCGCTCCGGAGCCGCCCGTACCCGTGCCCATCGGGCCCGTGCCACCCGCGGCGCCCGCGCCCGTGCCACCCGAGCCCTTCGTGCCCGAGCCGAGGCCATTCAGGCCCGAGCCCGAATCGCTACTGCAGGCCGTCGATAGAGCGGCGCTCGCGATGACGGAAACCAGGAGCCCGGACCGAAGGAGCAAACCCGTGGGGTAGTTGAACAGCATTTGTGGCTATTTTCGCTTGGGTCATAAGGGTAGTACGCGAAGGCGCTCACCAGCAGGCCAGGTGGTGCAGAAATCTGCATCCCGTGGGCGGCCCGATGGCTGGCTCAATGATTTAGCGTGGCTCCGCGCGTCGGGACGCGCAAGCGCCTCTCCGGCCGGCTTGTGCGGCAACTGCAGCGGTAAAAATTTCCGGCAGCGGTACCTTTCGACGTGCGTGTCGCGCCCATCGAGCCAGCCATGACACATAGTCATTTCATTCAAGCCGTGCGGCGCGCTCACGTCGGCGCACCGAGGACGTTGCCCACCCCGGTGGGCCCAAACGCCCCCTGGAGCGAGCGCTCCATTTATTGCAATTCTGCCCTGCCCCCTCCCCGACCCAGAGCGCGCTTTCGCGAGCGACGGCCGGCAGATTTCTCGACGGAGGGCGCCGCGACCCGCCACTGCCGTGGAGTCTGGAGATCCCGGTACGGGTGGCGACGGACGAAGCAGAACAGCAAGAGGTGGCCAGCGCCTTGGCCCCGCTCGAGGTGCCCCCGTTCGAATCGATCTACGCGCAGTATTTCGCGTTCGTCTGGTCTTCCACGCGCTGCTTCGGCGTGAAGCTCGCCGCCATGGACGACGTCGTCCAGGAGATCTTCATGGTGATCCACCGGAAGATCGGGACCCTGCGGAAACCCGAGTCCCTGCGAAGCTGGATCTACAGCATCGTTCGGCGTACCGCGACGGACTACCATCGCACGGAGCGCTCACAGACCGCGGCGGACGTCGTGCTCGCGCTCTACGTCGAGACACAGAAGGAAACCCAGCCGACTCCGCAGGAGCTCACCGAGCAGAGCGAGGCGGCCGATCTCCTCTTGGCGTTGCTCAGCGAGCTCGATCCCCCGAAGCGCGAGGTGTTCAAGCTCGTCGAGGTCCACGGGATGACGGCGCCGGAAATCTCCGACGGGCTGGGGATCCCTCTCAACACCGTTTATACGAGGCTCCGTGCGGCGAGGGCTGCCTTCGAAGCCGCGCTCCACCGGCGAATCGCGCGAGAAAAAAGCCGAAAACGCGCGTGACAGAGCTTCGCGTTTGGATAGTGGCTCGCGCGACGTGTTTCGGATCACAAATTGACTAGGGGCGCGGCGGAGCGTGGCGCGCTGCGTGCGCGCGGCGCTCGAGTGCAAGAAATGTGACGGGAATGGCCGGCGTCCAGCCACTGCTACCGTCGTGAATCCCCGAAAAGGCGAGCCTGTCGGCCCTCGTGAGGCGAGGCGTTCGTCCCTGCTCTGGGCGAGCGCGGCCCTCGCGCTGGCGCTCCTCGGGTGTCACCGCGCGCAGCCGGCGCCCGCGGGCACGAGCTCGGCGAACGCCGAGGCGGCGGCGCCCAAGGTGCTCAAGCTCGCCTTCGTGACGAACAACGCGAGCGAGTTTTGGCGCATCGCCGCCGCAGGCATCAAGAAGTACGAGCGCGAAGGCAAGGTCCAGGTCGACGTGAAGATGCCGCCGACCGGCACCGCCGCGGAGCAGATCGAGATTCTCGAAAACCTTTCGAGCCAGGGCTACGACGCCATCGCCGTGAGCCCCATCGCGCCCAAGGACGAAGTCCCCGTCTTGAACAAGGTGGCGGCGAAATCGAAGCTCATCACGTTCGATTCGGATTCACCTGCGTCGAATCGGTTGGTCTACGTCGGCACCAACAACTACGAGGCCGGCAAAGCGCTCGGCGCCGAAATCGTCAAGCGCCTACCGAACGGCGGGAAAATGGCCGTGTTCGTGGGCTCGCTCGCCGCCGACAACGCTCAGCAACGCTTGAAAGGCATCGAGGATGTCGTCACGCCCGCGCACATCGAGATCGTCGACAAGCGCGAGGACAACGTCGATCGAGCGAAGGCGCGCTCCAACGTCGAGGACATCTTGAACGCGCACCACGATCTGAACCTGGTCGCGGGCCTGTACTCCTACAACGGGCCGGCGATCGCCGCGGCGATCGAAGCCTTGGGCAAGAAGGGGAAAGTGAAGGCGGCCGTCTTCGACGAGGAGGAAGGAACGCTCACCGGCATCGCTGCCGACACCATCGATTGCACGGTCGTCCAGAAACCGTTCCTGTTCGGATACCTCTCGAGCAAATGGATGCACGAGCTCGTGACGAAACCGGAGGCAACCCTCGCGTCGATCCCGGCAAGCAAAGCGATCGACACCGGAGTCGAGGTGATCGACAAGGCGAACGTCGCCGAGTTCAAACAGCGGCTCGCAGACATGAAGCGATGAGTACGTCGATGAAGTGACGCGATCGTCCGATGTCGGTTGATCCGCTCCGCTATTCACGACGGATCGGCGAGTGAGGAGCCACTGCATGATTGATGAGCTCCATGCGAACACGACTTCTCGGACTGGCGGGCGCGGTGACGCTCGCTGCAGCGGCGGCTGGAACTGGCTGCAGCAACGACCCCGGCACCGGCTCGGGCGGTTCCGGAGGCGTGAGCGCGAGTGGCGGCGCGGGCGGCGGGAGCCCGAAGGGCGGAACGGGCGGCTCGACCAGCAGCGGGGGTAGCTCCGGCTCCAGCGGCGCACAGCGATGCCCGAACGTATCGGCCTGCGGCGGCAGCGTCGTCGGGACCTGGAACGTCACGACGTCGTGTTTGGATATCTCGGGCGACATGGACGTGTCGCTGGGGAGCCTCGGTTGCAA
>Ga0070682_100001472_pt1 | contig 13192 bp, 11 predicted proteins | sample KBSC63LmetaG_FD_64668 | JGI IMG/M metagenome (GOLD analysis project Ga0070682, IMG submission 64668) | Corn rhizosphere microbial communities from Kellogg Biological Station, Michigan, USA - KBS C6-3L metaG | ecosystem: Host-associated > Plants > Roots > Rhizosphere | place: USA: Michigan... | reverse complement strand
AGCGAGCGCGCAGAGTGGCGTCGGTGGTACGCGAGGCGGCTCGGCCGGTGACGCCGGCACCAGCGATCAAGGCGGCTCGAACGGCACCATGGCGGGCACCGGCGGGAAAGGCGGTATCGGAGCCGGAGGCAGCGGCGCCGAGGCTGGTGCCCGTGCCGTCCCGCCGAAAGGCTTCGATCGCGATGGGCACCTGTTTTCCAAGGTTTCGTCGGGTTTGTCGCAACCTCCCACGCTCTGCAGCCTAACCAAGGACTGCGACGCGCCGAAGGTCTGCTTTCTCCTGACCTCCGACTTCGGAGTTTGCGACACGCCACAGCCCATGCAGAGCACGGAATGCACCGGTTCGGCCGTGCTCCCGAACGACGGCACGACCGACGCATGCGGCTGCAACGGGCTCACGTGCCCGACGCATCAAACCTGCGTTGCGATCAAGGTCAGCTGCTCGTGCGGGGGAGGGTATCACAACGCATGCGTTGACAACGCGTGTGCGTCGCCAAGCGACTGTCCCGACGGCACCGTGTGTACACCGAGCTCGTTCATTGGCTCGTCGGGGCGCTGCCTGACGCGCCGCTGTACCGCCGACTCGCAATGCACGGTCGACGGCCCAGGTCGTTGCGCCCTGCTCCTCGATCCGCCGCTGCAATTCGGCGAAACGCAGCTGCTGGGCGTCGAGTGCGTCTACGCCGGAAGCTCGTCGGACGCCGGCGTGTGCAACGGCGCGCTTTCGGCGCGGCCGGATGGGCACACCTGCCCCTGAGGCTGGCGCTTTGCCCTTTGTCGCTCCATGACTTTCCCATGGTGACGCTCCGCGAGCTCCTTGGTGTCGAGCTGCCGCTCATTCAGGCGCCGATGGCGGGCTGCCAAGGGAGCGCGCTCGCCGTGGCGGTGGCGAACGCCGGCGGGCTCGGGTCGTTGCCTGGTGCGATGCTCGGCACGGAGGCGTTGCGCGAGGAGCTCGGGGCGGTGCGGTCGCAGACGAGCAAGCCGTTCAACGTGAACTTCTTCTGTCACGCGATGCCCGAGCCGGATGCGAAGCGAGAGGCCGCGTGGCGGGCGGCGCTCGCGCCGTACTTTGCGGAGCTCGGTATCGACGCTGAAGCGATCCCGATCGGTGGCGGCAGGGTTCCGTTCAGCGAGCAAAGCGCGGCGGTCTTGGAGGAAGTCCGACCGGCCGTGGTGAGCTTTCACTTTGGACTGCCGCCCGAAGGGCTGCTCGAGCGGGTTCGCTCGCTGGGTGCACGCATTTTGTCTTCGGCGACGACGGTGGAAGAAGCGCTTTGGCTCGAGGCGCGCGGCGTGGACGCCGTCATTGCCCAGGGCATCGAAGCAGGCGGGCACCGCGGCAGCTTCCTCGCTCGGGGGCTCCACGCAGAGCTCGGTACGTTCGCGCTTCTGCCGCAGATCGTCGACGCCGTGAAGGTGCCGGTGATCGCCGCCGGCGGAATCGCCGACGCGCGCGGGATTGCCGCCGCGATGGCGCTCGGAGCAGCGGGTGTGCAGGTGGGAACCGCTTACCTCTTGTGTCCCGAGGCAACGACGAGCGCCGTGCATCGACGGGCGCTCACGAGCGACGCGGCGCGCGTGACCGCGATCACCAACGTATTTACCGGCAGACCCGCGCGCGGAATCATGAATCGCCTCATGCGCGAGCTCGGGCCCATGAGCGACGTTCCGCCGGCGTTTCCCCTGGCGACGGCTGCCCTTGCGCCGTTGCGTGCCAAGGCGGAAGGCGCGGGAAGCAGCGATTTTACCCAGCTTTGGGCGGGTCAAAACGTCAGTGGCTGCAAGGCCGTGTCCGCCGCCGCCCTGACCCGGGAGCTCGCCTCGGGGTTCGCGGCGTAACCACCTTTTGACGCTTCGATTGCCGGCAGAGCTAGAATCGCTCGCGCGCGCCCATGTTGATTCGCCCAGCGGTCGCAGCCGACGTCGACGCCATCATGGTCACGCACGTCGCCGCGATCCGCGAGACGTGCAGCGCTGCGTACAAGCCGGAGGAAATTGCCGCGTGGACGTCGGGCGGCATGAACCCCGAGCGGTACCTTCCCGGCATCACGGAAGGGCGCACGCTCGTGGCGGTGGTGGACGACGCCGTCGTCGCCTTCTGCGAGTTCGACGCTGGCACCGGCGAGGTGCTCGGGATGTTCGTCGACCCCGCGCACCTGCGCCGCGGGATCGGCCGCGGGCTGCTGCAGGCGGTCGAAAGCCGCGGCGTGCAGCGCGGCCTCGCGCGTCTTCACCTGCAATCGACGCTCAATGCCATCGAGTTCTACCGAGCGAACGGGTTCGTCGTGGACGAGATGGCCCTTTTTCATCTGCGTTCGGGCGTGAGCGTGCCGTGCGCCATGATGCACAAGGATCTCCGGCGACCATGACGAGCCTCGCCGCGATCGCTCCGCCCGACCGCGAAGCGTGGCTCGACGCCCTCTGGGAAATCGACGAGCTCCCTCCCGACGACCCCGAGCTCCCGCGCGGCTGCGTTCCTTACCTGCCTTGCTCGGTGGCGACGGTGCTCGACGCCGTGAAGCAGGCCGGCGTGACCTCGGACGACGTCTTCGTCGACGTTGGGTCGGGGGCGGGCAGGGCAGCGCTGCTCGTGCACCTCGAGACCGGGGCGAGCTGTATCGGTCTCGAGATTCAGCCTGCGCTCGCCCGTGCAGCGCAGACGCGAGCGGAGCGGCTCGGCTTCCATCGTCTGCAGTTTCTCGAAGGCGACGCTGCAGAGCTGATTCGTGCCGTCACGACCGGCACGGTGTTCTTTCTGTACTGCCCGTTTGGTGGAGCGCGGCTCGAGCGGTTCCTCGACGGGCTCGAAGCCGTGGCGCGTGCCCGGCCGATTCGCGTCTGCTGCATCGACATGCCCCCGCTCGAGCGGTCATGGCTCGTTCGACGCCCTCGCACGTCGCTGAACCTCGACGTCTACGACGGCAGCGGCGGCTGACGCGCCCCGCCTGTGCTACCGAGCGGGCGCCGTTCATGGCGCAGTTTCTTCTTCTCTGCTTGCTGTCGCGGTTCTTCTACACGCTCAACGACATGTTCACGGGGCGTCTCGCGCGGCAGCACGATCGGGTCGAGCTTGCGGCGATGCGCGGCGTCTCGCTCGGGCTCACGATGTCACCGTTGCTGCTGTGGGTGCCTCGCTCGGCGTGGTCGCATCTCGCGGCGGAGCCCGGCACGCTCGGCGCCATCGTCGCGATCACCGCGCTCGCCAACGTGCTCCAGCTGCAGGCCGCGCGCTATCTGCCGTTCGGCCTCCGGGCATCGATCATCCTGACGGGTACCGCGCTCGGCACCGTGCTCTTGGGCTACGCGGTGCTCGGTGAGAGGCTGTCCGGAGCGATCGCCGCCTGGTGTGCCTTGGTCGTCCTTGGCGCGCTCTTCGCAGCACCCGGCGAGCACGCGAGCCACGAGATCGAGCCCCGGCTGCTACCCGGGATCCTGCTGTCGCTCGTCAGCGCGGGCCTCATGGCCGTCGTCGCGCTGCTCACGAAGGGGCTCACGGAGCGGACGCACGCCCTACTCACGGCCTGGTCTTGGGAATTCGGCTCGGGGCTGATCCTGGTTCCGCTCGTGCTGCTGCGCCGTCGCTCGACGACGGCGACGCCGCGTCATTTCGCCCGTGTCGCCCTGGCGTCGTCGCCGACCGTGATTGGGTCGAGCGCCTCGATGCTTGCGCTCGGTGCGGGACGGCTTGGCCTCTGGGGTGCGCTCGCGGGGACGCAGGTGCTCTTTACCGGCGTGCTCGGGGTGCTTTGGCACCGCGAGCTCATGGGAGCACGGCGCTGGGCGTGTTTCGTCGCGGCGTCGATCGGGGTCGCCGGGCTGGCCCTGAGCCGCGGATAACCCTTCCGGTTAGGCGCTGGGCAAATGCCCGCCCCCTCTAAGACCGGTAACGCTTCACGCGGGCGACGGATCAACAATCGTCGCGCCCGTTTCCTGATCGCCTGCGGAGTACCGCGGCCACATTATTACCGCCGATGCGCGCACCTACCGTTCCTTGCGTGGCCGATTCGGGCAAGGTACCGATACCCATGGTGCAGCTCGTCGCGCCGGCCGCCCTGGCCACGCTCGAAGATGCCGATCTCGCTCGCGCGCTGATCGACCGGCATCCCGAGGCGCCGCGCGCCGTCTGGACCCGATTTGCGCCGCTGGTGCGGCGGATCGTCCGGCGCTCGTTCGGGCCTGATCACGGGGTCGAGGACCTGGTGCAGGACGTGTTCGCCAGCCTGTTCGCGAAGCCCGACCGGCTGCGTGAGCCGGCGGCGTTCCGCGCTTTCATCATTTCCATCACGCTGCACAACATCAGCTACGAGCTCCGGCGCCGGCGGGTGCGGCGCTGGGTAGGTCTTTCTCCCACCTCCGAGCTGCCCGACATCCGCGTCGTCGAAAGCGATCCGGAGGCTCGCGAAGCCCTCGCGCGTTTCTATCGGATCCTCGACGGCGTGCGCACCCGCGACCGCCTTGCGTTCGTGCTTCGCTACGTCGACGGCATGGAGGTCGCCGACGTGGCGCGCGCCATGGACACCTCGGTGCCGACCGCGCGCCGCTGCTTCACGCGCGCGCACCGGCGCGTATCGTTGCTCGCGAGTCGCGATCCGTTCCTCGCCGAGTACCTGACGACGTTGCCGGGAGGGACCGAGTCGTGACCGAGCACGACACGACTTCCGAGCCGAGCGCGGCCGACGGCGCCGGCAAGCTCGCGTTGCTCGCGCGGCAGAGCCTGTCAGGCGAGCCCACGCGCCGCGACATGGCGAGCTTCGCGAAGATCGACGCGAGAATGGCGCGAACGCAGCGCCAGCGTCGCACGGCGTGGGCGTCTGCGACGGCCGTCGTGGCCCTGGTCGCAGCGCTCGTGGTGCTCGTCACTCGCACGCGTGCGCTCACGTATCAGGTCGTCAACGGCGCGGTCGTCGAAGGCTCGCGCATCGTCGGCGGCCCGAGCACGGAGGTGCGCTTCTCGGACGGCTCCGAGCTCGCGCTCGATCCGGGCACCGAAACGCGCATCGCGGCGCTCGACGCACGGGGCGGGCAGGTGAGCCTCGACGACGGCGCCGCCCACGTGAAGATTGCGAAGCGCCCGGGCGCAGCGTGGACGCTCGCCGCGGGTCCGTATTCGGTTCGCGTCACCGGTACGGCGTTCTTGCTCAGCTGGTCGAAGCGCAAGCAGGCCTTCGAGATCGCCATGAAGAGCGGCTCCGTGGTCGTGAGCGGCCCGCTCATCGGCGCTGGGATTGCCCTCCATGCCGGGCAGCGCCTGCATAGTGACGTCGGCACCGGGCGGCTCCTCGTCGACGATGGGTCGGCACCGGAGGTCAGCGCGGCACCCGCGCCTGCGCCGTCGTCCGCCGCCGTCGGCATTCCCGTCGCATCGCTCTTCCCCGCGTCACCTGCGCCGAGCGGCCCCGCGCTCGAGGCCCCGGTCGCGGCGCACGCCGGCGGCCTCGAATGGCGAAAAAAGGCCGCGCAAGGCGACTTCGGCGACGTGATCGCGGCTGCGGAGCGCCGCGGGCTCGACGCGACGCTCGCGACCGCGCCGCTCGACGACTTGGCGGCCTTGGCCGATTCGGCGCGCTACGCCCGCCGCGCCGCGCTCGCCAAGCGTGCTCTGCTCGCCGAGCGCTCGCGTTTTCCCAAGTCCGGTGCGGCCCGGGATGCGGCATTCTTCTTGGGGCGCATCGCCGAGGACGAGGGCGGCGGCGCCAGCGAATGGTACGACCGCTACCTGACCGAGAGCCCCGCGGGGGCGTACGCGTCGCAGGCGCACGGCCGCGAGATGATGCTCGTCTATCAGCAGCGCGGTGCACGCGCGGCGCAGGCGCTCGCGGCCGAGTACCTCGCTCGCTACCCGAGCGGCGCGTATGCCGGGACGGCGAAGAAGATCGGCGCGGAGCTCGGCTCAGCTTCCGGCGAATGACGCTCGGGTGGCGCAAGCGGTCGCCTTCGCGGCGGCCGCCGGTGCGGCCTCTCTTTCTGGTGCTCTCGATGCTTGCGCTCCTCGCGTTCGTCGCGCCGCCCGCCAAGGCGCAGTATCGGCACCGCGTGGTGTTGCTCGAGCCGCCGAGCGAGCCCGAGAGCGCGGAGCTTCGCGCGCGGCTACGCGGCGAGCTCACGGCCGCCGGGTTCGAAATCGTCGCAGTTCCGAGCCCAGAAGGGCAAGACCCGAAGGTGCTCGCCGAGAGCGTCGCCGGTGCGCAGCATCCCGCCGCCGTCATCTACGCCCGTCCGCCGGTCACGGCCGGGCCGGAAGCGAACGGCGAGCTTTGGATCTCCGATCGCCTGCTCAAGCGCACGTTCGTGTTGCGCTTTCGAGCCGCCGATCCGACGGCGGACGAAGCCGCGCACGTCGCCGTTCAGGCGGTCGAAATCCTGAAGGCGGATCTGGCCGAGCTCTCCGTCACGCGCGAGCCGACGCGCGAGCCGCCCCCGAAGCCGAGCGCGCCGGCGGTCGTCGCGAAGGTGGCGCAGTTTCGACGGCTCCGCCTGCCGGTCGAGCTCGGGGTAGCGATGCTTCCTGGCTTCGGCGGAGTCGAGTCCACGTGGACGCCCGTGCTCCGAGCAGGCGTTACCCTGCCGGCCGAGTGGGAGGCGAACGAGCCACCGAACCTCGACGTGCGCGCGCGAATTGCCGCGCTTGGCGGCGATGCGCGCGTCGAAGCGCCGGAGGGCGAAGCGCGCGTGCGTCACACGCTGATCGGGCTCGAGGCGGCCCTCCGTCTGCTGCCGGAGAGCGCGCTTCAGCCGTTCTTTCTCGTCTGTGTCGATGCGTACGGTTTGAACGTGGAGGGCAGGAGCGCGAGCGCCGCGGTGCACACCGAGCGAACCTGGTCGCTGGCGACGGGCGGCGGCGTCGGGCTCTGGATCCAGCCGTTCGTGCACACGCGGGTGCGTCCGGACATCGCCGTGGCGCTCACGGGTGAGCTCGAAGCGGCCTGGGCTCCGACCGCGATCCGCATCGCCGAACGTCGAGTCGCAACCGTGGGCTCGCCGACTGCATTGCTCGGCGCGGGCGTCGTGGGGGTCTTTTGACGGCTCGCCGAGTCCTCAGCGCCGTGCTCCTGCTCGCGGGTGCGTCCTGCGCTCCGCAGGTGGTCGACGCCGTTGACGTGCCGGCAGCCACCGGCGGAACAGGCGCAACGGGCGGGACCGAGGCAACGGGCGCGATGGCTGGCGCAGGCGACGCGATGCCCGGCGACGGGGGCGCGCCGGCAGCCGGAGGGTCGCGCTGTGCGGGCACCCGCAGCCTCGTTCACCGCTACACCTTCGACGGCAGGGGCACTGCCGTCGTCGACGCCGAGGGCGGTCCGAGTGGCGCCGTCGTCGGAGCCACCCTGAGCGGCAACGGCACGGTGACGCTCGCCGGCCGCATGTCGGGGCAATACGTCGATCTGCCGAACGGCATCCTCAGCGCGCTCGATTCGGCGACGCTCGAGGCGTGGCTCACCTGGTCGGGTGGCACCGAGTGGCAGCGCATTTTCGATTTCGGTGACGACCAGACGGGCGTCGAGGACTCGCAAGGCTCGGGTTCTACGTACCTCTTCTTGACCCCGCGCATCACGGACGACGGGGGCGCGCTCGTGCGCGTCGCCTACCAGCGCACGTCGTATCCGGAGGTGCACCTCGATGCGACGCGCACCTTGCCGATGGGAACGCTCACGCACGTCGCGGTGACCTTCGATGCGCAGAGTGAAACGCTCGCCGTCTATATCGATGGGCAGCTCGAAAATGCGCTCGCGATGAGCTCCGTTCCAATCCGGCTGTCGATGCTCAACGACATCAACAACTGGCTGGGTCGCTCCCAGTACGCGGCCGATCCGGATCTCGGCGCCACCCTCGAAGAGTTTCGCATCTACGCGCGAGCGCTCGACGCCACGGAGCTCGCCGCGAGCTTCGACGCGGGACCGAACCCGAGCTGCCTCGAAACGCCTGCCCCGTAGACGCGCGTCTTGACGTCGCCCGCGGAGTCTACCTACTTGTGCGGTTTGGTGCTCCCGGCCGCCGCCTCCGTCATCCGCGCGCCGGGCGGTCGCTCCCCGAGCGCCTTCGTCGTAGCGCTCTGCGCGCTCGTGCTCGGCGCATGCGTCAAGACGCCGGACCGCCCCGCGGCCACGACGCTCGACGCGAAGGTCAACGCGCCGGCGAGCTTCGAGCTCGACGGGAAGCCGTTTTGCTTCGGAGGCTCGAACAACTACTACCCGATCTTCAAGCCGCGTCCCGTCGTCGACGACTTGTTCCTCGCGGCCAAAGCGCTCGACATGCGCGTCATGCGCGTGTGGGCGATGATGGACCGCGGCTCGCTCGACGGAAAGGTGCCGAACGCCGATCCCGACGGCGGCGAGAAGGAAGGCGTCTACTTCCAGTACTGGGATCCGGCGAAGAATGCGCCCGCGTACAACGACGGTCCGCGTGGTCTCGAGCGGCTCGACTACGTGCTCGCGAAGGCGGCGGAGCTCGATCTCAAGCTCATCGTCGTGCTCATCAACAACTGGCGCGCGTTCGGCGGCATCGACCAGTATTTGATGTGGTACGGGCGCGACAAGCACCACGAGTTCTTCACGGCGCCCGAGCTCAAGACGGCCTACAAGAATTGGGTTTCGCACGTCGTCGGGCGCACCAACAGCGTGAATGGGCGCAAATACAGGGAAGATCCGGCCGTGTTTGCCTGGGAGCTCGCGAACGAGCCGCGCATGAAGGGCGGCAATGCCTTCGACCAGAGCACGGGCTGGGACAAGCGCACGCTCACCGACTGGGCGGGCGAGATGTCGGCGTACGTGAAGGCGCTCGACTCGAACCACATGGTCTCCGTCGGCGACGAAGGGTTCCTCGACGGCGGCGGCGAGCACTGGGCCTACAAGGCGAACGACGGCGTAGACCACCAGTCGCTCACCGCTCTGCCTGGCATCGACTTCGGCACCTTCCACCTCTACGCGGAGGACTGGGGAACGTCGCTCGAGTGGGGCGAGCAATGGATCGTCGATCATTTGCGCGTGGCGCGCGACGTCGACAAGCCCACGGTGCTCGAGGAGTACGGCGTGAAGGTCAGTCGTGCGAACGGCACGCTCGGTCCGATCGTCAAAGGCTGGCCCGAGCGCGAGCGCGCCTACCGCCGCTGGAACGAGCTCATGCTGGAGCGTGGGGGCAACGGCTCCTTGCCCTGGATGCTCTCCGGCATCGACGAAGGCGTGGGGCGGCCCGTCTATCCCGACTACGACGGCTACGGCTTCACCAAGGACGACGAAACGGGCCGTTTGGTCGGCGGCTACGCGAAGAAGTTCCTCACGGCGCCGGCGTGTGCGAGCCAGCCGCCCGGCTCGAACGGCCCGTCGTCGCCCTTCGTGCGCGCCCGGAAAGCACCGCAGAGCGTCGCCTTCGGCTGGGTCGGGCCCAAGGGCTAGGGCGGATCCCAGCCAAGTCGGGGTGTTTTCGTCGAAAACTTGAAGGGCTCCTGGATTCGCGAAAAGACTCAGCCGTGGCCCTCACTCGCGGTGCGTCGTCGCTCGCTCTCGGCGTCGCGCTCCTTTCCGCGAGCGCGACCGCGCAAGGCCCGAAGACGGAGAGCCGCTGGTTTCTCAAAAAGCCTCCGCCGAGCACGCAAGTTGCGAAATCGTCCAGCGAGCGCGGCGTGAATCCGTGCAACACGCCTGATCCGGGCTTCGGCACCTACGAGCACTGGAGCAAGCTCGGCAGCCTCGGGCTCTTGATGATGCCGCAGCGCGGCGCCGTGAGCGCGAGCGGCGAGTTCGACGTCGTCTTTCATTTTCACGGCCACGACCCCGCGCGCAAGGAGTGGGTGCACGTGATGAACGGCGTCGTGCTCGTCGGCATGACGCTCGGCATCGGCTCCGGCGCGTACGAGAACACCTTTCGCGATCCGAGTGTCTTCGATCGCCTGCTGAAGAGCGTCGAAACGGCCGTCGCCGAGCACAGCGGTCGCGCGAACGCGCACGCGCGCCGCATCGCGCTGAGCTCGTGGAGCGCGGGCTACGGCGCCGTCGAGGAAATCCTGCGCCAGCCCGCCCACCGAGCGCGCGTCGATACCGTGATTTTGCTCGACGGCTTGCACTGCGACTACGCGGACGCCGGCGACGGCCTCGTCAACGTGACACTCGAGCCGTTCGTGCGCTTTGCGCACGAGGCAGCGGAGGGCAAAAAGCTCATGGTCGTGAGTCATTCGTCGATCATTCCGCCGGGCTACGCGTCCACGACCGAGACCGCGAATTTCTTGATCAACGAGCTCGGTGGGCGCCCGCGCGCCGCCCGTTCGCGCGCGTCCGACCCGATGGGCCTCGATCTCGTCTCGCGCTACGACCAGGGTGGCTTCCACGTGCGTGGCTACGCCGGCAACGCCGAGCTCGATCACTGCGCGCAAGTCGGGCTCTATCGCGACATCCTCAAAGCGCACCTCGCCCCGCGTTGGAGCCCGCCGCGTGGCGCGAAGCGCTGACCGCCGCAAAAAGCCGCGCCCTGGAGCGCCCGCGCAACGACCCCCGGCGCCGGAGCCTCCGGGTTCGCCGCCCGTGAGCTTCCGAGACGGCACGCACGCCGCGGCGGCAGCCGGTCCGCTCGATCGCACCGTGCGCGGTTTCTTCCCCGGTGCGAGCTGGAACGCCGTGCGTGCCCTGATCGAAAGCGGCAAAGTGACGGTGGGCGGAACCGTCGTCCGCGAGTCGACGCACGCCGTGCACGCCGGCGCGGAAATCGCCGTCACGATGCGCGCTCCCCGTGCGCGGGCACCGACGCTCGCACCGGAGCTCATCGCGCACCAAGACGCGCACCTGATCGTCGTTCACAAGCCGGCCGGCATCAGCACGGTGCCGTACAACGACGAAGAGACGGGCACCCTCTCCGAGCTCGTCGAAGCCATGCTCCGGCGCGGCAGCCACGGCCCGCAGAGCCCGCTCGGCATCGTCCACCGCCTCGACAAAGACACGTCGGGCCTGCTCGTATTCGCGCGCACCCTCGCGGCGACGCGCGGCCTCAAGCAGCAATTCCGCGTTCACAGCGTCGAGCGCCGCTACGTCGCGCTCGCGCACGGCGCCGTCCGTAGCGGCACCTTCGAGTCACGCCTGGTGCGCGATCGCGGCGACGGCCGTCGCGGCTCGACGGAGAACCCCGAGCTCGGGCGAGACGCCGTCACGCACGTCCGCGTGCTCGAGCAGCTCGACGGCGCGACCCTCATCGAATGCAAGCTCGAGACCGGGCGCACCCACCAGATCCGCATTCACCTCGCGGAGGAGGGGCACCCGATCCTCGGCGAGCGCGTGTATTCGAAGGACTACCGGGGCCGCGTCATCGCAGCCCCGCGCTTGATGCTCCACGCGTTCGAGCTCGGCTTCGAGCATCCGGCAACGGGCGAGCACCTGCATTTCGAGGCGCCGCTGCCGGCGGATTTGCGCGACGTCCTCGTCTCTTTGCGCCGCTGAGCGCGGTGTCGCGCGACCGGGCATGCCGCATCGACTGAGGCAAATCGTCACGATCCGCGGCGGATCTCGTGCCGCGGGAGCACCGGAGCGCCTTGCGACACCCCCACTCCCGATCGATGCTTCGAGGACACGTGTCGACGCTCGCCGTCTCCGCGCCTCGTGACACCCCGACGGGCGGGTCCGGTCTTTCCTTTCTCGAAGGCGGAGGCGAGCTCGGGGCGTTGATGCGCTCCTACGATTGGACGACCACGCCGCTCGGTCCTCCCGCTCTCTGGCCGCGCAGTCTCAAGACCGCCGTGCGCATCATGCTCACGTCACGCCAGCCGTTCTGGCTCGGTTGGGGCCCGGAGCTCACCTACCTCTACAACGATCCTTACAAATCGATCATCGGCGGTAAGCACCCGCAGGCCTTGGGTCGCCCATTTCGCGAGGTGTGGAGCGAAATCTGGGACGTGATCGGCCCGATGGCGGAAACCGTGATGACGCGCGACGAGGGCACCTACGTCGAAGCGCAGATGCTCATCATGGAGCGCCACGGCTACCAGGAGGAGACGTACTACACCTTCTCCTACAGTCCGATTCCGGGCGACGACGGCGGCACCGCCGGGCTCATTTGCGCCAACACCGACGACACGCGCCGCGTGCTCGGCGAGCGCCAGCTCGAGACGCTCAGGAAGCTCTCCGTGCGAGCGGCGGACGCCCGCACCGTGGAAGCGTCATGCGCGTTCAGTGTCGAGGCGCTCGCTGAAAACGCGCGGGATCTACCGTTCGTGCTTTTGTATTTGACCGACGCGAACGCCGACGCGCTGGTGCTCGCTGCGTCCACGCCGGGCGCCGCGGCCCTGTCGCAGGTCGCCTGGCCCTCGGCGCGCGCGCTGTTCGAAAACCACGCGGAGCTCGTCGCGATTCCGTCGGCCATTGGTCCCGTTCCCACCGGCGCCTGGCCCCGTCCCCCGAGCACGGCCATCGTCCTGCCGCTTCCGGCGGCCGGGAAGACGGGTCGCGCGGGTGTGCTCGTCGCGGGGTTGAATCCGTTTCGGCAGCTCGACGCCGGCTACCGCAGCTTCCTCGATCTCGTCGCGCACCAGGTCGCCGGCAACATCGCGAACGCCGAGGCCCACGAGATGCAACGCAAGCGCAGCGAAGCGTTGCTCGAGCTCGATCGAGCCAAAACCGAGTTCTTCAGCAACGTGAGCCACGAGTTTCGAACCCCGCTCACGCTCATGCTCGGCCCGCTCGAGGACACGCTCCGACAATCCGAAGCGCTCCCGGCCGACGACCGCGAGCGGCTCGAGCTCACGCACAGGAACGCGCGGCGGCTCCTCAAGCTCGTCAATACACTGCTCGATTTCTCGCGCATCGAGGCCGGGCGCGCGGGCGATTCGTACGAGCCGGTCGACCTCGGCGTGCTGACCGCCGAGCTCGCGAGCGTGTTCCGCTCGGCCGTCGAGCGCGCGGGGCTGACGCTCACGGTGTACGCGCCGAGTCCGTCGGCCCCCGTCTACGTCGACCGCGACATGTGGGAGAAGGTCGTCTTCAATCTGCTGTCGAACGCCCTCAAGTTCACGTTCGACGGTGGCATCGAGGTCGCGGTCGCGGAGCGCGGCCCGGGAGTCGACCTCATCATCGCGGACACCGGAACCGGGATCCCCGCTGCCGATCTGCCGCATGTCTTCGAGCGCTTTCACCGCGTGCGGGGCGCGCGCGGGCGCACCATCGAGGGCAGCGGCATCGGTCTCGCGCTGGTTCGGGAGCTCGTGAAGCTCCACGGCGGC
>Ga0070682_100001471_pt1 | contig 13202 bp, 8 predicted proteins | sample KBSC63LmetaG_FD_64668 | JGI IMG/M metagenome (GOLD analysis project Ga0070682, IMG submission 64668) | Corn rhizosphere microbial communities from Kellogg Biological Station, Michigan, USA - KBS C6-3L metaG | ecosystem: Host-associated > Plants > Roots > Rhizosphere | place: USA: Michigan... | reverse complement strand
TGCCCGACAACGTGCCGACCTTTCGACCGCACCCGGAGGCGACCGTGGCCATGCTGGCGCAATCGGAGGCAAGGTACCGCGGGTTGCTCGAGGCCGCTCCCGACGCGATGGTCGTCGTCGACCACGGCGGCCTGATCGTCCTCTTGAACGCGCAGGCGGAGAAACAATTCGGGTATCGCCGCGACGAGCTGCTCGGGCAGCCGGTCACGAACATCGTTCCGCAGGGCTTCGCCGAGCGATTGATCGCCGACGGAACACGAAGCGCGGCCGAGGCGTTGGCGCAGCAGATCGGCACGGGCATCGAGCTCGTCGGCCGGCGCAAGGAAGGGGGCGACTTCCCGATCGAGATCATGCTGAGCCCCTTGGAGAGCCCAGACGGCATTCTGGTCACCGCGGCGATCCGCGATATCAGCATGCGCAAAGACGCGGAGGGCCGCCTCACGCTCATGGAAAACCGGCGCCGACTTGTGGAGGAGGCGCTGCGCGAGAGCGAAGAGCGCTACCGATTGCTGGTCGACGGCGTGCAAGATCACGCCATCTTCATGCTCGACACCCGGGGCGTGGTCGTCACCTGGAATGCCGGAGCCGAACGAATCAAGGGCTACACCGCAGCCGAGATCATCGGGCGCAACTATTCGTGCTTCTTTCCCCATGAGGAGTGCGAGCGAGGCAGACCCGAAGAGCTCCTGCGCCTGGCCGTGCAGAGCGGTCGGTACGAGGAGCAGAAAACCCGGGTTCGCAGGGACGGATCGCATTTCCTGGCCAACGTGACCATCACGTCGCTGCGCGATGCGGCCGGAAATCTGCGGGGCTTCTCCGAATTCAGCCGCGACCTGAGCGAAAGCAAGGAGTCGGGCGCGAAATACCGAGGGCTGCTCGAGGCTGCGCCGGATGCGATGGTCGTCGTCAACCAGGCCGGGGAGATCATCCTCCTCAATCTGCGGGCGGAGAAGCAGTTCGGATACTTTCGCGATGAGCTGATTGGGCAGCAGGTCACCAACATCATCCCGCAGGGCTTTGCCGAGCGGCTGATCTCGGACGGAGCCCGTACGGCAGCAGACGCGTTGGCCCAGCAGATCGGGACCGGCCTCGAGCTCACGGGCAGGCGCAAGGACGGAAGCGAGTTTCCGATCGAGCTCATGCTGAGCCCCCTGGAGAACGCCGAAGGCATTCTGGTCACGGCGGCGATTCGTGACATCAGCCTCCGGCGCGCGGCCGCCAGGCGCCTCGAACAGATGGAGGGTCGTTACCGCGGGCTCTTGGAAGCGGCGCCCGATCCGATGGTGCTGGTGAACCAGGCCGGGGACATCGTTCTCGTCAATCTTCAGACCGAGAAAACCTTCGGCTACCAGCGCGATGAGCTGGTTGGCGGGAGCGCAAATAAGCTCGTGGCGGAGACCTGCATCGGACGGATGACTGCTCACACGCAGCGAGCCGCGGACGGCAGCTACGCGGAGCAAAGCCGCGTGGGCGTCGAGCTCGATGGCCGGCGCAAGGACGGCACGGAGTTCCCGATCGAGGCCATGCTGAGCTCGCTCGGCACGGACGAGGGCACCCTCTTGGCGGTGGCCATTCGCGACACGAGCGTGCGCAGGGAGGGCGAAGCCAGGCTCCTCCGGACCGTGGACGAGCTCAACCGCTCGAACGAGGAACTGGGTCAGTTCGCCTACATCGCCTCGCATGACCTCCAGGAACCGCTGCGGATGGTTGCCAGCTACACGCAGCTCCTGTCCAAGCGGTACGCGGGTAAGCTCGACGCGGACGCCGACGATTTCATCGCTTTCGCGGTCGATGGGGCCAATCGCATGCAGCGGTTGATTCAGGATCTGCTCGCGTATTCTCGGATCGGCACGCAGGGCAAGGCGCTCGAGCGGACCTCGAGTGAGGAGGCCTTGCAGCAGGCGCTCGCGAATCTGGGGGGCACCATCGAAGACAGCGGCTCCGAGGTCACCCACGACCCGCTACCGGTCGTGTTGGCCGACGACGGGCAATTGACTCAGCTGTTCCAGAATCTGGTCGGCAACGCCATCAAGTACCAGTCTGCAGGCATTCCGCGAATCCACGTCTCTTGCGTCAAGCAGCCTGACGCCAAGTGGCTGTTCTCGGTCAAGGACAACGGCATCGGTATCGAAGAGAAATACTTCGAAAAGATCTTCGGCATGTTTCAGCGCCTGCACCGGCGCGAGGACTTCGCCGGCACGGGCATCGGACTTGCCATCTGCAAGAAAATCGTCGAGCGACACGGCAGCACCATTTCGATCGAGTCGCAGCTAGGGCACGGGACGACGTTTCGTTTTGCCCTGGCGGAAAGTAACAAAAAATGAGCAAATTCATCGGAAAAGGAGGGGGGACGCCCATCGACGTTCTCCTGGTGGAAGACAGTCCCGGCGACGTGCGGCTGACTCAGGAGGCGTTGGCCGAAGCCAACGGCTCCATTCGTCTGCACGTAGCCTGCGACGGTATCGAGGCGATGAGCTTCCTGCGCCGGGAGGGCACGTACGCGGATGCCCCGCGCCCCCATCTGATTCTGTTGGATCTGAATTTGCCACGCATGGATGGCCGTGAAGTGCTCGGTCTGATCAAGGCGGATGCGAGCCTGAAGGCCATCCCTACCATCATCTTGACCACCTCGCAGGCCGAACGGGACATCCTGCAAAGCTACGCGCTCCAGGCCAACTGCTTTCTCAGCAAGCCCGTTCAGCTCGATGCCTTCGAGAGCCTGGTGACGAGCATCAGCGACTTTTGGCTCACCAAAGTGAAGTTGCCACACTCGCAGCGCGGGGGGATCACGTGATGTCGACGACTACGGTGCTCTTGATCGAGGACAACGCGGGGGACGCGCGCTTGCTGCGCGAGATGTTTCGCGAGGAAAGCTCGCATCATACGCAGCTCACGCTCGTGGGGAGCATGAGCGCCGCCGAAGCACGTTTGGAAGATCCGACGATCGACGTAATCTTGCTCGATCTAGGCCTGCCGGATGCCCAGGGGCTCGGGGCCGTGCGCAGAGCACACGCTGCTGCTCCCCGGATCCCGCTCGTCGTGCTCACCGGATTGGACGACGACACGATGGCCGTTCAGGCGCTGCAGGAAGGGGCGCAGGACTACCTCGTCAAGGGTCAGATCGAGACGCGCGGGCTGCTTCGCGCGTTGCGCTACGCCATCGAGCGGAAGAGCATGGAGGAGGCGTTGCTCGCGGAGAAAGATCGTGCGCAGGTCACCCTCGATAGCATCGGCGACGCCGTGATCTGCACGGATGTCTGCGGAAACATCACGTTCTTGAACGTGGTGGCAGAGAAGCTCACCGGTTGGTCGCACCTCGACGCGGCGGGGCAGCCCGTGGCGGAAGTCTTCCGGATGATCGAGGCCACCAGTCACGAAGCCATTCCGTTTCCCGAGGGAATGGGTCGGGGGCAAGCCCTGAACGCTCCGCGGATCGGGAGCTGCATCCTGATCCGGCGTGACGGTGTCGAGACGCCGATCGAAGACTCGATCGCCCCGATTCACGATCGTGAAGGACACGCGATGGGCGTGGTCATCGTTTTTCGCGACGTGAGCGTGCCTCGCGCGATGGCGATGCAATTGGCCTACCTGGCCGAGCACGATTTCTTGACGGGCCTCCCCAATCGCATGTTGCTGAACGACCGCATCGAGCAGGCGATTGTCTACGCCAAGCGTCACGTCAAGCGTGTTGCCGTTCTGTTTTTGGATCTGGACGGCTTCAAGCACATCAACGATTCGTTGGGGCATTCGGTCGGCGACAAGCTTCTCCAGTCCGTGGGCAGGCGCCTCGTGGATTGTGGACGAGCCTCGGACACGGTCAGTCGACAGGGCGGCGACGAGTTCGTCGTGCTGCTTTCCGAGGTCGCCCAGGCCGAGGACGCCGCGATTGCGGCCGCAAGAATGCTGGCTGCCGTAGCGGGGGCGCACTCGATCGATCGTCATGATCTCCACGTGACGACCAGCATCGGCGTGAGCGTTTATCCCGATGACGGCTTGGACGCCGAGACCCTGATCAAGAATGCCGACACGGCGATGTACCAGGCCAAGGAGAACGGGCGCCAGAACTACCAGTATTTCAAGCCCGAGATGAACGCGCGGGCCGTCGAACGACAATCCATCGAAGAGAGCTTGCGACGCGCCCTCGAGCGTGACGAGCTGTCTCTGCACTACCAGCCCAAGGTGGACATCAGCACGGGGGTGATCACCGGTGCAGAAGCGCTGCTTCGCTGGGCTCATCCCACGCGCGGGCCGATCTCGCCGGCGCAGTTCATCCCGATCGCCGAAGAGTGCGGATTGATCTTGCCGATTGGAGCCTGGGTGCTTCGACAAGCCTGCGAGCAAGCGCAGGCCTGGATCAACGCGGGCTTGCCCGCGCGAACGATGGCCGTGAACGTTTCTGCCAAGGAATTTCGCGGCGAGCGATTCCTGAAGCAGCTGCGTTCCATCCTCGACGAGACGGGACTCGACCCGCGCTTGCTCGAGCTCGAGCTGACCGAGAGCGTGCTCATGAAGCATGCCGACTCGGCTGCTTCGATCCTCGAAACCTTGCGCGAAAGCGGCGTGCAAGTGGCGGTGGATGACTTCGGAACGGGTTACTCGAGCTTGAGTTACCTTCGAAGGTTTCCGATCGATGCGCTCAAGATCGATCAATCCTTCGTCGGTCGGCTAGGGACGACCGCCGACGATGCGAGCATCGTGACGGCGGTGATCAGCATGGCGCGAAGTCTCAAGCTGCGCGTCGTTGCGGAAGGCGTGGAGACGGTCGAGCAGGCGGAGTTTCTCCAGGCTCAAGCTTGTGACGAGGCCCAGGGCTATTATTTCGGCAAGCCCTTGCCACCGTTGCAGTTTGCAACACTGCTTCGAAGTGGCCTTTCGATTCCCTCGTTTCGACCCTCGGCGATGCTCGCCAAGCTGAACTAGAGGTCTCCCGTTCTCTCCGCTGGCTTGATGCGAGCAGAGGGAGAGAGTAGCTATGCGCAAGGGGACAACATGGACAACACAGAGGGGGAACGGCAAGCGCATGTTGCGCAGCTCAAGGAGCGAACAGCCGATCTCACGAGCACGCTCCGCGAGCGGGAAGTGCTGCTGCAAGAGGTTCACCACCGTGTGAAGAACAACCTGACCGCCATCGCGAGTCTGATCGAGATGCAGGCTCGGCGCTTGCCGGAGGGGGAAGGCCGTGAGGCGTTGCGCGAATGCCATGGTCGCGTGCACGCGATCGCGCTCATTCACGAGAAGCTCTACCAATCCGAGAATTATGCTGACGTCCCTTTCGCCGATTACATACGGGGCCTCGCGGACGACGTCTTCCAGGCGACGGGCATCTCCTCCCCGTCGGCGATCTCTCTGGTGCTCGCCGTCGAAGAGATCGTCATGACGGTGGACAAGGCCATCCCGTGCGGGCTCATCGTCAACGAGCTCATCACCAACGCGTTCAAGCACGCTTTTCCAGGCGGGCGCCGGGGAACGATTCGCGTCGAGCTGGCGAGGACGAGTGGGGGCCGGTTGCGCCTGGTGGTGGCCGACGACGGCGTCGGCCTGCCCGAAGGGTTCACGCTGCAAGAACCGAGGTCGTTGGGACTTCGACTGATAGGAACGCTGTCCCGCCAGCTCGACGCGAGCCTCACGGTCAACCGCGGCCAGGGCGCATCGTTCGAGCTCACGCTTCCGGCGGGGGCATGACGAGCGCGCGGCCACGGCTTTCGGTGCTGATCGTCGAGGACGAAGGGATCATCGCGGAAAATATTCGAGAGCTCTTGGTCGAGCTTGGCTACGACGCCTCCGGCATCGCCACCACGGCGGAGGAGGCCGTGGCGTTTGCGCTCGAAAGGTGCCCGGACGTCGTCCTGATGGACATTCGGATCAAGGGCGCGCTCGACGGGATCGGCACGGCCGTGCTTCTCAAGGAGCGCTTCGACGTTCCGATCATCTACCTGACTGCTCACGCCGACGACGCGACCGTCGAGCGCGCGAAGAAGACGGAGCCGTTCGGCTATTTGATCAAACCCGTCAAGGCCGTCGAGCTACGGAGCGCGATCGAGGTCGCTCGCTACAAGTCCCTCATGGAGCGGCACCTCCGTGCGCAGGGCCGCTGGTTCTCCTCGACCGTTCAGTCGATCGCCGACGCGGTCATCATGGTCGACCTCGGCGGCAAGATCACGTTCATGAATCCCGCTGCCGAGGTCCTGACGGGCTCGACGCTGGCGCAAGCCAAGCACCGGCCCGCGCGGGACGTCCTGTGCCTACTCGACGGGGATGACTTGACCCAGCGCGGGGAGACACCCCTCGATCGCGCCCTCCGCGAACAGCAGCCCGTCTTCATCCCGGACACGGTCCTCCAGAGCAGCGGCGGCGCCCGGCGCCTCATCTCGGACAGCGCGGCGCCCGTCATGGACGGCACGGTCCTGCTCGGCGCCGTGATGGTCTTTCGGGACGTGACCGAGCAGAAACGGTCGCAACAGCAGGTCCAGATCGCCGACCGGCTCGCGTCGCTCGGAACGATGGCTGCCGGCGTGGCCCACGAGATCAACAACCCGCTCGCCATCGTCCTCGGCAACGCCGAGTTCGTCCTGGAGTCCCTCGAGCGAGCCCAAGCGGCGGGCTTATCGGATTCGACGGCAGCAGAACACCCAAAAACCATCCAGGAGATCATCGAGGCGCATCGCGAGCTCCTCGCTGCTGCAGGTCGCATTGCCCGGATCGTATCCGAGCTCAAAGCCTTCTCCCGGCCCGAGCCCGAGGCCTCCGGTTCGGCGGACGTCCGCGACGCCATCGAATGGGCGATCCGCTCGACGATGCACGAGCTCCGCCACCGCGCACGCGTGACCATGAAGTTCGAGCGGGTTCCGCGCGTCGATGCCGACGACACCCGGCTCGGTCAGGTCCTCGTGAATCTGCTGATCAACGCGGCGCACGCGATTGCCCCGGGCGATGTCGACGCCAACGAGGTCTCGATTGCGACGAGCCTCGACGACCAGGGACGCATCGTCATAGCGGTGAGCGATACGGGAGGGGGGATGCCGGAGGAGGTCCTCAGTCGGATCTTCGAGCCCTTTTTCACGACCAAGCCGACCGGGATTGGGACCGGTCTCGGGCTGTCGATCTGCCGTGGGATCGTCACGTCGATGGGTGGGGAGCTCGACGTCGAGAGCAGCGTCGGCAAGGGCAGCACCTTCCGCATCAAGCTGCCAGCGAGCGCCAAGCAGGAGCCGCCGCTCTCGCCGTTGCCGGAGCCGCTCGCAGGTCAACTGCGCGGGCGGCTGCTGCTCATCGACGACGAGTCGATGGTGCTCAAAGCGCTGACCCGGATCCTCGACGTTCACGACATCGTCTGCTTCGAGGATGCGCGGCAGGCCTTGGCGCGGCTCAGGGACGACGACCGGTTCGACATCATCTTCTGCGACGTCATGATGCCGCACATGACGGGCATGGATTTCTACGAAGACCTGCTCTCGTGGCACCCCGAAGCCGCAGGCCGAGTGGTCTTCTTGACCGGCGGAGCCATGACCGCGCGGGCCGCGCACTTCTTGGCGGCCGTGCCCAACCGTTGCATCGAAAAGCCATTCGGCACGCGGAATCTACGGGCCCTGGTCCAAGAGCTCCTCCAGGCGCGTCGGGGCTAGAGCTTCGGCGTCGACCACCCGTAGCAGGGCGCCGACGGGCGGCGGCGTCCTTTCGGGCTAGAGTTGCGGCGGCTCGTTCGCTCGGAGGTCGCCATGAAGATTTTCCCTTTGGCCAGTTTTGGTGTCGTCATCGCGGTGGGCGTCGCTGCCGTGAGCATGGGGTGTGGCTCGGATGACGGCGGCGCCAAGGCCGGCTCCGGAGGAACGGCGGCGGGGGGCAAAGGCGGCTCGGCGGGAAAGGGCGGCTCGACGACCAACGCGGGCACGAGCTCGAGTGGCACGGCCGGCGCGCCGAGCAGCGGCGGCAGAGCCGGCACGGGCGGCAACGGTTCCTCGGGCACCGGGGGCTCGAGCGGCGGGAAGGGTGGAGCGGCAGGGAGCGCCGGCGTCACCGGTGGTAGCGGCGGGCGGGGCGGCACCATGAACAACGGCGCAGCCGGCGCGGTCGACGGCGCCTCGGGTCAGGGTGGTGCCGGCGTCGGCCATACCTGCAGCGAGCTGATGTCTTGCTGCGATGGTCTGACCGGCAATGACCAGACGGCTTGCAACCAAGTGCTTGGATTCGAGAACGACGAAGCGTGCGATGCCGCCTACGGAGTGTACTGCGACGGGTCCGCGGGTGGCGGCTACACCTGCGCCGACCTCGAGCCGTGCTGCGCTACCCTGACGGGGCAAATTCAAATGCTCTGCGACCAAGCGGTCGACGTGGGCAGCGACTCGGCGTGCGACTTCGCCTACACGAACCTCTGCCTCTGAACGGGCGAGCGCGAGGGGGGTGCCTCGCTAGCGTCGCGCACCCCAGACCTGTCCGCCGGAGACCCCCGCATTGAACGTGTAGCGGAGGAAGTACAGCGAGCGACAATCCGCGCTCAACGTCGGGCTGAAGTCACTCACGTTCTCGGCGCTCGGCGTATTCGGGTCGTCCGCAATGACGGGCGGGACGGGAAGTCCCTCGCTGCTCGGGGTGCGAAAATCCCCGCTGAGCGACGCGCGCGTGTACATGACGATGCTGGAGATCGCCCCCGTTTTGAGCGACCCGAAGAGGTGCAAGCCGTCGGTCGAAAGCTCGGGGAAGCGGAGCACGGCTTGGTTCAGACCGAGCGGCTCCGTCCCGGCCGAAAAGGACCCGCTGAGTGAGGAACGCGTGCCCGTGAGGACGGTCGGGTTGCTCGTGTCCGAGTAGTCCGACCAGAACGCCGTGAGCTCGTCGGCGCTCACGCTGAACGAGATTCCGCCCAAGCCGAGCGCATCGGGCCGGCGAACGAAATCGAGGGTGGTCCGATTCGGGCGCTCGGCGACGTAGATGGGAGCGGGAGCGAACGGTTCGTCCGGGTTCGCGGTGACGGTGTTGACGCAAGTCATGTAGAGGCGGAGACCGTCATCGCTGATGTCGATGCTGGGGCCCTCTTCGGGCGGGCAAAAGTCGATGACTGCCGCAGCGATCTCCCGCGCATCGCCGAACGCCGCGTCGCGCTGGGTTCGGGTCCGCACCATGACGCCGTGCTCGGGCCCCGGCACCTCGTAGAAAAGCTCGAGATCGTCGCCCGTGACGCTGAGCGATTGCCCCGCGATCTTGTTCGGCCCGTCGTTGAGGATCAGCGTGGGCTCGCCGAACGTACCCGTGCAGTCGCTGGTCGTCGTCGAGCCCGCTGTCCCCGCCGAGCTGCCGCCGTTGCTCGTGCCTCCTGCGCTCGTTCCTGCCTGGCTCGGCACGCCGCCGGTACCCGCCGCCTGTCCGCCCGACCCGCCCGCGGCTTGCCCGCCCGACCCGCCGGTTGCGTGCCCGCCGGTACCGCTCGAGGACGTGCCTGCCACCGCGTCGTCACCGGGTTCCTCCGTGCCGCCGCCGCACCCCCCACCGACACTCACAGCCATCGCCCACGCGAGCCCAAGACCGAGTCTCCTCACCATTCCCCGAGAATAGCCGAGGACAGGGCCGGTTCGCCAGAAACGGTCCCGCCCCCGGCCGGCCCGACAACCAGATGCGACTAGCTCACATCGTCTTCTTCACGTTCGCAACCGCGAAGTCGACGCTGCCTTGGCCACTCGCCGCTTCGACGAGGATCTTCACCTCGAGCAGGTTCCCGAGCTTCCAGCCTTTGGCGTCCCAGAGCTTGAAGTGCTCGGAAACAGAGATGGTCCCGCACTGACGACCGGTGTGCCGGATACTGTAGAACTGATCCCAGGCGGTGACGTTGCCGCAGCGGTTGCCGCCGGTTCCGGTCGTGTTGCGCTTGACGAGGTTGTAAGTGCCCCCGTCGAGATCAGCGGTGCCACTCGGTGCCGTGCCCGTGTTGAAGGGCATCGCGCTGTACGAATCATCGACGATGTACCATTCGATACAGGGGTTCGTGGACCACCCGTACATTCCTACATAGGAGTACTGCCCGGCAGTTCCATTCTTCTTGAACGCGAGGTCTGCCGTGATGTCCCCGTAGGCGGTGAATGCCTTGCCGCTGTTGCCCCACTCGAAACCCATGCGGCCGAGGTAGTCGCCCGAATTGTTCCACGTCGCGACGAACGCAGCCGTGCTGAACGTCGTGAGGCTTCCCGAGCCACCGTTCGACCAGATTTGCCAGGCGAGGTTGTTGCTGCCGCCTTGACTGTTGCCCGAGTGCACCGTGCCGCCCGTCGGCATCGGAGGAATGTTCGAGCAGTCGAGCGGTGTCGTGCTCGACGAACCCGCTGTTCCGGTTCCCGCTGTTCCGCTACCGGCTGTCCCAGTGCCACCGGCGCCTGCGTTGCCGCGGCCACCGGCGCCGCCCGTTCCTGCGCCGCCGAAGCGACCGGCGCCGCCTCCGGTCCCTGCGCCGCCGCCACTCGTCCCGCCCGTGCCCGCCGTCGTCGAGCCGCCCGTGGTGCCTGAGCCGCCGCCGACGCTAGCCGCGCCGCTCGTGCCGCTCGCGCCGCCGCTCGCAGCGCCGCCCGTGCCGTTCCCGCCCGTAGCCTGAGAGCCACCGCGACCCGCGCGTCCACCGTTCGCGACGGTTCCACCTGTGCTGGTCGCGCCTCCACCCTGCCGGCCGCCCGTCGTCCCGCTCGAGCCACCGAGGGCACCGCCGGCGCCACCGGCGCTCACCGAGCCGCCAACGGCTCCGCCGCCTTCTTCAAAGGGCAGGGGTTCTTGAGTCGCGCATCCCAAGCCCACGATCGTCAAAACGAAGGCTTGCAGCGATTTGGTACGCACATCTACCGCCATGGACTTCATCGAGTATTCCCGCGGCAATGTAGCATGATCGCCTCGGTGATTCAGGCAGCCTTAGCCAGTTCAAGGGGTAGAGGAATCAAACAGCAAGAGCGTCGTGTTGCGTCCGCTGCTCTCGCAATTTTTCCAGCGCTGTCGCGACGATTGGCTTCGGCGCTCGCGGCCCCGTAGTCACTCCGAAAGTAACCCCGAAGGGTGATGCTTCATTGCGGTTCTGCTCTCGGGCAAAAACGCTACGGCCCGTCCAGATTGCCACGCGGATCTGGCGTGAATTCCGCGGTGTCCAGCGAGCGGCTGGACCGAGACTTGCACCGCTCCCCAACGAGAAGGAGGTGCACCATGGCGGCACTCGCGCAGGAGCAGTTCGTCGCATCGAGGCGTAGCGCCGAGACGGTCGAAGCAGGGGAGGGCCTCACGCCATTCCGCATCGAGGTTTCCGATGACGCGCTCGGCGATCTCGAATCGCGCCTGATGCGTGCACGCTGGCCGGTGGAGTCGCCCGGCGCCGGCTGGGCGCGCGGAGTCCCCACCGCGTACTTGCGCGCGCTCAGCGACTATTGGCTGAAGCAGTACGACTGGCGCGTGCACGAGGCTCGATTCAACCGGTATCCGCAGTACACCACGCGCATCGACGGGCAGACGATCCATTTCCTGCGCGTGCCCTCGCCGGAGCCGAGCGCCAGGCCCCTCATGCTGATTCATGGCTGGCCCGGGTCGTTCGTCGAGTTCACGGACGTGATCGGCCCGCTCAGCAATCCGCGAGCGCACGGTGGCGATCCGAACGACGCCTTCGAGCTCGTGATTCCGTCGATTCCCGGTCACGGATTCTCCATGCCGCTCTCCCAGCCAGGGTGGACGCACCGCCGAATTGCAGGCGCGTTCGTCGAGCTCATGCGGCTCCTCGGGTGCGATCGCTACGGCGTTCAAGGCGGTGACGCCGGTGCCGCGATCGCCCCGTGGCTCGGCCGGCTCGACTCACCGCACGTCGCGGGTGTTCACACGAACGCGCTCGTCCAGATCCCGTCTCTCTTCCAGATGATGCTCGCGCCGCTGCTCTCCACGAGCGCGGAGAAGGCACGCCTCGAGCTGTTCAAACACTACTTCAAGGAGATGATGGGCTACGCCCAGATCCAGGGCACGCGACCGAAGACGCTCAGCGTCGGCCTGAACGATTCACCGATCGGACAGCTCGCGTGGATCCTCGAAAAATTCAAGGAATGGACGGATCCGTCGGCGACGTTGCCCACCGACGCCGTCTCCTGCGACAAGATCCTCACGAACGTGAGTCTCTACTGGTTCACCGGCACCGCCGGCTCGTCGGCGAACCTGTATTACGAGACGCTCCACGATCCGGAGCAAAAGAAGCGGCCGCCGCGCAGTCCCGTGCCTACGGGCGTTCTGGTCTCGACCGAGGACGTCACGATCCGTCGCTGGGCCGCGCGTGAGAACGAAATCGTTCACTGGACGGAGCTCGAGTACGGCGGCCATTTCGCCGCGCTGGAAGCGCCGGACGCGTTCGTGGCCGATGTCCGGAAGTTCTTCCGCGGTGTTTCGTTCTGAGCGGGGCGTGAGCGTCGCGGTGAGCTGCCAGGTCCGCATTCTCACCGCGCCGCGAGGTCGACGAGCTGAACGCAAAACAGCCCGACGCACTCACCCGGCTCGGACGCGGCGATGACCGCCTGCATCGCGCGCACGTATTCGAGGTGCAGCTCGCGCAGTTTCGCCAAATCAGCGTGCGCGACCGCGAACAAGCTGTACCCGTAGTAGCCGGGCGCGCCGCTTGCCATGCGTTCGACCGCCGTCCGGGTCCAAGCGACTTTGAGCGCATGGGCGCGTTGCCGGTCGCGCCCGGTGTCGACGTTCACGACACGTTCGAGCCGGTAGCGGCCGCCGCGTTTCTCGATTTGACCCGTGCGCTCGAGCGCGTTGAGCGCGGCCGTCACCGCGGGGAGGGCGAGGCCGAGTCGGGCGGCGAGCCAGGCCTTCTGGTGCTGCTGCCCCGCGTCGTCGAGCTCGAGCGCGCGCAGCACCGCGTGCGACCACGGCATGTCGTACGCGACGGAGCGGGCGAGCTCGAGCCGTTTCCACGCGACGCTCACCGAGTTGATGCGCTGCGGCTCGCTCACACACGCGAGGAAGTCGAGCAGGCGCCTGCTCAGGACTTCCACGAGCTGCAAGAACTCCGGCAGGCGCGGCTCCGCCTTGCCGCTGAGCCAGCGCGACACGCTGTAACGGTTGAAGCCTCCTTCGCGCGCGATGCTCAGAATCGGTGTCTTGCCGCGGAGCTCACGCAGGAACGCCGCAACACCCGCGGGTGACGCCGGGTCGAGCCGCTCGAACGCCGTCGGTGCACGCGGAAAGAACGACTGCACGTA
>Ga0070682_100001464_pt1 | contig 13240 bp, 9 predicted proteins | sample KBSC63LmetaG_FD_64668 | JGI IMG/M metagenome (GOLD analysis project Ga0070682, IMG submission 64668) | Corn rhizosphere microbial communities from Kellogg Biological Station, Michigan, USA - KBS C6-3L metaG | ecosystem: Host-associated > Plants > Roots > Rhizosphere | place: USA: Michigan... | reverse complement strand
AGCTTCCTGAGCGCCTTCGCCTCGATCTGGCGGATGCGTTCGCGGGTGACGCTGAACTGCTGGCCGACCTCCTCGAGCGTGTGATCGGTGTTCATGCCGATGCCAAAGCGCATGCGGAGCACGCGCTCCTCGCGCGGGGTGAGGCTGGCGAGGACGCGGGTCACCGTCTCCTTGAGGTTGGACTGGATCGCGGCGTCGACCGGGATCACCGCATTCTTGTCCTCGATGAAATCGCCGAGATGCGAATCCTCCTCGTCGCCGATCGGCGTCTCGAGGCTGATCGGCTCCTTGGCGATCTTCATCACCTTGCGGACCTTCTCGAGCGGCATGCTCAGGCGCTCGGCCATCTCCTCGGGCGTGGGCTCGCGGCCCTGCTCGTGGAGGAACTGGCGGCTGGTGCGGACGAGCTTGTTGATCGTCTCGATCATGTGCACCGGGATGCGGATCGTGCGCGCCTGGTCGGCGATCGAGCGGGTGATCGCCTGGCGGATCCACCAGGTGGCGTAGGTCGAGAACTTGTAGCCGCGGCGGTATTCGAACTTGTCGACCGCCTTCATCAGGCCGATGTTGCCTTCCTGGATCAGGTCGAGGAACTGCAGGCCGCGGTTGGTGTACTTCTTGGCGATCGAGATCACCAAGCGAAGGTTCGCCTCGACCATTTCCTTCTTGGCGCGGCGGGCCTTGGCCTCGCCGCTGGCCATGGCGCGGTTGATGTCCTTGATGTCGGTGAGCGGCAGGAACAGCTTGCGCTCGATGGTGGCGAGCTTCTCCTGCTCGGCGTCGATCGCCTCGCGGTGCACCTTGATGTTGGGCGACCACTTCTGCCGCTTGCGGCTCAACTCGGCGACCCACTCGAGGTTGCCCTCGTTGCTGGGGAAGGTCTTGATGAATTCGGCCTTGGGCATCTTCACCTGCTTGACGAAGATGTCCAGCAGCACGCGCTCGTGATGGCGGATGTCGCCCACCACTTCGCGCAGCTTGCGCACGAAGCCGTCGATCAGCGCGCTGGGTAGCTTGAGCTTGAGGAACTCCTCGGCCATCTGGTCGCGCAGCTTGACGATCTTCTTGTCGGTGATGCTGGCGGCTTTCGGTGCGGCCTTCTGGAACTTGGCGTAGTAGTCGCGCAGCAGCTCCATGCGACGCTTGACCTCTTCCGGATCGGGGCCGGTGGGGCCGGCTTCTTCCTCTTCCTCGTCCTCGGCGTCGTCGCCGTCGCCGTCGGACTCCTCGTCGAGGCCGAGTTCGGCGGCTTCGGCGGCCGCGGCCTCCTTCTCCTTGCGGGCGAGGTCGGCGGCTTCCTCCAGGTCGAGGAAGCCGGCCAGGATCTCGCTGAGGCGGCGCTTGCCGTCCAGGTGCTGGTCGTATTCCTCCAGCAGCAGTTCGATGGTCAGCGGGAAGCTGGCCAGCGCGGTCTGCACCTGGCCCAGGCCTTCCTCGATGCGCTTGGCGATGGCGATCTCGCCTTCGCGGGTGAGCAGCTCGACCGTGCCCATCTCGCGCATGTACATGCGCACCGGGTCGGTGGTGCGGCCGACTTCGGCGTCGACGGCCGAGAGCAGGGCCACGGCTTCCTCGGCGGCGGAATCGTCATCGCCGGAGCCACCGCCGGGTGCCGCGTTGTCGGAGATCGTGTCGGTATCCGGAGCCGCGTCGTGCACCTCGATGCCGACGCCCTTGAGCACCGCCATGATGTCTTCGATCTGCTCCGGATCGACGATGTCGTCGGGCAGGTGGTCGTTGATTTCGGCGTACGTCAGGTAGCCCTGCTCCAGGCCCTTGGAGATGAGCGCCTTGATTTCGGACTGTTGCTCGTGGGGAGCTTTGCTGTTCATGGATTAACCGACCGCCAAAGGGGTGCAAGAACCGGACATTATAGCGATATGCTGCTTTTCTGACCAGTTTTCAAGCAAGAAATTCTGTCGTTTACCTACGCAAAAATCGCGCCAAACCGCAGTGTTGGCGCCTGTTGTGCGTGCCGTCCGCGTCGTGTGGGAAGAGGCCGCTCAGCCGGTGTCCAGCCAGAAGGTGACCGGGCCGTCGTTGACCAGCCGGATCACCATATGGGCACCGAAGCGACCGGTTTCCACCCCCGGGTGCGCGGCTCGCGCCAGCTCCAATAAACGCTCGAACCAGCGCCGGCCGTGCTCGGGCGGCGCTGCCCGGGTGAAGCTCGGACGCATGCCGGAACGGGTGTCGGCGGCCAGGGTGAACTGGCTGACCAGCAGCAGGCCGCCGCCAGTGTCGCTCAGCGAGCGATTCATCTTGCCGGCGTCGTCGGCGAACACGCGGTAGCCCAGCAGGCGCTCCAGCATGCGGCGGGCCTGCGCCTCGCCGTCGTCCGGCTGCACCGCGACCAGGGCGAGCAGGCCGGCGCCGATCGCGCCGGTCGTCTCGTCGCCGACATGGACGCTGGCGGAGGTCACACGTTGGATCAGGGCGATCATCGGGATTCGGGATTCGGGATTAGCAAGAGCATAAGCGAAGGCCGGCCGGCGGCGGGGTGAGTCCTCTACACTTTCATGCATGCGTCCCGACATCTACCTGGTCTATCTCTGTCTGCGCCTGCTGGCCATGCTGCCGCTGCGGCTGCTCCACGGCATCGGCGCCGGTTTCGGCCGGCTGGTGTTGTGGCGGGGCGGGCGCACCGCCCATCACACGGCGGTGAACCTGCAGATCGCGCGGCCGGCGCTGGATCGGGCGGCCCAGGCCGCGCTGCTGCGCGAGGTGATGGCCGAAGGCGGCAAGTCGATCAGCGAGATCGTGAAGGTCTGGGGCGCCGGCGCCGGGCGTGCGCTGGGCCTGGTGTGCGAGGTGCGCGGCGAGCATCTGCTCGATGCCGCGCTGGCGGCGGGCAAGGGGGTGATCGTCGCCGCGCCGCACCTGGGCTGCTGGGAGTTGCTGAATTACTGGCTGTGCCGCAAGACGCCGATGGCGATTCTGTACCGGCCGCCGCGGATCGCCGCGATCGAGGGCCTGTTGCGCAAGGTGCGCGGCGCGCTGGCGCCGGAGCAGATTCGCGCCGATGGCGCCGGCGTGCGTGCCCTGTACAAGCGCCTGGCGGCCGGTGGCGCGGTGGGCATCCTGCCGGATCAGAAGCCGCGCGCGGGCGAGGGGCGGCTGGCGCCGTTCTTCGGTCGCGATGCCTTGACCATGGTGCTGCTGCCGCGGTTGGCCGCGCGAACCGGCGCCACCGTGCTGTTCGCCTTTGCCGAACGCCTGCCGTCCGGCGTGGGCTATCGCATCCATCTGCTGAGCGCGCCTGCCGGCATCGCCGATGCCGACGCCCAGACGGCTTGCGAGGCTCTGAACCGCGGCGTGCAGGATTGCGTCGAACTGGCCTTTGCCCAGTACCAGTGGCAGTACAAGCGCTGGTCGGCGCAGGGCCTGGTCAGTCCGTACGATTAGGGCCGGGATTCGGGATTCGGGATTCGGAAAAGCGTCGCGCGTGCGGCTACCGAAGCGGCGGTGTCGGCTTTTTTTCCAGCCGGCGCAGGAACACAGTCATTTCCTTCTCGGCCTGCTTGTCGCCGCGCAGTCCGGCGGCGGCGATCCCGCGGCGCCAGGCGTCGGCGGCGGCAGCGGGTTCACCGGCATCGAGACAGGCCTTGCCCAGCAGCTTCCAGGCGGCCGAATAGGCCGGGTCGAATGCCAGCGCGCGCTGCAGTTCCTGCATCGCTGCCGCGGCATCGCCCGCGTTCAGCAGGGCGCTGCCCAGCGAGTAGCGCAGCAGGGCGCCATCACGCGGGCCGTCGCATTGCCGGCGCAGGTTGTCGATCAAGTCGCTCATGCCGTGTGCTCAGCGCGGCGCGCGCAGGCGCCGATCATCGGCCGGATACACCTGGGTGGGCTGCGCCGGCTCCGGCGGCGTATGGCCCGCGCGCAGGTCGGCCAGCGACGCCGCCGACCAGATCACCACCCAGGACGAACGGAACGGCTGCACCAGCAGGGCGTAGCGCAGATCCGCCGCGGCCAGCTGCTCCGGACGCGTCACCACCAGCGCATCCGGGTGAGCCTTGGCGTAGTCCTGCAGCGCCTGGTCGCCATACAGTTCGGTGATCGGCCGGGTCAGTCGGCCGGTGAAGTGGAACTCGCCGGCGTAGCTGCCCAGGTTGGCCAGCGGATGGCCGGCCTGCTCGGCGCTGCTCAGCAGCGCGGCGGCGGGGCGCAGATCCCAGCGCGGCCACAAGGTCAGGGTGAACAGAGCGTTCAGCGCGAACACGCCGATCAGGCCGGCCACCGCCAACCGGCGCAGTTCGCCGCGGCCACGCAGCAGCAGCAAGCTGCCCAGCAACAGGAAGATCACGCTGAAATAGCGGCTGTAGGGCGCGGTGGTGCCGGCCCAGTCGGCCTGCAGGACACCGTGATCCACCAGCAGCGGCAGGCCGAACATCAGCAGCGCGAACGCGATGCCGGCCACGCCCAGCGGCCAGGTGCCGAGCGCGTAGTGATTGGCCAGCGCGGGACGGCGCTCGCGCAGCACGGCGATTGCCGCCGCCATCAGCAAGGCCACCCCGGCCAGTTCCGGCAGCGGGTAATACAGCTGCTTGCCGCTGATCAGCGAGAACACGATGAAGCTCGGCACCAGCCAGCACAGGGCGAAGCGCAGGCCGGATTCCAGCGGGCGCCGCAGGCCGGCCACCGCCACCCACATGCGCGGCCAGCCGCTGAACGGAAACAGCAGTACCGGCAGCCACAGCAGGTAGAACCAGAACGGTTCGGCGTGGTTCTGCAGATCCTTGCCTTCGGATAGCTTGTCGACCACCCGCCCCGCGGTCTGGGTGAAGAACAGCCGCTCGCGATAGGCGTCGCCGCCGACGAAGCCGGCCGGCACGGCCCACGCCAGCAGCATCGCGCCGCCGAGCAGCAGCGAGAGCACGCCCGCGCCGTACCAGCGCACGCGATGCTGGCGCGCCCAGTCGCTCCACAGCGGCCCCAGCAGCCAGGGGAAGACGATGTGCAGCAGCATCACCGGGCCCTTGGTCAGCAGCCCCAGGCCGACGCAGGCGCCGAACAGCAGCCAGCGCGGTTCGCTGCGCTGCGCCTTCGGGGTCAGGCACAGCAAGGCCGCCAGCACCCAGACCGCCAGCAGCACGTCGTACATGATCTGCAGGCCGAACAGGAATGCGTAGCCGAAGGCCAGCAGCATCCACGGCGCCGCCTTGGCCATCCACGGCCGTTGCGGAAACAGGCGCCGCGCCAGCAGCGCGACCAGCACCAGCTGGGTGCCGCCGAACAGCACTTCCAGCACGCGCGGCCAGACGTCGCTGACGCCGAACACGAACCAGCCGGCCTGGATCAGCCAGAACAGCAGCGGCGCCTTCTCGCTGTACGGCTCGCCGTTGATGTGCGGCACCAGCCACTGGCCGTGCTGGAACATGTCCCAGGCCACCGCCAGCGTGCGGGTGGAATACAGCGGCATCGGACCGTGCGCGAAGATCGCCAGCAAGGCGACCACAAGCCACAGCGGCAGCCACGGCCAGACGGCGCGCAGGTGTTCGGAACGACTGAAGGAGCTGGGCGACACAGGCAGACTCGCAGGCGGGGTCGGAGGGATTCTAGCGTGCGCCCGAATCGCACACCGCGACGGGCTTCGGATTACGCCGGCCCCCAGTAGCCGATGCGCCGGCGCAGTTTCAGCTTGCGCCACAGGTTCAGCGGTTTGCGCTTGCGGTTGCGGCCGCCACGGGCGATGAACGCGTCGATCGCGTCGAGCACCCGCTCGCTGGCGTGGCCGTCGCGACTGGGGTGGATCGCATCGGCGTAGTCGTGGATCGCCTGCATCAGTTCCGGCGGCCGCGCCAGGGCACGCTCGATCGCGCTCTCGAACTGCGCCGGATCGTCGATGTCGATCAGTTGCGGGCCGGGCCGGCGGTTCTTGAACGTCACCACCGGCTTGCCGGTGAGCAGGAATTCGTTGAGTGCGGACGAGGTGTCCGAGCACATCAGGTCGACCTGCGGAAACAGCTCGAGGATGTTGTCGTTCTCGGCGAAGTGCAGGTACTCGTTCTGCAACGCCTTGAACTTCGCGGTGGTGTCGGGGTTCATCTTCGGGTGAAAGGTGACGATCCAGCGCCAGCGGCCGTCGCGCGACAGCCGCTTCACTTCCTCGACCAGCGTCTCGGCCGCGCTCCACGAGGGCGAGAAGGTGGAGTGGTAGAGGATCACCGGCGGCTGGCGCACTGCCGGCAGCGGGCCGGCGATCTCGCGCATGAAGGGATCGAGCTTGGGCCAGCCGGTTTCGGTCACGGCGAAATGGCCGAGCGTGTCCGCCAGCGCCTGGAACTGCACGGTGTCGCGCGGGCCGGTGGTGCAGTACAGGTCGAAGAAGCCGCGGATGTAGATGTGCCGCGGCTTGCCGGCGTCGAAGCCGTGGAACACCTCGACCTTCACGCCGGGAAAGAAGTGCGGCAGGTGGTTGCCGGGCGTCAGCACGGCGAGCGGTTTCCACGCGCGCACTTCGGTCACGCTCAGCGCGCGCTCGCCCGCGAGCAGATCCTCGGCGCCGGGGCCGTCGAAGAACCAGGCCGTTTCGCCGCCACGGGCGCGGATCGCCTCCTGCAGCGGGCGCAGGATGGCCAGCGCGTAGCGCTCGGAGCCGTAGAGGAGGTAGTGCTTTTTCGGAGACATCGCGGGATTCGGGAGTCGTGGATTGCAAGAGTTGCAGAGTCAAAGTTTACGGCAGGCCCCGTACCCTCTCCTCAATCCTCTCCCGGAGGGAGAGGAGGCAATTGTGCCGTGCGGGCTCGCTGCTTCGTACATCACGATGGGTTTGTGTTCAGCGATCCATGTGATGTTTGTTCAATAAGTCGGTCGCGTCCGCGACCGATTGGGGATTGTTGACCATCTCGTAATAGCGCATGCGCTTGTACAGCGCGTAGTTGGCGGCGGTGTGGGCGATCATGAAACCGCGCCAGCCATCGAGAAAGGCCAGCCGGAACACATAGTCCTTGAGGAAGGCCAGCGCATACACGAACGGCGCCTGCCACATCCGCACCGGTTTGCCCTTGTCCAGCCAGTCGCGGCACTTCAGTTCGCTGTAATGCAGCACCTTGAGCTGCTTGTGCACCAGGGTCGGGTTGTTGGTGTGCAGGAAGGTGGCGCGCAGGGTGGGTGCGGCGCCGTCGAAACGCAGCGACTCGTGCACGCGGGCATCGCTCCAGCGCGCGCGATCGCGGTGGTACAGCCGCGCCATCCGCTCGCCCACCGAAGGGCGGTACCAGCGCATCGGCTTGCCCATGTAGATCGTGCTGCGGCGCAGATACGCGGCCGGCGCGGTACCGGCCATCAGCGCGGGCAGCCGCTGCTGCAGTTCGGCGGCGAGCGCGGGGCTGAGGTATTCGTCGGCATCCAGCACCAGGATCCAGTCATGCGTGCACTGGTCGCTGGTGAAATTGCGCTGCGGCCCGAAGCCGAGCCAGTCCTGCTGGATCACCCGCGCGCCGTGTGCCTGGGCGATCGCCACGGTGTCGTCCTCGCTGCCGGAATCGACGACCAGCTTCTCGGCGGCGAACGGCACGCTGTCCAGGCAGCGGGCGATATGAGCCGCCTCGTTGCGGGTGATCACGGCGAGGGTCAGGGGAAACACGGGCATGGCGGGATTCTAGCCGAACCATGCGCGCCGCCCGACGGTGGGTTATGCTGTGAATACGGAGTGAATATCAAGGCTGGCGACGATGGGAGGTGACTCCGCGCGCGCCCGCCGTCTCCAGAGGATCGTCGCCGGGATGGCAAGCCTTGGCGCCGTCGCGTCCGGGTGAATGCCAGGCTGATTGCCTGACAACTGCACGCCGGGCATGGACAACCCGGCGAGATGGGACAAGACGTCGGATGTGTCCGCCAGCGGCCGGAGGTCGCGTCAACCGCAATCTCTTCGAAGTGCCCGCAGGGGACAACCATGCGCATCAGCGTTGCCGTCATCACCTACAACTGGCCCGAGGCGCTGGAGTTGGTGCTGCGTTCACTGGCCAGCCAGACCGAGTTGCCGTACGAGGTGATCGTCACGGACGACGGCTCGAAGCTGGCCACGCGCGAGTTGCTGCTGCGTCTGGCGCACGATTACCCGACGCGGCTGGTGCACCTGTGGCAGCCGGATGACGGTGCGCGCATGAGCCGTGCGCGCAACCGCGCGATCGCCGCCGCCCAGGGCGACTACATCATCCTGCTCGACGGCGACATGGTCGCCGAGCGGCACTTCATCGCCGATCACCGCCGGTTCGCTCGCAAGGGTTGCTTCACCCAGGGTTCGCGCGTGCTGACCGATGACCACTCGGTCAAGGACATGCTGGGGCGGGGGCCGACCTTCCCGGACTTCTTCCGTCGCGGCATCGACCGGCGCCGGCACACCGTGCGCCTGCCGCTGCTGGCGCACCTGTTTGCCCGGCCGAGCACCCGCCAGCGCGGCATCAAGAGTTGCAACATGGGTTTCTGGCGCGACGACCTGCTGCGCCTCAACGGCTTCAACGAGGCGATGATCGGCTGGGGCCGTGAGGATACCGAGCTGGCCGTGCGCGCGTTCCATGCCGGCCTGCTGCGCCGCGACCTGCGCCTGGGCGGGCTGGCCGTGCACCTGTATCACCGCACCCGCAAGCACCTGGTGGACAACCCCAACGATCGCATCCTCGCCGACACCCGGCAGCGTCGCCTCGTGCGCTGCGAGCAGGGTGCCGAGCAGCACTACGACGAGTTTGCCGTCGCGCCGATCGATCTGCGCGCGGCCCCGGCGCCGGTGCCGCTTCGCCCGCCGGTTCCGGCCGACCGGGTGGCCGTGGCGCGCGCCGCCACGGCGTGATCGCAGTGCACCCGGCCCAGGCGGGCGGGCCGCTCATGCAGCAGGATCGGGCCGTTGGCGCAGCCGCCCGATCCGCAGCGCCAGACCCAGCACCAGGAAAAAGTAGAACGATTGGGTCATCACCCGGTAGAACACGGCGTCGGTGACCGCGCACAGCATGTACAGGCCGATCAGCGCCACCCCGATGGCGGCCGGCAGCGCGATCTCGTCGTCCGGATCCCGCACGTGGCGACCGAAGAAGCGCAGCGGCACCAGGAATACCGCCAACAACACCAGCAAGCCGGGCACGCCGCCCGTGGCGGCGGCTTCCAGGTACTCGTTGTGCGGCTGGTTGTAGCGGCCGATCGCCGCATGGCTGCGTCCGGCGGCGATCTCCCGGCGGGTGTATTCGTCGAACTCGCCCACGCCGATGCCTGCCACGGGATGTTCCGCAAACGCGCGCGCCGCGGTGCGCCACATTTCCAGCCGCTCGATCACCGCGCCCTGGGTGGCGTCGCTCTGGTCGAAACGGGTGACTTCCGGTGCGATCGCCTCGAAGCGCGCCACCATTTCGCCGCGCATGCTGAAGGTGGTGGCCCCGGCAACCACGCAAACCGCAGCGACCAGCAGCAGGCTCGAGCGCCAGTGACCACTGCGCCAGGCGTGCAGCAGCACCAGCAGCAGGAAGATCGGCGCGAAGGCCAGCAGCGGGCCGCGACTCTGCGTCAGCAGCGCGCCGTACATCGCGCAGCCCATGGCGACGAGGTGCAACAGCCTTTCCCATCGGCGCGCGGTCGGCGCGAAAAATTGCACCAGGGCTACCGCGGAAAGCCCGAGCAGGATGGTGGCCAGTTCGATCGATGCCGAGGGTCCGCCGTTGAGGCCGTGCGGGCGGGCTATCCCGAGCAGGTGGAATTGAATCGCCGCGGCCGCGGCGAGGGCTATCGCACTCAGGCTGAACCCCGCCCAGATCAGCCGCATCCGCAACGGCAGGCTGAAGCACGCCGCCACTCCCAGGAACAGCAAAACATGGGCCGGGCGATCCACCGGCCGCCAGCCCAGCCGATGGATCAGCACATTGAGTATCACGAAACCGACCATCAGCAACGCGACGGCCACCGGTGGCCACGCCGCGCGAAAGCTGCGCCGGGTGGAGGCCGAGCCGATCAGCAGGGCGAGACCGGTCAGGAACAGCAGCGCCGTGGGCACGGCCTTGATCTGCACGCCGATCGAAAACGACAGCGGCATCAGGGCGACCAGGATGGAGAGCGTCCAGGATTGCCAGGGGGGCAGCGAAGTCTGTACCTGGCGAACTTCCATCATGGGGCGGTGCCGCCCGCGCGGGTCGTCGCTGTGTCGCGCCGGCGGCGCGGCCTGCCGTCGGCCATCCGGCACGGCGCTCGCACGGCGATCTTCGCCTGCGCTGCATTGATCCGGTTCATTCGTCGTCGTCGCCTTTCGTACGGGGGGTGCAGCCCGGTATTACCGCGTCCAGTCTGAATATCCACCAATCGCGCCGATTGGCGTGGCCGACGGGCGTGGCGCGGCGGCGATCCACGCAATCGCCCATCGCCGCGTCGAGGCTGAAGACCCAGCGGTGCGCCGGATCCTGCCGCAACCACGCGATGGCGTCGGCGTACTGCTGCGGCCACGGTTTCAGGAAGCCGAATTCGGTGACCGGCCCCTGCGCCATCAGCAGGTTCTGCTCCTTCCAGGCGAGCAGGCCGATGCTGGCGTCCGGCCCGGCGATGGCCCGCGCCCGCACCATCACGTCGTGCGCGGAACGGTCGCCGTTGAGCATCGGGTAGCCCCACAAGCCGTATACCGCCCACAGCACGCCGGCGAACAGCAGCCAGCCCAGCGGCGCGCGGCGGATGCGCGTGAGCGCGGCGATCAGCAGGCCGGCCACGCCGATGGCCAGCAGCATCCACCAGATCTGCGGATCCAGGCTTTGTTCGATCTTCACCGCCCAGGCCGGATGCCGGTCAATCGCCAGCGCGGCCGCAAGGGTGAGCGCGCCGGCCAGCAGCACGGTCAGCGCGAACACCGCGATGTGCACGCCGCGCCGGCGCAACAGGCCGGGCAGCAATGGCGCCAGCGCCAGCGCGGCCATCGGTAGCGCCGGCAGGATGTAGACGTCGCGCTTGCCCGGGCTGATCGAAAAGAACAGCACGATCAGCACGATCCAGCCCAGCAACAGCGCGAAGCGCGCATCCCGCCGCTTGAGCCGCCGCCACCAGGCCGGCAGCGCCCATGGCAGCAACAGCGACAACGGCAGCCAGTCGACCGCGATGATGCCCAGGAAATAGAACGGCGAATGGATGTGCCCGCTCGGCGTGGCGTAACGATGCACGGTCTGCCCGAACAGGATGTTCTGCACGTAGGCGGCGTGCTGCGGATCGCCGTCGGCATGCGCCACCAGCAGCATCGGAAGCAGCCAGCCCAGGATCGGCGCGAAGAACAGCGCCAGTCCGCCGGCCCAGCGCCAGCCGCCGGCGGGCAGTGCCAGGCGGTGCCAGCTACCGCGTTGCCGCACGATGGCGTAGGGCACCAGCATCAGCAGCGCCAGCACGCCCACGCCCTTGGTGATCACGCCCACGCCGGCGAAGAAGCAACCCACGGCGAACCAGCGCCAACTCGGCCCCAGCAGCAGGTGGCGCAGCAGGCCGTAGTTGGCCAGGGTGATCCAGCCCAGCAGCAGCGGGTCGATCTGCGCGTTGCGCATCTGGTAGGTGAAGTGGATGGTGACCAGCAGCGTGGCGGTGGCCAGCAGGGCGCTGCGGTGGTTCCACAGCCGCCGCGCCAGGTCGTAGACCAGCGCCAGTGCGCCCAGCCCGGCCAGCAGCGAAGGCAGCAGGAAGGCCACTCGCCAGCTGCGCGTGAGCAGGTACGCCAGCGCCTGCAGCCACATGAATACCGGTGGCTTGTCCGGGTACAGTTCGTGGCCGCGGTGCGGGAACAGCCATTGCCCGTGCTCGACCATCCAGTGCGCGACCAGGGCGAAGCGCGGTTCGTCCGACGGCCACGGATCGCGCAGGCCGAGCCCCGCGCCGAGCAGCAGCAGGGCGAACGCGCCAAAGATCGCCAACTCCCAGCGGGCATCGCGCAGCCACAGCGGGCGGGCGCGGGACAAAGGCACCGGGGACTTCACGAGGTATGGGTTTCCGTCGACGACAAGGCGGGAGTGCTCATCATAATCGGCCGATGCGGTTTTCGGCATGAAGCGCGTGCTCAGGCCTGCTTCTGCAGTACCGCGTAATACATGCCGTCGAGATCGCCGTCGCCCGGCAGAATCTGCCAGCCGACCGCCGCGGCCTGACCCGCGGGCAGGGTGAACGGCACGGCCCGCGCATCGGCCTGTTGCGTCAGCAGTTCGCCGACGATCGCCTCGTTCTCCGCGCGCAGCAGCGAGCAGGTGATGTAGAGCAGCCGCCCGCCCGGCGCCAGCAGCGGCCACAGCGCGGCGAGGATGTGGCGCTGTTGCGCGCTCATCGTGGCGACGTCGCTCCCGCGCCGGTGCAGGCGCACGTCCGGCCGCCGGCGCAGCACGCCGCTGGCCGAGCAGGGCGCGTCGATCAGGATGCGGTCGAACGGCTGGCCCTTCCACCAGTGCTTCGGCGCGCCGGCGTCGCCGACCACGATCTTCGCGTCCAGCCGCAGCCGCATCAGGTTCTGCCGGATTCGCTCGGCCCGGGCCGGATCGAACTCCAGCGCGGTGAGGTCGATGTCGGCCCGCTCCAGCAGGTGGCAGGCCTTGCCGCCGGGGGCGGCGCAGGCGTCCAGCACGCTCAGGCCGTCGCGCAGGTCGGCGAGGTCGGCGGCGATCTGGGCGGCGCCGTCCTGCACCGCGAAGTGGCCCTCGTCGAAGCCGGGCAAGCGGGTGATGTCGGTGCTGTGCGGCAGCACCAGCGCGTCGGTCAGCCAGGGATGCGCCGCTGCTGCATGGCCGGCGGCCTGCAGTTGATCGATCAGGGTGGCGCGTTCGCTGCGCCGGCGATTGACCCGCAGCATCAGCGGCGGCTCGCGGTTGTCGGCGAGCATCACGGTCTCGGCCCGTTGCGGCCAGTCGCGCTGCAGCGCGTCGGCCAGCCACGTCGGATGAGCGTGGCGGGTCTGCGGCCTGGCGTCGAGTTTCGCGAGCAGGCTTTCGCGCTCGCGCTGCCAGCGCCGCAGCACGGCGTTGACCAGGCCGGCCAACGGCGGTCGCTTCAGCGCGCGCACCGCCTCGACCGTGGCGGCCACCGCGGCGTAATCCTGCAGTTCGAGGATTTCCAACTGCACCAGGCCCAGCACCAGCAGCGCATGCACGGCCGGATCCTTGTGCCGCAGGGATTTTTCCAGCAGGCCGTCGACCGTGGGATCGAAGCGCAGCCACCAGCGCGCGCCCTCGCTGAGCAGGGCCATCAGCAGGGCGCGGTCGCGCGGATCGGCCAGCTTCGGCGCGTCGCGCTGCATCACTTCACGCAACGAGGC
>Ga0070682_100001461_pt1 | contig 13260 bp, 10 predicted proteins | sample KBSC63LmetaG_FD_64668 | JGI IMG/M metagenome (GOLD analysis project Ga0070682, IMG submission 64668) | Corn rhizosphere microbial communities from Kellogg Biological Station, Michigan, USA - KBS C6-3L metaG | ecosystem: Host-associated > Plants > Roots > Rhizosphere | place: USA: Michigan... | reverse complement strand
TGCCAGTCGAGCACGATGATCTTCGGTGGCGTGTTCGCCTCCTGCAACGTGTTCAGATGGCCCTGTGCTTCCTGGGCGCTGGCCGCGGTGGTCACGATGAAGCCCCAGGCTTCGAGCTGCGACCCGAGGATTTCCACGTTGATGGCGCTGTCGTCCACCACCAGCACGCGCGTGCCGGGCGCCAGCATCAGGCCCTGCGACGTGTCAGAGGCGATGGCCGGTGCTGCCGGCAGCGTGATGGCCAGCGAAAACGTCGAGCCCACTCCGGGTTGGCTGACCACCGTGATGTCGCCGCCCATGAGCGTGGCGAGCTGGCGGCTGATGGCGAGGCCCAGTCCCGTGCCGCCGAAGCGACGCGTGGTCGAACCATCTTCCTGCACGAAGGCGTCGAAGATCGCCGCCTGGTTCTCCGGCAGGATGCCGGTGCCCGTGTCGACCACGTCGATCACCAGCGCCACGTGAGTCTCGGAGGGAACCACGCCGCGTGCGCGGATCAGCACGTGGCCGGTGGCCGTGAACTTGAGCGCGTTCGACACCAGGTTCATGAGGATCTGGCGGATGCGCAGCTCATCGCCCTTGGCCCAGCGATGCAGGTACGGATCGATGTCGAGCAGCAGCTCGATGCCTTTCTGGTGCGCACGCTGCGCGAAGAGATCGATGACTTCTTCCACCACCTGGCGGATGTCGAGATCCTGCGCTTCGAGCCGCAGCTTGCCCGCTTCGATCTTCGAGAAGTCGAGAATGTCGTTGATGATGGCGAGCAGCGCGTCGGCCGAGCTCTGGATGGTGGCGGCGAAGCGGCGCTGGCGCGGGTCGAGCTTCGAATCGAGCAGCAGCTCGGTCATGCCGAGCACGCCGTTCATGGGCGTGCGGATTTCGTGCGACATGCGCGCGAGGAATTCGCTCTTCGCCTTGCTCGCGGCCTCGGCCGTGCGGCAAGCCTCGACGCTGTCGTTCATGGCCTGGCGCAGCGTCTTGTTCGCCTCGGCGAGACTCTTGGTGCGCTCGACCACCTGCGCTTCGGCCAGTTCGTGCTGGCGCGCCAGTTCCTGCTCGCGTTGTTCGATCTTGGCCAACATGCCGTTGTAGCCATGCATGAGCGTGCCGATCTCATCGTCCGAGGTCACGTCGGCGCGGCGCGAATAGTCGCCGCCTTCGGCGGCCTGCATCGTCTTCAGCAGGTTGAGCAGGGGAGAGGCGATCTGGCGCTGCACGCGGCGCGCCAGTAGATAGGCGAGGCCGAGCGCGATGCCCGAGCTCGCGAGCAGGATTCCCACCTGCACGAAGATCTTTTCCTGCAGCTCCGACAGGTTCGCGCGCACGTACAGGTGGCCGATGACCTTGTCCTGGTCCGTGATGGGATACACCAGGTGCAATGCGGTGAGCCCATCGAAGCGATGCTGGTGCGTGCCGCTCTTGATCGCTTCCTGCTGCCACTTCTGGACCGACGTGAGTTCGCCGGGTTTGCTGGCGATGAGCAGCGTCTTGCTGCCCGCGTAGTGCATGAGCACGCGATTCTTCGAGTCGATCAGCAGCGCCTCTTCCACGTTCGGTTCGACGCGCAGCGCACTGACCAGCGCTTCGGCCTCACCGAAATCCTGGCTCTGGATCGCCGCGGCGCTGCGGCCCGCAATCACGCGCGCCACCGCATGCAGGTGTTCGTAGGCCTCGCTGTGGCTGTAGAAATACGAGGTAACACCCTGCGTCAGCGCCGCGATCAGCAACGCGATCGACGCCGTCAACGCACTGGCCGCGATGAGCTTCGTGCGTAACGGCAGGTGTGCGAACTGCAGCCTTTTCATGGGCGGTAAACGTCCTGACGCCCGACCGGGAGCGTCCCAATGACCGCTATCGGCTTGATTCCGCTAACACTTGATCCGCCGGCCCTGAATTGAGAGGCGTATCGCAGCGTTGCGAATCGCTCCTATCCCCGGTTGACAGCGAGCGGAGACAGCGGTGTCCGGCCGGAAGGCTAAGTGGTTGTTTTCGTGGGGATTGCCTTGACACCCGGACGCGACGCCGGGAGAATCGCGGCCCCTTCGCTCTGGCCGTCCGGCCGGGCGGAATCCGGTCAAACGGAGCGTGGAAAGGTAGCTCAGCTGGTTAGAGCACGGCACTCATAATGCCGGGGTCGAGGGTTCGATTCCCTCCCTTTCCACCATTCTTACAAAGGGATACGCGTGGTCCATCGCGAACCCTTCCCAAGGTAAGCGCAGGGTAAGCGCAAGAATCGGCTTCTCGTTGAGCTTGGCCACGGCCTCGCGTCGTTGATCCGGCGCCAAGTGTGCGTAGCGCAGCGACATCTGCGCGGTGCTGTGCCCGAGGAGGTCCCGCACGGTGTTGAGTGGCACGCCTCGCTGGACTAGGCGCGATGCGAAATGATGGCGCATGTCGTGCCAGCGGAATTGAGTGATTCCGGCGCGCTTCAGCAAGGCCTTCCAACCTTTCTTGTAGCTCGTGGATACATCAAACAGCTGTGTTCTGGCTCCGGCTTGTTCCTGCCAGTTGCGCAACACAATCGTTGCTTCGTCATTAAGCGGCACATGACGCGTCTGGCGGCTCTTGGCATTGCGCCCTTCGACGGTCAGTAGCCGCCGCACGAAGTCGACGGACGACCACTGCAACTTGAGCAGCTCGCCGCGACGAAGGCCCGTGTTGATAGAGATCAAAACGGCCGGGGTTAGGTGATCGCCGAAGGATGCGAGTGGAGGTAGCAATGGTTCTCCGCGTTTCTGGTGGCGAATGTTGGCCGCGGCGCGCGCGGCTCGCATGATCTCGTCTCGCTCTTGCAGCGCCAACCGAAGGCGGAATTCCTCCGCTTCATGGAGAAAGCGCACCTTGCCGCGGCGGTCAATTCGTGGCCTATCCACGCGTCGCACTGGGTTTTCGGCAAGCTCTCCTGCTTTTACTGCACGCCGCAATACACTTGATAGTGTGAACAGATCGCGCAAGACGGTGGACGGGCTCCGCCCCTCACTCAGTCGTCGCGCTTTCCAGGACTCGATGCGCTCAACGGTGATGGTCGTCAGGGGCTCCGGATACCAAGTCCGAAAATGCCGATGCAGTTTCTCGAGTGTGTTGGCTGCGGTGCGCGGGCGGCTTGCGTTGACCCAAGTGGTGTACTCGCCGGCGATGAACGTGCCTAACTTCACCCCGTCGCTGCCGTTGATTCCATGCAACGGGTGATAGCCATGCGCGACGTTTCCAAGAACCTTGCGACATCGCTCTCGTGCTTCCTCGGGAGTGAATTTGCCCGCATTACCCAGGACCACTCGGCGATTGCGTCCGAAGCGCGCGTAATACGTTCGAATGCCTGTCGGCTGCACTCTCAAGACGAAGCCTGGCAGCCGGTCATCGGAAATTTCGAATGGTTTACGCCGAGGCTGAGAGGTGTTGCTGGCCAGCAGCGTCGATCCAATAAAAGTCTTCATGTTGAACTTCCTCCGTTGAATGCCCGAGTTCGGACCCATGGAGGGTGGCGCTTATAAGCGCAGGAAGAATGTAAGGCAGGGTGAAGATGGCCCGCCAGAGCGGCTGAATCGCCGCAATCCTCAGAGTTCGAGAACGGACTTGTTCAGCGACTGCCGCTGGCGCATTTGCGCCGCATCCATGAGCATCCGGCCGGCCCAGCGATATACGTTGTTCTCCTTGACCGTCCGCCGCATCAACTTCATGCGCTCGCGGCGTTCGTCGCGACCCATCTGCATTGCCATGCGTATTGCCGCGGCCGTCTCAGCGACATCGAATGGGTTGACCAGCAGAGCCTCCGGCAATTCGCGCGAGGCACCTGCAAAGGTGCTCAGGATCAACACCCCGTCCTGATCGTCGCGCGACGCGACAAATTCCTTGGCCACGAGGTTCATGCCGTCGTGCAGGCTGTTGACGATGCAAAAGTCCGCGGCCCGGAACAGTTCGAATACCTCGCGCGGTTCCTGGTGATGATCGATGAGCACGATGGGCTTCCAGTCATCGGTTCCGAACTTTTCATTGATTCGTGCGGCCTCGCTCAAGGTCTGCGTTTGCAAGGCCTGATACGCGGGAAGCTTGCTACGCGTGGGTGCCGCTACCTGCAGAAGAGTGATTCGACCACGGGTTCCACGGTCCTTTTCGAGCAAGGCTTCAAGCGCCAGGAAGCGTTCGACGATTCCCTTGGTGAAATCCCATCGCTCGACTCCCAGCCCAAGACACACGTCGCTACCGATGCCGTGTCGCGCGCGAATCGACTCGCGGGAGACTGCGACGTCGGGCAACGTCGCGAGCCAGCGTGGAGGCCATTCGATGGAAATCGGATACGGCACGACACGGCACACGCGGCCACCCAGCGTGACCGTCATGTGCTCATGGTCGATCTGACATTCGAGAAAGCGATCGACCGTCGCCAGGAAGTTCTGACAGTGATAGCGCGTGTGAAAGCCAAGAATGTCCGCAGCGAGCATGTGCGTGAGAATCTGCTGTTTCCACGGGCAGACGCCGAAAGTTTCGGCATTCGGCCAAGGTATGTGCCAGAACAGGGCGATCGTCGCCGCGGGCTTGCGCTCACGCAACAGGCGCGGGAGCAGGGCGAAGTGATAGTCCTGGACCAGAATCAGGGGATTCTTGGATCGCGATTCGGACGCCACCACATCCGCAAACTTTCGATTGACTGCCTGGTAGTGCTGCCAGTCCGCCTCGCGAAAGGCGGGACGCACATATGCCAGATGGCATAGCGGCCACACGCCTTCATTCGCAAAGCCATAGTAGAAGCCTTGTTCCTCTTCTGCGCTCAGCCAGACGCGACGCAATGAGTAGCTTGGATCTTCGGGTGGGACTTGCACCCGGTCATGGGAGTCGACCACCAGTCGATCCGCAGTCCCGCTGCCATGCGCAATCCAGGTGCCCGAGCAGGCGCGCATGATCGGCTCCAGCGCCGTGACCATGCCGCTTGCCGGTACCTGCACAACCGGGCCTGACGGGGTCGCGTTGTGGATGTACGGCTCGCGGTTCGAGACGATGAAAACTTCCGGAGCGCCGAGATGGTCGCGCACGACCTGTTGCAGCGCCTGCGGTGTCCAGTTCTCGTGAAAATCGATCTCCAGCCGCTGGGTAGTTTCCACTTCGCGCAGCACGCGCCGGATCTGGGTGAGAAGCGGACGTGATCCAGGCTCAGACTGGGCGTCATCGAGAAAGCGTCGTCCGCGGATGTCGCTGACAAGTTCGTTCACCCAACGCCGGATCAGGAGCCAGAACACGAACCCGAGGAACAGCGCGAGCACGGACGCAGCGATGCCGGCGAGCGCCAGCACGTAGTTGCGCGCAGAGGACTGGCGCCGATCGATGAAACTCAAGTCATGCACGATGAGTGCGGCAACGCTTCTGCCGCTAACACTCCCCATCGGGAAAGAAGACACTTCAACGGAACCATCGACCAGTTTCACGATACTGCTCCCGCGCTCGCCAATGTCGCGAAGCACCGAGCATTTGATCTCGACAGGCGTGCGATCGGTCTTGAACAACGCTTTCGCGCCGTCGTCGCAAAGAACAATGGCCATGAGACGCTCGTCGGTCGTTATCCCGGCCAGGTAGGCGGCAAGCCCCTTCTGGTCGCCGCGCTCGAGGAAGCCGGTGAGCGAACCTTCCATGGAGTGAGCGACAAGTTGCGCACGCAAATCGACGTCGCTACGAAACCACTCCGCGAGAATGCGGTCGACGTAGGGCACGCCGAAAAAGGCGAGGATGCTCACGGCGATGAGCGTCGGCACCGCAAACCGGATTAGGATCGAGCGCATTCGCGACTTTGATGCCGTCGATCAGGCGCGGCTGCTCATTCGAGCGCGCGATGAATTTTCCCTGCGGCGGGACGCGGCGGTGGCGCGAGGGGCGAGGGGGGATGCTTTTGTGTCAGGAAGCCTGACCAGCAATGCCGCCAAGCCATCCGCCAGCTGTCGAAGCTCCCGAGCGCTCAGCCCGCGTACTGCCTTCTGCAGCGTACCGACTGCTCGCCCCGAAGTGGCCCGCAGGATTTGCAGACCCTCAGCCGTGGGATGGAGCTGTACGCTTCGCTGATCCCCATCATGTCTGCGACGTTCGATCCACCCGCGCGTGGCGAGTCCCTTCAACACATGACTGACCGCGGGGCGCTGCATTCCGAGGCGTGTCGCCAGTCGCGAGGCGGGAATTCCCGGCTCTTCACCGATGCATGTCAGAGCGCGGTGCACAGTAATCGGCGCATCGGTCATGCGTTCGAGCTCGCGATACAGCGTCCGCATGCGGTCGACGAGCGCCCGCGCGGACAGCAACGCATCGCGCTCGATAGCCGCGCGTCCGGTGAGGCCGCCGGTGTTTCGATGCGATCTTTGTCGTGCTGATGACATAAATCCGACAACTGGGAAATCTGATTGCAGATTACCACCGGAGGAGTGATTTGACACTAGCAACCATCCAAATTGGTTGTTAGCACACAATAGTTGCGTACAATAAACCAATTGATGACCAGCCTGCCGCTCACAACACTTGGAATCGAGGAGTCCGCCCGCCCTGCGCCTCCTGTTACCCCCTGGTGTCTCTTCCTCGACATCGACGGAACCTTGCTAGACATTGCGCCTACGCCGGATTTGGTCGAGGTCGATGCGTCGCTGCTCGACTTGCTGCGGCGGCTGGAGCGCGCCTGCGATGGTGCGCTCGCATTGATTACCGGCCGTCCTATCGCCGCAGTGGATGCGCTTTTCGCCCCACTTCTGTTGCCAGTGGCGGGTGTGCACGGTTTCGAGCGTCGTAACGCACAGGGCCACTATTTTCGCCCGGCATTCGTTGGTTCGGGTCTCAGCTTCTTGAGGTCGGAGGTGACGGCGCTCGCGCAGTCGTTGCACGGGGTTCTGCTCGAAGACAAGGGTTGTGCGTTCGCGCTGCACTACCGCCAGGCGCCGAACCTCGAGGAGTCGATCCGTCTGCGTCTCGCCCGACTCGTGTCCGCTGCGCTGCCTGCCTTCGAGCTGCTCGATGGCGATCATGTCGTGGAGATAAAGCCGGTTGAGCACGACAAGTCGACTGCGATCGAGGCGTTCATGCAGGAGGAGCCGTTCATCGGTCGCTCGCCTGTGTTCATCGGAGACGACACTACTGATCTCGACGGATTTGCCGCGGTAAAACGGTTCAACGGGCTGGCGATCGCGGTGGGATCGCGCATTCCGGGCGAGAAGCGTCTGGCGGGTCCTCGTCATGTGCGCGCCTGGCTTGAAGGTCTTCTGACGGCATGACTAATTCGCGTAACGAAATTCCGATTCACGTGCGGCGTTTCCTGGAAGAGAACATCGATACCGTGCCGCAGCTCGAAACGCTGCTGATGATGAACGAGAAGCCCGATCGGAATTGGTCCATTGCAGACGTGGCTTCGCGTAACTACATCACCGAACAGAGGGCGACTGATACATTGCAAGCGCTTCTGCGCCGCCGCCTTGTCGTGGCCGAAAATTCACCACCGCTTTTCCGGTTCAACGCGGCGAGCGAAGACATCCTCGCGCTCGTGGCGGAACTGGCGATCTGCTACCAACGAATGTTGTCTGCCATCACGGAGTTCATTCATGCGAAGCCCTCCGCATCGATTACGGAATTCGCGCGCGCGTTCGACTTCAAGAAGGACCGGTAGATGATTCAACTAGCCGTCAATGTGTTGGGAACACTGGTAGCGGGCCTGTGCGCAGTCCTCTTGCTTCGAGCGTTTGGCTCGGTGCGAATGCGGCTGCTTCTTTGGGCCGGGTTGTGTTTCGCAGGGCTGGCTGCCTCGAATGCGTTGGTAGTCGCTGACCTGTTCGTCGTTCCCGACATTGATCTTTATCGGTGGCGTCTTGTCGTGGCGGCAACGGCGATGCTACTGCTCGTCTATGGCCTGGTTTTCGAGAGTGACCGGTCATGATTGAAGGATTTTTGCTAGGCGTGATCGTGACGTGTTCTTTCGTCGCGGCCGGGTTTTTTGCGAGATTCTGGCGGGCGACGCGCGACCTGTTGTTTCTGGGTTTCGCCGCGGCCTTCGCTCTCGAAGGACTCAATCGAATGGCGTTTCTGTTCCTCGACAAGCCAAGCGCTGGCGACGGGGTCATCTATGGTGTCCGTCTCCTGAGCTACCTGCTCATTCTCGCGGCCATCGCCAACAAGAACAGGAAGAAGACGTAGGAACTTCAGATGGAAATCGAAATGCCGGACTTAACCGGGAGCACCGCTGCGTTGGGCGCGCTCATCGTGTTCGCGATTGCATATGTTTTCGTCATCGCGGAGGAATTCACTCATCTGCGTAAATCCAAGCCCGTGGTTCTCGCTGCTGGCATTCTTTGGTTGCTGGTCGCGCTGTCATGGAAGGGGATGGGTCTGGAGGGAGCCGACGAGGTGCTGCAGCACAATCTCGTCGAATACGGAGGCTTGCTCCTTTTCCTGCTGGCGGCGATGACGTTCGTGAACACCCTCGAGGAACGACATGTCTTCGTGGCGCTTCGAAGCGCGTTGGTGGCGCGCAAGTTCTCATTTCGCGCGTTGTTCTGGCTGACCGGAGCGCTGACGTTCGTCTTGTCTCCCGTCCTCGACAATCTCACGACCGCGCTCGTCATGGGCGCCGTCGTGCTTGCAGCCGCCCGTGGGACGCCGGGCTTCATCACGCCGGCCTGCATCAACATCGTCGTGGCCGCCAATGCAGGCGGCGCGTTCAGTCCTTTCGGTGACATCACCACCTTGATGGTGTGGCAGAAGGGTCTGGTCGGCTTCACGGAGTTCTTCGCCCTTTTCATCCCCTCGCTCGTGAACTGGCTCGTCCCCGCGGTATTCATGAGTATTGCCATTCCCGCCGGCCAGCCTCCGCCCGATGCAGACCGCGCTCGAATCAAACCGGGCGGCGTGGCAGTGATCGTGGTGTTCGCGCTGACGATCGCCTGCACGGTGGCGTTTCATCAGTACGCCCACCTTCCACCGTTCCTCGGCATGATGACTGGCCTGGGAGCCCTTCAGATCCTCGGCTACGCGATCCGTCGTCGAGAACTACGAGTATCGCCGAGCTTCTCAGGTGCGGCCCCGCCGGGTTTCAAACCCGCGACCAAGCCCTTCGATATCTTCATCAGCGTCAAGCGTGTCGAATGGGACACGCTGCTCTTCTTCTACGGCGTAGTTCTCTGTGTGGGCGCGCTCAGCGCTTTCGGGTATCTGGCATTGCTTTCGCAGGCGTCTTACGCAGCGCTCGGTGACACCTGGTCCAATGTCTCGGTGGGAGTGGCGTCAGCGCTTATCGACAACATCCCCATCATGTTCGCGGTGCTCACCATGAATCCCGACATGTCGCACGGGCAGTGGTTGCTCGTCACGCTGACCGCTGGCGTCGGAGGTTCATTGTTGTCGATCGGGTCTGCCGCAGGCGTGGCACTCATGGGCCAGGCGCGAGGCATTTACACGTTTTTCGCGCATCTGAAATGGACCTGGGCAATCGCGCTGGGTTACGCAGCGTCGATCTACGTGCACTTTCTCGTAAACGCAAAATACTTCCACTAACGGCCATGACCACACGGAGGAGCGCCACATGCCTGACCTGAACTCCACTTTGCTGGGCATCGAATTGCGCACGTGGCTCACGGGTGGCGCAATCATCGTGCTGGTTGCACTCGCGCACCTGGGTCTTCGCTGGTGGACGCGTCGGCGGGCGCGCAGGCATCAAGGCAACCCATTGGCGCCGGGCGAATCCGCCAATGCGCGCTATTGGATTGCGCGAGGGCTGAGTGACGCCGTGCCGCCCATCGCTTTCATGCTCTGGCTTCACGGCCTGTACTTCGCGGCGACGATGCTGATCGAAGATTTCCCGGACACTGCCTGGCTCACGCGGGGACAATCCCTGCTAGGAGCCGTCCGCGGCGTGGGTACGCTGCTGGGTCTTGCCTGGCTGCTGGTGCGAATCGCCCGAACGATCGAGGCCTTGTTGCAATCGCTTTCGTCGCGTACCGAAGCGGACTGGGACGACGTCCTGCTGCCGTTTGCGGGAAAGGCGCTACGACTCATCCTGCCGATGGTCGCGCTCATTCTCGGAACGCCCGCACTGGCGGTTTCCGAAGGCGCTCAACAAATCGTCCAGAACGCCGTGAGCCTGGCGCTCATAGGCACGATCGGTTTCATCCTCGTGCAATTCGTAAATGCGATGGCTGAGCTGGTCCTTCAGCGGTATCGCATCGACGTCGCCGATAATCGCGAGGCCCGCGGCGTCTATACGCAAGTCACGGTGCTGAAGAAGATCGCGGTGGGCGTCATCGCCTTGTTCGCGATTGCATCGATGCTCATGGTGTTCCAACCCGTGCGGCAGTTGGGCACGGCCATGATCGCTTCGGCCGGTGTAGCCGGCATCGTCATCGGCTTTGCGGCCCAGAAGAGTCTCGGCACGTTGCTGGCCGGATTCCAGATCGCCATGACCCAGCCGATCCGCATCGACGATGTGGTTATCGTCGAAGGGGAGTGGGGCAGAATCGAAGAGATCACCCTGACCTATGTCGTGGTGCGCATCTGGGATCAGCGTCGGCTCGTGGTGCCCATCACCTATTTCATCGAGAAGCCATTCCAGAACTGGACGCGCACATCGGCGGACATTCTCGGAACGATCTTCCTGCAAGTGGACTACGCGGTCCCGGTGGATTCGGTGCGCCAGGAGCTCACCCGGATTCTGGAGGGCTCGCCCAACTGGGATCGCAAGGTGAACGTATTGCAGGTCACCGATGCGAAAGAACGCACACTTGAGTTGCGCGCCCTGGCCAGCTCGAGCGACGCCAGCAAGTCATGGGATTTGCGCTGCGAAGTGCGAGAGAAGCTCGTGGCGTTCGTGCAGAAGAACTATCCGGACAGTTTGCCGCGACTTCGCGCGACGTTCGAGCGGAGGCCGCGTCGCGAGGCCGCGGTTGCAGGCTAGTCCATGAGCGCTCGAGCCGCCTTCATCCGGGACGAGCCGCTCGCTCTGTTTCTCGATGTCGATGGCACGCTGCTGGAGATCGCAGCGACGCCCGATCGCGTCCGAGTCCCCGCATCCTTGCGCAATACTCTGCAGATCAGCTTCGAACGAGAGCACGGTGCCCTGGCACTGCTGAGTGGACGATCGCTCGATGAGCTGGATGAGCTTTTTTCGCCCTGTATCTTCCCGGCTTCCGGCAAGCACGGGCTCGAAGTCCGTTTACCTTCAGGCAAGGTCATTCGCCCGGAAATGGATTCTTCGTTGCTCGATCGCGCGCGGCGCTGGCTCGGCATGCTCCAGAAGGACAATCGCGGATTGCTGCTGGAAGACAAGGGGGTGGCGCTCGCGATGCATTATCGTCTCGCCCCCAAGCTCGCGTCGGAAGTCGAAGTCGTGATGAACGAAATGGTCGCGGAGCTCGGCGACGAGTTCGTCGTGCGTCCGGGCAAGTGCGTTTCCGAGCTCATGCCGCGCGGTTTCGATGAGCGCAGCGCCATCCAGATGCTCATGAGGGAGCGTGAGTTCGCCGGGCGTACGCCGGTCTTCGTGGGCGACGATCCGACCGACGAGGTTGGCTTTCAGGCCGTCAATGAAATGGGCGGCCATTCCATTCGGGTGGGCAATCTCGAGGAGACGGCAGCTCGATATCGCTTCAGTAGCGTGTCTACGGTTGTCGCGTGGCTCAGGGATCGAAATTTGAGCCGATGAGGCCGCAGATGTCCTAGTGAAGACTTGCGGGACTTTTGCGTGATCAGCTCTGCTCGGTTGTGCTCAGTGCGGATATTCGGCAACGGACGCCCGCAGCAAGTGGTTGATTAATCTGCACTCAGTGGCTTAGGGTCGGCACTCATAATGCCGGGGTCGAGGGTTCGATTCCCTCCCTTTCCACCAATTTTCAACCGACGAATGGAAATGACTACGCTTCGAGCCCGCGGACGAAGGTGGCTCGCAGGACTAGTCGCGGCGGCGCTGGTCGCAAGTCTCGCCGCGGTGTTGCTGAAGCCCACGCTCGAGCGCAAGGTCCGCGCGCGGATCGAGTCCGCAGCCGTGCGTCATGGAATGGTCGCCCGAATCGGTTCGGTACGCGTCGGCGTGTGGCCGTTCGTGCGCCTTGCGGGCGTCGATCTCGATCTCGGCCACGGAGCGCGACTGCACGCCGACACGATCGCGGCGACGTATCCCGGTCGCCTGCGACTCGAAGTCAGTGCGGCCAATCTTGTCGGCCCAGCAAGCTTCGCGGTCAGCTCGCCAGAGACTGCCTGGTATGTGGCGGGCATTCGCGGCGGGGATCTCCAACTCACGTTGATTGAGCCACAGGCCGGCCTTTCGATTCGCGAGCTGAACGATTCGGCAGGCCGCGGGTGGAGCGTCGAGGCACGCGGGCTCGACGTCGGCCATCTGTTCGACGTGCGGCGGGAAGGTTCGCGCCTCCTCGATGGAGGTATCGCGGACGGCCGGGTAAATCTTCGGACGAGCGCCGATGCGCTCCGTTTCCACTTGGACATCGGCGCTCGCGGTGCGCGCTTCGCGACACTGGCCGACAACGACGGCGACGAACCGCGGCTCGGCGATGCGACAGACGTGACCCTGCGATTCGACGGCGTCTATCAACGTGCCGAGGGCGCGATCGAAATCCCCGAGGTCCACGGAACATTGGCCGGTGCGGACCTGTCGGGTTCGATGAAGCTGCGTATTGATAGTGATCCGAGTGTCGATCTCTCACTCGGCGTGCAGCAGCTGGATTTCGGGCGACTGCTGGGCACAGCCGGCCTCGCGGTTCCCGAAAGCCTGGGAGGCGGGCCCGGCGGTGCTGCGGATCTCGGATCGGCCTCCATCGAAGTGGGTGTGAAGGGAAGTTTGTCTGCGCCCGCCGATCTCGTCGTGAGCCAGAAAATCAAGTTCAAACCGCCAGGCAAGATGCCGCCTGCGATCTCGCGATTGCGCCGCGACTTTGTCTTTCGCTCCGACGAAGGACTGGGTCCGCATCGCCCCGTCGATGTCTCGCTCTCATCCCCCGACTTCATTTCCTTGCATGATGTTCCGCCGCTGTTCGTGCGCACACTTCTGATTTCCGAAGACGCGGGCTTCTACGGACACAGCGGTATCGATCTTCGCGAACTACCTTCCGCGCTACTCACCAACTGGGCTCGAGGGGGCGCGGCGCGCGGCGCGTCGACGATCACCCAGCAATTGGCAAAAAACCTGTTCCTGTCGCGTGACAAGGAGGTCGGACGCAAGCTGCAGGAGCTGGCGATCACGTTTCTGCTCGAGTCGGCGCTCGGCAAGGATCGTATTCTCGAGATCTACCTGAACATCATCGAATG
>Ga0070682_100001460_pt1 | contig 13265 bp, 27 predicted proteins | sample KBSC63LmetaG_FD_64668 | JGI IMG/M metagenome (GOLD analysis project Ga0070682, IMG submission 64668) | Corn rhizosphere microbial communities from Kellogg Biological Station, Michigan, USA - KBS C6-3L metaG | ecosystem: Host-associated > Plants > Roots > Rhizosphere | place: USA: Michigan... | reverse complement strand
CACGGGTCGCAGACACGACCACCACTCGTACGCGGCCTCGGAGAGTTCCCGCGCAGCCTCCTGCACGAGTGCGTGCGCCGCGACGTACTCCTCGGACGTGCAGCGTCCCTCGATCAGGTCGCGGTGCGTGTGCGTCCGCTTTGCGGCAGTAGAGATCCGCACCGGATCGGCGGGCCTAGGCATCGACTTCCTCCTTCAAGAATGCGACGCGGCGGCCGGATAGCTCCATCGCCTTCAACGCCTGGTCGACGAACAGGGGAAGCTCGCCAGCTTCGATCGCCTTCCGCGCAAACGCGGCGTCGAGGATCACGCAGGGTGCGTCGGACGACCAGCCGCCGTCGAGCAGGTCGATATCCGCGATCTCAGGCACGGTCTGTCCTCCTTGCGGCAGTAGGTTTAGGAGTCGACACGCCGCACCTCCCATCTCCAGCGGTAACGCCGTGGACGTAGACCCACTTCAAGCACAAGAAGACCGAGATAGAAGCGCAGGCCGTGTGTCTGCTCGAACCAATACGCGACCCGGCGGCAGCGCCGCTTTGCGGCCTTGCGGTTCTCGGCATTCATGGCCGAACCCCCATGTTCCAGAGCGTCCCCGCGAGGAAGCAGAGAGAGCCGAGGCAGTAGAAGATGTTGGCCATGCTCCAGGTCATACGTCCCTCCTGATTGCGGCATTAGCGGACTGACCGTCGATTCCGTCCCCGTGATAGGCGGGAGTCACCGCGACACCCCGAACAGACGCTCGATACCGCCCTCGCCCAACTTGCCGACGATGTAGGCGTACTCCGCGTCTGTCAGCGACGACGCGACGGCCTCTAGGTCTACAGGGTTTCCGTGGCAGGCGCTGCACAATGGGACGATTGTCGGCTACGTCGTCTCCGCCGCGCGCTCGCGGAACGAGATGGTGCATGTGTACGAGCGTGAACGCGGCACCGTTGGAGCACGGGTCGCAGCAGACGCGGCACGGCCCTTGTTTCGCTGCGATGATCGCCTGCCACTGTTTCGGGCTCGCGATCTTGCGCCGGTAGCGGCGCTCGCCGCGCGCAAGCTGGGACGCCTTCGGGAACGGCTCGCCGCTCAAAACGGCACGTCCTTCCCGGACGCGGCGCGGCCGTCGTCGTCAGTCTCGGCGGCGATACCGAGCGCGGCCTGTAGCGCATACCGGCGCGCGTAGGTGATCGCGGAGCCGAAGCCTTGCATATCGTTTCCGGTCACGTAGAGAGGCATCGTGTATTCGATCCATCCTCCGGTGTGTTCGGATGCGACGTGTTCTAGTCGCGTAATGAGCATGGGCCGAATCTGTGCCGGGTTCTTGTCGGTCGCATACAGAGTCGCATACGAGGGCCACTGACTGAGCGCGATGCCGTGCCGGTTCAGGATCGGCCGCACGACTTCAAGCAGAGCGTCCAGCGTCACGTACCTGTAACCCTCGCCTTCGGCGTCGCGCGGGATCGCGGCGGGTAGCTCAGCTTGCGCTGCTACCAGGGCTTCCGCTAGCGCGCTCACGACTCGATCACCGGGCTTCCGACCGTGCCGTCGCTCATCGGATAGCGGGCGCGCTGACGGTCGAATATCTCGTCGTTGATCCGCTCCGCTTCCAACGGGTCGGTGTGATAGGTCTTCACCGAGAGTTGCACGTCGCCTTTCGCGTTCCGCGCCTTGTCGATAGACGAGTGCGGCACCGATGCAGGGCCGAGCACGGCGAGCCATTCCGCTTGTGCTTTCGTCGGCCGCTTCCCGGCGGTGATCCGTTCGGCTACCTGCTCCATGAGCAGCGAGTGAGGGTCGGTCACTTGTGGGCCTCCGGTTTGTAGTCGCCGCAGGCGCGGCAGGTCGTGTCGCGGAGCCGGTTACGCGCACCGCACAGACAAACCCAGAGCGGCGAGAGGGGCGGCACGGCCTTAGCGGCACCGCCCCCGGTCGCCGTCGCTGTACCCGGCTTCTGCGGAAGCACCGCGCGTTCCTGAGCGATCCGGGCTTCTCCCTGGTGCCTCACTGCCGACGTTGCGCCAGGATCACCCTTTCCGGCCGGATTGGATACCGGCCTCGGTCGGCGGGTGTGAACTGTCACAGCGAAGCCTTCAGCGCGTCGAAAGCGTCTTCGGCCATTCGCAGCGTCTCATGCGTCCCGAGGTTCACGCCTTGCAGCCACGCGATAGCGCACAGCGACACGAGATCGTCGTAGGAGTAGTACCCGTTGCGGACGCATTGCGCTTCCGTCAGTACCGCCGCAGCCTCCCGGCGAGCGCGTCCCGTCCAGCCGTCACTCATGCTCACGCGCGCCTCCCGGTGCGTAGCTCGTACAGCACGCGCGCGGCCTCAGCGACGAAGCCGAACGCCCTGCCCTGCTCGCGCTCGTGCGCGATCAACTCTCGAAGCTGAGCGTCTGTTAGCTCGCGCAGACCGTGAACCTGCACCGCTGTAGCGTCGAGGGTCACGCGGACATCTGCTGCGCGATTGTCGCGCGATTGATCTCGACCGGCTCCCATGAACCGACCTTGTAAGCGTCGGGGATACCGTCGCGGTTCATCTTGTCTCGTGCGTACGTGATCGCCTGCCCTCAAGCTTTACGTACCACGCTCGTTTCATCATGCCCGCATCGTCGCACGTCACCCGGCCGCGCGGATCACTCGAGGGTCTAGGTTCTACCTAGCCGAAAGTCTAGGTCTACAGTCCGGCGATACTCAGGAACGTGACGGGCGGCGTGTGCTCCTGCGCCTCATCGTGCAAGCGAACGAGGATCGGCCCAGCCTCGGAGCCGTGCGAGAAAAGCAGCGGGTTCCGGTGATCCGGTTCGAGCACCATCGCGACGTGCTCCCCGGTGCCGGGGCCGAAGACCACGAGCGCGCCCGTTAGCGCGTTCGCCGGGTTGAAGTAGTGCGGCAGATGGTCGAGGAGCGTGCCGGTGTAGCCCTTGCCGTTGTAGCCGAGCCCGTTCGGATCGTGCAGCCCCGCCCACTTGCACAGACACGTGACCGACTCGGAGCAGTCCATCGTGAGCGGGTAGATCGGCTTCGATAGGTGTACGCTCCGCATGGGGCGTATCTGCGCGTAGTGGACTTGCGGCGCGTGCTTCACGAGGTCGCGCATGAGCGCGGCCAGCTTCGTCCGTTGCGCGGGTGTAGCCACTAGGCGAGCGGCACGGAGCCGGTTACCACGGTGCCGTCCGCCTGCTTCGCCTTCACCATTAGCGCGGGGGCTCCGTTTGTCTGATCGAACCACAGAGCACATTCCCCCGCACCTAATGTTGCGTCAACAGGCGCGGAGTGCGCGTTGATCCTCGGAGTACCGTCGTACTGCACTTCAAAGACCGCATCCCCTGTGAGCCGTAGCAGCGAGTTACCGTCGCCTTTGTTATCGCCCCGGATGAGCGCACGCGCACCGTTCTTGACGTTGATATCGACAAACTGCCCGGTCGGTTGATTCGAGATGGTGAGGCTCGCGCCTGAGTCCGCGTCGCCCTCCATGTTCACGCCAAGGTTATCGTCGCTGCGAAGATCGAATACGCCGTCCCCTGTGAGATCGAGCGTCGTGTGAAGGAAGTCCACACCGAGCCGCTTCACGTTCGCACCGCTCGTGCCGGTGATCTCTACGCCGCCCGCTGTGGCGAGCGCGCCAACATCGACCGTCAGCGGCGCGGTGATCGTGCCACCGTTGAACGGCGTACCGGCAGGGTCAGGAACGATCTCCGCGAACAGGCGGGTTACGCCGTTGTCATCTACGAATTGGTACACCTGCGTCATCGGGCTAGTAGTACGTCGTAGACGTGATCGCCGCGTGCACGACTGTGACTTTCACGTACCACGCGGCCGGAACCTTGAACGTCGCTAGCTCCGCAATCGCGCCCGTGTTGTTGACGGCGGCTGCGAAGCTGATCGTCCCGAGCGATGTATACGTTGTCCCGTCCGGCGACAGTTCGATCTTCACCGTGGCGATATTGTTCGTCGCGTCGAGCGTGTAGAGAACGGCGACGTTCGTGTCGCGGCTCGTGCTGACCTGCGCGCCCGTGCCGGACGAAAGCGTCGCAGTCGGGAGCGCGCCCGACGTGATCGGGTTGTACGTGACGAGTGTGCCGTCGAGCCGGTCGGTCGCGTTGTCATCGAGGAAGTGGGCAGCTACGGAGGACATACGGTTGAACCTACCTTCCTGATTCGGTTTCGTCTAGCACGATGACACCGAGCGCGGCGAGCGAACGACGTCGCCAATGGTCGAATTCGGGGCCTGCGTGAAGCTTCAAGCTAACCGCGTTGCGGGTCGCGCGCTCGAAACCGCAGCGGGCGCACTTGCCCCGCTTGCTCAGCGTTCCTACTTCCGCGAGGCTCCCGCCGCACGTCTTGCAATGCGTTCGAAGATATCCCTTCGGCATGTTTGACGGCACGTTATCGCACGGCATCCGCGCGCCTCTAGTCCCCGCCTCCCCTCCTGGGCTTTTAGGTGTCGCAACCGATACCGCCCGCGTAGGTTGGGCGTCGTAACCGACCCAAGCCCGGAGGGGCTCACCTATGGCCGATCTCGCAACAACCGTCTCTCGCTGGCAGCAGTCGGCGGGCACGGCACAGACGCGCTTCACCGAAGGCGTCCAGGCAACGACGAAAGACCCGACCCAGCTCGCGATCGCGGCACAGCAGAAGCTCCTCGCGGGCTTCAATGACGCCGTACAGTCGGGCCGCTGGCAGCGGAACCTCGCCGCCGTGGGTCAGTCAGGCTGGAAGCAGGCGACGCTTGCCAAGGCGAACAACTACTCGACCGGCATCTCGGCGGGCGTCTCGAAGTATCAGTCTGCGATGCAGACGTGGCTGCCGATCATCGAGTCGGCCGCGTCGCAGGTGCAGTCCATGCCGAACAACTCCTTCGCAGACTCGCTCGCCCGCATGAACGCGATGGCGACCGCTCTGCACAACGCGAAGCTCTCGCGGTAAGGGGCGTAACCGATGGGCCTCGCACTCGAAACCATCATCGGCTACAACGGCAACCTGACCGGCTCCACGACGTTCGACGCTCTGACGGCTGGCTCAAACGCCACGTTCACGGTGCGCTCGTTCGTGGACGGCTCGCGCGCATGGCTCGAAGACATTTGGGGGTCGGACGACGACTCGATCTTCCAGCTCTCGATCAAGTCGCCGCGCCTGCACGACCAGGTGAAAGGTATTTTGCTCGCGGGAACGAACCTCTCCACGTCGAACGAGCAGGTGTTCACGCCGCAGCCGCTCCTGCCGGGATACAACATTCAGCAGCTCTACTCCACGGATGTTCTCTCGGTGACGGCGAACGGAACCGCCGCCGACGTGTTCAACGCCGCGTTCAACGTCCGCTATGAGAACCTCGGGGGAATCAACGCGCGGCTTTATACGTGGGATCAAATCTCGCCGCTGATCGTGAACACGGTCGGCATCCTCACCGCCCCGGTACCGTCCGCGACGGCGGGCCAGTGGGGAGCCGCGTACGTGCTCAACTCGGGCGACAACCGCTTGAAGGCGAACACGGATTACGCGGTGCTCGGCTACACGACGACTCGAACGGTGACGGCGTGCGCGATCGCGGGCACCGATACCGGCAACATCTTCGTCGGCGGGCCGGGAGGCTACTCGGCCGATATCACCGGGGACTTCTTCGTCAACAACTCGATCAAGTACCGCCGCCCCGGTATCCCGGTCATCAACTCGAACAACGCTGGTTCGACCACGGTTCAGATCGCGGACATTCTCACGTCGGGGACGCCGAACGTAACGTGGATCATGGGGCAGCTTTCGCAGCAGCTCCCGAACCCCTAGGATACGGCGGGATGCCGCCTGCCCTTCACGGCCTGACTTCGGAGTTCGCCCACGGTAGGGCGTTCTCCGAGGTCGCGGCCGTAGTCGATCCCGCTGTGGCGTCCGGGTTTACGTACACGGTGACGGGCGCGTATTGGGAGCGGCTCACGTCGCTGTCGTTCGTGCTGACGACGGACGGGAACGCGGCGAACCGGGCGGTATTGCTCCGCGTGAAGGACGGCACCGGGGCGACGCTGATCGGGGTGCCGACCGCCGCCGTACAGGTCGCATCGAAGGTCTACACGTACAGCTATTGGGGCGACCAGGCACCCGCAACGGACACGGTAGGGCTCGTGAACGCGCAGCCGCTCCCGCGCATCTTCCTCGAACCGGCGTTCACCGTCGTCGTCACGATCGGCGCGGTGCAGGTAGGCGACCAGGTGACGGCGATCCGTGTCGGCCGGGAACGCTTCGATACCGGGCCGCAGGGGTACCCGCTCGGGATGCTGGGCGAGAACATGTACGTCGGCGCGTTCGAGCGGCTGGGCGACTAGGCGCGCCGCGCTCGTGGCCGACTCGATCTACTCGCAGGGGCCGCTAACCGCGCCCGTCGATTACGTCGTCCCCGGCTCATCGGTGATCGTGCCCCTCTCCGCGTACGCGGATTTCGACGGCACCGGGGCATCCGGCGCGTTCGTGCCGACACTCATTTTCAAGGATCAATCCGGGCATGTGATCGGTCAGTCGCAGGCCACTACGACAGTCGCCGCGGGAGCGTCGGCGTCTATGTCGTGGTTTCCCGGTGTGAAAGCAGCCGCAGCCGCAGCCGCAGCCGCTACCGGTATGCCGTGGGCGCAGACGAACCAAAGCGGCGCTGCGCAGACGATCAACTCCGGGGCGGGCTCCGTCTACTTCTCAGTACAAGATGGTGTCTCGAATGGCAAGTTCGAGACGTCCGACGCGACGATCTTCGACAACGCGAGCACTACCGCTTTCACCGGCTCCGCTGTCTACGGCATACGAATCAAAGCGGCGGGTACGTACATGGTGCAAGGGACGTTCCAGTGGACGTCGCAAGGGACGATCGGCCGGGGTATTAGCGGGTACTGGACAGCTTCCAATGGGAGCGCGCCATCGTTTTTCCAGTTCAACCGGACGAGTGCGCTCACGGGCGACAACTACGACCATTCAGCAGCCGCACCGGGCCTGCCTCACCTGTCGTTCTACGAGTTCTTCTCCGTCTCAAGCGCGCAACTGAACGGCGTAAGCGCGCTGTGGGCGTCGGTACAGTCGGGCGGCGCGTCCACAGTACAGGCGGCAATGATGATCTTCCAGATTTCGACCTACGTCGCGACGAAGCTGTAGGAGGAGAATGGCCGCGCCACAGAAAGAGCCGATGCCGCCGAACTGTGATCTCGGGAACGGTTGCACCGTCGAGTTCGCGGCTATCAGTCCGACCAGCGGAGCCGCAATTACCGGCGTGAAGGTGAGTAACGCGACTATCTACGTGACGACGACGGCGACCGCTGAACAGTTGTCGTACGGGCCGTTTATGTTCGTGCCGGGGCCGGGGGCGTAGGACGGACTCGTGTGCGGCAAGACCCTCTCTCGGATACCGAATTGCGCGTGCTGCGAGGCATGATCGATGAGTACCGCTACCACGAGCAGAGGGGCCGCATGTGGCGTTCGCGATGGACATTCGGCAAGGTGCTCGTTGCCGTGCTGTCGGGACTGGCGGTGTTCGTCGTGCAACTCGTGACGCTGATCTATCTTGCGCAAGGCGGACGATGACACCCGGCCTCGTGGAAGCGATCACGCACACGCTCGTAACGCTCGCGCTGATCGTCGGCTACATCGTGCTCACGTTGCACGGCGACGACGCTACCCCGGTGCTCGCAGTGCTCGGCGGCTACGTCGGCGGAACCGCCGTCACGAAGGCGACGCAGGGGCCGCGCGCCTAATGGCCGCATGGACGGGATGGGAAGACGTGCTGCTAGCCGCGCTCGGGATGCGCGACACGGCCGATAACCAGCGCTTCCTCGACCAGTGGCAGAGCTTCGAGGGTGGCACGGCGCGGAATAACCCGTTGAACACGACGCAGTTTTGGGCGGGCTCCACGTCGTACAACTCGGTCGGCGTCAAGAACTATCTGACGCAGGCGGACGGTATCCAGGCGACCGCTACGACGCTCCAAAACGGACGCTACGACTCGATCCTCGCGGCCTTGCGCAGCGGGAACCCGTACACGTATGCGGAGCCGGTAGCGGTCGCGCAGGCGATCCGCACCTGGGGAACGGGCACCTTCGCGGAAGTCTTCACGCAGGCGACGATTACGCCGCTACCGGGGAGCGCGGCGACGCCGAATCCGGGCGCGGTCGCACCGAACGGACACCGAGGCTACGCGGACTTCCGCAACTCGCTCGGGCGGCACCTGCCGACACAGCTCGAACAGTCGCACCGGCTCGGGCGCGCCACGTTGCGGACGCTCACCGGGGCGCGTAAGGTGCGCGGGTAGAACCGATGGCCTACCAGCTTCTCGCAACCTCGACCACGGTGCAGGTGTACGGGCCGCAACTCGCGTCCGAGGCGCTCATCTGCACGATCGCGAGCGCGCCGTCCGGGGCGCAGCTCATCCGCACCGTGCCCGAAGCCTCGTTCCAGGCTGACCAGGGCGCGGGCCTGCTCGGTTCACTCTCCGACGCCGTAGAGTCCGTGCTCGGTGAAGGGATCGCGGTCGGCGCGGTCGGCACGCAAACCGTCGATAACTCGGGCCTGCTCGCGGACGAGGTTACGTTCACGGTCGAGTACGTCCCGGCGGCTCCGGTGCCAGGGCCGATCACCGCCGACGTGAACGTCCCCGTGAACGTGCTGACCGCTGATACCGGCTTCGGCTCGTTCCTGTCGGGTGGTACCGCGCAGGAGCGAATCCTCGACACGTACAACAAGCTCAAAGCCTTAGCGGGCGAGTAGGCGGCGCGGCCGTGGTCATCGCGCTCCCCGCGCTCGCCGAGATTCTTTTCTGGGTCGGCGCGCTCATCTTCTGCTTGCTCTGCGTCTACATCGCCAAAGCCCTGTTCGGCGTCGCGGGCGGCACTCTCGGGAAACTCCCTGTCGTCGGCGGCTGGATCAACGGCGGACTAACCAGCATCGAGCACAAGATCGTAGCGACGATGAGCGGCGCGGCGGCATCCGTCGATGCGCATATCGGGGATGCGTTCCATCGGCTCGCGCGGATCATCGATTGGACGGGGCGCGAGATCAAAGGGCACGCGACGCTACTCGGGCTGATCGCGTCGTACCTTCCCGGCTTCGCCACGCTGAACATGATCCGCACGACGGTAGGCGAGCTACGGCGGCTCGTTCACGCGGCGCAGCGGATCGGCGTACATGCGCTGACGCAAACCGTGACGATCACCCGCACGATCCGGCGCACCGTCGTAGCGGACGCCTTCCCGCGTATCCGCACCGTGGAACACGATCTTGGCCGCGTCATTCACCGCGACCTGCCGCGCGTCCGTGCGCGCGAAGCGGAGCTAGGCCGCGAGATTACGAACCTCTGGAAGTGGGCGCGCTCGCATACGCTCGTGGCGGGGTCGGTCGCGTTCGCCGGGGCGGTCGCGCTCGCGCTATCCCGGCTCGGGCTCGGCTGGATTCGCTGCCCCCGGCTGGCGAAGCGCGGGCCTGCACTCTGCAACCTGGACGAAGGCTTGTTCGAGGCGTTTCTCGCCGGTACGACGCTCGTTCTCGGCTCGATCTCGATTGTGGAGCTAGCGAAGGCGTGCCAGTCGATTACGCCTTACGTGGAGGACGGCACTAAGTTCTTCGTGCGCGAGCTGGGCTAGGCTCGCACGCATGGCGGCGAATCCGTTTCGGGTGATCGGCGGCTACTTCGGCCGGTTCTTCGGTAACACGATCGCGGACGCGGCCGGGTACGGAATCGGCGGTGCGCTACAGGAGCCGATCCGCCCTCTCCTACAAGAGTTGGCGAACGAGACGTGGGCGGTATCTGCCGCAGCGGGGATCGGCAAGCCCCCGGGCGCGGGCGTGCTCGCCTCCGGGGTCGCGCAAGGGCAGGTGACTGACGACGACGCACGGGCATGGGCGGCGCAGCAGGGGATCACGTCAGCCGCTTTCGATGCGCTCGTGAACATCGCCAACGTCGGCCCCGGCATGGCGGAAGCGTTCCGCCTTCTCTGGCGCGGCGAGATAAAAGAGGCAGGCTTCCGGCGAGCGCTAAAACGGCTCGGGCTAGAGCAGGAGTGGATAGACGATCTCTGGAACATCCGGGATGAAATCCTCGATCCGGCGCAGATCGCTACGGCGGTGCACCGGAACATCATGCGCGACTCGTCGCTGATTGTGACGGAGCCGCCCACGGCGGCGGGGAAGGTGCCCCAGGTGCCCGAATCGCCGCTTGACCCTGCGACCGAGGCGGCAGGGAGCGGCATCGACCACGAGCGGCTCCGCGTACTCGTCGGGATCACCGGCCTCCCGCTCGCGCTCGGGCAGATGCTCGATCTCCTCAATCGTGGCCTCGTCACCGAAGACGACGTAAAGCGGGCGGTCGCGCAGTCGAACCTCCGGAATGAGTACATGGACGTGGCGCTCGGGCTACGCCGTCACCTGCTCACGCCGAGCCAGTACGAGGAGGCGGCGCTTCGCGGGATTCTGACGAAGGCCGAAGCGGACGCGGGAGCGGCGCTCTCCGGGATGGAACCCGAAGACGCTGACCTTCTCTTTCAGATCATGGGCCGTCCGCTCGTGGTTCATCAGATCACGACGGGCCTCGCTCGCGGCGGCAAGTTCGGCGGCACCTATGCCGACGTGCCGGAGCCGTACCGGGACGCGATCCGCCGCTCGAACATCCGCCCGGAGTATGCGCGGCTCGCGTATGCGAACCGCTACAGCTACCCGTCCGCGTTCGTGCTGCGATCGCTCGCGCAGGCGGGCGAGCTGGGCGACGCGGCAGCGGTGCAGGCGATCCTCGAACAGATCGGCTGGCCTCCCGACTTGGCGGCGAAGGTCGCGCCCGCGTGGGTCGGCGGATCGTCCGGCACGGACGCTCACGTCGGCAAGGCACAAACGCAGCTATGGACGACGCTGCACCGCTCCTACATCGCGGGCGAGTCCACGAAGACCGCCGCGCGGCCGGTGCTCGCGTCGCTCGGGATGAACACCGCCGCTCAGGACGCCGTGCTCGCCTTGTGGGACACGGAGCGCGGGCTCGTGCGGAAGCAGCTCACCCCGGCGCAGATCAAAAAGGCGTACACGAAGGGGATCAAGAACCAGGCGACCGGCGCGACGTGGACGCGGGACGATGCGCTCGCGGCGCTGATTGAGCGCGGCTACGCGACGACGGAGGCGAATGAGTTTCTTGACCTGTAGCCGGGGGAGCGGTACGCTCGCGCCGTGACGGTGCGCCGGGCACACACGATTCGTCCTACGCGTCTCGTGGCGGGTGTCGGCACACGGTCACTCCCGAGGGAGCATGGTCGTGCATGCTCCACTCTCCCCGGTGCGGACGGCCCGCGCGCCGTCACAGCCCGTAGGCCGTCCGCGCCCTTTACACTCCATCGAAGGCGAACGGAAGGCAGGCAGGGATGAGCGACAAGATTCGGATTGTGGGCGCGTTCGGTGACGACGCCGTAGCAAAGGTGCAGGAGTTCGTAAAGGGCCTCGAAGGGGTCGAGTTGGTCAGCGTGCTCCGCGACGGAACCGAGACGTACCCGGACGCCGACTCGGTGAAAGCAGCCGAGGGCGAGGGCGAGGGCGAGGGCGAACAGGCGGGACTCCCCCCGGACGCGGCGACCGCGCCGGACGCGAGCGCGGCATGAGCACGCTGACGGAGAAGGCGCGCGCCGAAGCCGACGAAGCCGAAGCCGAGAACCCGGACGAGGGCGAGGAGGAAGCGGCCGACGCCGAGACGCCGGAGCCGGAGCCGGAGCCCGAGACGCCCGCGCAGGCAGCCGCGCCGCAGCTCACAGAGCAGGAAGCGGAACGCGAGTTCGCCAAGCTCGAAAAGAGCGCGGCCACCTATCTGGAAAAGGCGCTCGTCTCCTCCACGAAGCTCGGAATTCCGGTCGAGTCGTGCCCGCTATGCACCTTCCCAGGGCTCGCGATCCCAAGGCAGGAGCACGAGGTTACGTCGGACGTGGTAGCGCGCGTGCTCGCGCTCATCGGCCGCAACGTGGAGCCGGAATACAAGCCCTCGCAGGCGTACATCCGCTGTGAGGCGTGCGACGGCTGGGGCGACGTGCTGACCGGCGCTCAGAAGGACGTATCGCGTACCGCGATGTGCGCTACCTGCGGCGGCAAGGGCTACGTGAACAACGTGCAGCCGGTCGCGCCGCCGCTGCCGCAGAACGGGGCCAGCTTCCCCGGTGCGGCCGTCTCGTACTCGCCACTCGCGGGCGGCTCGCCGGATGCGTGGAACCGTCCCGCAGGGCATCCGCATTGGGGCCTCGATCCGTCTACCGTGGGGGTGTGATCGTGCAGCCGTTTACCTTCTCTCGCGTGCTCGTGCTCGCGGACTGCATCCTCGCGGCGGTGCTCGCGGTGCTCCTGCTCCTGACCGACTCCGCGATCTCGGTCGGGGACGCTCTCGGCTGGGTGTTCGTCGTCCTGGCCGTTTACTTGGCGTCGCTACTCGTGCCGTGAGCTGCGGTCGCTCCAACGTGCGCGGTACCGTCTCGTCGGGCCTCCTGGACGGTGCCGCGCACGGAGCCCCGCCACTCGCACGAGCACGAGGCGCGGTAGCCGATCACTCTCGACACGTCGCAGCCCATCGCGCCGGAATGTTCCCGGTGACGGACAGCGATGTAGCGGAGAGCGTGCAGCATGTTTGAAAGCCTACGACGCGCATGGCGGGAGCGCGAGGAGCGGCGCTTTTACCGGGAGCGCGGTTACTGGCCGCTTGAAGCGGCACAGCGGCACATGGGGGAGCTGGGACTCGTCGGGCCTGAGGCGCGCGAAGCGGTTACGCGCGAATGGGAGCGTGTCCACAGCTACATCGAGCACGGCGTATGATCTCACCCGATGACGTGGGCGCAAGTGTCGGCATCCTCGAACGTCACCTATTCAAAGTGGATCGCCAACGAGGTCGTGTCTGAGCTCGCGCGCCGCGACGATCCCGAAGCCGGTAGCGCGGGCGTCCGTGAGCCACGTCGCCCCGTGGAGCCGCGCAACACGTCCGGCGCTGCACTTGCGCTTCCTCACGCCGACGAGATCGACGCGGGACGTCCGCTGACCTGACCTGACACTCTCTAGCCTTCCGTCTAGGGGTGACATAGACGGGTCGAGCACCGTGTCGTGCGACCGCGCTCCAGAGCGCAAGGCGACCGGCGACCATCGCAGAAGACGCCTGTAGCCCAGGTGGGAGCCTGCCGTCGCCGCCGCCCAGCCACCCCAGCGTGAGCGACGGCGACGCAGGACGATCCGCCGTATAGCGTACTTGCAGGCCGCGACTTTTGCTCTAGTCGCCTTGCGGAGGTCTACCCAAACGGAGCAGGCGGGCAACGC
>Ga0070682_100001457_pt1 | contig 13278 bp, 17 predicted proteins | sample KBSC63LmetaG_FD_64668 | JGI IMG/M metagenome (GOLD analysis project Ga0070682, IMG submission 64668) | Corn rhizosphere microbial communities from Kellogg Biological Station, Michigan, USA - KBS C6-3L metaG | ecosystem: Host-associated > Plants > Roots > Rhizosphere | place: USA: Michigan... | reverse complement strand
AGCTCCTTGATGTCCGGCAGCGACAGCGGCACGCGCAGGGCCAGCGCCTCCAGCCCGTCGGGCAGTTCGATCTTCGCGCCGACCAGCACGATGGTGTGCGCCGCCGAGCGCTGCCGCTGCACGATCTCGCGCAGCTGGCGCAGGCTCATCGCGTAGCCCAGCAGCGGGTGGAAGTCGAACAGCAGGTAGATGCCGGGTTCCCCCTCGGCGCGGATCGCCTCGAGCGTGGCGGTGGCGTCCGGCGCCACCGCGTCGCCGCGCTGTGCGAAATCGAGCCGGCTCAGGCCGTCGGTCAACGTCCAGCGCCACAGCGGGCGCAGCGCCTGCGCGATCACGTGGCGAAAGCACTCGATCACCCGCTGCTCGTCCACCGTCTCGATCACCAGCAGCGGCGTCGCCGCGCGTACCAGCGTGGTGAGGTCGTCCAGTTCGCTCATGCCGCTCCCCTGAAAGAGCGCCAGTCTACCGGGCGACGCTGCTTCTGGCTTCACCTCGTACGGTATACATTGGTGGCCCCGTGACGAGGGAGCCTGCTCATGCGCGTGCTGCTGTCCCTGCTGCTGGCGAGCCTGTCGCTGCCGCTGTTCGCGGCGCCGCGGCTGAACAAGCTGACCCTGCCCGCGGGGTTTCATATCACGGTGTATTCCGACCGGGTGCCGAATGCGCGCGAGATCGCATTGGGCGCCCACGGCACCGTGTTCGTCGGTTCCAGCGGGGCCGGCAAGGTCTACGCGCTCACCGACAGCAACGGCGACGGCGTGGCCGACAAGGTGCGCACGATCGTCAGCGGCCTGCGCAACCCGATCGGCGTGGCCTTCCACGATGGCGACCTGTACGTGTCGGCGATCAGCAAGATCTTCGTGATGCGCGACATCGAGCAGCACCTGGACGCGCCGCCGACCCCCGAGCTGGTCACCGACAAGTTGCCCACCAAGGATCACCACGGTGGCCGTTTCCTGGCCATCGGCCCCGACGGCAAGCTGTACGTGCCGATCGGCGCCCCGTGCAACATCTGCGACCCCGGCCCCGACTACGCCAAGCTGATCCGCATGAATGCCGACGGCAGCGTGCTGGTCAGCGACGACTTGGCGGGGGCGGTGTATCGGGTGGCGTACAAGCCATGAGTACCATGCCATTCCTGCGCGAAGTGCGATTCCTGCCTTCGCAGGAATGACGACGGTGGAGTGACGGGTGGGCGTGCCACTTTCTTTTGTCTCGTCATTCCTGCGAAGGCAGGAATCGCACTTCAATACGAGGTATAGCCATGGACAGGCGACAACCCTGCGTCTACATGTTGGCGAGCAAGAAGAACGGCGTTCTGTATATCGGTGTTACCAGCGATCTGGTCAAACGTGTCTGGCAGCACAAGAACGACGTGGTGGCGGGCTACACCCACCGCTATGGCGTGCACACCCTGGTCTGGTACGAGCTTCACCCGACAATGGAGTCGGCGATCCTGCGCGAGAAAATGCTCAAGCGCTGGAAGCGCGACTGGAAGATGCGGCTGATCAACGAAGGCAACGCCGAGTGGCGCGATTTGTATCCGACTATTCTGTAGGCGTTGAGGTGCGATTCCTGCCTTCGCAGGAATGACAAGACAAAAATTCCACCTCGTCATTCCTGCGAAGGCAGGAATCGCACTTCACACGCAACATGCAACATGCAACCGAGCGGAGATACCCCATGCACCTGCGCAGCGACAACTTCGACGACAACCGGCGCATTCCCGCGCGTTTCGCCTTTGGCAAAGTGGCCGAGCCGTTCGCGCTATCGGACAACCACAGCCCGCATCTGGCATGGCGGGAGGCGCCGGCGGGCACGCGCTCGTTCGTGCTCACCTGCATCGACGGCGACGTGCCCAGCCGCGGCGACGACGTGAACCGGGCGGGACGCACGGTGCCGGCGGAGCTGCCGCGGGTCGAGTTCGTGCACTGGCTGATGGCGAACATCCCGGCCGAGTGCGGCGAACTGGCCGCGGGAGCCTGCAGTGACGAGGTCACCCCGCGCGGCAAGCGCGAGCCGGTCGGGCCGCCGGGCAGTGTGCAGGGCGTGAACGACTTCACCGGCTGGTTTGCCGGCGACGCCGACATGGGCGGCGAATACCTCGGCTACGACGGCCCGTGTCCGCCGTGGAACGATGCCCGGCTGCACCATTACCACTTCACCGTGCATGCGCTCGATGTCGCCGCGCTGCCGCTGGCCACCGGTTTCTCGCGCCAGCAATTGCAGGCGGCGATGGCCGGCCACGTGCTGGCCGAGGCCCGGCTCACCGGTACCTACAGTCTGAACCCCGCGGTGGTCGGCTGAACCGTGTGGGCGCGGCGTGCAGGGTGGCCGCGCCATCCTTCACGCCCGCATGGCATGGCATGTGGGTGAATGGCGCCATGTGACGGCTGTCTCGTGGCGTCATTTACCCACAAGAGGATGCCCCCATGCTTCACTATGCGCTCGTCTTCCTGGTCATCGCGATCATCGCCGCCATCCTCGGCTTTGGCGGCATTGCCGGTGCCGCGGCGGGCATCGCGAAGATTCTGTTCGTCATCTTCCTGATCCTGGCGGTCATCGCGTTCTTCCGTCGCGCCAGGTAAGCCACCCGTCACCCTTGTCCAGGAGAATCCCATGCCGAAGCAGGACATGAACCAACCCGATCGAACGCCGGCACCCGCCGCCGCCGATCGCATCGACGAACGCGCCGAGCGCGTCAAGCAGGCCACCTCGCAGGCCGTGGCCAGCACCAAGGAGAAGGTGGATCACGCCGCCGATCGCATCGAGCAGGGCCTGCACCAGGCCACCGACAAGACCGCCGCGGCAGCGCACCGCACCGCCGACAAGGCGGCCGAGGTCGGCGAGCGCGGTCGCGCGGCGTACGAGCAGACCCGCGAGCGCGCCGACGACTGGCTGGAGCAGGCCCGCGAATACGTGCGCGAGAAGCCGGTGCAGTCGGTCGCCATCGCGCTGGGCGCCGGCTGGCTGCTTGGCCGCATCCTGCGGCGTTGAGCGGGCCGACCAGGGGGCAGCAGCCCATGCACGACGAGGGGGAACCCGCCCAGCCGACGGCGCCGGATCCGGCGCCGTCGTCGTCCGGCCTGTGGCGCGAGATCGGCCAGTTCGGGCGCGCCCTCAGGCGCCTGTTCGGCGCGCAGACGGAGTTGCTCGCCGCGGAGTTGGGGCTGGCGCGCAGCGCCGTGTCATGGCTGCTGCTGGCGGCGCTGGCGGCGACCGTCGCCGGGGTCGGTTTCGGCCTCACCGTGCTGGCCCTGCTCGGCGTGCTGCTGGTCGCGTGGCTGGATTCGTGGATCTGGGCGCTGCTGCTGCTGGCCGTGTTGCAATTGCTGTTTCTGCTCGGCGCGATCGTGCTGTTTCGCCGCTGCATGCACTGGATGAGCCTGCCCGCGACGCGCGCCGAGTGGAGTGCGATGATGCGCGACAGCGCCGGCCAGCTCGACGCCGCCATGGCCGAGCGGCCGACGGCGGCGGCGCCCGGCGCGACGCGGCGCAGCGAGGATCAGCCATGAATATCTTCAAGCAGCAGGCTCGGGTACGCGCGGCCAGGTCGCGCATGCTGGCGGCGCGCCGCGAACTGGGTGAACCGGCCGGCGCGTTGCTGATCCGTGGCCGCGACCATCCGTTGACCACGCTGGGCGTGGCGGCGGGTGCCGGCCTGGCGCTGGGCAGCCTCGACGTGCACCCGCTGCGCGTGCCGGGCCTGGCATCGCTGCTTGGCGGGGGGCTGGTCGAGGCGGTGGCGCACGGCAGGCGTCTGCTGGCCGAGTTGGCCGAGCTGGCCGAGTCGGCACATGCCGCCGCCGCACCTGCCGCGCCGGGCGAGGATGCCGGCGCGCCGCCATGAGCCACCCGGCCGACCCGCCACCCGCCACCCCGGACGCAGCCACCGACGAGATGACTTCGGCGGCGATGCTCGCACGGATGCACGCCGATCCGCTGCTGGCCGACCTGCCGCGACCGCTGGCGCGGCGGCTGCACAGCGCACGCGGCACGCGCCGGCACCTGCGCGCGATTCGCCTGCTGCTCAACGCGATGCTGCTGCTGGCGCTGCTGTACACCGTCACGCTGACCCGGGCGCTGCTGATACCGCTGGTGCTGGCGGCGTTCATCGGGCTGGCGCTGAATCCGCTGGTCGCCGCCGGCGCGCGCATTCGCCTGCCGCGCTGGCTCAGCGCCAGCGTGCTGATGATCGGCCTGGTGATCGGCATCGGCAGCGGCGTCGGCCTGCTGGCGCAACCGGCATTGGGCTGGTTTCATGGCGCACCTTCGGCGATCCGCAGCTTCGTGCCCAAGTTCCGCAGCCTGACCAAGCCGCTGGAGGCGGCCAACCGGGCCACCCAGACCCTGGTCAGCGGCAACTCGCGATCTGCTGCGCCGCCGCCGGCGCCGCTGTCGATCAGCGCGTGGGACGTCGTCTCCACCGCGCCGAAAATCCTGGCCGCGATACTCAGCGTGATGCTGCTGGTGTTCTTTTTCCTGGTCTACGGCGACACCATGTTGCGAAGACTGGTCGAGCTGACCCCGAGTTTTGCCTACAAGCGACACGCGGTGAGCATCGTGCGCAGCTTCCAGAGCGAGGTGTCGCGCTACCTGCTCACCGCGCTGTCGATCAACACCAGCCTCGGCGCGATCACCGCCGGCATGCTGTGGCTGTACGGCGTGCCCGACGCCTTGCTGTGGGGCGCGGTGGCGATGTTCGCCAACTTCATCCCCTACGTCGGTGCGATCTTCACCACCGTGGTGCTGGCGATCGTGTCGATGCTGTACGCGAAGACCGCCAACCTGGAGGTGTTCCTGCCGACGCTGACCTTCGCCGCCATCACCATCGTCGAAGGCAACCTGATCACCCCGCTGATCCAGGGCCGCAGCATGCGGTTGTCGCCCATCGCGATCCTGCTGTGGCTGCTCATCTGGGGCTGGCTGTGGGGCATCCCCGGCGCGCTGCTGGCGGTGCCGATGCTGACCTGCGCCAAACTGATCTGTGAGCGGGTGCGCGGCTGGGAGTGGTTCGCGCTGATCGTGTCGCGCTAGCGTGCGGCGCATGGCTGCCTGGCCGCCCGCACGGCCTCGATCAGTCGAACGCCGGCCCGATCACGGGTCGGCATGTCACGAACGCATTCCCTCAGGCGTCCTGATATTTGGCGGCCGGCTACAACGGCCGCGAAACTGGCACACCCGAGGAAAATGCGATGAACAAAAGTGCAAGTCTCGTGACACTCAAGGCCAAGCCCGGCCAGCGCGACGAGGTCAGGCGCGTCTGGGAAAAATACGCCCGCGACTACGTCAGCGGGAGCAAGCTCGGCTTCTACTACTGCTACGACGACAACGACCCCGACAGGATCATCGTGTTCGGACTTGGCGATCAGGCCAGTATCCGCGAGTTCGCGCAGCAACCCTGGTTCCCCGACTATCAACGCGACACGCATGCGCTGCTTGCCGAGCCGGGCGAGATCCGCAGCACGACGCCGCAGTATGTGAAGGACAGTGCATAGTCGGGATGCCCGTCGCCGGCGGTTGCCGCCCGCGCGGCGAGCAGCGTGGTGACATGGTTGCTCCTGATGAGGCGCGGACGAAATCAGGGCACGCGGTGCGCCGCCAGCCAGGGCGCCAGCGACAGCCGCCAGATATGGTTGTTGCCGTTGTCCCACGCGCGCAGGCGCGCCAGATCCTCGCGCGCCTGCGCAGGCGCGCGCGGGTAGCCCGCCTTCGCCGTGTAGTTGCTGGTGAAATACAGCGTGCGTCCGTCCGGGCCCAAGTGCGAGCCCCAGGGTTCGTAGTGGTTCACCGGCTCGCCCCAGCCGTCGCCGCGCCGGTCAACCCGCCACAGGCGGCCGCCGTGCAGTGCCGGTTCGCCGGCCGTGTCGGCGCGGTTGGACGTGTACACCAGGAACGAGCCGTCCGGCGCCATCGCCGGATCGTGATTCTGCCACTGCCCGGAGAACGGCGCGATCTGTGGCGCGCTCCAGCTGTCGCCGATCCTGTGCGATTCCATGATGAAACCGTTCCAGTGGGCCTGCTGGTCGAAGTAGACGGTGTTGCCGTCGGGGGCGAAGGTCGGGCAATCCACGCCGGATGGGCCGGAGATGGTACCGGGGGCGAAGATCTCCGGGGTGGCGGGTGCCGTGTCGGCGGTGTGGGCGGCGCCGGTGCCGGACAGGGCCAGCGCGAGGAGGCTGCAGGCGAACGGGGCGAGCGGGCGGCAGCCATGCGTGTTCCTCGACGCGATGATGGTGCAGCCGAGTCTGCGCAGCGGTGTTGGTGTGTCGCTGCCGCTTTGTGACGAGCGGGGACTCGCCGTGACCAATGGTTGTCGGCACGGGACAATCGGCTCCGCCTCGCCGCGGAGCCGGTGCGCTGCACGCCAAGCCCGTTGCAGGAGCACGCGCGCGATGCTCTCGCCCCTCCCTCGCTCATTTCCCGAACGGCCCGTTCCCACCGTTGACGCCAGCAAGCCTCGCACCCCCACTTCGTCGTGCCTGCGAAAACGGACACCGCACTCCGTGCACCCTGCACCCCCACCTCGTCATGCCTGCGAAGGCAGGCATCGCACTTCAGCTGGTACGCTTGCGGCGAAGCTTGCGCGTAGAGCAGGGGCTTTCGTCTGCCTGCGGCAGCCGAGTCACTTTCTCCTGGGTGGTGGTCGCTAACCTGAATTTAGCAGCGCGTAGCCGCGTAGCGAATGAGCGTCCGCTGGAATTAAGTCAGGCGTCATGCTCACGGCGCCAACTTGAGAAGAGCAGAGCCCGCATTTACAGGGTAGATGAAGCCATCTGGCGCTCGTTCTGACAGGATGCGTTTCGTGACGCCTAACGCCTGAACTTGACGGGAAGTCTCCTAAGAATTGTTAGACCGCACCCCCAGCTCGTTCTTGCATGAACTGTTGGGCAGCGGACTCCCAGTTTTGTCCGTCAAACGGGCGAATCTTGAGATTCGATAGGTCAATACCGTCAACACAGCGCAGATTCACAACCCATATTGCGGGGTTGATTCTTGGGTGGCTGAAGGGGCTGACGCCACAATTTTTGCAGAAGTAGTGCGTGGCCGTCATGGTGCCGAATTGGTAGACGCCGAGATCAGCCTCCCCGGTCAGAATGCGGAAGTGCGCATTGTCGATGCCGTGCCAGATGGCGCCTTTCATGTAGCAAATCGAGCAGTTGCACTCCATGGCCGCGCCAACATTACCGTCAAGTTCGAACGTGATGCGTCCACAGTGACACGACCCTTTGTGTGTTTGCATGACGGAGTCCTTGAGTGCGGTCTGACGCCCGAAACCAGGGGCGCGAGCCCGCGTAGCGGGTGAGCGTCTGCTGGGTTGAAATGTTCGACGGCGCCGTTGGCTGCATGATCACCGATCAGCCCAGCACCGCCGGTGTTCCATGAACATGTCGATCGTCCGTCAACTGCTTCACCATGAAGTCTGCCACGTCGGCACGCGAGATGGACGCCAGGAGCGCTCTCTCCCTGACGTTCTCGCCGCTTCGATATTTCCCCGTGTACAGCCCATTCGTCAATCGTGGGGGACGTACGATCACCCAATCCAGTGCACTTCGCTTGATGAGCGCTTCCTTCCTGGCGTGATCCTCCATCACGTTGCGCAACAAGAGCGGTAACACGATGTACCGATCCACCAGGCCCAATTGCCTGCCGCTGCCACTGACGCCGAGCATCGACAAGTAGACGAACCGGCGCACCTTTGCATGATCCATGGCTCGAATGATGTGTTGGACACCATCGATCAAGGCCGGATCCGAATTCAAGGAATTGCCGGAACCCAAGGCGCTCGCGACGGCGTCGGTATCCCTGACCGCACGCTCCACCGACGCGTACTCCGCCACGTCGCCAACCCTCACAGCAAGGTTGGCATGCCTGATTTCGAACTTGGCGGGATCGCGAACGAATGCGCCAACCGAGTGCCCATGGTCAAGCGCTTGCCTGACCACCTCACGCCCGGTCGCACCGGATGCACCGAACACGAGCACGTTCATGGATTCGACTCACTCGTTGATAGTTGAATAAACGGTATGCTAGCATATAGTTCGTCAACGAACTATATATCAGGCCTCACGTGAGATGAATGCGCAGATACGCAGGACTGAAGAAGGTGACTTTGCGGCCATCCTGGCCACCATCAACAATGCCGCCGAGGCTTATCGCGGCGTAATACCCGCTGACCGGTGGCGTGAGCCCTACATGCCTGGGGATGAGTTGCGCCAGGAGATTTCGCGCGGGGTAGAGTTCTGGGGAATGTTCGACGGCAACCGTCTACGGGGTGTCATGGGCATCCAGGACAAGCGAGACGTTTCCCTGATCCGTCACGCTTACACGACTACCGCGCTCCAGGGCAAAGGCGTTGGCACGAGCCTCCTCCACCACGTCCAGTCCTTGACGAGCAAGCCGATGTTGATTGGCACGTGGGCTGCCGCGTCCTGGGCCATTGCGTTCTACCAAAAGAACGGATTCCAGCTGGTGTCTCCGGCCGAGAAGAATCGGCTCCTTGGCACGTACTGGTCAATCCCGCATCGTCAGGTTGAAACTTCCGTCGTCCTGGCTGACGGGGAATGGATGGACAACCACAGCCACGATGGATGACACCCAACCAGTCCTCGGAAACGGACGTCAGTTCCGCAGGCTTCGCCTGTTCCGCTGACGTCGCCCACCTCAGGCGTTAGTCCCATGAGCCAATCGACACAACGTTCCCTTTGCGAATCCATTGAAGCCATGGAGTCTGCCTTTCGCGCCGCGGCCTCCAGGATCGAGGGCGTTCCCGTCGATGACCTGGTGTTGCTTCGGATGCTGCAGATGGTCGCTCCCGCACTGGAAGCGGCGTTCAACCGCGAGGTCAGGAAGCACGCCGGGATCGGCAAGACCGAGTTCCGTGCCCTGATGCTGTTGCTGGGCAAGGGCGGCTGCGCTGCGCCCAGCGAATTGTGCAATTTCGACCACCTCGGACGCGCCAACATGACGCGCGTGGCCGATGTATTGGTGAAGCACGGGTTGGCGACACGTGCCGAGGATGTGGACGATCGCCGCCGCATCGCGCTGTGCATTACTCCCAAGGGACGCAAGCTGGTGATGCACCTGGTTCCGAACCTGGCTGGTGGTGAGGCGGCGGTGTTTGAAGGGATCGGCGCGGGCCAGCGACACCAGGTTGCCGGCGCTCTCCGACGTCTTGCCGCCAACCTCGATGCCTGGAATCGCGTGCAGCGCTGAACCTCGGATCCCGCGCCACCTTCGGCGCGGCCGTTTCGAGCCCCATGCGGGAAACATCATGCGGGAAAACATCACCCAGAACGAACGGAACCTGTCGCCCCCAGCTCTATGGTTCGCCGGATCGGATTGCGCGATTCACCCGCGGGCGCCCGTCGGATACTGCCGATGACGGCGGCGCGTCGATTCCGCCTCGTCGTGGGGATTTCCGGTGCCACCGGCATCGCCCTGGGTGTGCGTGCGCTGGAACTGGCGCGCGCAGCGGGCGCGGAAACCCACCTCGTGGTCACCCGTCCCGCCGATCGCACGCGTGCCTACGAGACCGATCTGTCTGCCAAGCAATTGCGAGCGCTCGCGGACTTCACGCACGCTATCGACAACATCGGCGCCGCGATTGCCTCGGGCTCGTTCGAGGTCGATGCGATGCTGGTGGCACCCTGCTCGGCGCACACGCTGTCCGCGATTGCCTACGGCACGGGCGACAACCTGCTGACCCGTGCCGCCGATGTCATGCTCAAGGAACGCCGCCGCCTGGTTCTGCTGGTACGGGAAACCCCGCTGACCCTGGCCCACCTGCGTGCGATGACTGCGGTGACCGACATGGGCGGCGTGATCATGCCGCCGTTACCGGCTTTCTACCTGCGCCCACAAAGCGTGGACGACATCGTCACGCACACCGCGGGGCGCGCGCTGGATTTGGTGGGCGTCAAGATCGCGGATCTCGCCCGCTGGCAGGGCGATCCCGCCCTTCCCGAACCAGAGGGTCGCGCCGTCGCGCACCACGGATTCGAAATGACCGCGGCCACAAACCCGCAACCGGAGGTTTCATGAAACACCTGCGCAGCTTGCGTGAATTCATCGCCGCACTGGAGGCTATCGGTGACATCCAGCCCATCGAGAAACAGGTAGATTGGAATCTCGAGCTGGGAGCCATCGCCCGACGCTCCTACGAGCTGCGCGCACCCGCTCCGCTGTTCACCAACATCAGCGGCGACAAGGACGGGTTTCGCGTGCTCGCCGCGCCCGGCGGACTGTCCGCCATGCCCGGCATGACCTACGCGCGCATCGCGCTTGCGCTCGGCCTGCCGGCGGATGCGAAGGGCGCGGATATCGTCACCGCGCTGGCCGACGCCCGCGCCCGCGCGCCGATCCCGCCGCGCGTGCTGCCGACCGGCCCGTGCAAGCAGAACATCATGCGCGGCGACGAGATCGACCTGCTGCGTTTCCCGACGCCGCTGATTCACGACGGCGACGGCGGGCGTTACATCCAGACCTACGGGCTCAACATCGCCAAGACGCCGGATGGCTCGTGGACCAATTGGTCGATCAACCGGATGATGCTTGTCGACCGAGACCGGTTGGCCTGCCTGATACCACCACCGCAGCATCTCGGCATCATCAAGTCGCAGTGGCAAAAACGTGGCGAACCCATGCCGATCGCCGTCGCGCTCGGCGTCGAACCCGCACTTCCCTACGTCGGCGGCATGCCGCTACCCGAAGGAGCGGATGAGTCGCACTACCTCGGCGCGTACTTCGGCGAGCCGCTCGATGTCGTGCAGGCCGAGTCCGTCGACCTGCTGGTGCCGGCCACCGCCGAGATCATCATCGAAGGCCATGTCTCGCACACCGACACCTACGAAGAAGGTCCGATGGGCGAGTACCCCGGTTACCTCGATCGCCGCAGCGGGCTGCCCCGGCCCGTGTTGCACGTAAGCGCGGTCACTTACCGGGACAACGCGATCCTGCCCGTGGCGGTCGCCGGTGCGCCGGTCGAGGAGGATCACACCGGTTGGGGTATGCCACACGCCGCGGAGATGACCCACGTGCTGCGGCAGGCGAACCTGCCGGTCGCGGCGTGTTGGGGCGTGCTCGAATCCGCCAATCACTGGTGGGTCGTCGCCATAAGGCCCGACTGGCACGAGCGCACCAGGCTGTCGTCGAAGGAGCTCGCGCAGCGGGTCGGCGAGGCCGTGTTCGGCGCCGGCAAGCTCGCCTTCGGTATCCCGAAGTTGCTGTTGATCGAGGACGACATCGATATCGCCGACCCACGCCAAGTCATCTGGGCTTTCGCCAGCCGCGCCCACCCCGAGCACGGCGAGGTGCATTTCGCCAACGAGCCGCAGAACATCCTGCCGGTCTATCTCGACAGCCACGAGCAGCTCAGCTACCACGCGACCAAGGTCGTCTACAACTGCCTGATCGCCGACCGCTTCGCCCCCGGCGATCGCCCCGTGCCGTCGGATTTCGCGCACTCCTGGCCCGAGGATATCCGGAAGAAGATCCTCGCCAACTGGCAAGCCTACGGCTACGCAAACCAGGGAGATCGGGCATGAGCACGACCCGGGCCAATGCAACCACCACCGTGCAAACCTACCAACCCGTTGTCTACGACGCGCCCGTCGAAGGGCCCGCGCTGAGCCGCCTTCATGTCGAGGAAAGGTTCACCGGCGACATCGAAGCATCGAATGTGGTGGAGTTCCTGCTATCCACGACCGCTGATGGAGTGGCAAGTTTTGTCGGCTTCGGACGTGTCGACGGTGAGCTCGCAGGCAAACGTGGCACGTTTCTGTTGCGGGAAACCGGCACGATCAAAGGCAACACGGTCTCTGGCGAGTGTTTCGTGGTACTCGGCTCCGGTACCGGGGAGCTCGCCGGCCTGCGCGGCACCGGCGGGTTCCTCGCCGATCTGGGCCAAGGCGCCACGACCCACCTCGACTATTCGTTCGAATGAAACCCGAGTATCGAACGAAGCCATCCATGTCACGCATCCTGCTCACCAACGGAAACATCCCGCTGCGTTGGCCATCGACGACCAGGCTCGGGCGGCGTGTTGCCGTGCGCAAATAGAGCAAATCGTCATGAGTACCACTACGAGCGAACCCGTCATCGCCACCGACAGTCGCGAGCAACTGCTGTACATGCTCGCGGAAGCGGCGGAGATCGAGCACAACCTGATGTGCTGCTATCTCTTCGCGGCTTTCAGCTTGAAGCGGGGCGCCGACGAGGGATTGTCAGATGCAGAACTCGACTCCGTGCGTCGATGGCGCAAGGCGACCGTCGCGGTGGCCGTGGAGGAGATGACCCATCTTGCCCTGGTGTCGAACCTCACTGTGGCGCTGGGCGGCGCCGCGCATTTTGCGCGGCCGAATTTCCCCGTCGGTGCGGGACTGTATCCCTCCGGCCTCGCCGTCAGGCTGGCGCCGTTTGATCGGGAAACCTTGCAGCACTTTCTCTATCTTGAACGCCCGGAAGGTGTCGAGGTGCCGGATGGTGCGAGCTTTGTCGGCGCGTCGGGCTACGTGCGCGAGACGGTCGTCGGCAAGGCGATGCCGAGTGCCCAGGACTACTTCACCGTCGGCCATCTTTATCGCGAACTGGAACACGGCGTGCGTGCGATGGTGGCACGGCAGGGCGAGGCCGCGACGTTCATCGGGGATCCGGCGTTGCAGCTCGGTGCCGACTTGATGCCGCTTCCGGGCATGGCGCCCGTGACGAACCTGACAAGCGCCGTCGCGGCCATTGCCACCATCATTCGTCAGGGCGAGGGTGCACGGACTACCGATGCTTCATCGCATTACTGTCACTTCCTCGCCATCGCCAGGGAGTACGACACGCTGGCGGCCGCACGCGCGGATTTCGTTCCACACCGACCGGTTGCGCACAATCCGGTCATGCGAAAGCCGCCGCAGCCCCGCGACAAGGTCTTCGTCGATGCACCCGAGGCGGCCGCTGCCATGGATCTGGCGAATGCAGTGTACGGATTGATGCTGCGCTGTCTCGGACAGTGCTACGCGCACACCAGCCATGGTGCAAGGCGCATTCTCGCCGACACCGCAACCAGCCTGATGTTCGCCATCGTGCCGCTTGCCGACTGGCTGACCACGCTTCCGGCCTCGTCGCAGCATCCGGGCGTGACCGCAGGCATGAGCTTCGCGATGTTGCGCGATGTGGCGCCATTGCCACGTGGCCGTGGAGCGCTGGCGTTCCTTGCCGAGCGGCTGGCCGACTTGGCAGCGACCGCGGCACAGATGGGCAATCGGGGCGCCGCAGCGCCCGCCGAAGCGG
>Ga0070682_100001456_pt1 | contig 13288 bp, 10 predicted proteins | sample KBSC63LmetaG_FD_64668 | JGI IMG/M metagenome (GOLD analysis project Ga0070682, IMG submission 64668) | Corn rhizosphere microbial communities from Kellogg Biological Station, Michigan, USA - KBS C6-3L metaG | ecosystem: Host-associated > Plants > Roots > Rhizosphere | place: USA: Michigan... | reverse complement strand
AGCTGTACTTCTTAAGGAACCTAAAAAAGCATATTTACTATTAGCACTTCATCCGGCTAATAGTATCCCATAGGTAGCTAAAGAAGATACAGCTAACATATAGTATATTCCTAAACTGAAATCATTAACTGTTAACCCAGGCCCGTATGGAATTACTGCATAACCTAAAAGGGCAAAAATTAATGTAATTACAGGACCTAAAAAGAATAATACTATGTTAGCTTGCGTAGGTGCTACATATTCTTTTAATAAAAGTTTTAACGCATCCGCAAATGCTTGAAGAAGTCCAAGGTAACCTATTTGGTTTGGACCTAATCTTCTTTGCATACTTGCCATGGTTTTTCTTTCTGCAATTGTTACATAAGCAATACCAACTAAGGCTGGAACTAATACCAAAACAACTTCAATTAATGAAATGATCGTAAGAGAATAATACATAGAAAATTTTAAATAAAAAATAAAAGGGAAAAGTGGAGTGTAGAGTAAAAAGAGATTAGCTTAATAATTCTTGTGCTAGCAGGCCCTGCCTACTCTCACAGCCTTATTTTGTAGCTAGCGCATCCACTCAACTTCTTAAGAATATATACCCATCCTTAAAAATTAGTAAAAGTTTTGAGTTAAACCAGACCAGGTTATATAAAATAAAGGTTTGAATGTAATAATTTGGATTTTCTTATTTAGTAAAACCAAGCTTCATATTTTTTTCTTTATTAATTTTGTATTTTGTTAGATCTTAAAAAATCCTAATGTATATGGGGTCGTTAAATTTACTCCTTACAGTAGTTATTATATAACCCCCCCCCTTATCAAGAGTTTTTTTGCATGCATCCAGCTATCCACTAAACGCGTTTAGTTCTATATATTTGATTATCATAGACTGGTGCTCCACAAGTTTATTTTTGTGCATCATTAAATGTATTTCATATAGGTTAAATTGTTGCGTATCCGTTAAATGATTTCAATTGTACCCGTTTAAATATGCAAAATATTTACCTTCGAGTACAAAACTATCAAAAATACACGCACGAAATTCAATGGACTGTAAAATATTTAATTTCAAAGTCAGAGATTCTATACTAATATTAACCTGAGGTAAGGCAACGGTAAGAAATCACATTACGTTCTCATCTATCGGTACTATCTTTGCGGGGTTTATTATATTATTAAATTTTTTTATATTAGATCTTAAAAAATCATTAAGGACAAGGTTATTGTCCTTAAACAAATATTCATTCGTTATGTTAAGTATATATTTATGAATAGACTAAACCAAAATACAAAACAGGTATTATTTCACATATTAACCGTTGATCATCTTATACATTAAATATTTTCTTTACCTTTAGATTTAGCATCTTTTATATTATTTTCTTTGTTTTCAGATTCTCTTCTGGCTAGCTCTTCCAGACATATTTTTTCTTTTTTCTCTACGAACTTGATTTGCGCATCTGAAGCAGGCACCGGGTGATTTATATATAAATCTTTCATAGATTTCAATCTTTCTGTCACCTCCTCTATCTTTTCTTTAGGTTGACTAATTAACTTCTTATCATGACCATAAATAAGATCGTTAATTTCATCTCCATTAGATGGATCTGAATCATAGTCTGATTCACAATAGTCTGAATATTCATTAAAACCATCTTCACCTTCACTTGAACCATATGCTACACCAGAACCAGAAGCTTGACCAGAACCGGATGCTTCACCAGAACCAGAAGCTTGACCAGAACCGGATGCTTCACCAGAACCAGAAGCTTGACCAGAAGCAGCTTCATCTGAACCTTTGAATAAATCTGCTCCTATACCTGTGGCAGGCATTTCATTTAAGCTATCATCTATAACCCCTTGTAATATTAATTTTATTACTACGCAAAGCGCACTACATGTTAACTCTTTAGGTAAAAAAAATTCATAAGCACTACCCTCCAAAGTATTTACAATTAATATCAAATCATTTAGACAACTTCTTAGGTAATAAAAAAGTATAGCCATAATTATACCTAAAACTACCTTTTTTATAGTAAAATGTTTCTTTAAACTGTTTAAACCTATTTTACTTTGTAAAGGTAAACTTATAAAAGCATGAGGTTTAGGTGGACTACTTAAAGATCATTCTAAACTAGGGGAATTTCTACTTAATTCACCTTGTAAACGATCAGTATAAAACGGTAGGGATATTCAAGGATTTCTACCTACTACCTCACCCCCAACTAATTGAATATAAACAACATATAGGAATAATGCGGCGGATATTAGACTTACGATAGATCCTATACTACTTACTAAATTTCATCCTGAAAATGCATCAGGATAATCGCTTATTCTTCTCGGCCAAATGTGTTATAAAGGATTTACCCTTTAATCCATATTTCACAATATGGTTCAGACTATGTCATAATCTAACTTACGTAAGGTTTAATAAAAACATATTAAGGTTAGACTGAGAATACTCGTGGAAGGTATAAAAATTTCCCTTCTAGTCGTTGAACGTTCCAAGATTTACATCTTGGCTCCGCTTCAAGTTGACTTTTACAGTTTTTCTTGAAATTCATCCTCTTTTTACCTTATATTTATGTATTATCTATAAGGGGAACTATACCTAATTCCTTGTAGCGTTTACGCTCCATTCTGTAAATATAATGTAGATATTAAATATTTACATTATAAATTTTACAACAGTACTGTGATTAAGTACCATATTTACCTAATAATTATACTTCTGATGAATTGTAAGGATCTTTCGAAAAGAAGTATTTACCGTTATGTATTTCCTTATTTTCTATTCTTTTTTTTAAGGTATTGCTACTTAATTTAAATAAACGAGTACACATAACAGTAGGGTATACTCCTAATAATTTATAATCTTGTGTCACATCGTACACAAAGATCATTTTTCTTAATTTAGCTAAAGTCCCTTCAGACTTAATTTTACCAAACATCGGATTATTTTTACCAGATCTGTCTCTAAATTGTTGATATATAAAAGCATCGGATTTAGATTTACTATACATAGGGTTATTTTCACCCTTTTTTAGTTGACTCATCTTTAATAAACTTTCTTCCGTATGTTTGTAACCCATACTAGATCCAGGAGTGTTAAGCATATTTAAAATAGCTAAACCGTATGTTTTTAAAGCCCAGTCTAAATAAAATTTTTCTCTTTCTAATATATGATCTTTAGAGGTAGTAGATGATCCACCACAAATCTCTAGTACAGCCACAGAAAAGTTTCCATGTCCATATTTTAAGATACTTTGATAGATTAAGCTATTTTTTCTTAGAATAGAAGGTTGAAAATAAGTACCTAAACGTCTAGATCCTTTTAAGGCACTACCTATATATACTCTTCCTGTTATTTTATTAAATCACATGTATATTATAGATACGTCTTTAAAGTCTTTATTTATCTCAGGTTTAGATACGCTGGCATCTTGATACACCTTTACTGGTTTATGCGGGTAAATAGGGGATTTAGCTAAATTCTTACAATCTTCAGGCGATTTATTAGGTTCATTACTTTCGGGCTCTTTTTTAGGAGAAGGATCTTCATGCGTACTATGACTAGCATCTGATGTGTCAGATATTTTTTGACCCTCCGCCTCCGCAGATGAGTTAGTTGAGTTAAAAAATACAAAGTAATCCTTATTATATTTCCTTACGACAAAGCAAGGGTAGACTAATACCAAAAGTATGTAAAACAGAAATAGCACAAAATGTAGCTTTATTACTTTTATATAACAAATTGATTGTGGTATATAAATTTAACATATTTCTATGTTATTTGGACTATTTCTTCAACTTAATAAGTTGCAACACGTATAGTCTCTGAGGTTTCTAATAAATTAGTTTTATAATAAATTAGGTTACCTGCTAATTGTCTATCAATTAGTCGAGCTATTGTAGAGTTTCTAGCATACAGTGTTGTATAAATTTCGAATCTTTACGAAAAAAGGCCTACGTGACCTAAGAAATGTTGCTCTTTATGAGCGCGTACGCACTGTAATATTATAACTTATCTTTATAACTATATATTTTACCATCATAAGAATTACCATTATCGATTAAACTTTTTAATGTATAATAATTCACTTTAGCGTATTTCATAGCTTTAGTTATACTTTTTAATTCAACTATTAACTCATGTGAATTACTATCAAATACATAAATAGTTTTACGGTTAGATACTTCTTTAGATATTAGTAAAAAGTCTTGGTACTCACCGATAGCTATAGCTGCTCTAGCTTTTTTTCCATCTATTTGGAAATGGCGCGCCATTTCTCTACCAGACTTAAATTCAATTATCACCTCATTGTCTTTATTATAAACAACAATATGTTTTCGAAGTTGATTATCCCCAGTAGGCTTTTCGGAATATTCCGAAAAATTCTCTACAAGTAAAGGTTCTAAAGCTAATACAAGATTTGAATTAAATAGATATTTATTATTAACATAATTTAATAACGTACTATGACTAATTTGTAATCCTTTCAAAGCCCTATTTATTGAAGAATAAACGATAGGATCTTTATCAGGTGAATTAACATCATATACAAAAACTAAAAAACAATAATATTTATTATCAACATCTTCTGGTGTATAATTTAAAGAATTAGCTATTTTAAAAGTTTTAAGGAATACTGCAAATCTAGCATAACCTTCAGAACATTTAGAAAATAAAGATAATAATTTTTCAACTGTTAAAATAGCACCATCTAAATTACCTCATTGAGGATTTACTCTAGGCGTAACTTTATAATAGCTATTTATAGTTGGTTTAAGTTTAATAATCGCATATTGTTCAAAAACCAAGGAAGTTTGAGGAGTAGTAATATACAAAAATTCTAAGCTTCAATTTAAAGCTGAAGTTTTGGATATTTCCAATTCAGAAGCAGAATAGGGATTACGTAAACCTTTCGTTAATTTATTGTACTCCGCCATTCTTCTAGCCAAATTATTAGAACTACCTATATAGAAACGACTTTTCTCGCTTTTAGAAGTTAGCATATAAACACCTGAAACTCCTAAATATTTAAACTTAATCTGTTCACATGCTTGTTCAAGAGAATTAAACTTAACTGATTCATTATTATCTATATTACCAAGTTCAAATAAAACTTTATCAATAGATTTAGTAGAGTAATAACGTTTTGTTTTCACTATAGCCGAATTTTGTACCCCAAGACTCAAGTTATAAGAACTAGATAAGAATTTTTTAGGTGAATCTAGATTAGATAAATTATCAGCGCTTATTTGTCACCAATAATTGTAGATCATACCATTACCCTTCCTAGATATTTAATTAAATTCTTAATTATAACTCTCCGCACGACGAAGCCGTATGAGTAGCATCATTATGTACTATGCGGCCTACGAAGTCAGAATGGTTATACGTGTCACCTAATTTGATATACCCAAGGTGTAGGGTACTTAGCGTCTGATCGTTGAAGCGACTTTATTTAGTATAACTAAGTAAAGATTGCCTGCTGATTGGATGTAAAATGATCTTAGGTTTTCATTAACGTCTTTCCAGCAATTTGCCAAGTTTTTCCGGGAGCTTAATATATTTAATGTATATCCCTTTTGCACTACACAATTTCTAAATGTAGGCCCCCAACATTCGAGGGAAGAAAGTAAGATTACATTACTGTGGACTATATATTAACCATTACAATTTGTAATAGTCTCTTTCGTGTAGTCTCTGGGGATTCTACTCGATAAAAGTATTCATAGATCTTATCGTCTAGCGACGTGTTAAATCAAGATAACAAAAAATACTCTTATCTTTGGTTTCCTGCTGATTATTTAGATATACTTAAGATTTTTACTGTCAAATAATAAAAATAAAGACTAGTACTTAAGCCTTATGAAAGTTCCCAGCATATAGAAAGATTGGAAGGAGCTAATCTTTTTAATTTTGACGAGGAATAGATTGAATAATTCATTCATCATTTTGTAAAGTCACTCATTTTTGAGTGTCTATATTATTTTTGATAAATGTCCATCTAACCTTGAAGTGTTGTTTAGCACCATTAATAGATGGAAAAACTAATTCTTCACCTTTTTTGTTATAAAAAAAAACAAAATTACCACCTATCCCATATTGAGGAGAAAGTTTACCTTTTAATCCTTTAGAAGAGTGACTATTATTAAGATAAAAATTTTTTACACCTTCACTAATGGCCTTTCTTTTTTCAGGAGAACTAACTTTTCCAAAATTAGGATGATTTTCTTTTTTAAATAACTCTTTTAATTTATTTATTGTTTCAATTTTATGAATAAAACCAGAAGAACTACCTGCTATGGTTAAAACATTATACCTAGGTTTATAGTAATCTATTCATTTTTGTTCTAATTTAGAACAAACTTTTATATCAGTGGTACAAAACTCTAATATAGCCAATGAAAAATTTTCTAATTTATATTTTCTTATAGCTCTAGTTATTACTATTTTTGTAACTTTATCAGAATTTGCATGATAAAAATGACTAGTCATTCTTTGAGTTAAATTAAGACTACTACCTACGTATAAATCTTTAGTAATATTATTTATAAATAAATATACTCCTGATTTTTTTCTTAATTCTTTATAAATATCCTTTTTACTTTCTTTAATGTTTTTAAAAAATAGAACAAAATTATTTTCAGGTGAACCACCAGGTAATTGATGATTAAATCTTTTTCCTCTTTTATCAAAATTAAATCTTCCCTTATTAACCCCTATAAATAACAATCAGAATTGAACTTTAGATAGTAAAATATTGTAATTTAAACCTAATATTTTAGGTACTCAGAAATATCATCCGCTAAACATTGCAAATACTGCACCCATACTTAGTACATAGTGGAAATGCATACAAAATAAAAATGAATTTTTATTTGTATTCGGACTATATCATTATCTAATTTTATCTATAAATGTTACTTTATGTCAAGTAGGATTTTTATATTGAATTCAATTTAAAACAAAATCTGAATATTTTTTAAATTCTAAACTATCTTTAGGATCATTCTTATAACTTCTTATAGGAATAAACTCTTTTATTTTTGATACTCTATAAAATTTAAAATCTGAATATAATCTATTTTTCATAAAGTAATCATATAAAAATACCATTTCTTTTACATTTTGATATCTAAATGCTATAGTATTTCTAGATTTTCTAAAAACCATTGAAGGTTTATAGTTAGGGATAACGTTATCTAAATTAAGTTTACTAGTATACTCATTATGTTCAAATTCTAAATTACATTCAATTCTATTTCCAGTGTAATTAAAAACAATACTACCGTCTGTATCTACTAATCCTGATAAATAAGGATCATTAGCCTGAATATTATAATCAGCTTCTATAAAATCTATGTCTAAATAATCACAAGATTTTTTTAATCCTGGAACTTTAAGTCTAATTAAACCATTAATCTTATTTATTAAAAAGAACATTTCTTCTTTTTTACTAATTATTCATATAGAATGTGGTTTATTAGCATCAGATCTAATTCTACCTAAATGTAATGTATTTTGAATTCTACTTAATATTCTAATATCTCTATTATGTAATTTAATTCTAATAGTTTTTAAAACTAATTTAGAATTAATATTTCTAACGTCAAAATTACCATCCCCATCTATAACTCCAGCTAATCATTTAAAGAAATCCTTATCGCTAAAATCAGATATTTGGCGTGTAGTCTCTGAGAATTCTTTACAGTTTTCTGCTGATTGTATATCCGTACTTTTTAAAGTAACAGGTAAATTATCTATTTTACTAAATATAGTAAGAAAATTTAATTTTCTCATTGCGCGTGCGCGTGCATCTATTTTTAAAAGATAATAATAAGCTATATAAAGTTGATAAATACCTAAGCATATAGTTTCCAGCATATAGCCAAATGCGAAATTACCTTTTTGATAATTAAGGCCCAATTGAGCAACTACGTAATAAGTATCGTGGAATGCTATATCTAAAGATGCATTCGCTAAAACTACACCACTTACGTATAAAAAAATATTCATTAATCTAATATTAAGTTAATCTATTAATCTTTCATAACTAAAAATATAACCATTATAAACACCGCCCACACTAGCATACTTTTTTATAGTACTATGAGATATATTTAAGGCTCTTTGAGCAGCCACCACTCCTTCATATTTCTCTAGAAATTTTCGATTAATATCATATACAAATACTGCTTTTAAAATATGACTATTATTATTAATATTTAATAATAATTTTTCACATTCTTTTGAATTTCAATCTGCAATTCTAGGTGTGTCACTTAAATTATAAGGTATATTACTTAAATATCATTCACCTCTAAATATTGTTTGTTCTTGGATATTTTTAACTAATGTAGGATGATTAGATTTAATTAATTTAGCTAAAGTTTTAACAGAAGGGAAAAGAACTAATAACTCTTTAAAGGAATTATAAATATAGACAGGGTAAGCAGAATTAGCTTCAATCATTTTTAACTTACTTTCTATAGAATGATTTCTATTATAAAAAGGGTTATTTTCACCTGTAACAGCCCTAGCTATTAAACCTTTAGTTTCATCAGAATGCACTCTATTCTTAGCTAATTCAGATAGTAACTTCTTGGTTTCCTCCGTATGCACATAACCTAAAGAAGAGTAACCTTGTTTTAAAACATTATAATAAGGCATGACATGTGTAATATAAAAAGTTTCTCTAGTAGTTAAAAAAGCGGGTTCTACATATTCTAGAATTAAAAGAGAAAAATTTGAAGGATCATACTTAAGTAAAGCTTTGGTAATAGGCATATTAATATTTTGTTTACTTTTTAAAAAAGCTTTATTAAGATAGTTTCTCATTCTAGAAGCTAAATTAATAGAACTTCCTACATAAGTATGGTTATTTACCTTGTTAATTAAAAAGTAAACGCCTGATCTACCTTTTTCTTCGTTTATTATCTTAATTCTATCTTCTTTAAAGTTCTCGTAAACTTTTTCAGCCTTTAAATTTTTGGTGTTATCTTGGTTATCTTTATTACTAAAGTTAGAATAATATCGGATATTTATTGCCCTATATTTTAAGACTAATGAATCTTGTTTTACGTGGACTATATCTTCCCGTAGTGAACTACGGGGACTACGTTTAGTCTCTGAGGAGCCCCACATCTTGCAACCCAAAGCCATAGCTTGTATATTGTAGGGTAGAATCCATAGGTTTCCTGCTGATTGTTCAAAATTATGCTTTGTTACTGAGATTGAATAAAACTCTAGTATCATAATTGTCAGAACTTCCCAGCATATGGTAGTCTTATCTGAAAGCAGAGGGAGGGCTAAGTGGTTGTTTAATAACCCTCCAATTGTAAACATAAATACAAAACCTAATGCAAATAACATCGAAGGTGATAATTTTATAGATCCTCCATAACATGTAGCTAATCAAGAGAATATTTTAATACCTGTAGGAACAGCAATAATTAATGTAGCTGCTGTGAAGTACGCTCTTGTATCCACGTCTAAACCAACTGTATACATGTGATGCTAAACTGTTAATAATTATTTTAGAATTACCCATACAATTTTTGTATGCTTCTTTCACAGGAAGTGTCGGACTATATATTCATTTTTAAGCTTTTCCTGTTTTATTTGTCATACTATTATTTAAATTAATTTGTTTTTGCAGAGTTCTTACATGAGATAATCCTTCTTCAGTTAAATGTAATTTGTTAGATACTTGGTTATGAATAGTTAATCATTTTTCAAAAGAAAGAGCTTTTTTAGTTTGTAAAGGAAATAATTTAAAGTATGCTATTACATCATTCAAGGGTTTAAATCCAGTAGCTGTATAACGATAAACATTATCAGTTCCAGATCTTAATGTTACTTTACCAAATCCAAATAACTCGTATACTTTATTTAGTATAACACTATCTTTTTGTGCATGCACTAATAAATAACGCATTTTTATAACATGACCTAATGTATATCGAGAGTTTGCTGTAATAGATACATTAAAACATCCTTCAGCATCAGTAAACCCTGATAATCATGCATCCTGTAATGTAATTGAAACAGGAGTATTTTTTAATTTTATGGTTTCAGAACCAAAACGATTATTTAAAGCATTAACTCAAAGAGCTAATTGTTCAATTCTATGATTTTGAGCTAAATTACCATTAAATAAAAAAGCTAAAAGTAGAATATGTGAAGGATTATCAACCATTCATCTATAAAAATCATTATTTTTACCACTCTTTCCCTGAGGAAAATGTTTAACAACGCCAATATTTAATTTAAATTGTATTTTATGAAGTATATCACTTTCTTTTTGAGTAAGAACAAAACGAACTCTTTTACCTTCATCATATGTTTGAATTGCTCCATCTCCCTCTGCAAACCCAATAAATCAAGTTAACCATTCATCAGAAAGATGATCTGTATTTTTAAATAATGTATTATAATAAGTACGAAATGCGGAAAAATTTAAAAATGTTTCGCGTATAGTCTCTGAGACGCTCTGTTTGTTATCCTTTAAGGAATACAGGGACAGATTGTCTGCTGATTGAGTATAGCCAATTAAACTTTTACCTTTCAAGGTGCTAATTAGCACTAAACTGTTCCAGCATACAGCGAAATTAATTAAATTCCCTACGTCACCGTAGGGTGAAGCCATCGTTACGTAACTTCAAACAATAAATCCTAATATTCCAATAGACATCATGGCGTAACAATATTTTACGCAAACAAAGTATTATTTCAATCTATTAGAGTTCATTTCTAAATTTAAACTTTGAATTTTATTTAAACCTTCCGTGGTTAAATGTTGTTTCAATTTAATAATAGTCATACACTCTTTAAAACAAATATAATCTTCCTGTTTTAAATTTAATAAAGGATAAGTATCAAAATGAGGTAAGATTTTTTCTAATAAAGAGGTAGCATCTTGAACGATAAAATCACATCTTGGAGTAGCAATATTAGATCTTACATTTACCGAACCACAATTAAAAAATTTAATAAATAATTTCATTAATTCTAAATCTTTAACGTGTTGAGCAATATGAAATCTACAATACACTTTCTCTAACAAGATATAATCCTTAGCAGCTCGAACATAAATAGAAAACCCTCCATCTCCAGCTACAAACCCTGATACTCACTGAGGATTTAAATTATCAGGTAAAGATATAACGGGTTTATCTGCAGGTATTATATTAGGAAAGTATTCTTGAACTTTTTTTGAAACTCCTTTATTTATAGAAGCGTAATAAGAAAGAATTTTTGAAAATCCCTCTTTATTTAAATGATCTTTACTTAAAATAAGTTTTATAACCTCTGATCATAATAAATAATCTATACGTTTTTTACTAATCAAAGGGTATTTTGTAAAGTGTGGTATTATAACATCTTTTATATAGTTCGCATTACTTACTCTATATACAGATTTTTTTCTATCGGGCCTATGATATATAGCACCCACACCAAAATAAGCTTGAATTTTAGATAAGATCTCTTTATCTTTCTCATGTAAATTTATTTCAAATGAAGTTCTGACTTTTCACTTTAAAGGATTTGATACTTCTATTATTATCGAAAAACAACCCTCAGCATCCACAAAACCTGTTACCCAATTAGGGTCTAGTTTATGTAAATGATGATCAATAGATAAATTTTTTTTTAATACTTTATTTACAGACATGAAATTGGGTAATACCAATTTCATATTTTCATAAAATAGTGGACTATATCTTAATCATCCGGAGTAGATGATTCTCCTTGTGTAGTCTCTGAGGTTATAAAAATTACATTTTCAAATATTAAGAGCTTCCTGGCTAACGAAGTTATGCAACCCTAAAAATAATGTATTTTTATTTACCTGCTGATTGCTTATTGTAATATCCTTAAAATTTTCACTGTAATTGTAAAGATTACTAGTATTTAAGGTCTTAAAGGTTCCCAGCATATAAAGGAGATTTACATAATTATTAGTTAATGTAGGCCTACTTTTGACCATACCTATGTACTAGACATAAACTTATTAAAAAATTTTTACAGTAACTACATAACTAGTAGTTACATTTGAATATAATATCCGCTCTCTACACACATATATATTCATATTATGCTTACTTCTTATGAAGTGCACGACCCCACACCCACCCTACCAATAATATATTTTTGAGCTAAATAAACAGTAAACACTGCTTTGCCGCTTATAAATATTATTAGTATGCCTATATAATATATAATTATATAAATTAAACGAATTATCAAATATGATTTTATGTAGAGAGATTAATTATAATTTTTAATAAGTTTATGAAATTGGACCATCTCTTAACCAACATATTAATAAAAATACTTTAAAACTATTTATCCATGAAACTGTTTCATTTGATAGTGTAATATTTTCAAGCTTTTCCTAAATCTGAGTTATCTGAAGCAGAATGAGCGTGAAGATTTCTAAGTTTATAAAAATCATTTACCATAGTAATTCTCATAAATTTCTCAGATCTACAAGGATTAACTTTAAAATAATCATTTACTAAAGATAAAACTTCTTTTTTTTTATAACAAGTCCATTTAAAAGCCTCTTGTTTAACCATAGGGTATATTGTACCTCCATATAATTCTACTAAAGCTTCTAATATATACCTATTTTTTTGAACAGCTGTTATAAATAATTGACCTGACGTTTCACTTAAATATATACTACCACCATCAGTATCAAAAAATCCAGCTAATCAACCATTATAATAAGTTAAAGATTTAGAATCTTTTAATTCTATCCCGTAAATTTCACAAATTCTACCTAATTGTAAAACTCTTATAGGGTTTCGCATTAAGCCATTAATTTTACTAATTAAATTTAATAGACCTTTTTTATGATGTAGTCTATATCTTAAATGATTATTTCCACTAACTAATTTTACAGATCCACCAAATTTTTGTTTTATTAAATCCCCTCCGGGTAGGGCAAAGCCCAACCCGGAGGGGATTTTTCACTAATTTCATGATTGTCGTGTTTTTCGAGGCCCCTGGCCACCCCTGCGGGGATTTTTACAAAACTTTCTTCTTTTAATGGAATAGTATAAAACGATACATATTTTAACAACAAAGTTGTTAATTTTTCTGAAGAACAAAAGTTTTTAATTAACATAGATAAATAATTTAAAGTATAAAGCAAAGCTGGTCACAAACGTATGGCCTCTGAAATTCCTACTAACATGCTTAACCAGGTAAATTCTTTTATACCCGGTTTGAAGTTTTCACTTCGTGCTTTGGTTATCTGCGGGTTATCATAAATTACTA
>Ga0070682_100001450_pt1 | contig 13351 bp, 7 predicted proteins | sample KBSC63LmetaG_FD_64668 | JGI IMG/M metagenome (GOLD analysis project Ga0070682, IMG submission 64668) | Corn rhizosphere microbial communities from Kellogg Biological Station, Michigan, USA - KBS C6-3L metaG | ecosystem: Host-associated > Plants > Roots > Rhizosphere | place: USA: Michigan... | reverse complement strand
TATTCGGCGGCGCTCTGGACGCCTTCTTCCCAGCGTTCGTAGGCGGGGCCGAGCGCGGTCTTGACCGAGTCGACGACCTCCCCGAGATCGGCGGCGGGGGCGCCCGCGGCCCGGGCCTCGATCACCGCACCGAGGGCGGCGAGCGAACGGCCGCGAGCGACGAACGCGCGCGCCAGCTGCGTCCAGACGCGCGCGGGGCTCGCGCCGAGGTTCGCCGCGCGCCGGAGCGGCCCGATGGCCTCCCCGGCGCGTCCGTCACCGAGCATCGCCTCACCGAGCCGCAGGAAGAGGTCGGGCGCTGCTTCGCCCTCCGCGGCGTACTGGATGCCGAGCCGGAGGATCTCCTCCCCCTTCATCCCCTCCCCGAGCGCGATGCACGCGCTACCGAGGAAGCCGAGCCCCCGCGCGATGGTCGAGCGCGCCTCCGGGTTCAGGAGCTGCCCCTCCGGCGTGCGGAGGAAAATCGCGAGCGGCGCGGGCCAGGCGCCGAGCAGCTCGAGCACGCGCACGTGATCGCCGCGCTGGATGGCCGTTTGCGCTTCGGCGACGCGGCTCAGGTCGATGGCGCTGCGCGCGGCCGGGCGCCGCACGCGCTCGAGCTCTTCCCGCACGTGGGTGCGGATGCGCGCGCGGAATGCGGCGAGCGGGTACGCCTCTTCGAGGCCGTCGTGCAGAAGCACGATCTGCGAGCCGTCGCTCGCGAGCCGAAGCTCGCGGAGCGCGTAGCCGTAGAGCGGTGCGAGCAAGAGATACCGCACGCCGATGTGGAGCTGCACCGCTTCGAGATCCGTCGCGCGCTTGGGAGCGGGGCCGTGCGGCTCGTCGATCACGAGGGCGTTGACGAGGCGGTGACGAAACTCGCCGAGCGTGAGGCGCTGGGGCTCACCCGCCACCCCCGCGTCCTCGTCCGCGCCGACCGCGAACTCGACGAGCGTGTTCTCCGGAACGCGGCGATCGACGGTGAGCGACGTGATGCGCGCACCCGTGATCATCGCGAAGCCGAAGAAACGCGCGCCGACGATCTCGCACAGCGCCTGGAAGCTGCCGATGCCTTCGCCGACACGCTCGAACCAACCGTCGGTGCGTATCGCTTCCAAAGAAACGACGAGCGGGCTCGCGATCATCGAACAACCGATGTTCTCACGCGGGGTCTCTTTCCGCCAGGCTTTAGTTTCGGAGGTGTGAAAGCCGGTGCGCGGCAGAGCCCGTGCGACTAGAGTCGGCTCGCGCCGTGGAAAAGCAGAGGCGAGCCGCAGCGAAACGCCAGGTCTCGTCGCGGGAACGCGTGGTCGCGGATCGGCCGGAGGCGGATCCGGACCCGAGTCGAAGCGCGTCGGGGCTCGTGACAAAGCTCCTCGCTTGGTACGACCTGAACCGCCGCGAGCTTCCCTGGCGCGGCGTCCGCGACCCGTACGCCGTGTGGGTCAGCGAGGTCATGCTCCAGCAAACCCAGGTCTCGACCGTCCTCGGCTACTACAAGGCGTGGATGCGGCGTTTTCCCAGCATTGACGCGCTGGCGGCCGCGCGCGAGGCCGACGTCATGCACGCGTGGCAGGGCCTCGGGTACTACTCCCGTGCGCGCCGGCTGCAGGCGGGAGCCCGCGCCGTCGTCGAACGGCACGACGGACGGCTACCGGCGGATCGTACGAGCCTGCTCGCGCTGCCGGGGATCGGCGCGTATTCGGCGGGCGCCATCGCCAGCATCGCCTTCGGGGCGCGCGAGCCGCTCGTGGACGGCAACGTCGTGCGCGTTTTGACGCGCCGCTTCGGCCTGCGCGGCGATCCGGGCAAGGGGCCGCTCAAGCGTCGGCTGTGGGAGCTCGCGGGCTCGCTCGTGCCGGGCGAGCGACCGGGTGACTTCAACCAGGCGCTGATGGAGCTCGGCGCCACGGTTTGCACGCCCCGGGCGCCGAATTGCAAGAATTGCCCATGGTCCGGGCAGTGCGAGGCCCGGCGCCGAGGGCTCGTCGCGGTGCTGCCCGAGCTGCCGCCGCGGGCACCGCCGACGCGCGTGCGCGTGGCGCTCGCCGTGGTGCGGAACCGCGGGCGCGTGCTTTTGGTGGAGACGCCCGAGGACGCGCCGCGCTGGGCGGGGCTCTGGACGTTCCCGCACGTGGAGGTGCAAGCGAAGGAGAGCGCCGAGGTCGCGGCTGCGCGCGCCGCGCGTGACGCCGGTCTCGCGGTCCGGGTGCGCGAGCACGCGGGCCGGCTCGAGCACACGATCACGCGCTTTCGCATCACGATCGAGGCCTTCGAGGCGACCGTCGCGCCCGGAGCGGCAACGGCCGCCAAGCCAGCACGGCGCGCCGCGTGGGTGGCGCTCCGTGAGCTCGGCGATAGGGCGATGCCGGCCCCGCACCGCAAGCTCGCCGTTCGGCTCGCGGAGCACGCGTGACGACCCCGGCTCGCCGCATCGAGGTCGCCGTGGCGCTCGTGTTCCGGGGCCGGCGGCTGCTCATCACCGAGCGACCGGCCGGGACGCACCTCGGCGGCTCGTGGGAGCTTCCGGGCGGCAAGCTCGGACCCGGCGAAAGCGCCGAGGATTGCGCGGTGCGCGAGGTGCTCGAGGAGACCGCCGTCGCCGTACGCGCGGTGCGGCGCTTACCCACCATCGCATGGGACTACCCGGAAAAGCGCGTCGCGCTTTACCCCGTCGAGTGCGAGTGGCTGAGCGGCGAAGGTGAATGCCGACAAGTCGCCGCGCTCGTGTGGGGAACGTGCGCCGATCTGCGCGCGAAAAAATTTCCGGCGGCGAACGCTGCTCTGATCGACGAGCTTTGCTCGAGCGGTAGACTCGACTGACGCAGCCGCGCGGTGTGAACAAAAGGCACACGCGATCCCACCTCGCATGGTGATGCGAGGTGGCGGGCACGCTTGTGATGCCGGAGGGGAGCGTGTACGGTGGCGGATCGCGGTTCTCTGACTTTCCGAGCCGCGCAAGGAGTGAACAGAATGCGACCGTTCCGAATCCTTCCCCTGGCCTTGATCCTAGCTTTCGGCGTTCCGGCGTGTAGCAGCAGCGGCGACGACGACGACTCCTCCGGCAACCAGACGGGCTCCGAAACGCCCGGCACGGCGTCAGCCGACATTACGGCTGCGGACGGCGGTGATGTCGTGCTCGGCAAGGCCAAGCTGTCGATTCCGGGCGGCGCGCTCGCGGAAGACACGACCGTCACCGTCGAGTCGAGCAAGCCCGCGTCGAGCCTGCCGGACCCGAAGACCCTGACGGGGCTCGTTTACGATCTCGGCCCGACCGGGACGGAGTTCTCGGAGCCGGTAGCGCTCACCCTTCCGCTCGCTGCGGCACCCGGTGCCGGCAAGGAAGCCGTCATCGCCTACCTGAACGAGGACACGAACGCCTGGGAGGACCTCACGACCACGGTCGGGAAAGACGGCGCGAGCGCCGACATCACCCACTTCTCCCGCTACGTGATCCGCATCCGCAACACGAACGTCGACCAACCCGGCGGCGAAGTCGAGTGCAGCTTCACCGCGTGCGGCGGCGATCCGACGGGCACCTGGCAGATCGCAACGGCGTGCCTCTCGGGCGACACGGGCTCGGACGATCCCTTCGGCGGCAAATGCGACGCGGGCACGGTCGACGTGAACGTCGCCGCGGACGGAACGCTCGTCATCGAAGGCGGCCGCTACACCTGGGATCTGACGGTTCAGGGCAACGTGACGTTCAACATCCCGGCCTCCTGCGTCGACCCGCTCGGCGGCGGCAAGGCCACGAGCTGCGACGATTTCGCCGGCGACAGCGGCGAGACGACCTGCACGGGCTCGCTCGACAAGGGCTGCGCCTGCACGCAGACGGGCGACAAGGACACTCAGGCGTCCACCGGCACGCTCGAGATCACGGGCAACCAGTTCATCGGCACCGAGGACGGCTCCGAACCGGGCGAGCCCTCCGACTTCTGCGTCAAAGGCAACAGCCTGAAGATCATGATCCACGAGACGGACGACGACGGCTCGGTGCAGGACATCATGATGTCGTTCACCAAGTAGTCCGCGTTCGCCGTCGCATCGCGACAGCGAGAACAGACGAGCCGGCCTCGGACCTTCCGGGGCCGGCTTTTCTATGCCCGCGCTGCGCGCTAGATCGACGCGGGCGCGACCTTTTCCGGGTCGACGTTCAGCGTACGGATCGCGTCGGCGAGCTCTTTCGCGCTGAGCTTGCCTTCCTGGCGCAGGCCGTCGAGCGCACCGATCGCGATACACTCCGCGTCGACCTCGAAGTGGCGGCGGAGCGCGTCGCGCGTGTCGCTCATCCCGAAGCCGTCGGTGCCGAGCGGCACGATGCGCCCGGGGACCCAGCGCGCCACGAGATCGCCGAGCGACTTCATGTAGTCGGAGGCCGTGATGAACGGACCCTCGACGCCCTTCAGCGCCTGCGTGATGTACGGCACGCGAGCCGGCGCCTCGGGGTGGAGGCGATTCCAGCGCTCGCACGCGAGGGCGTCGGAGCGCAGAGCCTGGTAGCTCGTCACGCCCCACACGTCGGAGGAGACGCCGAACTTCTCGGCCAAGAGCGTCTGCGCGTTCAGCACCTGCTGCATGATCGAGCCCGAGCCCCAGAGCTCGACGTGCTTGCCGAGCCGCTTCGCCGCGGGGCGAAAACGGTAGAGGCCCTTCAAAATGGCCTCTTTCGCGCCCTCCGGCATGGGGGGCATCGCGTAGTTCTCGTTCTGGAGCGTGATGTAATAGTAGACGTTCTCGTCCTCGCCGATCATGCGGCGGAGCCCGTCCTCGATGATGGCGGCAAGCTCGAACGCAAACGATACGTCGTAGGCGCGAACGCACGGCACCGTCATCGCGTGGAGCTGGCTGTGGCCGTCCTCGTGCTGCAGCCCTTCGCCGTTCAGCGTCGTGCGTCCCGCGGTCGCGCCGAGCACGAAGCCGCGCGCCATCGAATCGCCGGCCGCCCACAAGTGGTCGCCCGTGCGCTGGAACCCGAACATCGAATAAAAGACGTAGAACGGGATCATCGGCTGGCCGTGCACCGCGTACGAGGTGGCGGCGGCGATGAACGAAGCCATCGAGCCGGCCTCGGTGATGCCTTCCTGCAGGACCTGCCCGTCCTTCAGCTCCTTGTAATAGAGGAGCTTGCCCTTATCGATCGGCTCGTAGAGCTGCCCGACGGCGGAATAGATGCCGACCTGGCCGAAGAGCGCGTCCATGCCGAAGGTGCGCGCCTCGTCCGGGATGATGGGGACGATGCGCTTGCCGATCTGCTTGTCGCGGATGAGCTTGGCGAGCAGGCGCGAGAAGACCATCGTGGTCGACGCCTCGCCCTTGGCCATGCCCTGAAAAAACTCGTCGTAAACGTCCGACTTCGGCAGCTCGAGCTTGACCTGGGAGTGGCCGCGCTTCGGAACGAAGCCGCCGAGCGCGCGGCGGCGCTCGTTCAGGTACTCGACCTCCGGGCTGTTCGGACCCGGATGGTAGAGCGGCGGATGCTCGAGCTCGGCATCGGGAACGGGCAGCTCGAGCACGTCGCGGAAACGCTTGATGTCCTCGGCGCCCATCTTCTTCTTTTGATGGGTGACGTTCACGCCCTCGAACGCGCCGCCGAGCAGCCAGCCCTTCACGGTGTGAGCGAGGATGACGGTCGGCTTGCCGTTCGTGTTCTGGTGGGCCTGCTGGTAAGCGGCGAACACTTTCTGCTCGCTGTGCCCGCCGCGCTGGAGCTTCGCCAGATCCTCGTCCGAAATGTGGGCGACGAGCTCGAGCATGCGCGGATCGAGCGCGAAAAACTCCTTGCGAACGACGTCACCCGTGGCGGTCGTGAGGCGCTGCCACTGGCCGTCGACCACCTCGTTCAGGTGCTTGCGCAGGATGCCGTCGGTGTCGCGCGCGAAGATCGGATCCCACTCCGGACCCCACACCACCTTGATCACGTTCCAGCCGGCGCCGCGGAACGCGCCTTCGAGGCCCTGGATGATCTTGCCGTTGCCCCAGACCGGACCGTCGAGGCGCTGGAGGTTACAGTTCAAAACCCAGATCAGGTTGTCGAGCTTCTCGCGCACCGCGATCTGCAGGGCGCCGAGCGTTTCCGGCTCGTCGCTCTCACCGTCGCCGATGAAGCACCAGACCTTCGACGCCGTCGTGTCGGAGATACCGCGCGCGTTGAGGTAGCGGTTGAAGCGCGCCTGGTAGATGGAGTTGATCGGACCGAGCCCCATGCTCACGGTCGGGAACTCCCAGAACTCGCTCATCAGGCGCGGGTGCGGGTAGGAGGAGAGCCCCTTGCCGCGCGCGGATTCACGCCGAAAATGCTCGAGCTGGTCCGGGCTCAGGCGCCCCTCGAGGAATGCTCGCGAGTAGATGCCGGGGGCCGCGTGACCTTGGTAGTAAACCTGGTCGCCCGCCTTGCCCGTGTCCTTGCCGCGGAAGAAGTGGTTGAAGCCGACCTCGTAGAGCGTGGCGCTCGAGGCGAAGGTCGAGATGTGGCCGCCGATGTCGTCGTAGTTCTTGTTCGCGTTGTTGACCATCACCGCGGCGTTCCAGCGGATGATGTGCTGGATGCGGCGCTCCATCGCGAGGTCGCCCGGGTAGGGCGGCTCGTCCGCGACGGGGATGGTGTTCACGTAGTCGGTGACCAGCGGCAACGACGGCTGAGAGCCGAGACGTTGCGCCGCATCGACGAGTCGGCCGAGCACGAAGCGTGCGCGGCTCGAACCCCCGTGCGCGACGACGGATTCGAGCGACTCGACCCATTCCTGGGTCTCCTGAGGATCACGGTCGGATTCGGGCCTAAAGCTGTCCACGGCGAGCGTGAGGCGTATCGCGGGTTCGCCCCGCATTCAAGGTAGGAACGTTGGTGTCGCCGCTTGCGCAGTCTTTGCGGCGCAGGGGCGGGGCCACCTTGGCAGATCGGGCCCCCGGGCCCATAGAAGTCTTAGCGATGTCGAGGCTCCTCACGTTCGCCCTGTTCTTCACGATCATGCTCACGCTGGTCGGGGCGGTGCACTACTACATCTGGGCGCGCCTCGTGCGGGACCTCGCCCTGCCGCCCGCGTGGCACAAAGCGCTCACGACGGGCATCGTGGTCCTCTTCGTGCTGATTCCGCTGTCGTTCTTCGTGCGGCGGACCGGGGCGGCATGGGCCGTGCCCGTGGTTTGGGTCGCTTCGATATGGACCGGGCTCATCCTTTTGTTTCTGGTGGTGCTCGGGGCGAGCGACGCCGGCCGCGGGCTCGTCACGCTCGCGACGCGGCTCGCTTCCACGCCGCCGCCCGATCCGGCGCGACGCGTCGTGCTCGCGCGGCTGTTCGGCCTTTTGACGGTGCTCGTGACCGGTGGCCTCGCGGCGGTCGCCGTGCGCTCCGGCCTCGCCCGGGTCGCGCTGCGAGAGGTCAGCGTGCGCCTGCGACGCCTGCCGCGCACGCTCGACGGAACCACGATCGTGCAGCTCACGGACGTACACGTCGGCCCGACGATCGGCCGCGCGTTCATCGAGGAGATCGTCGAGCGCACGAACGCGGTCCATCCGGACGTGATCGCGATCACGGGCGATCTCGTCGACGGCAGCGTGGAGGATCTGCGCGAGCACGTGGCGCCGCTCGCCAAGCTCAAGGCGCGCTACGGCGTGTACTTCGTCACGGGAAACCACGAGTATTACTCGGGTGCGGGCCCCTGGTGCGCGGAGCTCACGCGGCTCGGCATCCGCGTGCTCCGTAACGAGCGCGTCAGCATCGGCGAGGGCGAGCAAAGCTTCGATTTGGCCGGCATCGACGACGCGCACGCGTACCAATTCGGCGACGGACACGGCGCCGACCTCGCGCGCGCCGTCGCCGGGCGCGACCCCGAGCGCGAGCTCGTGCTCCTCGCCCATCAGCCGCGCGCGGTGTTCGAAGCGGTCGAGCACGGCGTCGGGCTCCAGCTCTCGGGGCACACGCACGGCGGCCAAATCTGGCCGTGGTCGTACTTCGTCCGCCTGCAGCAGCCCGTGGTCGCGGGGCTCGCGCGCTTCAGCGACACGCAGGTCTACGTGAGCCGCGGAACCGGCTACTGGGGCCCGCCGATGCGCCTGGCCGCGCCCGCCGAGATCACGCGCGTCACGCTCCGGACGGCTTGAGCGCGCTCGCGACGCGCTCCGCGACGCGCATGCCGTCGAGCGCCGCGCTCACGATGCCGCCCGCGTAACCGGCGCCCTCGCCCGCGGGATACAAGCCGCCGAGCGACAGCGACTCGAGCGTCTCCGGGTGGCGCGGAACGCGCACGGGCGAGCTCGTGCGCGACTCGACGCCGACGAGCACGGCGTCGTTCGTGAGGTAGCCGCGCATCGCGCGATTGAAATCGACGAGGGCGCGGCGCAGGCGCTCGGCGAGCGGCAGGCCCGCCGCGTCGAGCACGGCGCCGAGGTCGGCGGCGACGAGCCCGGGGATGTAGCTCGTGTCGGGAACGTCGGAGGAAGCGCGGCCGGCCACGAAATCTTCGGCGCGAATCGCCGGTGCCCGTAGCTCCCCTCCCCCCGCCTGGAACGCCGCCTGCTCGATCCGGCGCTGGAGCTCGATGCCGCCGAGCGGCCCCGAGAAGCCGGCGCGCTCCCAGTCCGCGGGCTCGAGCGCCGTGACGAGGCCCGAGTTCGCGAAGGGCGAATCGCGCCGCGCGAGGCTCATGCCGTTGACGACGAGCGCGCCCGGCTCGGTCGACGCCGGGACGATCCAGCCGCCGGGGCACATGCAGAACGAGAAGACGCCGTGTCCGTCGACCTCGGAAGCCAGCCGGTAGGCAGCGTTCGGCAGCTTCGGATGCAGCTCCGCGCGACCGTACTGGATGCGGTTCACGAGCGGCTGCGGGTGCTCGATGCGCACACCGAGCGCGAACGGCTTCGACTCGAGCGTCACGCCGGCTTCGAGCAAGAGCTCGTACACGTCACGCGCCGAATGGCCGGTCGCGAGCACGATCGCGTCCGCCTCGAGCTCGGTGCCGTCGGCGAGCCGCACGCCGCGGACGGCGCGCCCGGCGCCGGCTTCGCGCGTGAGAAGCGCCGCGACGCGCGCCCCGAAGTGGAACTCTTGCCCTACGCCGGCGAGCCGCTCGCGCAAGGCCGTGATCACTTTGGGCAGCCGATTCGAGCCGATGTGCGGGCGCGCCTCGACGAGCACCGCTTCCGGAGCGCCGTGCAAGGCGAGTAGCTCGAGCACGTCGCGCACGGGCCCGCGCTTGTGGGCACGCGTGTAGAGCTTGCCGTCGCTGTACGTCCCCGCGCCGCCCTCGCCGAAGCAGTAGTTGCTGTCCGGATCGACCTTGCCGTAGCGGTTCAGGCCCTTGAGATCGTGGCGGCGCGGCTGCACGAGCTTGCCGCGATCGACCACGAGCGCGCGCACCCCGAGCCGCGCGAGCTCGTACGCGCAGAAGAGGCCCGCCGGCCCCTCCCCCACGACGATGACGCGCGGCGCGCCCGACACTTCGCGCGGCGGTCGCCCACCGAGCGGCTCGTCGTGCGCGCCGAGCTCGAACAAGAGATGAAAGCGCACGCGACCGCGGCGCGCGTCGAGCGAGCGCTTGCGGAGAGCGAGCGGAGGCAGCAGGTCTTCCGAGACTCCGAGCGTGGCGGCGACGCGCTTTCGAAGGTCGTCCGGACCTTCGGGATCGTCGAGCCCGACCTCGAGCGTGAGCTCGCGGGGGAGCGGGCGGCGCGGCATCAGCGCGGGGCGCGCGTCGGATCGGCGCCGAGCGAGGGCGACAGCGGCGCACCCGAGGCAGCCGCCGGCAGCGGCGAAGGAGGAGGAAGCGTGGGTGCGGCAGCGGGTGCCGCGACGTGGACGGTCGCATCGGCGCCGCGCTCGGCGGTCTCGGCGCGACGGATGGCGCGAGCGCCACCCCCGACCACGAACGCGACCACGGCGATCAAGATCAGCGCCGCGGCACCGAGCAGGAGTGCGAGCAGCGTGCTCGAGCCGTCCTTGGTCGAAGGTTCCGACGGCAGACGCGTCACGGCCGAGCGCTGCCCGGTCGTGAGCTCCAGGTCGTTCGGCGGCGTGGAAAGCCCGGGCGTCGAGCGGCCCGGATTCGTTTTCATGCTGAACGGCGAGCTCGCCGGGCCGGCGGACCGCGTGGTGATGCCGGACGGCGTGTGCACCGGCACGTGCGGCATCAGCGACGCCGGCGCGACGCCGCGGGCCGTGACGATGCGTGTGCCCGTCGCGGCCGCGGGCTTCAACACCCGCTCGAGCTCCTCGGCCATCTCGCGCGCGGATTGGAAGCGCCGGGCGGGATCACGCTGCGTGCCGCGCACGAACCACTCGTCGAAGCCGGGCGGAACCGGACCCGTACGCGAAGGCACCGGGGTCGGCGCCGTGCAGATCGCGATCACGATCTCGCCGAGCGAGTCGGCCTGAAACGGACGCTGCCCGAGCAGCGCTTCATAGGTGATGACGGCGATCGACCAAAGATCGGAGCGCGGATCGATCTCCTTGGCCTGAGCCTGCTCGGGGCTCATGTAGTACGGCGTGCCGAGCATCATGCCGGTCTGCGTGCCGATGCCCGTCACGTCGCCGAGCGCTCCGCGCTTCACCTTCGCCACCCCGAAATCCAGCACCTTCGCGAACTCGGGCTCGTCTTTCACGATGAAGATGTTGTCGGGCTTGAGATCGCGATGAATGATGCCGGCTTCGTGCGCCTTGCTGATCGCGCGCAGCACCTCACCGAGGAAGCGGAATGCCTCCTCGGGCGGCAGCCGGCCGAGGCGGTGGATGCGCTCGCGGAGCACCTCTCCCTCGAGCATCTCCATCGCGATGAAGGCCTGCTCCTCGTCGACGCCGTAGTCGAAGATCTGGACCACGTTCGGGCTGCGCAACGCCGCAGCCGCCTGCGCCTCGCGCAGGAAGCGCTGCACCGCCCGCGGATCGGTCGCGACCTCCGCCTCGAGCACCTTGATGGCGATCGGCGACTTGAGCTTCAGGTGCTCGGCGCGCCACACCGACCCCATGCCGCCGCGCCGCAGCAGCGATTCGAGCCGGTAGCGGCCCATGATCACGGACCCCTCCCGCCAGGGATTTTTGGGAGCCGTGGGACGCGCGGCCTCGGGCACGATCCACCAATCGTACCCTGACCCCCGCAAGGTCGTCCAGCGACCCAGCCATTTCTCGGGCGCTCGCGTGAGCTCTTTCGGTCAGTGCAGCGCCATCGCGACGGCTCCCTCGGCCCGCGTGAGCTCGTGGCAGACGGCGCGTCCCTCGGTCGCCTCGAGCGCGAGGTAGGGGTCACGTTCGTTGTGGGTGAAAAAGAGGACCTGCACGCGCTCGGCGAGCTCGCCGAGAACCGCGAACGTCGCGCGCTTTCGCACCTCGTCGAAATGGATCGTGGCGTCGTCCAGCACGAGCGGCAAAGGCTCCGCTCCCGCGATGAAGCGCTCGAGGCTCGCGAGGCGGAGCGCGAGGTAGAGCTGATAGCTCGCTCCCTCGCTCAGGCCGTCGGGCGCCACCTCCGTGCCGTCGGCGCGCACCGCGACGATCTTGGTCCCTTCGCGTGCAACCCGGAGCCCGCGGTAGCGCTCGCCCGTGAGGCGGGGAAAGATCTCCCCGGCGCGCTTCAGGATCGGGCCCTGATTTTCCACGCGGTAGCGCTCGATCGCTCGCTCGAGCAGCGCGGTCGCGACGCGGAGCGTGGCGTAACGCTCGTAGCGGGACGTGAGCGCCGCAGCGAGCGTCTGCTCCTCCTGCGCGGCTTCGGCGCCGTCGGCGTCGGATTGGCGGCGCTGGCCCGCCGCGAGCGCCGCGGCGCGATCCATGGCGCGGCCGCGCTCGTCCTCGAGCTCCTCGATCTCGCGGCCGAGCTCGTCGAGGCGCGCGGCGAGCTCCGGTGCGTCGTGGTTCTCGGCTTCGGCGACGAGCGCCGCCACCGAGCGGCCGCCCGAATCGTCGAGCAGCGTCGCCTCGAAACCCGCGACGAGCGCCCGGAGCTCGCGCGCGCGGCGGCTCTTCGCCTCGAGCGCGGGGAGCTCGCGCGGGCTCGCGGCGCCGACCCGCTTCGAAAGCTCGTCGAGCTCGCGCTCGGCCTCCGCGAGGACGGCGCGCTCGCCGTGCAAGAGCCGGCTTCGATCGATTGCCTCGGCTTCCAGCCGCTCGCGCTCGGCGCGCGCCGCCTCGGCCCGGCGGAAACGCGCGACGATCTCCTCGGCGGCGGCGTCGGGCGCCGTGGGATCGAACCCCACCTCGTGGATCCGCGCGAGCTCCCCCACCTCGGTCGCGAGCTCCGCCTCGTCGCGGCGAATCCCCTTCACACGGCGCGCGAGCCCTTCGATGTCCTTCAGGTACCCCGCGAGCGTCGTGAGCTCGCTGCAGAGCTCGAGCGCCACGACGGGTGCGGTCGTCGCCTCGGCACCGAGCGGCGCGAGCGCTTCGCCCCACGCCGCTTGCCATTGCGCGAGCGCCGCTTCGGCGGCTTCGAGCTCGCGCGTCTCGTGTGCCGAGCGCGCTTCGAGTGCGTCGAGCGCATGGAGCAGCTCCTGCCGCTCGCTCGAGAGGCGCGCCTCGCCCGCCGCGAGCTCGGCGGCGCGTTCGACGCCGAGCGCGATGCCGTCTCCGCACGATTCTGGGCCGAGCGCGGCAGTGACCGCGGCGCGCAGCCGTTCGCGATCGGCACGGGCGCGCGCGAGCTTCGACTCGAGCGCACGAGCTTTCGCGACGAGCTCGAGCACGCGCGCGCGCTGCTCGAGGAAAACGCGCATCTCTTCCGGGGGCAGCGCGCGAAACGCCGCCGCCCGCCAGAGCTCCTGGTACGCCGTCTCGTGCGCGGCGCGCTCGCCGCCGAGCTCGAGCTGCCTCGCTGCGAGCTCCGTCTGCTGCTCTTCCGCGAGCGTGGCCAGAGCGCGCGCGTGGGCGAGCTCCGTCACGCGGCCGGCCTCGCGCCGCAGGCGGTCGGCGACGCCGTCGGCGGCCTCGACGCGCGAGCCGAGCCGCTCCGCGTCCGCCGTGTCGAACGGCGTGCCCTCGCGCCAGGCGCCGAGCACGGAACCCAGCATCGCGTCGCGCTCGCCGCGCGTGCGCGTGAGCTCCGCTTCGCTCGGAACGTCGCCGGTCGCTTCGATGCGATGGATCACGGCGCGCGTTTCGGCCACGCGCGCGCGCAGGCGCTGGGCTTCGGCGTCGAGCTCGGACGCGCGCTGCGCGAGAGCACGCGCGCCTTCCGCAAAACGCGCGAGCGTCTCGAGCCCCGGCGCGGTGAGCGCCTCGAGCTCGGCGAGGCTCGGAACCGCGGGCCGGAGCGCGCCGAGCTTCTGCGCCGCGAGCACCCCGAGCTCGGCCTGCTCCGCCTCGAGCTCCGCGACCGGCTGCTCGACGTCCCCGAGCCCGCGCGCGAGGGCTGCCACGCGCTCGAGCGCGCCGCCGTGGCTCGGCTC
>Ga0070682_100001447_pt1 | contig 13361 bp, 12 predicted proteins | sample KBSC63LmetaG_FD_64668 | JGI IMG/M metagenome (GOLD analysis project Ga0070682, IMG submission 64668) | Corn rhizosphere microbial communities from Kellogg Biological Station, Michigan, USA - KBS C6-3L metaG | ecosystem: Host-associated > Plants > Roots > Rhizosphere | place: USA: Michigan... | reverse complement strand
CGGTCCGACACCGAAACGACGCCCTGCGACTGGCGCACCGACTGCACGGCGGCGAGCTGATCGCGGTAGGTGCCGGCGAGCTCGAACTCGAGACGGTCGCTCGCCGAGCGCATGCGCTCCTCGAGCACGCTCGTGAGCTCGTCGTGCCGTCCGTCGAGGAAGAGCCCGACGGAGCGCACCTGCTCGCCGTAGAGCTCGCGGTCGACGTCGTACACGCACGGCGCGGGACAGCGGCCGATCTGGTACTTCAGGCACGGGCGCTTGCGGCTCGCGAGCTCACGATCGGAGCAGGTGCGGAGCTTCCAGTGCTTTTCGACGAGGTGCAGCGTGCGGCGCACGGCCGTCGCGGAGTGATACGGGCCGAAATAGCGCGCGCCGTCCGGCTTCGGGCGCCGCACGAGCTCGAGCCGCGGCCACTCGTGCTCCGACGACAAGCGCACGCTCAGGTACTCCTTGTCGTCGCGGAGCTTCACGTTGTAGCGAGGCTTGCTCTCCTTGATCAGGTTGTTTTCGAGGATCGCGGCTTCCTTCTCGCTCCGCGTGACGATCGTCTCGAGATCGGCGACGTGCCGGCGCAAGAGCGGAAGGAACGCGCGCGTGTCGGACGCACCCTCCTGGAAGTAGCTCCGCACGCGCGAGCGCAAGCTCTTCGCTTTGCCGACGTAGAGCGCGACGCCCTTCGCGTCGCGGAAGACGTAGCAGCCCGGCTCGTTCGGGAGGTTCTCGAGTTTGGGCAGGAGGTCGTCGGTGGCCATGGCCGCGGCTCGGACCCACCGAGCGTAGCGCGCCGGAGTCCGTGCTAGTCGTTCCGCTCTGTGCGGCCCCCCGAGCGCCTTGCCAAGCTTTTCGCCCGCTTCCCCGGCGGGCGCGGCGGCGGAGCGCTCGCGATCGCGGTCGGCGCCGGCCTCATCGCGGGCTTCCTGCTGGTCCCGCGCCTGCCGGCCGCGGGCACGCCCGCTACGGAGCCGCTCGCGATCGAGCTTTTGGGCCGCCCCCTGCCGCTCGACGCCCGTGCCGGCGCGCTCGCCATCGAGCGGGTGCGCGGCTACGTGGGCCGGCGCTTCGTGCTCGAGCTGCCGGACGGCAAGCGCCGCGAGGTCTACCTCGGCCAGCTCGGCGCGGAGATCGACAAGGTACGGCTCGCGACGCTCGTGCGCGACGCGCGCGACCCGACGAGCGCCATGCTGCGCACCTTCCGCGCGAGCGGCGCGCACACGGCGCTGCCGCTCCCCGTACCCGTGACGCTCAATCGCGACCAGGCGCTGCCCGCCCTCGCGGCGCTGAAGGACGAGATCGATCGAGCGGCCGTGGACGCGCGTCTCGATCTCGACGCGCGCAGCGTCGTGCCCGAGGCGAACGGCCGGCTGCTCGACATCGACGGCACGTTGCTCGCGCTCACGCGCGCGCTCGAGAGCGGCGCGACGTCGGCACGCGTCGTGTGGAGCGAGAAGAAGCCGAAGCGCACGGCGAAGGATCTCGCCGGCGTCCGGTTCGACGCCGTGCTCGGCTGGTTCGAGACGCGCTACGACCGCTCGGAGAAGTACGCGGCGCGCTCCTTCAACCTCAGGATCGCCGCGAGCAAGCTCGACGGGCACGTGCTGCTCGCCGGCGAGACGCTCGATTTCAACGACCTCGTGGGGCCGCGCGACGAAGCGAACGGCTACAAAGTCGCCCCCGTCATCGCCGAGGGCGAGGTGGTGGACGGGATCGGCGGCGGCACCTGCCAGATCTCGGGCACGCTGCACGGCGCGGCTTTTTTTGCCGGGCTCGGCATCGTCGAGCGCTACCCGCACACGCGGCCGAGCGCGTACATCAAGCTCGGCCTCGACGCGACCGTCGTCTATCCGACGATCAACCTGCGCATCGCGAACACCTTCGATTTCCCGATCGTGCTGCACGAGGTCGTGAAGAACGGCGTCGTCCGCGCCGAGATCCTCGGGCCGCGGCGCACGCGCACGGTGACGCTGATTCGCCGCATCCTCGACGCCATTCCGTACGAGGAGGTCGAGCGCCCCGACAAAGGGCTGCCCGCAGGCACGCGCGTCCTCGCCCAGCGTGGCGTCGCGGGGTTCAAGGTGCGGCGCTACCGCATCGTGCGCGACGGGCCGCACGCCGTGCGCGAGAAATGGGACGACGTGTACCCGCCAACGACACAGATCGTCCGCGTGGGGGCCGGCGACCCGAGCAAAGACAAGCCGACCGTCGCCGACGACGTGCACCCCGAGTACCTCGCCGACGAGCTCCTGGTGACGACGCAAGGCCCCGACGAGCGCGATCAGAGCGAGGAGCCGAGCGCCGCGACCGAGCAGCGCAGCGAAAACATGGCCGAATCGCGCGAGCCCGGGCGCTTCGGCAAGGCCGGCTGGACGGAGCAGCTCGGCATGCCGTTCTGGAAAAGCCGCGATTCGAAGGCCCTCCCCGCGGAAAAGTCGCCCCCGACTCCGAAAAAACGCGGACCCGCATGAGCGAAGGGCCGGCCAACCGCCAAATGGACAGATGTTTCAAGGGGTTCCACCGGTGGCGTTCGAAAACCCGGCCGCACGGGCGGGCTTGACTCGACGGACGAGCTAGGCGAAGAACGCCGCCCCGGGACGAGAGGCGTAGGGCCTCGGAGATTTCGATCCCTCAGACACCGGCTGGCCGGTAAGCGAACCATACCCATGATGACCACGGAACAACCCGCAGTCCCCCCCGCCCGTAAACCGAACGAGGAGAACGGCGCCGCCGCTCGCAGCGCCGATTGGGAGAATCCCCGCGTCGCATCGATCCTGTCCGCTGCCGCGAAATGCTTCGCGCGCAAGGGCTTCACCGCGACGACGCTCGCCGAGATCGGCAAGGAGCTCGGGCTCCGCAAGAGCATCGTTCACTACTACTTCGCCAGCAAAGCCGCGCTCATCCACGAGGTGCAGAGCTTCACGTATCACCGGTACCTCGACCGTTTGAAGGAGGCGATCCGCAACGGTGACGGCTCGCCCCAGCAGGCGACGGACGCGCTGCGCGCGCTGTGGGACGCGATCCAGAGCAACAAGACTGGAACCGGCCTGAACATCGAGGTGTGGAGCGCCGCGCGCCGGGATGCGGAGCTCAAGCGCCGTGCCGCCGGCCTGCAGCGCGACGCCCGCCAGGTCGTGCGTGACGCGGTCGCCGGTTCCGCCAAGAGCCCCCGCTCGGAAGCCCTGGCGACGCTGGTTCTCGCCGTGCTCAACGGCCTCAGCGTCACCGAGTACCTCGAGGGTGACGAGCTCAAGGCCAAGGAAGCCTACGAGGCGTTCCTCGGGCTGCTCCAGACCGCGCTCGAGGCGCCGAGCAACGGCTCGTAACCCCGGGTAAGAACGTGGCTATGCTGCACGCGCCCATGCGCCGCGTGCTGTCCGTGCTGCTCGCCCTCGGGGTCACGGGCACGGCGTTCGCGGGTTTCCGCGAGCGCCCGGCGGCCGTGCGGCCGTCGGTGCCCTCGAGCCTCCCGCCGAGCGAGATGACCTGGCTCGGCGGGGCGTTCGACTCGCGCCGCCGCTTCCGGCTGGCTCCCCCACCCACGCTCTCCATGATTGGGCGCTACCAGCGCCCTTGGGAGAACCACACGCCCGAATGGCGTGCGTTTTTCGACGGGCGCTACGGCTTCGAGCGCTCGCCGGTCCCCCTGCTCGCCTGGCGCCTCGGCGACTCGTTCGAGCCGCTCTCGCTGCCGGTGGTCGTGGCTCGGCCCTGCCCGCGCTGGAAAGCGCCGCGCCCGCTCGCCGTCGCGCGCTTCTCGGCCGAGTCCGAGTACCTGTCGCTCTTCGACTGTGACGGCGCCATCGCGCCCGACGTGATCGATCGCCTGAGCGCGCTCGCTCGCTCCCCCGACGCGCCGCGCCCCGCGCTGCCGCTTCCGGATGCGCCCCAGTCCGACACGCCGGGCGAATGGCTGCCGGGGCTCAAGCTCTTGGATCCGCGCCTCGTGTGGGTGTTGGGTGAGATCCAGGAGGCGTTTCCGGGACGAACGGTCGTCATCATGAGCGGCTACCGCCCGCACGCGCACTCGAGCTTCCACCAGCGTGGGAAGGCGCTCGACCTGTACGTGCAGGGAATACCGAACGAGGACCTGTTCGCGCGCTGCCGCGGGCTCCGCGACGTGGGCTGCGGCTACTACCCGAACAACCGCTTCGTGCACATCGACGTGCGGTCGTTCGGCAGCGCCAAGGCGATGTGGATCGACATTTCCCAGCCGGGCGCACCGTCGAAGTACGTCGACGGCTGGCCGGGCGTGCTCGCGCCGGGCGAAGGCTGGCTCGGCGCGTCGGGCGAACGCGGCTAGGCGCGCAGCGCGGCGAGGGCGCCCGCGGCCGATTCCACGCTGATCGACCCCTGCTCGGCGATCACGAGCGCGACCGCCTCGACCTCGGAGCCGACGGCTCCGGCGGCGACCGCGACCGAGCGGGCGTGGAGCGACATGTGGCCGCGCTGGATGCCCTCGGTCGCGAGGGCGCGCAACGCCGCGAGGTTCGACGCCATGCCGACGCTGGCCGCCACCATCGCGAGCTCGTCGGCGCTCGACACGCGGAGCAGCTTGAGCGCGAGCTGCGCGACGGGATGCACGCGCAACGTGCCGCCCACCGTGCCGAGCGCGAGCGGCATCTCGAGCTCCCCCGTGAGGTCGTCGCCGTCGCGCCGCCACACGACGAGCGGCGCGTAGCGGCCGCTGCGCGCGGCGTACGCATGGGCACCGGCTTCGACGGCGCGAAAATCGTTGCCGCTGGCGATGACGACGGCGTCCACGCCGTTCATCACGCCCTTGTTGTGGGTCGCGGCGCGGTACGGGTCGACCTCGGCGAAACGCGAGGCGAGCACGATGCGATCGGCGACGACGCGCCCGTCGACCCAACCGACGCCGTCGGCCGGCGGCGGATCGCTTGCGGACGCGGGCGGGGGTGCGCTCGGCGGATCGCTGTGACGCTGCGCGCGCTCGCGCTTCTCCGACAGGCCAAGGTCGCGCGGGTGCACGCGGCAGCGCACGCGCACGCGCCGCCGATCGCACAGATTCGAGAGGATGCGCAGGCCGAGCACGCCGCGCGCGAGCTCCGCCGCACTCGGCCCGATCGCCTCGGCGATCGAGTTCACGAGGTTCGCGCCCATGGCGTCGCGGCAATCGACGTACACGTGGAGCACGATCGTTCCGGCGCCGAGGTCGCGCACCTCGATCTCGCGCGGGCCGCCGCCACGCGCGAGCAGGTTCGGCACCGCCGCGCGCGCGAGCTCCATGAGCTTCGGCTTCGCGCTCACGAGGTGCGCCACCGCCTCCGACGGCTCGGGCACGGAGACGAGCTGCACCTGCGCCGTCATGAGCGACTCGCTGACCTCGGCCGTGAAGCCGCCGTTCGCGCGCACCATGCGCGCGGCGTTCGACGCCGCGGCGATCACGCTCGGCTCCTCCACGACCATCGGCACGAGGTGATCGCGACCGTTCACGCGCACGTTGAGCGCCACGCCGAACGGCAGCGCGTAGGTGCCGAGCACGTTCTCGACGACCTTGTCGGCCTTTGCCGCGTCGAGCCCGCCCTCGACGAAAGCCGCCTCGAGCTCCGCGAGGTCGAGGCCCGTGCGCTCGGCCGCGAGGGCGCGGCGCTCGGCGATCGACAAGCGATAAAATCCGGGGATCCGCGAGCCTTCGGTCATGGCGCCGGCCGTTTCGTAGCACGGGGCACGGCGTCCGACGCGCCCTCGGCGTGCACGCCGCGCGCGCCGAGCGCGACCGGCAGCAGGCGGTGCCCGAGCGCGACCGCGCGCTCGCGGAACGGAGCCGGCGACGGGCCGAGCCCGACGTGAAGCACGATGTCGCCCCCGCCCGCCCCCGCGGGAAGCACCGCCGCGGCTGCGCTCAGCTCGGCGAGCTCCTCGACGGCGCGCGTCACGACGTCGACGCCGGCAGCGCGACCGAGCGCAGCGAGCGCGCGGCGTTGCTCGCCGAGGGCACCGATGAAGTCGCCGGCCTTCGCGCCGAGCAACGCGCGCGCGGCGCGCTCGGCGGCGTCCGACTGGGCGGCGATGAGCGCCGTGTAGCTCACCGGTTCGCGCGCCTTGAACGCGTGCACGCGCCGCACGAAATCCGCCGTCGACGCGGCGGCGCCGGCCCACCACGTTTCGAGCACGAGCTCCGGCGGCAGCGCGACGCGCAGCAGTCCGGGCACGGCGTCTTCCACGTCCGGCTTCGCGCGGTGATACACGAGCGTCCCGCCGTAGGCCGCCGCCGCCACGTCGACGCCGCTGCCGCCGCCTTGCGCGCGCGCGTGAGCGGTGAGCGCCGGCGCGAGAACGAGCTCGGCAAGCTCGGCGTCGGACAGGAGCCCGCGCTCCGAGAGCGCGCGCGCAGCGAGGCTCGCAACGACGATCGCCGCGCTCGAGCCGAGGCCGAGCTTCGCGCCCTCCTCGCGCAGCGCGCTCGCGTCGAACCAGGGCGCGCGCTCGGCGCCCAAGGCCTCGCGCACCTCCGGGGTGACGAGGTCGGCGCCGCGGGCGTCGTCGGCGAGCACGTAGCGGTCGACCGCCGTCACGATGGCCGGCGCGCCTTCGAGCACGGCGTAGGCGCCGGAGAGCACCAGCTTGCCGGGGGCGCGCGCTTTCACGCCACGCCCTCGAGATGAGCCGCCGGCCCCGCGCCGCTCACGATCACGCGCTCGACGCCCTCGACCGCGCCGAGCGCACTGGCGACGTGCTCGGCGTCGGCGGGGGCGCACAGCACTTTGACGTGGGGCCCCGCGTCCATCGTGTAGAACGCGAGCGTTCCGCTTTTCCGGAGCGCGCGCACCCGTTCCATCGCGCGCAGCGTCGCCGGCGCGAAGTAAACGAGCGCCGGCCGCGCCGCGAGCATCGAGGCGTGCATCGCGAGCGCGCTCTGCTCCATGGCGGCACCGAGCGACTCGAGGTCGCGAGCGCGAACCGCCGCCTCGATCTCGGCGAACAGCGCGGGGGCGCAGTCGACCCACGCGCCGTAATAGGGGCTCGTCGCGAGCGTGTGGCGCATCCCCTCGGTGGAGCCCGTCTCCTTCGGTCCGAGGACCGTGACCGCGATCACCATGCTGACGGGAAAATCCGCGCCCGCGAGCACCGGCTCGGCCGAGCGCGCTCCGAGCCGGAGCGCCACGAAACCGCCGAAGAGTGAGCGGGCCGCCGACGCCGACGCACGCCGCGCGACCGAGCTCAGGGCTTCGGGGCTGAGCTCGGCGCCGAGCGCGCGCGACGCTCCGAGGGCGAGCGCCGCGAAGCCCGAGGCGCTCGAAGCGAGCCCCGCGGCCGTCGGAAAGTCGTTCGCGGAGTCGATGCGGAGCCGCACGGTCTTGCCCGTGACGGCGCGGAGCTCGTCGAGCATGCGCACCGCGCGCTCGCGTGCCTTGCCGGTCGCCACGGCGCCGTCGAGCGTCACTTCGTCGAACTCGAGCGCTGGATCCGCGTGCACCCGGGTGCGCGTGGAAAGCGCGCCGAGCGTGAGCGAAAGGCTCGGCACCGCGGGCAGATTTTCGGCGTCGTCCGCCTTGCCCCAATACTTGGCGAGCGCGATGTTCGCGTGCGCCACGGCGGTGGCCGCGCCGGGTCGGGTCATGCCGCGTGCTCCACGCCGCCCACGGTCGCGCCGAAGCACTCGAACCCCTCCTCACGCCAGGCCGCCAAGATCGGCGCCGGATCGAGATCGGCGAGCGCGATGACGCAGCCACCGCCGCCGGCACCCGTGAGCTTCGCGCCGAGCGCTCCGGCGCGGCGGGCGGTCGCGCACGCGTTCTCGATTCCCTCGGTCGACACCATCAGGCCGGAGAGCAGCATCTGGTTCAGGTCCATGAGCTTGCCGAGCCCCGGCATGTCGCCAGCCTCGATGCAGAGCCTCGCATTTTGGACGAGCGCGGTGATACCGGACACGGCCTTGCCGACGAGATCGGGCCGGCGCGCGGAGAGGCGCGCCACGTTGTCCACCATCTCGCGCGTCTTCGCGGGCGGCCCTGCGACGGCGATCGCGAGCGGCAGCGGCCGGGCGAGCACGACCGGTGAGGGGCCCGTATCGCGCGTGTAGTAGATGCAGCCGCCGCACTCCGCCGCCGCGGCGTCGATGCCGGAGGGGTTGCCGTGGAAGATGCGCTCCCACGCGGCCGCCGCCGCGAGGACGCGCGCACGGCTCTCGGGCAAGCTCACGTCGTGCGCCGGCGCGATCACGTCCAGCACGGCGCGAGCGATCGCGACGCCGAGCGCCGCGGAGGCGCCGAGCCCCGCCCCGGCCGGCATCTCGAGCGTGGCTTCGACCGCGAGGGGCGGCGCATCCAGGCTCGCGCGGAGTGCGGCGAGCGCGCGCTCGATGTCGCTGCCGTCCCCCGCCACGTGCTCGCGGTCGCCGACGCGGATCCGGTCGGCGTCGGCGCGTACCGCGACCGCATGGACGCCGCGGTCGAGAGCGGCCGCGAGCGCCGGCGCGCCGTAAACCACCGCGTGCTCACCGAGCAGGATCACTTTGGCGGCAGCGCGGGCCATGTGTGAAGGAGCGGGTCGAGGGTTTACACGCGGCGCGAGGTGAGCGCCAGCGCGGCCCCCTCGAGCAGCTCGCGCCCGCGCCGGGTCACCCCCGTGCCGAGCGCTCGCAGGCCTTCGGCAAGCAGCTCCTCGATGCGCGCTTCCGTCTTCTTGCGCGCGCCGCTCCGGTCGAGGATCTCGAGCGCGCGCTCGATCGCGGCGTTCGACGCGCGCGCTTTGCCGAGCGTTTGCGCGAGGTGGCGTCGATCGCGCCCGCGCGCCCGGCGCAGCGCCTCGAGCACGAGCGGCGTGCGCTTGCCGGCCCGGATATCGTTGCCGCGCGCCTTGCCCGTCGCGCCCGGATTGCCGAAGGCGCTCAGGAGGTCGTCCGCGAGCTGGAATGCGATGCCGACCGGCCCTGCGAACCCGTCGAGGGCCTTGAGCGTGCTCGGCTTGGCGCCGCCGAGCAGCGCCCCGAGCCGCAACGGACCGCGCACGGTGTAGCTCCCCGTCTTGAGCGCGTACGCGGCCTCCGGCTCGTGATCGGTCGCCGCGACGTCGAGCTCTTGCCCGATGATCGCGTGCTGTTGCATCTCGGCGAAAGTCCGGACCAACGTCATCCCGTACGCGGGCGGCACGGACACGCGCGACAGCACTTCGAGCGCCAGCCCGGCCGCGTAGTCGCCGGCGAGGATGGCGGACGCGTGCCCGCGGTGCTCGCTTTTGAAGCGCTTGGCGAGCTCGGTGTGCACGCTCGGTCCGCCGCGACGGAGCGCATCGCCATCCATCCAGTCGTCGTGCACGAGCAAGTACGTGTGGAGGAGCTCGACCGCGAGCCCCGCGTCGAGCGCCGGCTCGAGATCGCCCTCCGGGCGCGCGACGCGAAAGCCCGCCACGAGTAGCCCCGGCCGAAGCCGCTTGCCGCCCCGCAGGCAAAGCCGCGCCAGCGACGCCACCATCGCGGTCACCTCGGGCCCGTGCGGTGCGACCGCGCCGAGCTGGTCGGCGAAGTAGCCCTCGAGCCGGCGGTCGATGTCCTTCTGGACGGTCGAGAGGAGCGCGACGAAAGGGTTCGGCGGGATGGCCTTGGCTTGGTCCGGGCGCCGGCGGCGCGTGCGCTTCGAAGTCTTCGTTCCCAAAGGCATTTTGCGCGGGCGACCTTAGCATGCCCCGCCCCGGCCAAGCGCGCGCTGGCCGCCCGCGCGGGGGCGCCGTATGCCGGACCCATGGCGGACATTGGGTCGAGGAAGGCGGATCATCTCGATCTCGCCACGCAGGGGGACGTCGGCTTCCGACACCGGACCACCCTGTTCGAATGCGTCGAGCTCGTGCACGACGCGCTGCCCGAGCTCTCGGTCGACGAGATCGACCTCGGCTGCACGGTGCTCGGCAAGCGTCTGAGGGCTCCGATCCTGATCGCCGCGATGACCGGCGGCACCGAGCGCGCCCAGCGCATCAACCGCGAGCTTGCCGGCATCGCCGAAGAGCGCGGCTACGCGTTCGGCCTCGGGAGCCAGCGCGCAATCCTCAAAAATCGCGCGTCGCTCCCCACCTACGGCGTGCGCGACGTGATGCCGAGCGCCTTGTTGCTCGGCAATCTCGGCGTCGTGCAGGCGACGAAGCTCAGCACGGAGGAGGTTCGCGACCTCGTGGGACTCGTGCAAGCCGACGCGCTCTGCATCCACCTGAACCCCGCGATGGAGCTCGTGCAGGCGGAGGGTGACCGCGATTTTCGCGGCGGGCTCGACACGATCGAGCGGCTCAACCGCGACCTCGGTGTGCCCGTGATCGCGAAGGAGACGGGCTGCGGGCTCTCGGGCAGCGTCGCGGATCGGCTACGATTGCGCGGCATACGGCACGTGGACGTGTCGGGCGCGGGCGGAACGTCGTGGGTCGCGGTCGAGATGCACCGCGCGTCCGGCGCGAACAAGGCGCTCGGCGAAACGTTCCGCGACTGGGGCATCCCGACCGCCGCGAGCGTCGCGCTCGTCGCGCGCCGCGGCTTCGACACCGTGTTCGCGACCGGCGGCGTGAAGGACGGGCTCGACATCGCGCGGGCCATCGCGCTCGGCGCGTCCGCGGGAGGCATTGCGCGCGGCGCCCTGCAGGCGCTCGAGGCGGGCGGGCGCACGGGCGCCGTGGCTTTCTTCGAGCGCCTCGAGGCGGAGATCCGAACCACGATGCTGCTCGTCGGCGCGCGCGATCTCGAGGCCCTGCGAAAAGCCCCGCGTCTCGTGCGCGGCGAGCTCGCCGCGTGGCTCACGCTGTAGAGCGCTGTAGAGAAAGCTATCGCAAGTACGACTACTTGCGTACGGGTGGGGGCGGGTGGGAGTGCGACGCCGACGATTCGCGGCTGCGGTAGGCCTGGCTCGAGGCCGCCTGGTAGAGCTCTTTGGCGCCGGGCCAGTCCGGATCGCGCCGCATCAGCTTGATCAGCGCTTGCTGCGCCGCACCCGCGGGAAGCGTGCCGTCCATCAGGCCGAGCTTCACTCGGACCACCGCGAACCGCTCGTCGGCCACGGGAACTTCGGCAAGGAGCTCGCGTGCCTGGTCAACCTCACCCCGCACGAGGAGGTCGTCCACCGCTTCCGGGGTCGTCGCTGTCGCGTCACTCATAGGGGAACGAGGTCTCCTTCGACTATAATGACACAAGGCCCGCCTGATCTATACTCCCCGTTTGCCGGGTGCTCTCGGCATCGCATGAGGGGCAACCGCCTCATTTTTCTCGCCCCGCGTGCTCCGCTCCGGTTGCCGAAAAGACGCTGAAAAGCCGATGGCCGAGGACAAGAAGACCAGCGACTCCAACGCGCCGCCTCCGGATCTCAAGTCCGAGCGCGACCGCTTCGTACAAAAGTTCTCGCGCGGCGCGCGCCTGACGGACGAGTTCATCCAAGACTACGAGCGGCTGCTCGATCGCTTGGGGGTGCTCGAAGCCGAGAACGGCAACCTGCGCGCACAGGTCGCCGCCGACCGCGCCGTGCGCGAGCTCGTCCAGAAGATCGAGCGCCTCGAGGCGGAGAAGACCGATCTCTTGTCGCGCACGAACCGCGCCGAAGCGATCAACAACCAGTTCACGACGCGCGTGCAGGAGGTCGAGAGCGAGTTCTCGAATCTCGCGAACCTGTACGTCGCGAGCAATCAGCTCCACTCGAGCCTCTCGCCCCGCGGCGTCACGCGCCGCATCAAGGAGGTGCTCGCGCAGCTCCTCGGCGCGGAGCGCTACTCGATGTACCTCGCGAACGCGGAGGGCACGGAGCTCGTGCCGATCGCGTCGGAGGGCGTCCCGGGCGGCGAGCTCGTCCCGGTGATCGTCGCAGGCTCACGCCTCGGGGACGTCTTCACCAAGGGCGAGGCGGCCGTCGAGGAAGAGGCGGATCCGAGCCGCGGGGAGCTCGACCGACCCGCGGCGATCATTCCACTCGCCGTCGACGAGCGCGTGGTCGGCGTGATCGCGATCTTCTCGACGCTGTCGCAGAAGACTCGCTTCGACGCCGTGGACTTCGAGCTGTTCCGACTGCTCGGGCAGCACGCCGCAGCCGCCCTCGTGAGCGCGAGCCTTTTCGCGCAAGCCGAGCGCCGGCTGCCCGGACTCGAGGCATTTCTGGATCTCAGTGTATAGGCATATGAACGGCGGGGCAGACTACCGTAGAGTGAGACCAACGTGAGCGAATACTCCTGCTTGATCGTAGAAGACTCGCCGATGATGCGGCAGCTTCTCGTGTTTGCGCTCGCGCGCGTGAAGAACCTGCGCGTCACGGAAGCAGACGACGGCGTCGACGGCCTGCGCAAGCTCGCCTCCGCCCGCTACGACATCATCGTGACCGACATCAACATGCCGATCATGGACGGCTTGAAGCTCGTGAAGCGCGTGCGCAGCGATCCGGTTCACAAGGACACACCGATCGTCATCATCACGACCGAGGGCTCGCAGGAGGATCGGCAGCGCGCGCTCCAGCTCGGAGCGAACGCTTACATCACGAAGCCGATCCAGGCGCCGCAAGTGATCGCGACGGTCAAAGAGCTGTTGCGCATCGAGTAGCGCGCGCGGCGAGAGCGCCGGAGAGTGCAGAGGGCCCCGTCCGAGCCAGGCAGGTGCCGCCAGGCCGGGAGGCACGGGGCGCGACGTGGGCCGGGTGCTACACTTCGGGTCTTATGCGCCACGGGCTTGGTCTGCGTTACGCGGGGTCGGGGCTCTCGCTGCTGTCGTTCGTGCTCACGGTCGGGTGCAACTACGCCAAACCGCCCGACCCCGGTGAGCTCCTCCACGACGACGCGGGCACGAGCGCGGGCGGCAAGGCCGGGAGCGGCGGCAGCGGCCTCACGTCGAGCGGCGGCGCGACGGCGGGCGGCGGCACCGGCGGGAGCGCCGGACGCGGCACGGCGGGCGGAACGAGCGGCGGCGGTGGAACGCTGGGCGGCAGCGCCGGCACCGCGACCGGCGGCGCCGGCAACGCGAGCGGCGGAGCGGGAAGCGGAGGCATGGCGGGCGGCGGCGCCGGCGCAGCCGGCGCTAACGCGATGGGCGGCAGCGCAGGCGACACCCCGGGCGGGATGGGCGGACTCGGCGGCGCGGCGGCAGGCGCGGCCGGCACGGGCGGCGCGGCCGGCAGCGGCGGACCGCCGGCTTGTCCGTCAGGCGCGCTCTTCTGCTCCGGTTTCGAGGACGCGACGTTGCCGGCGGGCGCCACCTACCTCTCCTCGAACGACAACAACGACTGGACCAAGGGCACGTCGCTCGACAAGGCGATCTTCCACGCCGGCGCGCAGTCGATCGAGATCCTGAAGCTCGGGTCGTACTCGCAGCGCGAGGTCGTGGTGCCGGCTGCGCAGAGCTTCTGGTTCCGCGCCTGGTTTCGCACCGACGTAGCCGTGGGCGGTCCGATGGGCACGAT
>Ga0070682_100001446_pt1 | contig 13364 bp, 8 predicted proteins | sample KBSC63LmetaG_FD_64668 | JGI IMG/M metagenome (GOLD analysis project Ga0070682, IMG submission 64668) | Corn rhizosphere microbial communities from Kellogg Biological Station, Michigan, USA - KBS C6-3L metaG | ecosystem: Host-associated > Plants > Roots > Rhizosphere | place: USA: Michigan... | reverse complement strand
ACTCGCGCGCAACGTCACCGACTCGCGCGCAACGTCACCGACTCGCGCCCCACGTCACCGACTCGCGCCCCACGTTACCGACTCGCGCCCCACGTCACCAACTCGCGCGCACGTCACCGCCCGATGCCGTCGTGCCCCCGCGCTGGCCTCGCCAGCGCTTGGGGGCACCCGCGCGCGCAGGCCGAAGGCCGAGCACGCGGGACGCACGGCGCCGCTCCGTCGCGGGGGCAACCCATTCTCTCACCGTCCAACCTAAGGGGGCGGAATGACGGGGCCTTCGGGTGCCTAACGCACGACCGGCGGCTTCACGGGCACGACGTGGTCCGGAATCACGCACGCCGAGAGATCGAACAGCATGAAAATGAGCACCTTTTCCTGGGGGCTCAGCGTCGTCGTTCGACAGCCTTCGGGGAAGGGCAGGTCGACCGCGGACTGATCGCCGTTGGGCTCGTCCGTCGTGACGTGGATGTCGCTGTAGACGATGCGACCGCACTGCTCGCCGTCGGGAGCGCCGAGCGGTGTGTTGGCAGTCATGTATTTCACCGAGGGGCTCATGGTCGCGCTGTCGTACGGGTCGTAAACCCAGCGCTGCGCGTAGAGCGGATTTTCCGTGCGACCCGTGTTTTGTGCGTCGACGAGTGACACGATGCCGGGCGTCGTCGAGCCGTCGACGTTCACGAGCCAATTCGCGAGCGCTTGCCCCTTCGGAAAGCTCGTTTCGATGCTCGCGTCGAGAGTGAGGTCGTCGAGCGTGTCGTTGAAGCTCATCACGTCGGGGAAAGGCGCGGGTCCCTGCTCGAGCCAGAGCTTGTGGTAGTGCGAGAAGAAGACGCGGCCGCCGCGGTTCGCGTAGTCGGCCATGCGGGCTCGCGCCTCGGGCGGCTTGTTGAGTAGGTACTCACCACCTTCGCACGATAGGAGCACCACGTCGTAAACGGACAGGTTCGCGTCGTCGTTCCACAGCGACAGATCGGGTAGCGGGAAGATGGCGCCGAAATCCACGCTGTCCGCATACTGGTCGCTGCCGCCACGACCGGCGAACAGATTCACGCGACCGTCCTCGTCGGGCGTCGTGAACTCGCTCTGGTCGATGCCGACCTTCAAGAGCAGGCACTCGAGCGCGTCGAGGCCCCCGGTCGAGAGCGCGATGCGCGGCAGGTGCCCTTCCGCTTTGCTCTTCGGCAGGCGCGTGAGCTCAGGCTCCACGGGATTGTCGCGGCACGCGACGACATTCGGCACCTGCACCTCGCGCCGCCATTTGCCGATCTGAACCACGAGCGGCACGTCGGTACCGACGGGCACATTCTCCATCACGAAGTGCCCCTCCTCGTCGGAAAGCGCTGACGCCACCGGAGCGCCGGACACGACTCCTTCGCAGGTGTCGCAGCTCGCGCCTTCGGGAAGCGCGGAAAGCGCTTCGCTCGGCACGTAGAGCATCACGTTGTAGAGCGGCAGCGTTCCCGCGGGGGTCGTGACGACGCCGGACAGCGTCGTGACACAGCCGGAACCCTGGAGCGCGCCCGCGTTGCCAGCCATCGGTACGTCGACAACCGTCGTGCCACCGAGCGCGCCCGCGCCCGCCTGGGCCGGCGAGCCGCCCATGCCCGCACGCGCGGCGACACCTCCGCTGCCGCCAGCGAGCGCTCCATCGTTCGGACCGGCCGGACGATTCTGGGCGTCACCACCTCCGCATCCGGACGCGAGCGCCAGGACGACCGCCGCCGCAGAGACCGCCGCACGCGCGCACGCCGTGCGCCGCCGGCCGAGCCACGACGAGGCATGCATCGGAAGGAGAAGCGTACGAGCCCCAGAGAAACCGGTCAACGCGAGCGCGTGCTAGCTTTAAACCTGAGCCACGTCGCGCAAGCGGCCAAGCTCGAGCCGGTTTTCGTGTCGATCGAGAGCGCGATGAGCGTCGAACGAGAAGACGAAGGCGGACGCCTCGAACGGGGGCTCGCGCGCTTCGAGAAATCCGCGGCGCGGGCCGACCGCCGCCGCCGCTTGGGCTTCGCTCTGCGCGCCGCGGGACGCATCGCGCCGTTCCTGCTCGCGGGCGTGGTGCCGCTCCTCGCGTGGGAGAAGCTCCGGCCGTCGCCCCGCGCCGAGGTCGCGCTCATCGTGGGAGCCGGGGTCGCGCTCGCGATCCTCGTCGGGACGGCGCTCGTTGCGGGGCTCCGGCGGGGCGCGGCGCTTTCGGGAGCGCTCCTGCTCGACGAATTCCACGCGACCGGTGGTCGCATCGCGAACGCCCTCGCTTTCGCGCACTTGCCGAAGGCCGAGCGCACACCGCTGATGCAGCTCGCCATCGACGACGCGCTCGGCGTGGTGCAGCGCCTCGACGTGCGGCGTGCCGTCCCGTTGCCGCTCCCTCGCGAAAGTTGGCTCGTGCTGCTCCTTTCGGGTGGGCTCGTGCTCCTCGCTCTGCTCGAGGTGCGCACGCTGCGGCCCGTACCGCCGCGGCCCACGCCGCCGCCCGCGTTGATGAGCGCCGACGACGTCGCGCTCTTTCGCAGCGTCGGCGAAGAGCTGTCACGCACGAAGAGCGACCCCGTGCAGCAAGCCGCCGTCGCGCGCTACAACCGCTTGGTCGAGGACATCGCTCAACACCGCCTCGATCGCCATGAGGTCTTCCGACGCCTGGCCGAGATCGAGCGCGACCTCGGCGAGCACCTCGAAGCCGATCGCGAGGCGCTCGAGGAAGGGCTCGAAGGCATCGCGCGCGAGCTTGGGAAGAGCCCGCTTTCGCGCAAAGCCGCCGAGGCGCTCGCCGACAAGCGGCTCGAGGATGCCGAGAAAGCGCTGCGCGAGCTCAGCGAGAAGCTGAAGTCGAAGCAGGCGCCACCCACGGCGGCCGAGCTCGAGCGCCTGCGGAGCGCGCTCAAGAAGGCGAGTGAGCAGAGTCACGAGCGCAGCGCCGCGATCGAAGGCCGCCGGCGCGAGCTCGCGGAGGAGCGCGAAAGCCTGCTCAAGAAGAAGGGCGAGACGCCCTCCGCGGCGGCCAAGACCCAGCAGAAGCTGGCCGAGAACGAACGGCAGCTCGAGCACCTCGACCGGCAGAGCAACCGCGCCAAGCGCAGCGCGGAGCAGCTCTCCGAGCTCGATCGCGAGCTCGCCAAGGCAGCCGCAGAGCTCGAGCAGGCGATGAAGGAACGCCAGAAGGGCGGCGGTGACGCACCCGAACAGCTCGAGCGCGGCGCCGACGACGTGCAGCGCATGGCGCAGAAGAAGCTCGACGACGCGCAGAAGCGCGAGCTCATCCAGCGCCTGAAGGAAATGCGCGAGGTGCTGCGCCAGGAAGGGCAAGGCGGTGAGCAGCGCAAGGAGCGCCAGCAACGCTTCGCGCAACGCGCGCACGGCCAAAGGCCCGGCCAGGGGCAGGGCCAGGGTCAAGGCCAAGGCGAGCAGGGCTCGGGACAACCCGGCAAGGGACAGGTCGACGTGCGGCTCGGTCGCGGCAACGGCCCGGGCGGCATGCCCATCCCAGGCGGCCAGTCGCAGAGCCAGGCGGCGAACGGCAAGGGCCGCGGCGAGGGATCGGGAAGCGAGGGCAGCGGGCAGCCCGGACCGGGCTTCGGCAACTCGCACGACGAAGCGCTCACCGGCGACCGCACGCACCTCGACGCCAAGACGCACGACGTGAGCGCCGCCGGCATCGACAGCGGCGAAGGCACGGCGAGCGCGGAGGTGATTTACGGCGCCGCCGAGCGCGGTTTCGTCGGCAAGGGCTACAAGGACGTCTTTACCGAGTACCAATCCGTAGCGGAGCAGGTGCTCGAAAAGGACGACATCCCGCCCGGCTACCGTTTCTACGTGAGGCGCTACTTCCAGCTGATCAGACCGCGCGAGTAGCCCGTGACCGACCCGCCGCCAGAAGGACCCCCATGACCGACAGCGAAAAGGCAAAACAAGAGGTCGCCGCGTTCCAGCAGAAGCTCGGCGCCGTGCGCGAAGAGATCGGCAAGGTGATCGTGGGACAGCGGAGCGTGGTCGACGGCGTGCTCACGTGCGTGCTCGCCGGCTCGCACGCGCTGCTCGAGGGCGTGCCCGGCCTCGGCAAGACCATGCTCGTGCGCACCTTGGCCCAGACGCTCGGTCTCGAATTTTCGCGCATCCAGTTCACGCCCGATCTCATGCCCGCCGACGTGATCGGCACGGTCGTGCTCGACGAGGGCGCGCAAGGCGGCAAGGTGTTCGAGTTCCGCAAGGGACCGATTTTCTCGAACCTCGTGCTCGCCGACGAGATCAACCGCGCGACACCGAAAACGCAGAGCGCGCTGCTCGAGGCGATGCAGGAGCACCGCGTCACCGTGGGGCGCACCACCTACGAGCTTTCCCCCCCGTATTTCGTGCTTGCGACGCAGAACCCGCTCGAGATGGAGGGGACCTACCCGCTCCCCGAAGCGCAGCTCGATCGCTTCTTTTTCAAGCTCGACGTCCCGTTCCCGAACCGCGAGGAGCTGCACGGCATCGTCGATCGCACGACGTCCAACGCCATGCCCGAGGCACGCTGCGTCGCGAGCCGCGAGGACATCCTCGGCATGCAAGCGCTCGTGCGCGAGGTTCCCGTCGCTCGCCACGTGCAGGACTACGCGATCCGCGTGCTTCAAGCCACGCACCCGAACGGGGACGAAGCGACGGCGCTCGTGAAACGCTACGTGCGCACCGGCGCGTCTCCGCGCGGCGTGCAAGCCATCCTGCTCGCCGCGAAAATCGGCGCGTTGTTCGCCGGCCGCTTCGCGGCTTCCATCGACGACGTGAAGGCCGCAGCGCCCCCCGCGCTGCGCCACCGCCTGCTGATGTCGTTCGAAGGCGAGGCCGAAGGCATCCGCCCCGACGCCATCATCGCCGAAGTGCTCGGCACCCTCGCGCCGAGCAAAGCGTAGCTCCCCGACTGCAAGGCTCGATGGGCATTCTGGAGCTTTTCCAGCGGAAGAAGACCCCGCGCGGTCCCGCGAAGCGCGTGGAGCTCTTCGACGACGAGTTCCAGCGCAAGCTCGAGATGCTCGCGCTCGTGAGCCGTCGGGTGTTCGCCGGCAGGCTGCGCGCCGAACGTCGCAGCAAGAAGAAGGGGAGCGGCGTCGAGTTTGCCGACCACCGAGACTACGCGCCGGGCGATGACTTTCGGTCGATCGATTGGAACGTGTATCGCCGTTTCGGCCGCCTGCTCGTGCGCCTGTACGAAGAGGAGGAAGATCTTTCGATTTACTTCCTCGTCGATTGCTCCGCGTCGATGGGCTTCGGCGACGGCAAGAAATTCGACCAAGCGCGACGGCTCGCCGCGGCGCTCGCCTACGTGGGGCTCGCGAACCTCGACCGCGTGACGATCGTCGGCGTGAACGACGCCGTGCCGGAGCGGCTGCCGACGACGCGCGGCAAAGGGCGCATCTTCAAGGTTTTTCGCTTCCTCGAAGGCCTCGAGCCCGGCGGCCCGACCGACCTCGGCGAGGCGCTCCGCAAGTTCGCGGCGCAGCACAAACGCCGCGGACTGGCCGTGCTGATCAGCGATTTTTACGACCCGGCGGGCTTCGAGCACGGCATCAACGTGCTTCGCTTCGAAGGCTTCGAGCCGTACGTGATTCACCTCGTCGACAAGGGCGAAGCCGCGCCTGCCCTCGACGGCGATTTGTTGCTCGTCGATTGCGAGACGGGTGACGAGCGCGAGGTGACCGTCACGCCGGGGTTGCTCGGGCGGCTCCGCACGGCCTTCTCCGAGTACCAGACGCGCATCGAGCATTTCTGCACGAGCAAGCGCGTGCCGTACCTCGCGGCCGACGTGAGCACCCCGTTCGACGAGACGGTCTTGAGCGCGCTCCGGCGCGGGGGCTTCCTCAAATGATGCTCACGGGCCTGCCGCTCGGCACCTTGCTCGGGCTGTTCGGGGGCGCGGCGGCGCTGACGTTGCTCTTCTACGTGCTCCGGCTGCGGCGCCGCCCCGTCGCCGTCCCGTTCTCGCCGCTGTGGCACAGCGTGCTCGGCGATCGCGACGCGAGTCGGCTGTTTTCCCGCCTGAGACGCTGGCTTTCGCTCCTGCTCCAGCTCGTGCTGCTCGCGCTGCTCGCCGTCGCGCTCGGCGATCCGCGCGCCACGGGGAGCCTCGGCAGTGGCCGCAACGTCGTGCTGCTCGTCGACGCGAGCGCCTCGATGCAGGCAACGGACGAGAAGCCGACACGGCTCGAAGCCGCCAAGGCCAAGGCCCGCGAGGTCGTGCAGGGCCTCGGCGGGAGCGACCGCGCGCTCGTCGTGCAGATGGGCGACGTTCCCGTACCGCTCTCGACACTGAGCGACGCGCAGAGCGAGCTCGTTGCGGCCATCGCTCGCGTGAAGGCCTCGGACACGCGCGCCAATCTCGGCCGCGCGCTCGACCTCGCAGCGGACGCGCTGCGCGGCGCTCCGCACGGCGAAATCGTCATCCTCAGCGACGGTGCGCTGCCGGAGCCGAGCCCCGCGCCCGAGCTCAAAGGCGTCGCCGTGCGCTTCGTCCCGGTCGGTAAATCCGGCAAGAATCTCGCGATCACGGCGTTTTCGGTGCGGCGCTACCCGCTCGACAAGTCACGGCTCGAGGTGCTCGCCGAGCTCGCGAACCTCGGCAGCGAACGCGCGGAGGTCGAGCTCTCGCTCTGGGGTGACGGCTCCATCATCGACAGCGAGCGGCTGCAGGTCGACCCGGGCGCACGCCTGTCGCGCTTCTTCAGCGACGTGGGCGGCACGCGGCGCGGGCTCGAAGCGCGTCTCCGCTACGCCGACGGCACGAACGACGCGCTGCCCGCCGACGACCGTGCCTACGCGCTCGTGCCCGAGCGCCGGCGTGCGCGCGTCCTCGTCGTGACGCCGGGCAACACCTACCTCGAAGCGGCGCTCTTGCTCGACGAGTACCTCGACGTGACCGAGGTGAAGCCGTCCGCGTACCCTCCGCCCGGGCGCTTCGACGCGACGATCTTCGACGGCGTCGCGCCGCCGCCCGCCACCGACAGCGGTGGCCTGATTTACCTGAATCCGCCGGTTTCCGGCAGTCCCGTGAAGGTCGCGAAGGCCATCAGCGGGTTCGGCTTCGACACCTGGGACAAGAAGAGCCGCGTCCTGCGCTTCGCCGCCCTCGGCGACGTGCAGATCGCCAGTGGCCACGCCCTCGAGCCGCTCGGCGGCGACAAGATCCTCGGCGCGAGCGACGAGGGACCGATCCTCGTCGCCGGCACGCGCATGAGCCGGCCGTTCATCGTGTTCGGCTTCGATCCGCGCCAGAGCGATCTCGTGCTGCGACCGGCTTGGCCGCTGCTCGTCCTCAACGCCGTCGATTCGTTCAGCGATACGGATGCGAGCTACCTCTCGGCGTACCGCACGGGCGAAGTGTGGCGCGTGCCGGTCGCCGAGGGCGCCCGCGATGCCGAGCTGACGTTGCCCGACGGGACGCGACGCGCGGTACCGGTCCAGGACGGTCGCGCCGTCACGTTCGGTGAGCGCGCCGGCGTCTACCGCTTGACGACGGGCGTGGAGGAGACGCGCGTCGTGACGGAGTTCGCCGCGAACCTCGCTGACCTCGACGAAAGTCGGATTTTACCACAAAAGACGCTCAAAGTGGCGGGTCAACTGGCTCCGCTTCCCGAGCCCGGTAAAGGCGGCGCGCGGCGCGACATCTGGGCGCTCTTGGTGGCGGTCGCGCTGACGCTCTCGATCGTCGAGTGGTTCACCTACCACCGGAGGATCACGGTGTGAGGTCCCGAGCTCGCGCCATTTGGATCGCCGCTGCGCTTGCGCTCGGGCTCGTGCTCGCGTTCGCCACGCGGCGACTCTTCCTCGCGACGCCCGGCGGGGTGCTCACGTTCACCTACCACGGCAACCACTACGAGCTCCTCGCCCCGCGCTTGCTCGCCGTGCTGCTCGTCGCGCCCGTGCTCGTGCTCATCCTCGGGCGCTCGCTCGCCGATCTGCCCCTCGTTCAGCGTGTGCTCGCGCTCGTGGCTCGCCTCGCGTTTCTCGCCTTGCTGGCGCTTTCCCTCGCGCGCCTGGTCCGGACGGAGGACGCCACGAATACGGCGCTCGTCGTGCTGGTCGACGTGAGCGACTCCGTGCCGGAAGAAGCGCTCGCGGACGCGAAAAAAGCCGTCGAACGCTACCAAGCCCAGCGCCGCCCGAAGGATCGCCTGCGGCTCGTCACGTTTGCGGCGCGCCCCCGCCTGCTCGAGCTCGAGCGCGACGGGAAGCTCGTCTGGCCCGCGTCGTTGCGCCATGGCGCGCGCGGGAGCCCGGCCGGCGCCACCACCGACATCGAGGGTGCGCTCCAGCTTGCGTACGGACTGTTCCCGACCGGGTACCTGAAGCGCGCCGTCGTGCTCACCGACGGTGCCGAGACGGACGGAGATCTGCTTGCCGAAGCGGGGCGCGCGCGCGAGCTCGGCGTGCGTCTCTCGGTGGTTCCGTACCGGCACGCACCGCCGCCGGAGGTCGCGGTCGTGGCGCTGCGTGTGCCCGACAAGGTAGATATCGGGCAAACCTTCGAGGTGGCGGCCGACGTGTACGCGAGCCGGCCGAGCTCGGTGCGCGCGCGCCTGTACCAGGGCGAAACGCTGAACGGACTCGACGGCGTCCGCGAGGTGAAGCTCGCGCCTGGGATGAACGAGGTCGCGTTCAAGTCCGTGGTGCGCGTGGGGGGTGAGCTCACCTACGAGCTCAAGCTCGAGCCGCTCGGCCCCGATGAATTCGCCGCGAACAATCGCTACACCGCCACGCTCGACGTGCCGGGCCGGCCGACGGTGCTCTACGTCGAAGGCCAGCCCTCGCGCGCGAGCTACCTTTCGAGCGCGCTCGGCGCGCAGCAGTTCGAGGTCGACGTGCGGCCCGCCGGAGCGTTCCCGAGCTCGCTGCGTGAGCTCGAGCGCTACGACTTCGTCATCGTCTCCGACACGCCACGCGAGGCTTTTCCGGCGGCGGGGCAGGAGCTGGTCGAGAAGTACGTGCGCGACCTCGGTGGCGGCTTCCTGTTCGCGGGCGGCGACGCGGGGTTCGGCCTCGGCGGCTGGGCGCACACGACGTTCGAGCGGCTCCTGCCCGTGCGCATGGACGCGGAACGGCGCAAGGAGATGCCCGACGTGGCGATGGCGCTCGTCATCGATCGCTCCGGGTCGATGACGGGTGTGCCGATGGAGATGGCGAAGGCCGCGTGCGTCGCGACGCTCGGCGCGCTCCAGCCCGACGACATGCTGGAGGTCATCGCGTTCGACTCGGCGCCGACCCGCTACGTGAAGCTCGGCCCGGCGCGCTACCGAAGCCGGATCCAGGCCGCCGTCGAGCGCATTCAGCCGGGCGGCGGCACCGAGATCTTTTCGGCGATCGACATGGCGTACCAGGATCTCAGCGTCGTGCGCGCACGCCGCAAGCACGTCGTCCTGCTCACGGACGGCCAGGCCGCCGAGCAGGGGATCCGCGAGCTCGTGCAGGCCATGGTGTCCGCCTCGATCACCGTCACGACGGTGGGCCTCGGCGAGGGCGTGAAGCAGGATCTGTTGCGCAGCATCGCCGACTCGGGCGGCGGTCGCTTCCACTACGTCCCCGATCCGAACAGCCTGCCGAAGATCTTCACGCGCGAGACCGAGCTCGTCTCGCAGCAAGCCGCCGTCGACGAATGGTTCCCCGTCGAGCAGGTCGCGCCGGCGGATTTCTTGAAGGGCATCGCGATCGGCTCCGCGCCGCTCCTGCACGGCTACGTCGCGACCGAGCTCAAGCCGCCGCCCGCGCAGCTCGTGCTGCAGAGCGACCGCGGCGAGCCGATCCTCGCGCGCTGGCGGGCCGGCCTCGGCTGGGCGCTCGCCTTCACGAGCGACGTCAAAAACCACTGGGGCGTCGAGTGGTTGCGCTGGTCCGGCTACCCCAAATTCTGGGGTCAGCTCGTGCGCGAGCACATGCGCGTCAAGCGCCGCCACGAGCTCGAGATGAAGACCACGCTCACCGGCTCGCACGTGCGAGCAACGGTCGACGCGTTCACGGCGGACGAACGCTTCGACGACGGCCTCGAGTCGAAGCTCTACGTGAGCCCGGCGGGGAAACCCGCCGAACGGAGCGTGCACGCCCTTCACCAGGTCGCGCCCGGTCGCTACGAAGCCGACTTCGAGCTCAGCGGCTTCGGCTCGTTCCTGCTCCGCGCGGAGCATGCCCACCGCGACGCCGAGGGCAACATGAAGCCCTTCGCGACGAGCGCGGGCCACGTCTCGAACCCCTACCCGCGCGAGTACGCGAGCTTCGAGCCGAACCTCACGAAGCTCACGCGCGCGGCGGCGGTCGGCGGCGGCGCGCTCGATCCCACGCCCGCGGCGCTCTTCGACCCCGGGACGGAGAAGGTGAGCACGCGCAAGGACCTGTGGGACCGCTTCATCTTGGCCGCTTTCGCGGCGTTCTTGCTCGATCTGCTCCTGCGCCGCGTGCGGCTGTTCGATCGCAAAGCCGTCGTCGCGCGCAAGCGCTGAAGCAGCGGCCTGCGCTCGAATCGAGCTGAGAGGTGCCCCACCCGCTCGGCCAACTCCCCCGTCGCTCCTTGGACGGCGCGCTTCAGTGCCTCGAGCTCGCTTGCCTCATTCCACCGAATGGCGAGCGCTGCCTGCCAGCTTTACTCGCCGTGGGGTTACTCTCCTTCATCGTGACTCGGCTCACCTCCACGCGGCGGGCAGCTCTTTGCTCGGGACTTCTCGGTCTCGCTGTCGGCTGCGGCAACGGCGAAAGCGATGCGCGCGGAGTGAGCGGTGCGGCCGCGGGCGGAGCGGCTGGTCGCGCCGGAGCGGGCGCGGCAGGCGTCGCTGCGAATGCGGGCGGCAGCGGTGGAAGCGTTGCCGCGGGGGCGGCGGGCATGAATTCGGCGGCCGGGTCCTCGAGCGGAGCTTCCGCCGTCGGAACGGGAGGGCTGGGCGGATTTGCCGGCAGTGGCGGTTCAGGTGCGGCAGGCGGTGGCACCGGCGGAACGAACGTTGGCGCTCAAGGCGGAATGCCTGGCGGCGGCGCCGGCGGGACGAACGGCGCGATGGTGTCGTGCACCATCGACGCGACCGCCGTGCTCTCCACCAAGATCGCCTCCGTCGCCGTCGCAACGTTCACCACCGATCTCGCGGCGCCCACGGAGGCGTTCATCGAGTTCGGCAAGGATTCGTCCTACGGGCTCGTCGCGCCAGTGGACCTTGCGCTGGCGGATCACCGCACGCTGCTGCTCGGTGTGCCGTTCGAGACGGATCTTCACTACCGCGTCACGGTTCGGTCCGCGGCGGGAACCTGTCAGGGCGACGACCTGATGATCACGACGGGCGCCCCGCCCGCGAACGTGCCGACCCTCACCGCGACGGTTTCGCTCGCTTCGGAAGTGACGCCGGGGTTCGTCGTCATCGGCGTCACCCCGGGCTGGGCGAACATCTACGACCAATCGGGCGAGCTCGTGTGGGCCTACAAGATGCCCATCAACGCCACGATGCCCCGCGTCGATTTCACCTACGACGCGAAGTACCTCATCGCGCGCGACGGCAACCCTTCGGGGCAAGCCGGTGGGCAGATTCGGCGCGTCACGCTCGACGGCGAAACGGAGGAGCCCATCACGCTCGATCGCAGCCACCACGATTTCACGGCAACTCCCGACAACGGCATCGTCTTCTTCACGGGCCACACCGACAACTGCGGCAAGCTCGTGAAAATGTCGGCCGACGGCGCGTTCTCCGACCTGTTCATCGTCGCTGATGCGTTCGACTCGGTGAGCGGCAGCGGCAACGACCTCTGCCACATGAACTCGCTCCACTACCACGAGGTCGACGACTCGATTTCGTTCTCCGTCCTCCAGAAAAATGCCTTCGTGAAGATCTCCGCGCAGGGACAGCTCGAGTGGGTTCTCGGCGGAGACGGCGACTCCGACTTCAGCGGCGACGGCTCCGAGTGGACGCGTCAGCACGGGCACGAAATGCCGGACGAGCGCCACCTGCTCTTTTACAACAACCGCGGGATGGGCGAGACCTCGCTCGCGGTCGAGGTCGAGCTCGATCTCGACGCGCACACGGCGACCAAGATCTTCGAATACGAAGGCGGCGGCAGCAGCCAGACGCTCGGCGACGTGCAGCGCCTGCCGAGCGGGAACACCCTGGTCACGTATTCGAACGACGCCCTGCAGCACGAGGTGAACCCGAAGCGAGAGCTGGTCCGCTCCTTCGGGTGGTCCGCCCAGGTCGGATACGCCACCCACCGACCGAGCCTCTACGGCAAACCGCCCCCGCGTTAGCCGACGGCCGGATCGCGTGTGAAGCGTTGTGGAGCGTGGGGGATCTGCCTCGACCTCGGGCTCGTACGTGGTGTACCGTCTCCGCCAATGCCTGGTAAAAACCGCCACGGCTGGCGATCGGTAGGGTTCTGGCTCGCGTCCACCGCACTCGCTTCGAGCGCGTGCGCTACCGCGTCCTCCAAGCACGAGAAGAGCCCCGCCGACGAAAGCTCGAGCGAGAGCCGAAGCGACGAGAACCGAAGCGACGAGAGCAGCGGCGACGACGCCGAGAAGCCGGCGCCTTCCACGAAGAGCAACGTGCGCGACTCGGCGGGCGACGCGAAGACGTCCGACGCCGCACCGGCCGGCCAGGGCGACGACGTGCACGCCGTGCTGCAGCTCGCCGTCGACGACGCCGAGCTCGATCAGTACTTGAAGCTCGGCGAGCCGGGTCGCTTCCCCCTCAAGATCGCCGGCAGCGCCGTGCCGCAGAACGTCGAGATCATCAAAGCGACCAAGCCCGTCGTCGTGACCACGCCGCCTTCCAGCAAGAAGGACGCGGTGCTCGTCATCACCGAGATCGCCATCAAGGGCAACGACGCCACGGTGAGCTACCGCTACGACATCGAAGGCATTCGCGGCACCGCGTACATGAAGAAAACCCCACATGGCTGGGAGCTCACGCGCAGCCGCATCGTGGAGCACTGAGCACGGGGAATTCCCCCGTGAGAACCCTCCGCCCCAGCGGCGAAGATCCGAGAAAAGCATGATGAGTTCGCAGAGGTCCCGCTTCCTGGCCCCCCTTTCCATCGGTGCGCTGCTCGTCGCGGGCGCCGCCCGTGCGCAAAAACCCGCTCCCGCAGAGGCCGCCCCGGCGCAGGCCGCTCCCGCTCCGGCACCACCGGCACAGGCTCCGGTGCCCGTCATGCCCGCGCCGACCGAGCCCGTGCCCACCGAGCCCGTGCCGACCGAGCCGACGCAGCCGAACCCCGCGCCGCCGCCGGCCACGCTCGCGCCGCCAGCCGCCTACGGGGAGCCGTCGCCCGTGCCCCTCGCGTCGCCCGTGCTTCACGGCGTCCCGCCCGAGGTCGACGCGCTGCCCTGGTACGACACCATCGAGTTCCGCGCGTTCGTCGACGGCTACCTGGGC
>Ga0070682_100001445_pt1 | contig 13369 bp, 11 predicted proteins | sample KBSC63LmetaG_FD_64668 | JGI IMG/M metagenome (GOLD analysis project Ga0070682, IMG submission 64668) | Corn rhizosphere microbial communities from Kellogg Biological Station, Michigan, USA - KBS C6-3L metaG | ecosystem: Host-associated > Plants > Roots > Rhizosphere | place: USA: Michigan... | reverse complement strand
ACGTGGTAGCCGTCCTGGCCCAGCATCTTGCCGAGCACGGCGCAGATCGTGGGCGAATCGTCCACCACCAGCATGCGCGCGCCCTGCGTGGTCTGCACATGCTGCGGCTCGGCCACATGGCCGCCCAGCAGACGCTTGATGAAGCCGATGCCACTCATGCGTACCAGTCCATCCATGCGAGCTCTCCGGGTCTGAAGAGGCGCGATACGCACCTCGTGGATACGAGTGCATGCTCGCGCACTTGCCCGCGGCAATGTGCGACGCAGTACTCAGCCCGAACTTTTCAGCGCAAGTCCTTGATCTTGCGCAATTGCCGTCGGGCCTGCCTGTCGGGTCGGCCCGCTGGATGATCGAGCGCCGCGCCGCTCAGTCGACGCTGTTCGCGCAATGCCTCGCGGGCGACGCGGCTCGCCTCGGTTTCCCGATACAGCTGTTGTGCGTCGCTGGCGGGCCCGCGTCGCGAGGACAGCGCCAGCACGATGATGTCCAGGCGCTCCTGGCCGCGGCCGATGCGCAGGCGATCACCCACGTGCAGCGCCTTGGCCGGCTTGCAACCGGCATCGTTGACCTCGACTCGCCCCGCCTCTATCGCCTGCCGGGCGAGGCTGCGGGTCTTGAAGAAGCGCGCCGCCCACAGCCACGCGTCGAGACGCAGTTCGGCCGACCTGGTCACCGGCGACGTCATGACGGCCATCGTTGCATCAAGCGGGTCAGGACGGCTCGTCGGGCCGCGGCGCCATGTCCTGCGGATCGGGCATGGCGATATCCGGGATGGCAGCCTGCTCGTCCGGCGTGAGCGCCGGTTCCTGCAGCTGCGTGCCCGTGCGCTGGCGTACCACCAGCCGGCCGGATCGGGTCAGCTGCTGGATGCGCGCAAACACCTCGCCGCGGCCGAACGGCTTTTTCATGAAATCGTCGGCGCCGAAGCGCTGCACGTAGAACTGCTCGGTCGCCTGCAGGTTGCCGCTGATCATCACGATCGGGATGTCTCGGGTGAGCGCCTCGCGGCGCAGCGCGCGCAGCACGGCGAAGCCGTTCATGCCCGGCATCACGATGTCCAGGAAGATCAGATCCGGCAGTTCGCTGCGGGCCAGTTCGATCGCGCTCTCGCCATCGCCTGCCTTGAGCACCACCTGGCCGTCCTGGCCCAGCATCTTGCCCAGCACGGCGCGGATGGTCGGCGAATCGTCCACGACCAGGATGCGCGCATCCTTGGGCACGCCGCTGCGCGGTACCGCACGGCGTTCGCCGTGTTCATTGCCGAAAAGCCGTCGGATCAGCTCAAAGCTGGACATGACGCGGGCCCCTGCTCCCGAGATTCTCCCGCCCAGTCTCGATGCAGCGCCTTCCGGACGCAAGCGCCCTCACCAGGCCACGCCGCCCATCAGGAAATCGCCCAGCGGCACCGTGAGCAGCGACAGCACGATGCCGGCGCCCAGCACGGTATTGGCCAGGCTCGATTCGAGCCCGTACTCGTCGGCGAGAATCGTGGCCGAGACCATCGGCGCCATCGCCGCCTGCAGCACACCCACGGTGAGCACCAGGCCGCCGGCGCCGGCAGCCGTTCCCATCAGCCAGCACAGCAGCGGCGCCAGCGCCAGCTTCCAGCCCAGCCCCCAGCTCGTGGCGCTCAATTGCCGCTGGCCCGGGTGGAACTTGAACTGCAAACCCACCGAGAACAGCGCCAACGGCGTCAGCGTGGCGCCGATCGGCGCGAACACGCCATCCAGCAGCGGCGGCCAGCCGCCGAGCCAGCCCACCACGATGCCCAGCAGCAACGCGACGAACGGCGGAAAGAAGAGCACGCGACGAAGCATCAGACGCGGATGCGGCGAGCGCCCCGAATAGAGCGAGGCCACCACGATGCCGGCGGAGGCCAGCACGGGAAACGCGCCGAGCTGGTCGGCAACCACCGCCAGCGCCAGGCCTTCCTTGCCGTGCAGCGCCTGGATCAGGGGATAGCCCATGTAGGCGGTATTGCCCAGGCCGCAGACCAGGATCAGGGCACCGGTACGCTGCCGCGACCAGCCCAGGCGCGGGCCGAGCAGGCCGAACAGCAGCCATGCCCCGCCGAAGGTGAGCCACATCGCCGCTACCGGAAACCACAGCTGCGCGCTGAACTCCAGCTTCGGGATCAGCTCCAGCACCAGCGCCGCCAGCGCCACGTTCAGCACCCACCAGTTGATGCCCTGCACGATGCCCGCCGGCGGCCTGGCGAAACGCGCCACCAGGACACCCAGGATCAGGCACACGAACAACAGCAGCATGGCGCTCATCAGGCGGAGGCATCGCGGGGAAGGCGGGGCATTATAGGCGGGGCGCGATGTCGGCTTTGCTCATCCCCTGCATGTAGGGGATGAGCGACAGCGGAAGGCCTGCGCTCGACACGAAACCCCGCCCCGTTCGGACTGAGCGTAGCGCCGAAGGCGCGCACGCGGGGAGCGGCCATGGATGCCCGCGGCTTTGAGGGGCGAGGAAGTCGCAGTCCTTCGCGCGCTGGCCCCTTCGACTTCGTCGCTGCGCGACTACGCTCAGGGGGAACGGCTGGGAGGGTTCAGTGCGATACGAAAACTCCACACCGGTCGGATCGACCGCAGCGCCGAAGGCGTGGATGGTTTCGGCGTAGAAAAGCCGGCGCGTCGACCTTTCAGGGATAATCCAGTGCTCGCCTGCCAGCGGATACCTCAAGCACGTCCATGAACGACACACCCCATCTCGCCCACGGGCTGGCGGGCGACGCCACGCTGCCGGACTGGCCCGCGCTGACCGCGGCCGAGATCGAAACGCTGCTGCGGCACTATCCGCCGGCGGGTTCGCCGCAACGCATCGACTGGCACAGCCCGCGCCCGCTGTCAGCCGCCTGCCTGGTCGAGACGGGTCGCGGCACCGTCTTCGTCAAGCGCCATCACCGCCGCGTGCGTTCGGTATCCGCGCTGAGCGAGGAGCATCGCTTCATCGCCCACCTGCGCGGCAAGGGCGTACCGATCCCGGCCGTGCTGCACGACCGGCAAGGGCACACCGCCGTGGCGATCGGCGACTGGGTCTACGAAGTGCACGAACGGGCCGCGGGCATCGACCTGTATCGCGAGGCGGTTTCGTGGGAGCCGCTGGCAAGCCGGGCACACGCGCATCGCGCCGGCCACATGCTCGCCGTGCTGCACGAGGCAAGTGCCGGCTATCCGGCGCCCCAGCGCAGCACCCACATCCTCGTCGCGCGCAGCGAACTGATCGTTGCGGCCGACCCGGTGGCGGCCCTGCACGCACAGTTGCCGCAGCGACCGGGCCTGGCCGACTACCTGCGCGGCCGCGCCTGGCCGGATCAGCTCGCCACCGTGTTCGCCCCATGGCATGCCCAGGTGCAGCCATCACTGGCGCACCAGCCGCGGCTGTGGACGCATGGCGACTGGCACGTCTCGAACCTGTGCTGGAGCGGCGGCGGCGAGCATGCCGACATTGCCGCGGTACTCGACTTCGGCCTGGCGGCCGCGAATAGCGCGCTGTTCGATCTCGCCACCGCGATCGAGCGCAACGCGATCGCCTGGCTGGCGCTGGACACCGGCATGGCGGCCATCCACCCGCACATCGCGACCGCCCTGATCGAAGGCTACCGCCAGTTGCGCCCGCTGACCGGCGACGACGTTCGCCTGCTGGCAGACCTGCTGCCGCTGGTGCACGTCGATTTCGCCTTGTCGGAAGTGGAGTATTTCCACGCCATCACGCACTCGACCGCCAATGCCGACATCGCGTGGGACACTTTTCTGCGCGGCCACGCGATGTGGTTCGCCACAGCACCGGGGCAGGCGTTGCTGCGCGAGATCCGCGCGCTGGCGTGACCGGAGCCCCTCGCCCCTCGGTAGAGGGGGATCAATGAAGCTCGCGCGCGTTCGCATCGGACGTCCATTCCGTGCTTCAATGGTGGTTCTGAAGCGGGGGTGCCCGGCAATGCCGGGCTGAGAGAGTCCCTTGGAACCTGATCCGGTTTGTACCGGCGTAGGGAGCTTGCAGAGTCGCACCGTCCTCGCGGACGTGCCGGCTCGCCGTCGCTTCGTCCGCCACCAGAAGACGACGACGATGATCCGTTCCCCGCTTGTTTCCGCCCTGCTCGCCACCCTTGCCGCCGCCGGCACGGCGCACGCCGCCGCGAACGGCCCGAACCAGCCATCTACCGCGCCGCAAGCGGTCAATCTCGCCACCGTGCACGTCGAGGCGCGCGCCCCGGAGGATCGGCACCACCGCGGCATCAACAGTTACGGCGACGCCTCGCTGCACGACACTCCAGCTTCGGTCACCGTCGTGGCGCGCCAGCAGCTCGATGACCGGCAGATTCGCACGCTCAGCGAACTGGCCCGCGAAGACGCCTCGCTGGGCGACAACTACGCACCCGTCGGCTACTACCAGGACATCGCGATCCGCGGCTATCCGCTGGATCCGGCCACCGGTTTCCGCAGCAACGGCCTCACCATCGCCGGCGAGCAGAAGCTGCCGCTGGAGGATGTCCAGCGCGTGGAGATCCTCAAGGGCCTGGCCGGACTCGAAGCCGGCGTGATGGAGCCCGGCGGCGTGATCAACTACCTCAGCAAGCGGCCGGCCGACGTGCGCAATGTGACTCTTGGCACCGATTCGCACGGCTCGCGCTACGCCGCGGTCGACGTCGGCGGTTGGCTCACGCCGGATTTCGGCGTGCGCGTCAATGCCGCCCATGAGGCGATCCATTCGTACGTGCAGCATGCCGACGGCCGACGCAGCATGCTGGCGCTGGCAGCCGACTGGAAAATCGGCGCGCGCACCACCCTGGAACTGGACGGCAACTACCAGACCAGCGGCCAGCGCTCGGTATCGGGCTACCAGCTGCTCGGCGGCACCGCGCTGCCGGCGCACCCGGATGCCACGCGCATGCTCGGCTTCGAACCATGGCAGCAACCGGTGGGCATCAAATCCTCCAACAGCAGCGTGCGCCTCGACCACGCCCTCGGCGACGACTGGCGCCTGCGCTTCGCTGCAGGCCATAGCCGCAGCGCGATCGACGACAACGTGGCTTTCGCCTACGGCTGCTTCTACGCCGCCGACTGCGCCGACGGCGCCTCCCCCGGCTGGTTCTTCGCGCCGAACGGCGACTACGACATCTACGATTTCCGCAGCCCCGACGACACCCGCGTCAGCGACGAGGCACGCGCCGTGCTCGAAGGCCATCTCGACACCGGCGCGCTGAGTCACGAGATCACCATGGGCGCCAGCGCGTTCCGCCGCACCATCGACCGCCGCGCCTACGTGTACGACTACGTCGGCACCGCCAACATCGACCAGGCCGATCCGCCGACCTTCGCGCCGTCGCCGAACCAGCCGGGCGCCTCGGTGCGCCGGCTCACCAGCTGGCAGCATTCGCTGTTCGCGCTGGATCGCATCCACCTCGGCGAACATTGGCAGTTGATTGCCGGCGGCCGTTTCGTGCGCCTGCACGAACGCAGCTACGACGACGCCGGCTCGCCCGAGCGCACCACCCGGCTCAGCAAGACGCTGCCGCAGGCCGCCGTGCTGTGGCAGCCGAATGCGCCGACCACCGTATACGTGAGCTACAGCGAAGGCCTGTCGCTGGGCATCGAGGCGCCGTACTGGACCAGCAACGGCGGCACCACGCTGGGCCCGCGGCTGTCGCGCCAGGTCGAGGCCGGGATCAAGCTGCAGGCCAGCGACGCGCTGGATCTCACCAGCGCGGTCTACCGCATCCACCAGCCGTACCAGTTCGCACGACCCGACGCCACGCCGGCGGGCTTCACCTTCGTGCAGCAGGGCCAGCAGGTGCACACCGGGCTGGAACTTGGCGCGCACGGCAAGCTCGGCGCCAACCTCAGCGTGATCGCCAGCGCCAGTTTCATCCAGGCCCGTGCCGAGAACACCGGTACGCCGTCGTACGAAGGCCACCAGGCGGTCAACGTGCCGCGCTTCCGCAGCGCCCTGTTCGTCGACTACCGCCTGCCGTTCGCACCGACGCTCAGCCTGCTCGGCGGCTGGCGCCACGCCTCCGCCAACGTCGCCACGCCGAACGGCCAGGTGCGCGTGCCGGCCTACGACGTGTTCGACGCCGGCCTGCGCTACGCGACCCACTGGCGCGGCCACGCACTGACCTGGCGGCTGTCGGTGGACAACCTCTTCAACCATTTCTATTGGCGCGACACCGGTAGCGCCGGCGGCGACAGCTATCTGTTCCCCGGCGCACCGCGACTGGCGCGCCTCTCCGTCAGCTACGCGTTCTGATGGTCTGGGTCGAACTCATCGGTGCCCTGCTCAGCGCATGGGCGGTCTGGCTCACCGCCAGGCGGCGGCCGTGGTGCTGGCCGATCGGCCTGGTGTCGGTGGTCGTCTACGGCTGGATCTTCGTCGATGCCAAGCTGTATTCCGACGCCTTGCTGCAAGCCGCGTTCGGCGGCCTGATCGTCTACGGCTGGGTACGCTGGCTGCAGCACTTGGGCAGCGACGGCCGCGTGCAGATCGCCGCCCTGCCGATGCGGCAGGCTGTGCAGCACCTCGCCCTCGGCGCGCTGGGTGCGCTGGCGCTGGGTGCTTTCATGCATTTCCACACCGACGCCTCGCTGCCCTGGCTGGACGCGGCACTCACCGCCTTCAGCCTGGTCGCGCAATGGTGGCAGGGCAGACGACACGTCGCCGCGTGGTGGTTGTGGATCGCAGTCGACGTGATCTACGTGGGCGAGTATGTCTACAAGGAATTGCTGATTACCGCGGTGCTGTACGCGGGCTTCGTCGTGCTGGCAACGATCGGCTTGCGTGCCTGGCGCCGCGCGGGGATGCAGGCTGCCGCCGAGCCACCCGCGACATCCGCCTGAGGCCAATGGCACTTGCTTGAGCCCGTTCGTCCCCGGATCGGATCCGGGGCTGGCTCTGAGCGCAGGCCGTAGGCCGACATGCCGGGAGGGGTTGGCGACGTCTGGGCGCTTCGACTCCGCCCGCCGCGCGGGCTACGCTCAGCGCGAACGGTTGGAAGTCGGGTGGCTCCAAGAACGCCAATCCGCGGGTGAAACGGTCGGGATGTCCGGTCGGCGTATCCTGCGACGAAGAAGCCCTGCACCGGCCGCGGCTGCACGGCGGCGGTGGGGTGGAGCGAGGGGAGGCGAAACGCAATGAGCAAGCGACGGGTCGTTCGTGCCCTGATCGGGTTGGGCTGGTGCCTGCTGGCGCTTCCGGCGCTGGCACAAACCGATCCGTCGCTGACGCAGACCAACCTGCCGGGAATCACGGTCACCGCGCCGTATACCACGGAGCACGGCGGTTATCTGATTTCGGGCGACTTCAAGGTCGATCCCCGCATGCCGTCGGTGGTGTTCCCCGCGCAGCCACTGGTCAAGGACGACATCCTCAGCATCCAGCCGCTGCGACTGGCGGACAACGAATACCTGGTGTTGCAGGAATGCACCCGAACCGATTGCAGCGAGGCCCACATCGTGCGCGTATGGAATGCCGACGGTGCGACGGATCCGGCGGGAAACAGCGAGGACCGCATCTGGATCAAGCACGAGAACAAGTACTTCATCTGGCTCAAACGCCTCCCCTGGCAAGCCTCGGCGATGAGCTGCGGGCAATGCGGCAACCGCTTTTCTTCCTTCAGGCAGATGAGCCCGCCGCTGATCCTGATTCCCGTCGGAGCGCTGGCGGCCTACAATCGAAAAGCGCTGCTGGCGGCCGAAACCGCTGCCCCGGTTCCCGTGGAATCGCAGAAACACGAAGGCTCGACCTTCGTCGTGACGTTCAAGGGCGGCAGCACGGTGCGCATCAAGCGCATGCACGCGGCGAATTGAAACGCATCGCGGCGACGCCTGCGTCACCCCCATGACTCCCATCCGACCATGACCGGAACGATTTCCTTGCCAAACCTGTCGAGCTTCCCCATCACCGCACGTTGGCCCGCACAACATCCCGAACGCATCCAGCTGTATTCGCTCAACACCCCCAACGGCGTGAAGGTATCGATCATGCTGGAGGAAACCGGACTGGCGTACGAGCCGCACCTGGTCGACATCACCCGCGACGAAAGCCACACGCCGGCGTTTCTTTCGCTCAACCCCAACGGCAAGATCCCCGCGATCATCGACCCCGACGGCCCGGGCGGCGAGCCGCTGGCGCTGTTCGAGTCGGGCGCGATCCTGCTGTACCTGGCGGACAAGACCGGGCAGTTCATCCCGCAGGACGCCGCGCGGCGCTGGGAGTGCATCCAGTGGGTGTTCTTCCAGATGGCCTCGATCGGGCCGATGTTCGGCCAGGTCGGCTACTTCAACAAGTTCGCCGGCAGGGAGATCGCCGACAAGCGGCCGCTGGATCGCTACGTCGCCGAGTCCCAACGCCTGCTGGAGGTGCTCGATGCCCGCCTGCAGGATCGCCGCTGGATCATGGGCGACGACTACGGCATCGCCGACATCGCCACGCTCGGCTGGGTGGACAACCTGATCACCTTCTACGAGGCGCGCGAGCTGGTCGGCTACGACCGCCTCGCCCACGTCCCGGCCTGGCTCGATCGCGGACTGGCGCGCCCGGCGGTGGCGCGCGGCCTGCAAATCCCGCGGCGCGGCTGATCCGGCCGGCGGCTGGACGACGGAGCGCACTGCGGGCAAGCTTCCATCCACGCGGTATTAAGCCGCGTTGCCGCAGAGTGGTGGCTGCCATGAACGCCTCGATTGCCAGAACGTTTCTGCCCGGTGCCGCTCTGGCGCTGTGGCTGCTGGCGCCGGCCGCCGGCGCGCAGAACATCTACAAGTGCCCCCAGCCCGGCGGCAGCGTCGCCTACACCGACCACCCCTGCGTCGACGGCAAGGGCGAATTGCTGCACCAGGCAGACGACAGCGAGATCATCGACCGCTACCTGCGCCTGGGCCAGGATCATCTGGCCCGGCAGTACGCCGACGCCCGCCACCTCGGCGCGCTGTACGAGGAGCGCCTGGCGATCTACCAGCAGGATCAGGAAGAACAGGCCCGGCGCCGGCAGGACGAAGCGCTCGCAGCCCGGCAGCGCGAGGACGAGGCGCGCCAGCAGGCGCTGGCCGACCAGGCCGCCGAGCGCAACCAGCTGCAGGCGGAGAACGACGCCCTGCGCCAGCAGAACGACCAGTACCGCGACGAACTGTCCCAGCCGGTGAGCGACTACGCACCGCTGTACTGGGGTGCGCCCGCGCCGCCGTACCGGCATCGCCCGCACGATCACGCCGGCGACCACGGCAACCACTGGGCGCCGCCGAGGCCGCCGATCTACCAGCCTTGCACGCAGCTGGCCGGCGGTCGGGTGCAGTGTTGAGGGCAGCGCGCCAGCGCCGCTCCCTCAGCGCGCGCCGGGAGGGACGGCGGCGTCCTGGCGACGCACGGCGGGGTCGTCGAGATGTTCGGCCTTCCACACCATCGCGCGATGGATGCGCTGCCAGCCGCTGGGGTGATCGAAGAACAGGAACTCCTCGACCGGGCCGGGATGCATCTTGCGATACTCGGAAAGCTGCACCGCCGCCTGGGCGAAACCGTCGGGCTGGCGTGCCGCATTCAGGCCGAAGGCATCGGCCTCGGCTTCCATGCTGCGGGTGATCGTGTAGTTCACCGGCGTCATGAAGAACATGAAGATGCTGAACAGCACCGAGATCAGCGGCAACCCGGCCACGTCGGCCACGCCGCGCAATCGCCAGCGCTCGCCCCAGCGCCGCTCCGCCCAGCCGAAACCCCAGCGCACGAAGGCGAAGCCCAGCACGATGATGATGCCGAAGAACACCACGCCCTTGTACATGTGATTGAGCACATAGTGGCCCATCTCGTGACCGAGCACCGCCTCGATCTCGCCGGGCGTGCCGCGCTTGAGCAGGTTGTCGTTGAGGCTGATGCGGGTGGTGCCGAACATGCCGCTGACGTTGGCGCTGATGCGCTTGCTCTGGCGCGAGGCGTCGAACCAGTACACATCCGAGGCGGGGATGCCGTTGGCGCGTGCCATCGACAGGATCTGCACCTTGAGCGGGCCATCCGGCAGCGACTTGTAGGTGTTGAACAACGGCGAGATGTACACCGGCGCGATGGTGACGACGAAGATCGCGAACACGATCGACACGCCCGCACCCCATAGCCACCAGGTTCGCGCAGCCTTGCGGATCACCGCGTAGATGATCACCAGCGCCAGCGTGCCCAGGATCAGCCCCACCAGCAGCGCCTTGGCCTGCTCGCCCAGCCAGGCGCCGAGGCTCATGTTGGACAAGCCGTACCGATGCTCGCGGAAATAGCCCTCGTAGAGATTCCACGGCAAGGTCAGCGCGGAGGTCAGCACGATGTACTGCACCGCGTAGATCGCCGTCTGCAACCCGCGCCGGCGCGTGATGCGCTCGGCCAAGTCGCGCATGCGCGCGGACAGGCGCGTGCCCAGCAGCAACCAGGCCACCGCCAGCGCCACCAGCAGATCCCACAGGATCAGCCAGTAGCCACCTTCGAAATAGGCGTCGGAATTGGCGCGCTGCGCCGGCGTCAGCTCGGCCATGTAGGCCTGCGTGGCGGCGTCCACGTCGAATGCGGGCGCCTGCGATGAAACAGCATGTGCCGCGACCACCGGCGCCGCTGCGGACGAAGGTGCCGCCTGCGCGTGGATTGCACCGACGACAAACAAGGCAAGCAGCAGCACGCCGAGCAGCTTCTTCATGACTATCCCCATCCCCGAATGGAGCATGCACGCTAACGCAACCAGCGCGATGTCGCCACAAGCTGTCGGCCGCTCCCGGCAAAAGCGGATCGGCACGCGCCACGCACTGGATGAGACAGACACATGCCGCCCGCTGCCTCGCGTCAAAGCCCAACCGGTTGAGCTTTTCCCGGGCCTGGTACGGCGACATGCCGCCGGCGGCACCACCGGATACGCGTCCCGCCCGAAGCCGGCCACAGCCGGACGACGGCGCGGCTGCCGAAGCTCCGCAGCGGGCGACAGCGTTGCTCGCCTACAATGCAGGCACCCGAGACACCGGATTGCCCGATGCCACCGCTGCGACTCAAACGCTATCTGCTGACCGGCCTGCTGACCTTCATCCCGCTGTGGGTGACCTGGCTGGTGTTCAAGTTCGTGCTCGGCGTGCTGGCCGGCATCGGCGCGCCGCTGGTGGCCGCACTGCTGAGCACGCTGGCGCTGGTGGCGCCGCACGCCGCCGAGTCGCTGAAGATGGAATGGCTGACCTTCATCGTCGCCCTGCTGATTACCCTGGCGTCGCTGTACCTGCTCGGCTTCGTGGCGAACCGGGTGATCGGCCAGCGCTTCCTCAGCGCCTTCGACGGGCTGCTGGCGCGCATCCCGCTGGTGCAGACCATCTACGGCGGAACCAAGAAACTGATGGCGGTGCTGCAGAACAAGCCCAGCGGCATGCAGCGGGTGGTGCTGATCGACTTTCCCCGGCGCGGCATGAAAGTGGTCGGCTTCGTGACCCGGGTGATGGTCGAGGAAGGCAGCGGCCGCGAGATGGCCGCGGTATACATCCCCACCACACCCAACCCCACCGGCGGCTACCTGGAGCTGGTGCCGGTCGATGAGCTGACCCCCACCGACTGGACGATGGATCAGGCGATGGCCTTCATCATCTCCGGCGGCGCGGTGGCGCCCGATACACTGCCCGGCCCGCCGCAGGCCCAGCTGGCTCGCAACGGATCCAGCCGCGAGACAGGAATCGGCCCTGACCTTTGACACTGTTTGACCCATGACATTTGACCTAGCGTGAGCCGCTGTGTCCGCGCCATGGGGAGCGTTCGTGCGCGGCCAAACCCGGCAACCTGCCCGCCCGTCGGGCAATCCATCCATCGAGGGAAATTCATGACCAAGCAGTATCTGAAGCCCCTGGCCCTGGCGGTCAGCCTGGCCCTGACCCTGAGCGCCTGCGGCAAACAGGAATCCGCTCCGGCCAATGCACCGGCGAGCAGCGCCAGCGTGGCCGCCACCACCGGTGCCGCCGCCGCGAGCGCCGGGAGCGTCTTCGACGTCAGCGAGCTGGGCGCGCCCACCGAGGCGTGCACCGACTTCAACCAGTTCGTCAACGCCAAATGGGTCGCCGCCAACCCGATCCCGAACGACCGCACCCGCTGGGGCGCGTTCGACAAGCTGGCCGAGGACAGCCTCAACACCCAGCACACGATCGTCGAGAACGCGGCCAAGGGCGCCGACCAGGCTGCCGCCGGCTCGATCGAGCAGAAGATCGGTAATCTGTACAAGTCCGGCATGGACGAGGCCGCCATCGACAAGGCCGGCTTCGACCCGATCAAGCCCAGGCTGGCCGCCATCGACCAGTTGAAGAACAGCCAGGACGTGGCCGGCTACCTCAACCAGAGCTTCGCCCAGGGCGACATGCTGGTCTTCCAGTTCGGCGCCGGCGCGGACTTCAAGCACGCCGAAACACAGATCGGCTACACCTTCCAGGACGGGCTGGGCCTGCCGACCAAGGATTACTACACCGACCCGAAGCACGCCGACCTGCGCAAGGCCTACCTCGACTACATCGCCAAGACGCTGGAACTGACCGGCGTTTCGGCCGACGACGCGAAGAAGCAGGCCGACGAAGTGATGGCGTTCGAGACCAAGCTGGCCGCCGCTTCGCTGGCGCCGGTCGAGTTGCGCACGCCGGAAAACCAGTACCACTTCGTCAGCGTGGCCGAAGCCGACAAGATCACCCCGCATTTCAGCTGGGACAACTTCTTCAAGGCCCAGGGCGTGACCATCGACAAGGGCTTCTCGCTGTCGCAGCCGGCGTTCTTCGCCGAGTTCGACAAGCTGCTGGCCGGCGCGCCGGTCGCCCAGTGGCAGGCCTACCTGCGTTTCCACGCCATCGATAATGCATCCGACGCGCTGAGCAAGCCCTTCCGCGACAACAAGTTCGCCTTCTACGGCAAGACCCTGTCCGGTCAGCCGGAGCAGAAGCCACGCTGGAAGCAGGTGCTGGCCGCGGTCAACGGCTCGATGGGCATGGCGCTGGGCGAGCTGTACGTGAAGCAGGAGTTCACCCCGGAAGCCAAGCAGCGCGCCGAGGAACTGGTGACCAACGTGCGCAACGCGCTGAAGGCGCGCATCGAGAACCTCGACTGGATGAGCGCCGAGACCAAGGCCAAGGCGATCGCCAAGTGGGATACCTTCCTGCCCAAGATCGGCTACCCCGACAAGTGGCGCAGCTGGGACGGCCTGAACGTCACGCCGGACAACTACTACGCCAACCTCGAGGCGGCGTCCAAGTTCAATTACGACTTCGACATCGCCAAGATCGGCAAGCCCACCGATCGCAAGGAATGGGGCATGACCCCGCAGACGGTCAACGCGTACTACAACCCCACCGACAACACGATCAACTTCCCGGCCGCGATCCTGCAGCCGCCGTTCTTC
>Ga0070682_100001444_pt1 | contig 13370 bp, 13 predicted proteins | sample KBSC63LmetaG_FD_64668 | JGI IMG/M metagenome (GOLD analysis project Ga0070682, IMG submission 64668) | Corn rhizosphere microbial communities from Kellogg Biological Station, Michigan, USA - KBS C6-3L metaG | ecosystem: Host-associated > Plants > Roots > Rhizosphere | place: USA: Michigan... | reverse complement strand
CGCAGGCGCGCCACCTCGTTGCGGGACAGCACGTCGAGCCCGCCGATCGGCGAGATGCGCGCGCTGACGGTGCCGCTTACGGCGAGAGTTCCGGTGTGTGTGTCATTCATTCGCGTGATTTCCCATACTGTGTCCAGCGGTCAGTCCGCTAGCTTCCGGCGTCGGTATCGCTGCAGTCAAGTCAAAATGCCGGTCAACAAAAAGCCGGCGCCCCTGCGGGCGCCGGCCATGAATCGCGACGCGAATTGCCTGGATCAGAACGTGTAACGCAACGTCAACATCGCCGACCAGCGTGAAACCACACGGGTCACGTTGCTGCCGGCGTCATAGCGAATCAGCTGCTCCGGCTGGTAATTGCCATTCTTGTCGGTAGGCAGGGAATAGATGTATTGGCCCTGCGCGTTGACGCCGTCGTAGCCCGCCAGGGTACGCGTGTTGTCGATACCGCCATTGAGGGTCTGACCCCAGCTGTTGTCGAGCAGATTCAGGACGTTGTAGATATCCAGGCGCACGACGCCCTTGTTGCCGTCAAACAGACCGGGCACTTCCTGCGAGAAGCTCATGTCCAGCTGATTCACCCAGCCATAGCGGGTGCTGTTGCGGCTGGCAACCTGGCCGCGATGCGTGCTGAGGTAACGATTGTTCGAGATGTAGTCCTGGAACTGCTGGATCTGCTCGGGTGTGGCGCTGCCATAGCTGACTTTCGCGTCATCGACAGTCGGGATGTAGAAGGGATCCTCATAGACGATACCGTCACCGTTGACGTCACCGGAGAATATCCAGCTGTACGGCAGGCCATCGTGGCCGCTATAGAAGCCGGAGACCGTCGTCTTGTAGTCGCCGAAGAACGCATGCTGCCAGGTGAGCGAGGCCTTGAGCACCCGCGGGATGTTGCGGTCGGCGGTGCCGGCAACTTCTTCGTTGACGTTGCGGCGCACCACGTACCTGTAGCCGGACGACGCCTGCGAGCTGTTGCCCGGGTTGACCTCGGTGGCGTGGCTCATGGTGAAGCTCACGTTGCCAAACCAACTCTCAGAGAACGGCTTGGCCAGGGAGAGGGTCATGCTGTCCGACTTGCCCTTGTCGGTGTTGGCCAACAGGGTGGACAGCGGGTCATAGGCGAGGTTGCGATTGGCTGCGGCATCCTTGCTGCTGGGCTTCTCACCCGGGGTCTTCCAGTACTGCTCGCGGCCGTCGGGCAACAGACCGGTTGGCGCACCGATGTTGATGGCCTGGTAATAGATGCCATCCTTCACCTTGATGTGCTGCAACTCGACCGAGCCGATCATGCCCCACCACGGCAACTCGCGATCGAGCGCCAGTGTGGCCTTCCATACGGTGGGCAACTTGAAGTTCGGGGCGATCGTGTCCACGACGGCCGCGGGAGGGTTTTGCGCACCGGTCGGGATATTCTGGTGGTAGGGGTCGGGGCTGAATGCAGCATCAGCAGGATCGAACGACGAGTAGCTGGCCACGGTCAGGCCATTGTTCTGATACGGGTTGGTCATCCATACCGTCGGCGGAGAGGTCTGGAACAGGCCGATACCGCCGCGCAATTGCGTCATGCGCTCGGTGTCGAACGCGTAGTTGAACGAGAAACGCGGCTCGACCACCTTGTTCTTGCTGCTCAGGCTGCTGTTGTTGGGATAACCGAACGTCTGCTGGAAATCCGCGTTGTAAAGCGGAGGCTTGTTGGAATCCGGGATGTTCACGCGCAGACCGTAGGTCACGGACAGGTTGTTGTTGACCTGCCAGGTATCCTGGATGAACGGGCTGTACTGCTTGTAGATCCAATTCGCCGCCACGTCGTTGAGGGTGTAGCCCGCTGCCGGCTGGTACAGGAAGTACGAGTCGTAATCGCCGGCGGCGAAATTGCTCAGCCCGTAGAACGTGTAGTTGCCGTGCTCGGTGCGGCCGAACAGGTTGTAGATCTGCGTCCGCTGAAATTCGATGCCGCCCTTGATCGTGTGATCGCCCAGGAAGTAAGTACCGGCAAGAAACGCCGACCATTTCTTGGTGCTGATCGCATTCTCATGGCGATACTGATCCTCACCCAGGTTTACGGAAGGCCCCTTGTTGTCGTTGCTGAGATACACCTTTACCTGCGGCTGATTGAGCGCATTGCCGGCAAGTTGCTCGAATGACTGGTAGCTGATCTTCGCCTCGGTCGAGAAGTTTTCGCTCCAGTCATCGTAGAACTGCAGTGCAGTGTTCTTGGTGAGGCTGTCCTTGGAATACCAGTAGCTGCTCAGTCCCACTTGATTGGAACTGTTGCCCTGGATGATCGGCTGGGTTTCCTTGGTGTACTGGTAGGTCAGGCTGGCGCGATGGTCGTTGCTGATATTCCAGTCGATCTTGCCCAGGTAGCGCTTGTCATTCAGCTCGACGCCACTGGCGCCGCCAAACGAGCCCGGCTGCAGGCCGAGCGCCTTCGCCGTATCGATCACCTGCTGCAGGTCGCTCGGCGAGATCTTGCCGGAGGTGGAGGCCCCCGTCAGCGACGGATCCAGGCCGTTTGACGAGTCCGCGCCAATGCCCGTGGTTTTTTCCTGTTCGGCGGAGAAGAAGAAGAACAGCTTGTCCTTGACGATTGGGCCACCCACGGTAAGACCGCCCGTCCAGTCCCTGGCATAGCCGGTGTACCCACGATCCTCGTCCAGCCAGCCGGCGTCACCCACCATCTTGTTTGCGTTGCGATAGGCGTAATACACCGAACCGTGGAACTCGTTGGTGCCCGATTTGGTGACGGCGTTGATGTCGGCGCCCACGGTGTCGGAGGTGACGTCGAAATTCGCCGTGGAAATGTTGTACTCGCCGATCGTGTCGATCGAGATCGGCGAACCCTGGTACGGCAACCCGTTGGCATTCAGGCCGAACGGGTCGCCTTGCGAGATACCGTCGACGCTGATGTTGTTGTAGCGATTGGGCAGGCCAGCCATCGAAATGGAACCATCACCCTGGTCGGTGACGTTGATGCGCGGATCCAACCGGGCAATATCGTCGATCGAGCGATTTCCCTGCGGCGTCGTCTCCAGCTGGCGCTGCGAAATCGTGGTCGACAGCCCCTTGTTGTCCGCCGTGAAGGTCTGGCTGAGTGCCGAGGCGGTGACAGTGACTGCGCTGAGGTTCTTTGCATCCACAGAGCCCATCTGCAGATTGATTGCCGACGCCTGACCCAATTGCAGATAGACGTTGTCGCGCTCTGCCCCGCTGAGGCCCGTCTTGGACGCCGTGATGTCGAATGGGCCGCCGACGCGCAAGCCCTGTGCCGTGTAGCGCCCGTCGGCGTCGGTGGTCACGATCTTGGTGGTGCCCGACGGCACATGCACGATCTGCACGGTGACTCCGGCAAGCGGGCTGCCGCTGGCGTCAACCACCCGCCCGGCAACAGCCGACGAGGTCACGTTCTGCGCCATGGCCGGCGTGGCAGCCAGCAAGGCGGTGATGGCGAGCGGCAGGAGTTTGGCGCGAATTCGGCTGTTCATGTCTTGTTCGTCCCTCGAGTTCACAACGAAAAAATGTATGTCCCGGAATCAAACGTGCTGCGACCCGGTGCGACCCAGGCGTTGTGGCAAACCGTTTGACGGCCCTGATTGCTCCCGGCTCGATCCGCGTGGGGCCGATGCGGGCGGTTGGCAGCTGTCTCCCTCCGCCAACCAATTGTTAAAAGAATTTTAACGGTATTGTATGACACTTTTATGCCAGTGGCACGTCATCCCCGAGACCGTCCGAACCGCCCGCGCAGGGCTCTGCTTCAGGGCACCGAGTGCAGGAACGAGGCCACGCCGGACATGAACATCTGCACTGACAAGGCGATCAGCAGCATGCCCATCACCCGCTCCAGCGCGGTCAGCACGCTCTCGCCCAGCCAGCGAAACAGATAGGTGGCGCTGAGCAGGATCACCGACGTGGCCAGCCACGCCAGCAACAGGGCCAGCACCCAGTCCGCGGTGCGGCCGGGTTGGGTATTGGTCAACAGCAACAGCGCGGCCATCGCCGACGGCCCGGCCACGCCGGGAATCGCCATCGGCACGATGAACGGCTCGCCCTGCCCGGGCTTGCCGAAGATACCGCTGCCATCGGCGGGCGGGAACACCATGCGGATGCCGATCAGGAACAGCACGATGCCGCCGGCGACGCTGATCGAGTCGGGCTTGAGCTGCATCAGGTGCAGGAACTGCTGGCCGCCGAACAGGAACACCAGCAACACGCCCAGCGCGATCAGCAGCTCGCGCACCATTACGCGGCGGCGGCGCTTCGGCGGCACCTGCTTGAGCAGGCTCAGGAAGATCGGAATGTTGCCCAGCGGATCCATGATCAGGAACAACATGATCCCCGCCGACAGCGTGGTCATCTGTGCTTCCATCGCAACTCCGCCGGTGGGTGGCTACGACTCATCAGCGTAGATCCAGCACGGCGCCGCGCGCATCCAGCCCCTGCGGGCCGAGCAGGTAAACCGCCGCATCCGCGGTGGCATCCGGCGTCGGCTGCTGCATGATGTCGTCGCCGAAATAGGCCAGCCGGCGCAGTGCCGTGCGCATCGGCGCCGGCAGTATGGCATGCACGCGCAGCGTGCTTTCGTCGGTTTCCTCGTGCAGGATCGCCACGAAGCGCTCCAGCGCCGCCTTCGATGCCCCGTAGCCGCCCCAGTGCGCCCGCTGCAGCAACTCGGGGTTGTCCAGCACGAACACCACCGCGCTGTCGCCGGCCGCGGTCAGCAGCGGCATGCACGCCTGGGTCAGCGCGAAGGGCGCGTTGACGTTGACGTGCATCGCGCGCAGCCAATCGTCCGGACGCTGCATCGCGATCGGGGTGAGGCCGGCGAAACTCGCGGCGCAATGCACGATGCCGTCGAGGCGGCCGAGGTCGCGCTGCAAGCCTTCCGCCAGCGCGGCATAGTCGCGGGGCGTGGCCACCTCCATGTCCAGCGGATGGATCACCGGCTCGGCCAGGCCTTCCTCGCGCATCGCGTCGTACAGCTTCTCCAGCTGACGCTTGCGCTTGCCGGTGATCACCACGGTGGCGCCGGCGGCAGCGGCGGCGCGCACCACCGCGCTGCCCAGGCCACCGTAAGCACCGGTGACCAGGATCACGCGGCCGGCCAGGGTATCGGCCGCCGGCCGCCAATCGGCGGGAAGGCGTGCCACGGGCAGGTGGGTCAAGACGCCGCTCCCGCCACGTCGCTGGCCATCCGGCGCAGTTCGCCTGCCACCATCAGATCTTCGATGATGTCGCAACCGCCGATCAGCTCGCCGTTGATGAACAGCTGGGGGAAGGTCGGCCAGTTGGCGAAGTGCGGCAGCGCCGCGCGAACCTGCGGATCGGCCAGTACGTTGACCGCGTGAAACTCCGCACCGGCCTGCGTGAGCGCCTGCGCCGCACGGCTGGAAAAGCCGCACATCGGAAACTGCGGCGTGCCCTTCATGAAGAGCACGATGGGGTGCTCGGCCAGCAGCGCCCTGATTCGCTCGTTGATGTCCATGGTCGGTGTTTCATCTTTACAATGCAGGCAGACCGGTATTGTATCAGTCGCTCGTCGGCTGCCACCTCTCGCGCCGGCATTTTCTCCCCCAGCAACCGCCAAGGAGCCGCTCATGGCCATCGAACTTCCACCTCTCCCCTACGAAAAGAACGCGCTGGAGCCGCACATCTCCGCCGAGACGCTGGAGTACCACTACGGCAAGCACCACCAGGCCTACGTGACCAACCTCAACAAGATGATCGAAGGCACCGAGTTCGCCGACGCCAAGCTGGAAGACATCATCCGCAAGTCCTCCGGCGGCATGTTCAACAATGCCGCGCAGACCTGGAACCACACGTTCTACTGGAACTCGATGAGCCCCAAAGGCGGCGGCGAACCCGGCGGCAAGCTGGCCGACGCGATCAACAAGGCGTTCGGCTCGGTCGCCAAGTTCAAGGAGGAGTTCAGCAAGGCCGCCGCCGGCAACTTCGGCTCGGGCTGGACCTGGCTGGTGCAGCGTCCGGACGGTTCGCTGGGCATCGTCAACACCTCGAACGCGGCCACCCCGATCACCGGCAGCGACAAGCCGCTGTTCACCGCCGACGTGTGGGAGCACGCCTATTACATCGACTACCGCAACGCGCGGCCGAAGTACCTGGAAGCGTTCTGGAACCTGGTGAACTGGGAATTCGCGGCGAAGAATCTCGCCTGAAACGGTTCACGATGCGACACGCAAGCGGAGCCCTGGTGGCTCCGCTCTGCTTTCAGCGGCATGCGGATCGGGACTAACCCAGCGCCTGCAACACCGGCGCCACCTGCGCCTCGCGACCCAGCGCCGCGGCCAGCTCACCCAGCTTGTTCGCCAATTGCGCCGCATCGGCCGCGCACACCGTGGCGTGGCCGACCTTGCGCCCCGGCCTGGCCTGCTTGCCGTAGTCGTGCCAATGCGCATCCACGCCACGCAGCACCGGCGCCGCATCGGGAAGCTCGCCGACCCAGTTGAACATGGCCGCGGCACCGCGCATGCCGGTGTCGCCCAAAGGCAGGCCGAGCACCGCACGCACGTGGTTCTCGAACTGGCTGGTATGCGCGCCCTCGATCGTCCAATGCCCGGAGTTGTGTACCCGCGGAGCCATCTCGTTGCCCAGCAACTTGCCATCGCGGACGAACAGCTCCAGCGCAAACACGCCGACATAGCCCATCCGCTCGGCCAGCATGCGCGCGTGTTCGCTGGCGCGCTGCTGCAGCTGATCCAGGTTCGGCGCCGGCGCCAGGCTCATCGACAGCACACCATCGACATGCCAGTTGCCGGTCAGCGGCCAGGTACGGAACTCGCCGTCGCGCCCCCGCACGGCCAGCACCGACAGCTCGCGTTCGAACGGCACGAAGGCCTCCAGGATCAGGCCGAGCGTCGCCGCCTGTGCCCCCAGGGCCGCCCAGGCCGCGTCGGCGTCGGCCAACCCGGCGAGGCGAAACTGCCCCTTGCCGTCGTACCCGAGCCGCCGCGTCTTGAGGATCGCCGGGGTACCGACCGCGGCCAGAGCCTGATCCAGCTGTTCGCGCGTATCCACCGCCATGAACTCGGTGGTCGGCAGGCCGCAGGCGCGAAACAGGGTCTTCTCGGCCAGCCGATCCTGCGCCACGGCCAGCGCCTGCGGCGCGGGGAACACCGCCACCCGCTCGGCCAGCCGGCGCGCCGTTTCCGCGGGCACGTTCTCAAAGTCGAAGGTGACCACGTCGACCTTCGCGGCAAACGCCTCCAGCGCGGCATGGTCGGTCCAGTCCGCCACCACCAGCGGCGCCACCTGGCCGGCGCACGCATCGGCCGAGCCATCCACGACCAGGCTGTTCACGCCCAGCGGCGCCGCCGCCAGGGCCAGCATGCGGGCAAGTTGGCCGCCGCCGAGAATCCCCACCACGGGTTGCCGCCGCTCGCTCATGCGCGCGGATCCGGCTGCTCGAGCACCGCCCGGGTCTGCCGTTCCCGCCAGCGATCCAGCGCCTCGGCCAGGGTCGCGTCGTGCAAGGCCAGCACCGCCGCCGCCAGCAAACCGGCATTCACCGCGCCCGCCCGCCCGATCGCCAATGCGCCGACCGGAACGCCGGCCGGCATCTGCGCGATCGACAGCAGCGAATCCATCCCGTTCAACGCCTTGGACTGCACCGGCACGCCGAACACCGGCAAGCGGGTCTTGGCCGCCAGCATGCCGGGCAAATGGGCCGCGCCACCGGCACCGGCAACGATCACCTGAACGCCCCGCTCCACCGCCTGTTCGGCGTAGCTGAACAGCAGATCGGGCGTGCGGTGGGCGGAAACCACGCGCACCTCATGGGGCACGCCCAGCTCGGTCAGCACATCGGCCGCGTGCCGCATGGTTTCCCAGTCCGAACGCGAACCCATCACCACGCCCACGCGCGGCGTTTTTGTGGCTGCTGTCATGGCCGGAGCGTCCAAAAACCGTTATTGTACGGGCTTTCCCGGCCAGGCACACCCGACCCCCCGACCATGGACAAGCGCCTACTCGACATCCTGTGCTGCCCGGTCAGCAAGACCCCGCTGCGCCCGCTGACCCGGCAGCAGCTGGAGGCGCTGAACGATGCGATTGCCGGTGGCAAGGTCGATACGGTCGCCGGCGTGGCCGTGCGCGAACGGGTGGTCGAGGCCCTGATCACCACCGATCACAAGGTGATCTACCGGATCGAGGACGGCATCCCGGTGATGTTGCCCGAAGAAGGCATCGGCACCCTGCAATTGGCCGATTTCCCCACCGGCCAGGGCTAGCGCCGTGAACCCATGCGAAAGCAGGCATGACAGGGGTTCGCCAATTGGCTTATTGTCAGTGCCTGCGCAGGTCTGCCGAACCCGGCCGCGCGCGTACCTCAGGGGGATATGGCGATGAACGAAGCCAGTGAGCCAACCAGGGTAGTCAACTTGAGCCAGCGTCTGGATCCGTCCAGCGAGCGCGTCGGCGAGCTGCTCAATGCCGTGCGCGGCATCGCCAACAAGCGGCTGCAGCAATGGGTGGGCAATGCGTTCGAGCAGGTCGACGACGCCCTGTTCGACCTGGCCGAGAAGGCCGAGAACAACGCCGCCCAGATGCACTATTTCGATGGCATGCGCGAAGTGCGCAAACGCCGCCCCGGTATCGAGAGGAACTTTCTCAGCGCGATCGCCCGCAAGCTCGGCGACCTGGCCCAGCCGGCGAAGGCGCCGGCAGCATCAACCTCGTCGCCCTCGCTTGGCTCGGCCGAACTGAGCCTGGTGGCCGAAAGCGACCTGGAGGAATCGCTGGCGATCACCAGCATGATCAGCAAGAACGACGCCCGCCTGGCGCGCGACCTGTTCGCGGTCAACCAGCGTCTGTCGGTGATCTGCGGCGGCTACAAGATCGATGACGCCAGCAATCCGGTGGCGCCGGCCACGCTGTCGCACGCGTTCAGGGAAGCGTTGCAGGAACTCAGCGCGGACATGCGCGTCAAGCTGATCATCTACAAGCTGTTCGACCGCTACGTGCTGTCCCTGCTGGAGGAGCTCTACCAGCAGATCAACGCCGAGCTGGTGCGCGCCGGGGTGTTGCCGCAGTTGCGCCACACGGTGCTCCGCGGCAGCCAGGCCAAGGGCAGCTTCGCGGCAGGCGCGGCGGGCGCGGCCGAATCCGCGGCCGCCACACTGGAAGACGGCGGCGAGATCCCCGACGACCTGCTGCATACCCTGCACGCGTTGTTCAGTGCACGGCGCGGCAATGCGGGCGGCCGGGCCGGCCGCGAGACCGGCGCGCACGCCGCGGCGGCCGGGCCGTTGCCGTCGGTCAACGAGTTGCTTGGCGCGCTCAGCGTGCTGCAGAGTCAGATCGTCAGCGGCAACCCGTCCGACTACGACGACCCGGACGATGCCGTGGCGCTCAGCCGCGAAGTCATGCAGCTGAAGGCGCAACTGCTCACCCAGATCGGCGCCCTGCGCGGCGAGCGGCCCAGCCACGTGGCCAGCATGGACGAGGACACCATCGACCTGGTCGGCATGCTGTTCGAGTTCATCCTGGAGGATCGCAACCTGCCCGCGGCCATGCAGGTAATGCTGGCGCGACTGCAGATCCCCTACCTCAAGGCGGCGATTCTCGACCGCAAGCTGTTCGCGCACCGGCAGCATCCGGCACGCCGGCTGCTGGACTGCCTGGCCGAGCAGGCCAAGAGCTGGTCGGAGGAATCCGACCGCGACCACCGCCTGCACGAAAAAGTGAAGTCGATCGTCGACCAGTTGCTGCACGATTTCGACGACGACATGGGCATCTTCGAGCGCCTGCTGACCGACCTGCAGCAGTTCCAGGACGTCAACAAGCGCCGCTCCGAACTGGCCGAACAGCGCGTGGCCGAATCCACCCGCGGCCGCGAGAAGCTCGAACAGGCGCGCCGCCGTGCCGCCCGCGAGATTCTCGAACGCATCGGCAGCCAGAAGCTGCCGCCGCTGATCCATGGCGTGCTCGCCCGCGCCTGGGCCAATCATCTGGTGCTGACCCTGCTGCGCCAGGGCGAGGATTCGCCCGAGTTCAAGGCCGCGCTGCGTTTCATCGACGAGTTCATCGCCAGCACCCGGCCGGCCAACGACACGACCAGTCGGCAGGCCCTGCGGCAGATGCTGCCCGGCATCGAGCGCGCCCTGCGCCATGGCCTCGCCAACGTGGCTTTCCAGGAACAGGACGTCGAGCGGTTGCTCGGCCAGTTGCACGCCTACTATCGCCGGCAACTGGGCGAATCGGCCGCGGCGGGCGAGCCGGGGGCGGCCGCGGCGAGCGAGGAGGATGCGGCGATGCTGGCGATTCCGGACAGCATCCAGCCGGTCATCGATCGCCAGGCCGCGCCTGAGGGCATCCTCGAAGAGGAGGAGCTGGCCGAGGTTCCGCCGGACAGTCCCGAGTGGTACCAGGTGCAGGCCTTGCAGCCGGGCAACTGGCTCGAGTTCACCCTCGCCGACGAGCCGCCGGCGCGTGCCAAGCTGTCGTGGATCAGCCCGATGAGCGGCCGCTACCTGTTCGTCAATCGCCGCGGCCTGAAAGTGGCCGACTACGCCCCGCGCGAGCTGGCCGCGCTGTTTGCCGACGGCAAGGCCCGCGTGCTGGCCGCCAATGCGTTGTTCGATCGCGCGATGAGCGCGATCGTCGGCAAGCTCAGCCAGGCCGAAGACGGCGCACCGGCCGAAGGCGCCGTTGCCGCTGCCCCCGCGGACACCGAATGAGTCTTCCAACATCGTTCGCGCAGCCCGACGCCGCGCAGATTGCCGCCGATGTCGAACGTGCCCTGGCCGAGGATCTCGGCCGGGGCGATGCCACTGCCGGGCTGCTGCCGGCCGACGCGCGCGCCACTGCCCAGCTGACCTGTCGCGATGCCGCGGTGATTGCCGGCGGCGCCTGGTTCGATGCCTGCTTCCGGCGACTGGATCCCTCCGTGCGGATCGACTGGCTGGTGCGCGACGGCGATCGCGTCGCGCCGGGCACCCTGGTGTGCCGCCTGGCGGGGCACGCCCGCGCGCTGGTCACGGCCGAGCGCTCCGCGCTGAACTTCCTGCAGCTGCTGTCCGCCACCGCCACGACGACCGCCGAATACGTCGCCGCGGTCGCCGGCACCGCGGCGCGCGTGCTGGACACCCGCAAGACCGTACCGGGCCTGCGCGCCGCCCAGAAGTACGCCGTGCGCTGCGGCGGCGGCCACAACCAGCGCATGGGCCTGTACGACGCGATCCTGGTCAAGGAAAACCACATCACCGCGGTCGGCGGCATCGCCGCGGCGGTATCCGCGGCACGCCAACTGCACCCCGAGCTGCCGCTTGAGGTGGAGGTGGAGAACCTCGACGAGCTCGAGCAGGCGCTGCAGGCCGGCGTCGATCGCATCATGCTGGACAACTTCGAACTGGCACAGATGCGCGAGGCGGCGGCGCGCGCCGCCGGTCGCGTGCCGCTGGAGATTTCCGGCAACGTCGACCTGCAGACCATCGGCGACTTTGCCCGCACCGGGGTGGATTTCATCTCGGTCGGCGCGCTGACCAAGCACGTGCGCGCGGTCGACTTGTCCCTGCGCCTGCAGTTGGCTTGAAACCTGTCTTGCAGCCGGACGCCACTGCCCACACACTGGGCTCATGTCCGACGTCTCCGCCCTTCTGTTGCTGCTGGTGCTCGGCGCCACCGTGGGGCTGTGGCTGAAACTCAGCACGGCGCGCGAACGCGCGGTGCGCGAGGCGCGGCGGCAGTGCCAGTTGCACGGGCTGCAATTGCTGGATGAGACGGTCGGCCTGCGCGGACTGCGCCTGCGCCGGGTCAACGGCCTGCGCCGGCTCGAGCGATGCTACGGTTTCGAGGTGAGCATCGACGGGCACGACCGCGAGCCGGGGCGGCTGTGGATGATCGACGATGCGCTCACCAGCCTGAGCCTGCCCACCATCGAATTGCTGCCGCCCGGCCGCGATGCCGACGCGGTGCCGCCATCCCCGCCCACCAACGTCGTGGCGTTGCGCCCCCGCTCGGGCAACCGGCTGCAATAAGTGCGGCCGCGGCGCCGCGATACGCTACTTGACCACGCGCAGATGCGGTGCGGCCCGCTTGGGTTTGTCGCCGCCTTCGTCGGTAGCCGGCGCGGGGCCGTCCGGATGCGGCTCGGACGGTGGCGTGTCGCCGCCGCCCTCGCCTTCGGCGGGAAACATCATGCCCTGGCCGTTTTCCTGGGCGTACAGTGCCAGTACCGCCTGCACCGGGATCTGGATCGCCTGGCTGACCCCGGAAAACCGCGCCTGGAAGGTGATCCGGTCATTGCCCAGATCGAGGTTCGCCACCGCACGGGTCGCCAGGTTGAGCACCACCTGGCCATTCTGGATCACCTGCGACGGCACCCGCACGCCGGCCATCCCCGCATCGACCAGGACATAGGGGGTGAGCTGGTTGTCGGTGATCCAGTCGTAGATCGCCCGTAGCAGGTACGGGCGATTCGAACTCATGGCCACGCTGTCATGCTTGCTCATGGATCGGCCGCATCGCCTTTTCCTCGTCGGTCATGCTGCGCGAAAAACCCTGGCTGCGGAACAGGCGCTCGCCATAGTCGACGATCGGCTTGCCTTCGCGCCCCAGTTCCACGCCCAACCAGGGCAGCCGCCAGATCACCGGCGCCACCAGGCAATCGGCCAGGCTCATTTCCGGATTGAGAAAGAAACGCGATGCCTTGAACAGCGGTACGGTGGACAGCAGCTGCTCGCGCAGGCGCTTGCGCGCTGCGTCCGCCGGGCGACCGCCGGCGCGGATCTTGTCGACCTCGGGCAGCCAATCCTTCTCGATCCGCACGGCCGCCACGCGCAGGCGCGCGCGCGACTGCGGGTCGATCGGCATCAACGGCGGGTGCGGGTAACGTTCGTCGATGTATTCGCACACCACCGCCGTATCGAACAGGGTCAGGTCGCGATCGATCAGGGTCGGCGTGCTGCCGTACGGATTCAGGTCGATCAGATCCTGCGGCGGTCGGGCACGATCCACCAGCACCCGCTCGTAGCTGACCCCCTTGGCGGCCAGCACCAGCCGGGCGCGATGACACTGGATGTCGTCAGCCGTGGTGTACAGCGTCAATGCGTTACGCAAGCGGGGGCTTTGAACCATGCGCGATTCCCCATCGGGTGAGACAGACGCGGCGGCCCGTGGCCGCCGCGTCCCGAATGCCTTGCGGCTCAGTGGACGTCTTTCCAGTATTCCTTCTTGAGCAATCCGGCCAGGAAGGTGAAGAAGGCGAGGAACAGCACCACCCAGATGCCATAGTGGTGGCGCTGCAAGGCAGCCGGTTCGGAAACGTACTGCAGGAAGCTGGTCAGGTCGCGGGTGGCCTGCTGGAATTGGGCCGGGGTCATCTTGCCCGGATGCGACAGCACCAGCTTCTCCACCGC
>Ga0070682_100001443_pt1 | contig 13371 bp, 8 predicted proteins | sample KBSC63LmetaG_FD_64668 | JGI IMG/M metagenome (GOLD analysis project Ga0070682, IMG submission 64668) | Corn rhizosphere microbial communities from Kellogg Biological Station, Michigan, USA - KBS C6-3L metaG | ecosystem: Host-associated > Plants > Roots > Rhizosphere | place: USA: Michigan... | reverse complement strand
GGGTGAACACGTGGATCGCGTGCACGCCCATCAGCGCGGCCAGCCGGATCGCCGGGCGCATGTAGTCGGAGAAGATCAGGAAGGTCGAGCCGTACGGGATGAAGCCGCCGTGCACGGCCAAGCCGTTGGCGATCGCGCCCATCGCGTGCTCGCGCACGCCGAAGTGCAGGTTGCGTCCGGCATGGCTCCAGCCGGCGCTGTCCGAACCCTGCGTATCGAGGCCCTTGGTGGCCGCGGGATTGAAATCGCCGTAGCCCTTGAGGTTGGTGAAGGTGGAGGAATCGAGATCGGCCGAACCGCCGAACAGCGCGGGCAGCCTTGACGCGATCGCATTCATCACCTTGCCGCCGGCCTCGCGGGTGGCGAGACCCTTGGGGTCGGCCTCGAAGTGGGGAATCTCCGCGTCCCAGCCCTCCGGCAGCTCGCCGCTCAGGCGCAGACGCAGTTCGTCGGCCAGCTCGGGAAAGGCCTTGGCATAGCCGTCCAGACGGCTGTTCCAGTCGGCCTGCGCCTGCTCGCCGCGGGTCTGCGCCTGGCGAAAATGCTTCAGCGCCGGCTCCGGCACCAGGAAGTCGGGCTCAAGCGGCCAGCCCAGCTTTTGCTTGGTCGCCTTGACATCGTCCGCGCCCAGCGGCGAGCCGTGCGCCTTGTAGCTGTCCTGCTTGGGCGAGCCGTAGCCGATGTGGGTGCGCACCAGGATCAGGGTCGGCCGTGTGGTGTCCGCCACCGCCTCGTTCAGTGCCGCGTCGATCGCGGCGACGTCGTTGCCGTCGTCCACCTTGATCGTCTGCCAGCCATACGCCTCGAAGCGTCTGGCGCGATCCTCGGAGAAGGTGATGTCGGTACCGGCGGCCAGGGTCACGTAATTGTCGTCGTACAGGCACACCAGCTTGCCGAGTTTCAGATGGCCGGCCAGCGAGGCCGCTTCGGAGGCCACGCCTTCCATCAGGTCGCCGTCGCTGACGATGGCCCAGGTGCGGTGGTCGATGACGGTATGGCCGTCGCGGTTGTAGGTGGCGGCGAGCTGGGCCTCGCCGATCGCCATGCCCACCGCGTTGGCCATGCCCTGGCCCAGCGGGCCGGTGGTGACTTCGACGCCGGGGGTGTGGCCGTACTCGGGATGACCGGGGGTCTTGCTGCCCCACTGGCGGAACTGCTTGATGTCGTCGAGCGACACGTCGTAGCCGGTCACGTGCAGCAGGCTGTAAAGCAGGGCCGAGCCGTGGCCGGCGGACAGCACGAAGCGGTCGCGATCGGGCCAGTGCGGATCGGCCGGGTGGTAGGTCATGTGCTTCGTCCACAGCACGTAGGCCATCGGCGCCGCATCCAGCGGCAGGCCGGGATGGCCGCTGTTGGCTTTCTGCACCATGTCCACCGCCAAGAAGCGAAGCGTGTTGATGCATTGCTGGTCGAGGTCGTGGGACATGGGGGTTCTCCGATGGGAATGGATGCGTATCGCATGCGCGATCCGGGTAGGGCGGGCATCGCCCGCCATCGGATGGGCGGGTCGAGAAGCCGGCGGGCGGTGCCCGCCCTACGCGATCGCGGCGTCGACGATTTTCTGGGCCTCGTCGAGCAGGCTCTGCAGGTGTTGTTCGCTCTTGAAGCTTTCGGCGTAGATCTTGTAGATCGCCTCGGTGCCGGACGGGCGCGCAGCGAACCAGCCGCTGGCGGCGACCGCCTTGATGCCGCCGATCGCGGCGCCGTTGCCCGGCGCCTTGTCCAGCACCTGCTCGATTTTCTCGCCAGCGAGCTGGTCGGTGTGCAGCTGATCGGGCGACAGCTTCGCCAGCCTGGCCTTCTGCACCGGCGTGGCGGCGGCCTCGACGCGGTTGTTGAACGGCCGGCCGAGTTCGTCGGTGAGCTGCCGGTACAGCTCGCCGGGATCCTTGCCGGCGCGCGCGGTGATCTCGGCGGACAACAGGGATGGCACCAGGCCATCCTTGTCGGTGGTCCACACCGCGCCGTCGCGGCGCAGCAGCGAGGCGCCGGCGCTTTCCTCGCAGCCGAAGCCCAGCGAACCGTCGAACAGGCCGGGTGCGAACCACTTGAAGCCGACCGGCACTTCGACCAGCTTGCGGCCCAGCCGCTTCGCCACGCGGTCGATCAGCGCGGTGCTGACCACGGTCTTGCCCACCGCCGCCGTGTCGCTCCACTGCGGGCGATGGCGGAACAGGTAGTCGATCAGCACCGACAGGTAATGGTTCGGTTCCATCAGGCCGCCGGAGCGGGTGACCACGCCGTGGCGGTCGTGATCAGTGTCGCAGGCGAAGGCCACGTCGTACTGATCCTTCAGGCCGATCAACCGCTGCATCGCGTATTTCGACGAGGGATCCATGCGGATCCTGCCGTCCCAATCCACCGTCATGAAGGCGAATTGCGGATCGACCTCGGCGCTGACCACGGTGAGGTCGAGCCGGTAGCGATCGGCGATCGGCGCCCAGTAGTGCACGCCGGCGCCGCCCAGCGGGTCGACGCCCATGTGCACGCCGGCGCTGCGGATCAGGTCGAAGTCGATCACGTGGGCCAGGTCGGCGACATAGGTGTTGAGAAAGTCGTGCTCGCGGACGCCGGCGGCCTTGCGCGCCTGCGCGAACGGCGTGCGCTTGACCTCCTTCAGCCCGCCTTCGATCAGCGCGTTGGCGCGGTTCTCCACCCAGCGGGTGATGTCGGTGTCGGCCGGGCCGCCGTTGGGCGGGTTGTACTTGAAGCCGCCGTTGTCGGGCGGATTGTGCGAGGGCGTGATGACGATGCCGTCGGCGAGGCCGCTGGTGCGCCCCTTGTTGTAGACGAGGATCGCGTGCGACACGGCCGGCGTGGGGGTGAACTCGCCACCGGCCGCGATCATCGTCGCCACGTCGTGGGCGGCCAGCACTTCGAGCGCACTCTCGAACGCCGGCTGCGACAGTGCGTGCGTATCGAAGCCCATGAACAGCGGCCCGTCGATGCCCTTGCCTTTGCGGTACTCACAGATCGCCTGGCTGATCGCCAGGATGTGCCACTCGTTGAAGCTGCCCGCGAGCGAGCTGCCGCGATGGCCGGAGGTACCGAACGCCACCCGCTGCGCCGGCACCGTGGGGTCGGGCCGGGTGTCGGCGTAAGCGGCGAGCAGCTTCGGAATATCGACCAGGATCGACCTGGGTGCCGGCTTGCCGGCGAGGGGGCTGATGTGCTGGCTCATGGTATCCCGGAAATCTTTCGGTGGGTGTTCATCTGTGGTCTGCGTGTAGGAGCGCACCCTGTGCGCGAACGGCGGGCATCGCCCGCCCATGGTTGACGACCAGGAAATCGCGCGCAGGGTGCGCTCCCACAGAAGGGAGCGTCAGGTGTGGCCGTCACGCAGCTGGCGATAGCGGCGTATCAAGGTATTGGTGGAGCTGTCGTGCGCCAGCTTCGGCTCGCCCGGCGCGGTCAGCTCGGCGATGGTGGTCTTGGCCAGTTGCTTGCCCAGTTCCACGCCCCACTGGTCGAACGAGTCGATGCCCCAGATCACGCCCTGCACGAACACGCTGTGCTCGTACAAGGCGATCAGGCTACCCAGCACATGCGGCGTCAACCGCTCGGCGAGGATCGTGGTGCTGGGTCGGTTGCCGGGAAACGTGCGATGCGGTGCCAGCGCCGCATCGGTGCCTCCGGCGCGCACTTCCTCGGCGGTCTTGCCGAACGCCAGCGCCTCGCCCTGGGCGATCAGGTTGGCGATCAGCAGGTCGTGCTGGTCGCCGCCGCCCTGGACAGGCAGGGGATTCAGGCTCTGACCGAAGCCGATGAAGTCGCACGGCACGATCCGCGTGCCCTGGTGGATCAGCTGGTAGAACGAGTGCTGCCCATTGGTGCCCGGCTCGCCCCAGTAGATCGGCCCGGTGGCGTAGTCCACCGCGGTACCGTCCAGCGTCACGCGCTTGCCGTTGCTCTCCATGGTGAGCTGCTGCAGGTAGGCCGGGAAACGCTTCAGGTATTGCTCGTAGGGAAGCACCGCGACCGTGGCGGCATTCAGGAAGTTGTTGTTCCAGATCGCCAGCAAGGCCATCAGCACCGGCAGGTTGCGCTCGTGCGGTGCGTGGCGGAAGTGCGTGTCCATCGCGTGGAAGCCGGCCAGCATCTCGCGGAAATGCGCCGGGCCGATCGCCAGCATGGTCGACAGGCCGATCGCCGAATCCATCGAGTAGCGCCCGCCCACCCAGTCCCAGAAGCCGAACATGTGCGCGGTGTCGATGCCGAACTTCTTCACCTCGTCGGCATTGGTGGAAACCGCCACGAAGTGTTTCGCCACCGCCTGCTCCGCGCCCAGCGCCGCGATGCACCAGCGGCGCGCGGCGTGCGCGTTGGTCAGCGTTTCCAGCGTGGTGAAGGTCTTCGAGCAGACGATGAACAGCGTCTCGGCCGCGTCGAGGTCGCGGGTCGCCTCGACGAAATCGGTGCCGTCGACGTTGGAGACGAAGCGGAACGTCATCGCCCGTTCGCTGTAATCGCGCAGCGCTTCGTACGCCATCACCGGGCCGAGGTCGGAACCGCCGATGCCGATGCTGACCACATTGCGGATGCGCTTGCCGGTGTGGCCGCGCCAGTCGCCGCCGCGCACGCGCTCGGCGAAGGCGGCCATGCGGTCGAGCACCGCGTGCACGTCGGCCACCACGTCGCGGCCGTCGAACTCGATGCGCTCGCCGCGCGGTGCGCGCAGCGCCACGTGCAGCACCGCGCGATCCTCGGTGCGGTTGATGCGCTCGCCGCGGAACATCGCCTCGACGTGCCGCGGCAACTCGCAGGCGCCGGCCAGCTCGCGCAGCAGGCGCAAGGTGTCGGCGTCGACGCGCTGCTTGGAATAGTCCAGGTACAGGCCGACGTCCTCGACGCGGAAGCTCTCGCCGCGGTGCGGATCCTCGGCGAACAGCTGGCGCAAGTGTTTCTGGCCGAGGCTGGCGGCGTGCTGTTGCAGCGCCTGCCAAACCGGCAGTGTGGTCAAGGTGGGTCGGCTCATGACATCGCCGGTCCCTGGCCCTTGTCGCCCAGCGCCGCGGCCTTGTCGGCGATCCGCTGCAGCAGCTGTTTCCAGGATTTGACGAAGGCTTCGGCACCATCCTGCTGCAGCTTCTGCGCCAGCGCATCGATGTCCACGCCGGCCTTGGCGATCTTCGCCAGCACCGCGTCGGCGTCGCCGCCATCCAGCGGCAGCACGCCGTCGAGACGGCCGTGGTCGGCGAACGCGTGCAAGGTGTTCTCGGGGATCGTGTTGATCGTGTTGGGCGCGGCCAGCGCGGTGACGTAGAGCGTGTCGGGGGCGTGCGGATCCTTGGTGCCGGTGCTGGCCCACAACAGGCGCTGCGGCGAAGCGCCGGCGGCAGCCAGCTTCTGCCAGCGCGCCGAGGCAAGCACCTCGCGATAGGCGCGATAGGTCTGTTTGCCCACCGCTATGCCCAGGGTGTTGTGCAGCTCGGTCGGCAATTGCGCGTTGGCGGCCACGTCCCAGCGGCTGATGAACAGCGAGGCCACCGAGCGCACGCGCGGATCGAGCCCGGCCTCGATGCGCCGCTCGATGCCGCGCATGTAGGCCTCGGCCACCGCCTGGTACTGGGCGCTGGAGAACAGCAGGGTCACGTTGATCGGGATGCCGAGGAAGATCGACTCCTCGATCGCCGGCACGCCTTCGGGTGTGCCGGGAATCTTCACGAACAGGTTGTCGCGCTTGCCGGCGGCGTGGATCTGCCGCGCGGCGGCGATCGAGCCGGCGCTGTCGGCGGCCAGCAGCGGCGACACTTCCATCGACACCCAGCCGTCGACGCCGGCGGTGCGCTCGAACACCGGCGCGAACAGGTCGGCGGCGCGGCGCAGGTCTTCCAGCGCCAGCTCGATGAACAGCTTCTCGCCCTCCAGCCCGGCCAGCGACTTGGCGTGGACGCCGGCATCGTAGGCGTCGCCGTCGCCGATCGCCTTGTCGAAGATGCTGGGGTTGGAGGTCAGCCCGGTGATCGAATCCTCGCTGATGTAGCGCGCCAGGGTGCCGTCGTCGAGCAGGGTGCGGGTGATGTTGTCCAGCCACAGGCTCTGGCCGAGGTCGTGCAGTTGTCGGGTCGCTTTCATGCTTGCTCCATGGGGGGATTCGATGGCTTGCCGCTGCCTTCAACGCGCCGCGAGCGGGATCGCCGGCGCGCTCGGCAGGAAGTCTTCAAGCTTACGCCTGAGCAGCTCGCCGATGCACGCGATGGAGAGATCCGGCGCCGGGTCGATCGCCTCGCTCGCGCTGTCCGCCGCGTAGTGGCCCTGGCGCACGAACACCGTGGTCAGACGCCGGCCCAGCTGCCGCTTCATCGCGGCCAGGATCTGCGGCTTGTCGTCCACCATCACGTAATGCGCGGCGGGATAGCGCTGCTGCATCGCCACCAGCATGCGCTGCTTGTGCAGGTAGATCAGCACCTCGCCGCGCACCGCCGCCCAGATGCCGGCGCGCTGGATCTTGCGCGGCTGGAACACCACGTCGCCGTCGGACAGGATCACCGTGGGCGCCAGCGTGCGCAGGTGGGCCAGCGTATCCAGCGCATGCGGATACAGGCGGTCGGCGAACGGGTACTCCAGCAGGTACTTCGACATCTGCAGCAGCGCCGGCTCGTTGTCCAGCCCGCTGCGGAAGCGCTGCAGCGCGCCCAGGTAGTCGGCGACGCCGCCCTGCTCGCGCAACTGCTCGTAGATCGCCCAGTAGCGGTCGCGCGCGGCGACGCCGAAGGCCTGCGCGAGGGTGTCGCCCAGGTCGTCGCCGAAGCGGTCGTTGTCGAGCAGGGTGTTGTCCACGTCCAGCAGGAATGTCAGCGCCGCCGCCTCGCTCATGGCTCGTGCTCCCCGATCACCGGATTGTGCCAGCCGCCGTCGGCGGCGATCAGCGCATCGGCCTGCTTCGGGCCCCAGCTGCCGGGGCGATAGGGGATGGCCGGATGATGTTTCGTCAGCACTGGGTCGACCACGCTCCAGGCCGCCTCGACGGCCTCCTCGCGGGTGAACAGCGCGCCGTCGCCGGCCATCGCGTCGCCGAGCAGGCGCTCGTACGGCAGCTCCTCGCCGGTCTGCTCGTCCATCAGGTACAGCTCGCGCTGGTCGCCGACGAACTCCTTGCCGGCGCGCTTGACCCGGGCCGCCAGCGCCATCGCGGTATTCGGCGACAGGCGGAAGCGCAGGTAGTTGGCGCGGTCGCCACGCACCGCGGCATCGTCGAACAATTTCTGCGGCGGCGGCTTCAGCGCCACCACGATCTCGGCCACGGTCTCGGGCAGGCACTTGCCCGAACGCAGGTACCAAGGCACGCCGCCCCAGCGCCAGGAGTCGATGTGCAGCCGCAGCGCGCAATACGTCTCCACGTCCGAACCCCTGGCCACGCCGGGCTCCTTGCGGTAGCCGCGGTACTGGCCGCGCACCAGGTCGTCCGGCCCGAGCGGGCGCATCGCCTGGAACACCTTGGCTTTCTCCGCGTGCACTGCGTCCAGCCCTTCGTAGGCCGGCGGCTCCATCGCCAGCAGCGCCACGATCTGCATCAGGTGGTTCTGGATCACGTCGCGCAGGCAGCCGGCGCCGTCGTAGAACGCGCCGCGGCCCTTCACGCCGAACTGCTCGGCCAGGGTCACTTCCACGCGGGCGATGTGGTTGCGGTTCCAGATCGGCTCCAGGAACGAATTGGCGAAGCGGAAGTACAGGATGTTCATGATCGCTTCCTTGCCCAGGAAGTGATCGATGCGAAAGATCGCCTCGTCGGGAAACACCGAACGCAGCGTGCGGTTGAGCTGCCGCGCCGAGGCCAGGTCGTGCCCGAACGGCTTCTCCACCACCACCCGGGCGTCTGCGGCGCAGCCGGCCTGCTGCAGCCCCCGCACCACCGTGCCGAACAGGTTCGGCGGAATCGCCAGGTAGTGCAGCGGCCGCTTCGCCTTGCCCAGCGCCTGCTTCAGGCGGGCATAGGTGTCCGGATCGGCGTAGTCGCCATCGACGTACTGCAGCCGCGCCGCGAGCTTGTCGAACACCGCCGGGTCGACCCTCTCGCCGCGCTCCTTCGCCGCCTGCTTCACGCTGGCGCGGGCACGCTGGCGCAGCTGCTTCACGCTCCATCCGGAGAGCGCCACGCCGATGACCGGAACCTCCAGGTCGCCGTCGCGCGTCATCGCCAGCAGGGCAGGGAAGATCTTCTTGTAGGCCAGGTCACCGGTGGCGCCGAAAAAGACCAATGCATCCGAGCGGGACGTCGCCATCGCGGGATTGTCTCCGGTGAAAGTCAGGAGCGGGTGGAGGGGCAGCCAGCGTAGCCGTGTCGCCCAAGGCAGGCCAACGCTCGCTCGATGCGGCGCCGGTCGCGACCCGCATCGGGGCAAGCTTGCACGGGCGCGGGTGAAGCTGATGCAAAAGCGGCACTCGGCGGGCCTGCCGAGGCTACCGCAGTGCGCCCGCGGCCGCAGGCCTGCGATTCGCAGACCGCGGGAGTAGACTTGAACGCATACCGCTTGCCCGAGCGAGGGGACATGGTTCCGACCAAACGCTCCGCTGCAGCCCCCATGGCCCATGCGAGCCCGCCCGCGCGCGCGCGGTGCGCTGCATGAACGAGCCGGCGAAGTCATTCGCCCTGGGCGGCATCCTCGGCGAATTGCGCCGCCGCCGGGTGATTCGCGTGGCGGTGGTCTACGTGCTGGTGGGCTGGATCGTCATCGAGGTGGCGTCCACCGTGCTGCCGCCGCTGAACCTGCCCGACTGGTCGGTGAAGCTGGTGATCGTGCTGGTCGCGCTGGGCTTTCCGATCGCGGTGGTGATGGGCTGGATGTTCGACCTGGGACCGCGCGGGGTGGAGAAGACCCTGCCCACGGCGGAGACCCCCGTCGCCCACCCGGTCGTATCGCCCGCTGCCGGGCCGGATCCGACAACCAGTCCGGCCGCCGCCGCGGCGGAATCCGCTCGCCGCACCATCGCCGTGCTGCCGTTCGTCAACATGAGCGGCGACTCGGAGAACGAATACTTCAGCGACGGCATCTCCGAGGAGATTCTCAACCTGCTGACCAAGCTGCCGCAGCTCAAGGTCTCCTCGCGCACGTCGTCGTTCGTGTTCAAGAGCAAGGAGGTCAGCATCCCCACCGTGGCCAGAGAGCTCGGCGTCGGCACGGTGCTCGAGGGCAGCGTGCGCCGTGCGGGCGATCACGTGCGCATTACCGCGCAGCTGATCGAGGCCGACTCCGATTCGCACCTGTGGTCGGAAACCTACGACCGCGAGATGAAGGACGTGTTCGCGATCCAGGACGACATCGCCCGCAGCATCGTCGAGGCATTGCGGATCACGCTGAGCCCGAAGGAGCGCCGCGCCCTGCAGAACGACGCCACCGACAACGCCAGCGCCTACGACTTCTATCTCAAGGGCCGCAGATACCTGCACGCCTTTACCCGGCGCGATTTTCACAACGCCATCCACATGTTCGAGCGCGCGATCGAACTGGATCCACGTTACGCATTGGCTTTTGCAGGAAAGGCTGACGGGTACTCGATGCTGTATCGCTACGGTGAGGCGACTCCGGAAAACCTGAGGGTTGCCGAAGAGTCGAGTCGCCGGGCGATCGAGCTCGATCCGGATTCCGCGGAAACGCAGTCATCGCTGGGCACCGCACTGTTCATCACCGGCCAGTACGCCGAAGCCGCGAGAAAATTCGAGTCGGCGATCCTGATCAATCCCAAGGCATACGAGCCTTACCTGTTCTACGGTAGAGCCTGTCTCACACAGGGCGACTTCGAGAAGGCGGCACGACTGTTCGTGCGTGCCAGCGAGGTGAATCCGGCCGACTATCAGGCCCCCTGCTATCTCGGCATGGCCTACCGATCCATGGGTCGTGGCGATCTGGCAAAACAGGCTGACGCGCAGGCACTGGAAACCATGGAGCGCCACATCAAACTCAACCCGGATGACGCCCGCGCGCTCAGCTTCGGCGCAGCGGTCTTCGCCGAACGTGGCCAGCGTGAGCAGGCGATCGAGTGGGCGGACGCCGCGCTGCAAGCACGCGAGAATGAGCCACAGTACCTCTACAACATCGGTTGTGCGTTTGCGCAGCTGGACGATACCGAACGGGCACTCGACCTTCTCGAGCGCGCCGCCGATCTGGGCTGGGGCGATCGCGCATGGATAGAGCACGATTCCGACCTCGCCTCGCTGCGCGACCAGCCCCGCTTCAAGAACCTGCTCGATCGGATGCACTGACGAACGAGTCGGCGGAAGGCCCGGGGTTCACCCGAGTCCCGACGCCGCGTCCGCGTCGCGCCGCCGTGCCTGCAGCGGCCGGCATGCCCTGCTCGCCTCAGCGCTTGCGCGCCAGGCTCAGGCCGTCGCCCAGCGGCAGCATCGAGTAATCGATGCGCTCGTCGCGGTGCAGCTTGTCGTTGAGCGCCTGCAGCGCGCGGGTGTCGGCATCCTGCGCCGGCTGCGCCACGGCGCCGCTCCACAGCACGTTGTCGATCGCGATCAGCCCGCCGGGACGCAGCAGTTGCAGGCAGCGCTCGTAGTAATCGTCGTAGCCGGTCTTGTCCGCGTCGATGAAGGCGAAGTCGTAGCGACCGGCTTCGCCGGCAGCCAGCTGCGCCTCCAGCGTCTGCACGGCGGGCGCCAACCGCAGCTCGATCTTGTGCGCCACGCCGGCGCGCTGCCAGAACGGCTTGCCGATGGCCGTGTATTCATCGCTGATGTCGCAGGCCAGGATGCGGCCATCCGGCGGCAGCGCCAGCGCCACCGACAGCGCGCTGTAGCCGGTGAACACGCCGACCTCGATGCAGCGGCGCGCGCCGAGCAGCTTCACCAGCAAGGCCATGAACTGCCCCTGCTCGGGCGAGATCTGCATCCGCGCAAGCGGCTGCGCGCGCGTCGCCTCGCGCAACGCGGCCTGCTGCGGATGCTCGCGCAACGAGTGGTCGAGCAGGTACTGATAGAGCGTGTCGTCGAGATTCAGGCTGCGATGGGACATGTGTCGTGCTCCTGCGCGATGGCGGTGGCGGCGCGCACCATGCCGCTTGCGCCGATTCTACGTCCGCCGCGACGGCGGGCGCGCCGGCTCAGGGCAGGCGGTCGCCGCCGCGCCGCCCCAGCCGCCGCCGTCGATGGCTCCACCAGCGCAGCAAGCCGTAGGACAGGCGCACCTTCTCCTGTCCCACCGGCAGGTCGGCGCGGGCGAAGATCCACGACGACTTGCTGAAGGCGATCTGCTGCGCCGGATACACGCTGCGATGGCCGATGATCAGATAGGCCGCGACGCAGGCGCCGGCCACGTACAGGGTCGAGTCGGCGCCGAACAATTCCACGCCCATCAGGATCGCCGCGATCGGCGCGTTGGAGGCCGATGCCACCACCGCCACCAGGCCTACCGCTGCGCCGAGCGCGGGCGCCAACCCCAGCAACTGGGCGAAGGCACCACCGAGCACCGCGCCGATCACGAACTGCGGCGTCACGATGCCGCCGTAGAAACCCGAGCCCAGGGTGACCGCCACCAGCAAGGCCTTCCACAGAAAACCCAGGTACGGCATCGGCTGCCCGTCCAGCGCGCGCTCCATGATCGGCAGGCTCAGGCCGAGATAATCCGTCGGCACCGCCAGAATCAGCAGGCTCAGCACCACCGCGCCCAGCACCGGCAGCAGCGGCGGCCACAGGCGATGGCGATCGCGCAGGCTGCCGAACACGCGCTTTACGCCCTGCAACAGCTCCACGAACAGCCAGGCCGCCGCGCCACAGAGGATCCCGATCAGCACGGTCTTCAGGAACAGCAGCTCGGTGAAATCGCCGACGAAGTCGATGCGATAGACCGGATACGGCACGCCCAGGAACTTGCTGACCTGGAACGCGGTGACCCCGGCGACGATGCCGGGAAACAGGAAATCATGCCGGATGCGACCGATCGCCAGCATCTCCACGCCGTAGATCGCGCCGGCCACCGGGGTGCCGAACACGCTGGCGAAGCCGGCGCTGACCCCGCAGGCCAGCAACCGCTTGCGCAACTCGGGATTCAGGTGCAGCACCCGGCCGATGCCGGCGGCGAGGCTGGCGCCGATGTGCGAGCACGGCCCTTCCTTGCCGGCCGAACCGCCGCAGCCCAGCGTGACCAGCGCGGCCAGCGGCTTGATCCACAAGGTGCGAAACGGCATCCGGCCGTGCTGTTCGTTTACCGCCACGATCGGCGAGTCACGGTAGCCGCTGCGGCTCAGCCGATAGCCGTAGTGCAGCAGCAGGCCGTTGACCAGGCCGCCGCCCAGCAGCAGCCCGGACTGCGCCCACCACGAGATCGCGTAGGTATGCCCCGAGGAGGCGAACAACACACGCAGAAACAAGCTGCAGCCGACCCCGATCACCGCCCCGGTAATGATCGACAGCACCAGCCACTGCACCACCGTCGCCAGCATCACGAGCGGTTCGGCGAGGCGTGAGCGGGGCATCGGCGGGCTACCGGGTCGAGCGAAGAGGACACGCCATTGTAGGCCCTCCGGCGCCACCTCCCCATGCCGTCACGATCACGTCATCCCGGTGAGCGGCGCGAGGGCGCCGCCTACCGCGTCGCGGAGCTTCGGAAATATCGACCGCCCTTTGCTTCCCCCGCGCCGCGGGGGAAGCAAAGGCAGGCCTTCGCAAGCTTTCAGTGCACGCTCTCGCGCACCGGCTTCACATAGGTATTGAACAGCTCGTCGATGCGGCGGTACTCGTCGTACCAGGAATCGGCGTGCACGAAGCCGTGGCGCTCCAGCGGATACAGCGAGATCCAGAAGTTCTTCTTGTGCAGCTCGATGAAGCGCTGGTACAGCCGGATCGAGTCGCTGGCCATCACGTTGTCGTCGATCAGGCCGTGCTGGATCAGCAGCGGGTCGCGCAGGTTGGCGGCGTATTCGATCGGCGAGCTGGTCTTGTACGCCTCGGGGTCGAGCTGTGGATCGTTGAGGATGTTGGAGGTGTATTCGTGGTTGTAGCTGGTCCAGTCGCTGACCGGGCGCTGGGCCGCGCCGGCGGCGAACTCGCCCGGCGCACGCAGCAGCGCCATCTCGGTCATGAAGCCGCCGTAGCTGCCGCCATAGATGCCCACGCGCTTGGGGTCGACGCCGTGGTGCTTCACCAGCCAGGCCTTGCCGTCGAGCATGTCTTCCAGCTCGGGATGACCCATGTTGCGGTAGATCGCGGTGCGCCAGTCGCGGCCGTAGCCGGCCGAGCCGCGGTAGTCCATGTCCAGCACCACGTAGCCCTGCTGCACCAGCAGGTTGTTGAACATCTGCTCGCGGAAGTACGGCGTGGCCTGCAGCGTCACGTCCTGCAGGTAGCCGGCGCCGTGGATGAAGATCACCGCCGGGCGCGAGGCCGGCGCGGCGGCCTCGTCGGCCGGGCCGTAGTACTTGGCATACACC
>Ga0070682_100001442_pt1 | contig 13375 bp, 8 predicted proteins | sample KBSC63LmetaG_FD_64668 | JGI IMG/M metagenome (GOLD analysis project Ga0070682, IMG submission 64668) | Corn rhizosphere microbial communities from Kellogg Biological Station, Michigan, USA - KBS C6-3L metaG | ecosystem: Host-associated > Plants > Roots > Rhizosphere | place: USA: Michigan... | reverse complement strand
CGGTCTTCACGGATGTGCACCATCTCGTGCTTCGCTCCGAAGGCGGCGAGGACTCCCTCGACAACCTTGCAACGTTCTGCGGGGCGCACCACCGCGCCATCCATGATGGCAAGCTCATCGTCACGGGCTCGGCTTCCTCGCACTTGGTGTTCACCCACGCCGACGGCACCCCGTACGGCGGCGCGGTCTTTCCCGCCGTTGCCGACGTGCGTGCGAAAGCCTTTCGCGCCCTCGCCGGGATGGGCTTCCGCGAAGGCGACGCGAAACGCGCTCTCGCGCGAATTCCACACTCCGTCTCCTCCCTCGAGCAGGTCATTCGCCAAGCGCTTCGCGAGCTCACCTCTCAGTAACGGCAAACCCTACCGCTCGGCATCGGGGCGGTGGCCAACGGTGGGCCGCGTTGCCGTATGCCCCTAGCCCCACGACATCCTGTGCCCGAGCCCACCGCGCGCCGCACTGCGCACGTCGCCGCCCCGAAGCCGTCCCACTCCGCACTTCACAGCCCGTCCCCGTCGCACTCCGTTCGTCACCGCCCGACGCCGCCGTGCCCCCGCGCTGGCTTCGCCAGCGCTTGGGGGCACCCGCGCGCGCAGGCCGAAGGCCGAGCACGCGGGCCGCAACACGCCGCACCCTCGCGGGGGCCACCGATTCCCCAATCCGCCGCACGGATCAGCATGATGCGACCCGAGCGGTCGAACCTAGGTGAGGCCTTCCAGCTCCGCGCCGAGAGTGCGCTCGCGCTCCGCTAACGCGTGTAGACGAGGTTCTTCGCGAAGATCAGCGCGTGCATCTGGTGTTGCGTCACGTCGATGCGTAGCGCGGGCTCGCGCGCTTCGTTCTGAACGCCGCCGACGGCGAGGGTGTCGGCCGAAAGTACGCGGCGGGTGAAGCTCGAGGCGAGCGGGCCACCCACCTGCCACGACAAGAGGCGCCCGAGGCCGAGGTCGATCACGCAGGCGAATTTGTCGGCGCGCGCGTCGCCCTTCCGCTTGGCCCAGTCGTACGCGGGGATGATGCCCTCGTAGGCGTAGCCGGTGTTCCTCACGCGCGTGAGGGTCTTGTGAACGTCGATCTGCCAGTCCGCGAGCTCGAGCAGGATCTTTCCGAAGCGCTCGGTGTCGGGCCAGCCGCTCGTCGCGAGCTCGTAGAACGACATCGAGCTCCACTGGTAGTAGCCCTTCGTCGTGTCCGAATCGGGGTCGCGCGCGAGCGCTTCGACGATGTTGAGCCGATGGCCGGCGTCGGCCGTCCGCACGATGAGCGGCTGGAGCTCGGGGTGACCCGCGTAGCGCGCGGCCTTGACCAGGGTGAGCAGCGCCTCGCCGTCGGAGTAGGGCGAAGGCGCGCCGCTCGCGACGCACGTGTGCGGATCGTAGTTGCCCGACCAGAGGCCGTCGGCGTTCACGGAGGCGACCAGCTGGTTCAGGTATTCGCCGAGTCGCGTCTCGTGAAACGCACGGCGCTCGGGCGTGAGCTCGCGCGCCGCGGGCAGGTATTCGATGTAGGAAAGCGCCACGAGCGCGACGGTGCCGATGCCGGGGCTCGCCTTGTCGGGATACGCCACGCAGCGCGCGCCCGAAGGCGTCCGTACCGAGTGCTGATCGAAGAAAGCCAGGCCCCGCTCGACGGCCGCACCGAGCTCGCGCGTCGGATGATCTTGGAAAAGGAGGGCGAGGCCCCACAGCGCGCCCGCCTGCCGAACCTCGTTGTCGTCGTCGGTGTACGATTTCTCGAGCCAATCGTACTCGTAGTCGAAGTTCCCAGCGGGCTTCTGGTGCGCGAGCATGAAGCGCGTGCCGAGCTCGAGCGAACGCACGACGGGCGCACGCGTGAGCTCCTTGCTGCAGCGCCCGGCGAACGGCGATTCCGTGAGCAGCCGCAAGGTCGTGTGATCGCCGAAGAGCCACCACAGCACGCCGCCCGCCGTGAGCACGATGCCCACGGCGATCGCGCCGATCAGGCGGCCGCGCGTGAGCCGCAAAGCGTGGCGCTTCGTCGCCGACATTGGGGCACTCTTCCCCACCCGCCCGCTGGCTGGCAAGCCGTGCGGTGGCGCACTGCGCAGCGGCGACCCTCCGCGGATGGCCGAGCGCCGAAGTCTCGTGTATTCTGGGGGTCCCTTGGCGCAACGCTCCGCCCCTGGGCTCGGCATGACGCGCGCGTTGCGCTGGGCGGCTGGATTCTCGGCGTCGCTCGCCCTGCTCGCCGGAGCGCCCAGCACGGCGCGCGCGCAGGAGTGCCCGCCGGGCTATCCCTACTACTGCGGCGACGGCTCGTGTTGCCCGACGGAAGCGCCGTACTGCTGCGGCAACAACCTCTGCTCGCCCGACGGCTCGTGCGACGGCGGCAGCGGCGGAACGGGCGGCTCGGGCAGCGGTTGCGACGTCGATTGCGGCAACGGCTACTGCTGCTCATCGGACTACCCGTTCTGCTGCCCCGATCTCACGTGCTCGACGTCGAGCTCGTGCGGCGTCGACCCCGAGTGTCCCGTCGACTGCGGCGACTTCTGTTGTCCCGGGGATTTTCCTACCTGCTGCCCCGACCAGCAGTGCTCCTCCACGACCTCGTGCGGAGGAAGCGGCGGGACGGGCGGGACGGGTGGCACGGGAGGAACCGGAGGAACGGGCGGCTCGAGTGGATGTGACGTCGACTGCGACGACTTCTGCTGCCCGAGCACGCACCCGTACTGCTGCCCCGCCGATGCCACGTGCTCGTCCAACGGCGCGTGCCTCGGTGTGAGCGGCAGCGGTGGCTCGAGCGATTGCGCGTACGACTGCGGCAACGACTACTGCTGTCCGACGGGGTACCCCTACTGCTGCCCCGACCTGACGTGCTCGACGACGGGCACCTGCGCTAGCGCGGGAACCGGCGGTTCCGGCGGTTCGGGTGGCTCGAGCGGTTTGGGTGGCTCGAGCGCACGCGGCGGCTCCGGCGGTTCGGGTGGCTCGAGCGCACGCGGCGGCTCCGGCGGTTCGGGTGGCTCGAGCGCGCTCGGTGGAACGAGCGGGTCGAGCGCACGCGGCGGCTCCGGCGGTTCGGGTGGCTCGAGCGCGCGCGGCGGAACGAGCGGGTCGAGCGGCTCCTCGACGAGCAGCGGCGACGACGACGACGAGGATGACGAGGAGTCGAGCAAGTCGTGGCCGGCCGAAGGAAGCTGCGCCGTGCGAGAACGCGACGCGCACGGCGGAGCGGGCAGCGCGCTGCTCGCCATGCTCGCAGTGACGACGCTCGCGCTGCGGCGCCGCCGCCCTCAGCGCGGAGAGCCTCGCTGATGTCTCGACGCGCGGCGAGCCGAGCCGCGATCACCGGTGCCTTGCTCGCTCATGCGACGCTCCTCGGGACAGGCTCTGCACACGCTCAGACCGCCCCGCAGGCTTGCATCCCCGGGCAGCAATTCGCTTGCGGTTGCCCGGGCGGCGCCGCGAGCACGCAGACGTGCAACGCCGCAGGCACCGCGCTCGAGCCGTGCCAGTGCGCTTCCGCATCGGCGTCGACGGCACCGCCACCGCCACCACCGCCCGCGCCCGCGCCCGGCACCGCGGGGACACCGTGCCCTTCGAATCAGCTCGCGCCCGACGGCACCTGTCTCGTCTCGCCCGACGCCGCAGCGGCCCCACCGCCACCGCCGCCACCGCCACCGCCTCCAGCCGCCCTCGTCGTGACTCCCCAACCTGCACCTGCGGCTCCCAAGGACCAGGCGCCCGCAGGCGGCCCGAACACCGGCTTGCTCACCGGCGGCATCGCTCTGTTCGCGGTCGGCTACGGAGCGACGATCGGTATCAACTGTGGAGTGTGCTCGGGGAGCAACTCGTGGCGTGGCTGCGACTCGAAGGAACTTTCTTTCATCCCCGTCGCGGGCTCGTTCATCCTCGCCGCGGCTGAGAACACCGAGCTCAGCTATCGTCTCATCGCCATCACGCTCGGCCTGGCGCAGGTGGGCGGCGTGGCGCTCTTCGGGCTGAGCTTCGCCGGCTCCGGCGGCAATCAGGCAACGGTGGCCCACCTCGTGCCGAACGTGAGTCGCAACGGCGGCGGGGCGACGCTCGTCGGCCGCTTTTAGGCCTGCCGGGGCGCGACGAGCCGCAGCGCGTCACGGGACACCCGGGGGCTTGCGCAGCGCCACGGAGGGCTCCAGGCTCTCGGCCATGTACTACCTCACGATTCGACAGTTTGCGCGCACGCTGAAAAACCTCGACGCGGTGCTCAGCAAGGCCGAGGCCTACGCGACCCAGCGCGGTTTCGACGTCAACAACCTGCTCAGCGCGCGCCTCTCGCCCGACATGCTGCCGTTCGTGGCACAGATCCGCATCGCCTGTGACAACGCGAAGATGGCCGCGGCGAACCTGAGCGGGAAGCCCGCCCCCAAGCACGAAGACACCGAGAAAACGTTCGAGGAGCTGCACGGGCGCATCGCCAAAGCGCTCGCGTTCATCGACAGCGTGACCGAGTCGGATTTCGCCGCGGTCAAGCCCGACCAGCCCGTCAAGCTCGCCTATCCTCCGAACAAGGCCCTCCGCGCGCAGGACTATCTCCTCGCCCGCCAGATCCCGAACTTCTACTTCCACGTCGTCACGGCCTACGACATCCTCCGCCAGGGCGGCGTCGACCTCGGCAAGGGCGACTACCTCGGCGATCTCCCGCTGATCGACGCGTGAAGCGCCGCTAGCGGACATCAGCGCGAGGCGTCGTAACGTCGACGCCTCGCGAGGTTCGTCAGCCGGTGACGGCGCGGGGCGCAGCGCGGCGGGAAGGCTCGAGCGCGGCGAACGAGCGCACGGCTTCCTTCGCGGCACGGAGCGCGCCCGGTAGCGAGGAAACGTCGCCGCGACTGTCGCTGTGTGCGAACAGAATGCGCCCGTGGGAGCGAGCGGCGACGACGGCTCGTTCGAGCTGTCCGGGCGTGGGGATCGGCAGCGCGTGGCCCCGCCGGAATGCGCGCACCTCGGCGACGTTTCCCGCGAGACCGGGAAAATGTCGGGTGAGATGGCGCACGGTGTCCTCGGAGAGCTCGACGAGGCGACCGTCATCGAGCAGCTCGGCGCGGCGCAGCTCCGCGAGCGGGTGATACACGGTGAGCACCGTCTTGCGCGATGCGGGCCCTTTGCCCGCGTACGTGACCCAGTCCGCGGGGATGAAGTCCGCGAACGGCGTGTCCAAGAACCAGTTGTCGTACGCCGGCTCGGGACCGCGGCTCGTGAGGCAGACGTTGACGACGGCGTACGGAGAATAGCGGAAACCCTGCATGGCTTCGCGCTGGGCCGCGGGCAGCTCGGGCACGAGACGCGCCGCGAGAAATTTCGGCACGGCAAGGATCACCGCTTTGGCGCGCAAGAGCGAGGGCTCCCCGTCGCTCACCGTGTGCACGAGCACCTCGTTGCCGTCGCTCTCGACGTGGTGCACGAAGGAGCGTCGCCGCATGCGCGCGCCGAGCTTCGCCTCGAGCGAGCGCGCGAGCGCCTTCGTGGCGACGCCGAGGCCGCCCGGGAAGGTCAGGCGCTTCTCGGTGCCCTCGAGCCAGCCGTACGCCTGCACGCCGACGCGCAGGGACGTGTGCTCGGGAGCCCCGCCCCAGTTGGAGCCTGCGTACCGGTGCCAGAACTCCCGCAGCTCCACCCCGTAGGAGGCGAGGAATTCCGCGAAGGACGTCCGGTCGAGCTCACCGCTCTCGCGCGAGCGGTGGAGGTCCATCGCGCGCTCGAAGGACCGTTTGAAGTCGTCGCGCACGCGCTCGGCAAACGGTAGGCGCCCCGCACCGGCACCGAAGAAATCGAAGTACGGCTCCCCCGCGACGATCAGCGAGTCGCCGCCGACCACCTTCTGACCCGGAGAGCCGACCGATCGCAGGAGATCCACGAGCTCCGTGTCGCCTTCGCTGTAGAACGCCGCGCCGCTCGAGTAGGGAACGCCCTCCCACACGTCGCTCGAGCAGTTGCCGCCGTACCGGTCCTCTTTCTCCAGCAAGACGACATCGCGCTCGGCGAGCAAGTGCGCGGCGCACAGCCCGCTCGGTCCGCCGCCGATGATCACGACCTCGCAAGCCTCGGCGCGCGTGGCGCGCGGGAAGGAGACGCCGTCACGCTTGGCGTGGCCGTGCTTGAAATCCTCGCCATGCAGGCGCGGACGAGCGACAGCGAGGGCGCTCGCGGCGGGCTCGGCCCGTACGCCGGCGTCCGTCGCGGGTGCTTCGCGCGGACGCTCGGCATGACGGCACGCCGGGGCGAGCCCCATGGCGCCGCCCGCAATCACGACCTTCAGGCAGTCGCGCCGGCTGAGGTACGTCTTGGTCTCGTCCAAAGCTACTGGCCGCCGGTGACGTTGCACCGTTTGTCGAAATCGGCGAACGACTCCTCGGGGCGCGGTGCTTCGCAGTCTGCACCGCCGGCGCTCGCCGCAGGCGCCGCGGGCACGGCGGAGGCGGGCGGGGCCGCACCAGTCACGTTGCAGCGCTTGTCGAAGTCTCCGAACGACTCGCCATCGCGTGGCTCCTCGCAGTCGGTGGGCGGCGCGGCGGAAGCAGCGGGCGGCGCCGCGGAGCCCGAGGGCACGCCCAGAGCGGAAGCGGCAGGCGGCGGTGGGGCGGCCGCGGTTTCGACCGCCGAAATGTGCGTTTTCGGGACGGCCGCCTCGGCCACGGTGAGGCTCGGCACGTAGGTCGTGATGAGCAGCGCCACGACGAAGATGCCGATGAACGGCAGCACCACGCGGTAGAGATCGGGAACGGGCCGATTGAAGCGGAACCCGGCGATGAAGAGATTGAGCCCCATGGGCGGCATCAAATACCCAATCTCGAGGTTCAACAGGAACACGACGCCGAGGTGATACGGGTTGATGTTGAAGTGAATCGCGATGCCCATGATGAGCGGCACGATCACGACGATGGCCGAGAAGATGTCCATCAGCATCCCCACGACGAGCAGGAACACGTTCAGCGCGAGCAGGAACGTCGTGGGTGAATCGATGATGCCGCCCGCGCCCTTGCCCACCTCGGCGAGCGCGTCGACGGCTTCACGGCAGGTGGACATCGTGTCGGCGTGCGCCGCGAGGTACGCCTGCGCCGGCGGACCGCACGTGAGCGCCTCGAACAGGCGATCGGCCGTCTGCGCCTGCACGAAGTAGAAAGTGAGCACCGTCGCCGCGCACAGCTTCACGAAGATGGCGCCCACGAGCACCATCGAATCCGGAACGATGCGGGGCAGATCGCGCGTGAGCGAAAGGTCCTTGTAGAGGAAGACCTCGATCACGAGCACGTAGAAAGCCGTGAATGCGGCCGCGTTCACGGGGCTGAAGACGCCCGTCGCGAGCCCGCCGAGCAGGAACACGGGCAGCATCAGCTCCCACTTGGCTTCCCACAAGGCCGCGCGCGCTTCGGCGAAATCGAACTTCGACCGCGGCACCTTGGACCGCACGCCGACAATGACGGCGTACACGATCAAGAGTCCGATCAAGAGCGCGCCCGGCCGAAGCCCCGCGAGCAAGAACTTGTCGAGCGCGAGCCGCTCGTGACCGGGCGGAACCTCCTGCAAGCCGGCGACGATCCCGTAGACGATGAGCGGGAGGCAGGGCGGGAACGTGATGCCGAGCGCGCCACCGGTCGTCACCAAACCGAGCGAGAACTTCTCCGGATACTTGTCCTTGAGCAGCGCGGGCAGCAAAAGGCCACCGATGGCGACGATCGTGATGCCGCTCGCTCCGCTGAAAATCGTGAAGAAGGCGGACGCCAGGATGCACACGATGCCGAGGCCGCCCGGAGCGAAGCCGAGGAGCGCACGCGCCACGCGCACGAGGCGCTGCGGCGTCTTCGACTCGCTCATCAGGTAGCCGGCGAGCGTGAAGACCGGGATCGTCGGCAGCACGCTCATGCGCGCGAAATGCGGACCGAGCACGTCCTCGACCGAGTTCGAGAGCGACATCACGCGCACGGTGTCGGAGCCGTGCGCCCACAGGAACAGCGCCAATCCCCCGAGGAAGCTGAAGAGCGGCGCGCCCATCAGCGCCATCACGGCGCAGAAGATCACGCCCCACGTCGTCGGGATCGCGGTGATGTGCCCCATGCCGAACCAGCACAAGGCGAGCACGACGCCGACCCCGCCGAGCGCGGTCCCGAGCTGCGCGGGGGTGGCGTTCTCGGCGTAGCGCGCCGCAATCGGCGCCGTGGGAGCGAACGAGCCCGTGCGGCGTTTGCGCAGCAGGAACGGCACGCCGATCACGAGGAGCGTGAGCACGACGCCCAGCGCGAGCGGCCCCATCACCGTCGTGCCGCGCGCGAGCGGCAACAGGAGCACGAGCGTCACGAGCGCGATGACGGCTTCCGTACCGGTGGCCTGCGATACGGGCGCCACGCGCTCGGCCTCGGGGTCGAGGGGGTGGGGCGGTGGCTCGGCGTCCTTCGGCAAACCTTGCTGCGCCGCGATCCATTCGTGGAACGCGTGCAACAGCAGGCGCAGGCCAATCAGCACGAATGCTGCCGGAATGATGAACTGGAACTCGTAGCTCCGGTCGACGGCGACCTGAGCGATGCCGCGCGCGGCGAGCAACCGGAGCTGCTCCGCGGCCGTCGCCACTTGATCGAGCAGCTGCGTGTAGAGCCCGTAGGCGAGCGTGAACGCCACGACCGCGCCGAACGTCGCAGCGATCGCCACGACCACGCGGCGCGCCCGATCCGGCAGGAGCCGGCCGAGCGCGTCGATCGCCAGATGCCTTCGTTCGCGCGTCGCGTAGCTCGCCCCGAGCAGCGCCGCCCAGATCGTGCCGTGCATGAGCACGTCGCTCGCCGAGTCGAGCCAGGGGTGCGACAGGTGAAATAGCGTCGCGCTGGATTCGATGATGGCGACGAGCACCATCACGCCGACGACGACCAGGCTCAGGCTCGCTTCAGCGAGCAGGATGCCGCGATCGAGCACGTCGAGCGGACGCAGAAACGGTGCAGGTTTTGCGGTCGGGGCGGCTCCGGCCATGGCGGGACGCGCAGTCTACCTAGATGGCCGGCGCCATCCACGATAAATCCCGTAGACTTACTTACCGAATGCCGCAACGCGGTCGACGAGCGCCTGATCGGCGATCTGACCCGTCAGCGCCTGACGGACCTGCGCGCCGACCTTCACCCACTCGGCCTTGTCGGCTTCGGAGGGCTTCAGCACCTTGATGTTGCGCTCTTTGATGGCAATGAGCGCCTTCTCTTCATCAGCACGCAAATTCTTCCGCGCCAGGGCGTGAAATTGTGCCGACGTTTCGGTCATGATCGTCTTCTGCTCGGGCGTGAGCGATTCCCACTGCTTCTGCCCCATGACCGTGCCGCCGATCACGACGGTGAGCGGGAAGTCGAGCATCTGCGAGACCCGCGACTGCCACTGCAGCGCGACCGCGGCCACCGGCGTCGTGATGACGGTATCGACGCGATTGGTCTGGAGAGCGCCCAGGACTTCCGGCAGCTGGAGCGGCACGGGGTTCGACTTCACGATCTTGAAGAACGCGGGCAACACCAGATCGTCGCGCCAAACCCAGGGCTTGCGTGCACCGAGGTCGGAAGGCTTGGTGATGGGCTCCGTCGAGAACACGTACGACTGGCCCACGTCCGCCCAACCGAGCAGCTGGAAGCCGGCCTCGGCAAACTTCGGATTCATCTCCGGCGTGATCGCCGCGCGCGCCGCGTCGAGCTGCGCGTAGCTCTTGAGGATGCCGGGCATCTGGAACACGAGCGCGGGCCGGTAGATCTGCGAGAGGCCCACGGCAGTGACCGCGGCGCCGTCGATACGACCGCTGCGGATCTTCCGGATCACCTCGGACTCGTCGCCCTGAACGCCACCGGCGTAGAAGCGAAGCTCGAGCGACTTGTTCGAGCGGCGGCGCACCTCGCGGTTCCACGCCTCGAACACTTTCATCCACGTCGAGCCGGGAGGCGCGAGCGTGGCGATCGAGATCGTCTTCGTGACGGGCTTGTCTTCCGCGATGCCGACGGCCGAGAACCCGAGCAGGGCGACAATCAGAGTGATCGGCCAGAAGAGGTGGATTTTCTTGGTCATCGCGGGTGCTTCTCCGGTCATACGGGCAGTCGGTCCGGTATCTCGACTAGGGATCGACGAATTTCGGACCAGGGTGATTCAAGTAGCGCAAAAGTCAGGGGTGCGGCGCGGCGGCGGGAGCCGCGGGGGCCGGGGGCGTGGCGGGCACGGCGGCAGGGGCCGCTGCCGGGAGCTCGTCCGGCGCGAACAGATGGTCGATTTCGGAGAGGTAGCGCTCGGCGCGGCGCTTGGCGAGCTGATTGAGCAGGCGCTGGTCGGGGTCGAGGTCCTTCGGCGCCTCGAGGATGGTCGTGAGCAGCTTCTTGAAAAGGGCGCGATCCTGGAGGGCCACGGCCACGATCTGGGCTTCGAGCACCAGGTACATCAGGTTTTTGCCCTGCGTCGCCGCGATCGCCGTCTCGAACTCCTTCTTGGCTTCCTCTGGGCGCCCACCTAGCTGCGCGGGGGCCGTGCCGATCATTCCGGCGCGCAGCGCGTGCGGAGCGTGACCCCAATAGGTGTGATCGAGCAGCATGATCCGGTCCGAAATCGCGTTGACCAGCGGCAGATCCGCCAGCGCGTTCACGTCGTCGCGATTGACACCGATGTAGCGCCCCCAGGAGTAGGCCGCCCAGAACAGCGTGGGCACGTGCTTTTCCGCGTCGTCGAATTTTTTCAAGTACTCTGTCCAGGCAGCGAGGCCCTTCTTGATATGCCCTGAAGCCCCGCCTTCGTCCGGCTCCCAGACGCTGAGGCTACCGAGCGTCAGCTCCTTCCCGCGCGCGTAAGCCATCGAGGCACGCTTGCGGAAGTGCTCGCTCGCCTCGTCGTCGTCCTTGGTGAGCGCTTCCTCCATCTTGTCTTCCATGAAGCCGAAGCCGTACGAGCCGTACGCTTTGGCGAGCAGCGCGCGCAGCTCGGTGTCGTCGGGCCGAATCTCGAGCAAACCCTCCATCGTCGCGATCGTGGCAGGAATTCCGCCCTCCGCGAGATCCGGATCCTCGTATCGCTCGACGGCGGGCCACGCCTTGCCGATGATCTGCACCGTGGAGCCGGCGGCCAGATTGGTCATGTTGCAGCCTGAGAAAATCGCGACGCAGACGACGAAGGACAGCACACGACTTGCGATCATCTCTGGCTCCCTACCGTTCGCCGAAGCGCGCTGTCAATCGACAGCCGCAAAGCCGCGCTGCCGTGACGCTCGGCGCGTGGAATCCACTGAAGAGATGCGGTAACCTCCGTTCTTTGCATGACTTACCCCGAACGCGATGACCGGCGAGAGAGCATCGCGAACGTCGCGGCGACGCGATCCACGGGAACCGAACGCGATTCGCATCCCCGTGTCCGCCACGACCGGGGCTCGTTCGCGCACCTGCGACTTCCCAGCCGCTTTCAGCTGATCCAGGAGCTCGGCAGCGGCGGGATGGGCGCCGTGTACCGCGCCTACGACCGCTTGGCGGGACACGAGGTAGCGCTCAAGGTGCTGCACGGCTTCACGGTCGAAGATCGCTTGCGCTTGAAGAGCGAGTTTCGCGCACTGAGCGACATCGTGCACCCGAATCTGGTGGTGCTCCACGACCTCGTGATCGACGAGGAATCGTGTTTCTTCACGATGGAGCTGATCCGCGGGCGTGACCTCGCCAAGACGGTGCAACCGCTCTACCGGAGCGGTGCCGACCCGATCAGCGCCGGCACCCGGCTGCGCGACATCGCGCGACAGCTGGCCCTCGCGCTCGATGCGCTGCACCAGGACGGCAAGCTGCACCGCGACATCAAGCCGTCGAACGTGCTCGTGACGGAGGCGGGGCGCGTCGTGCTCCTCGACTTCGGGCTCACCTCCGCGGTCCCGCGCAGCACGGACGCCGCATCGGAGCGACTCGGCGGCACGCTACCGTACATGGCGCCCGAGCAGCTCTGGGGCAGTCCTGCGTCGACGGCCTCCGATTGGTACTCGTTCGGCATGGCGCTTCACGAAGCCGTGACGGGAGACCTCCCGTCGCGCCTCGGCCTGATGAGCCACGGGGCCACGAACCCGATCAGCCTGCGCGAGCGTGGCTTCGACGTTCCCGAAGACATCGATCGCCTCGTGGGGCGTCTCCTCCACATGGAGGCCGAAAAGCGACCCGAAGGCGAAGAGATCCTCGCCTGCCTGGGCGGCACCACGGCACACGACGTGGGCCAGCCCTCGAATCCGCCGGCGCGCTTGTCGCTCGAGCTCATCGGCCGGGAGACGGAGCTCGGCACGCTCGAGCGGCTGTTCGAGGAAGCCGGACCCACGGGAACGCGCGTCGTGCGCGTCATCGGCGCCTCGGGCGTCGGCAAGAGCTCGCTTTTGCGCTCGTTCTTCAGCCGCGTCGACCTCGGCGGCCGAACCCTCAGCGTGCGCTCGCGCTGCCATCCGCAAGAAGCCCTCGTGTTCAACGCACTCGACGGCTTCATCGACGAGCTGAGCGCCGAGATCACGAACGTGCTCGAACCCGACGAGCGAGCGCTCGCGCCCGGTCAGCACGCCGCGCTCACTCAGGTTTTCCCGGTGCTCGCGCGAGCGCTCGGCGTCGACACGTTCGCGCCCATCTCGGAGGTGCCGGATCGCGAGAAAAGGCACCTGGCGTTCGCGGCGATTCGCGAGCTGCTCAATCGCGTGGCGCGGCGCCGTCGCGTCGTCGTCTGGCTCGACGATTTGCAGTGGGGCGATGAGGACAGCGGCGTGCTCTTGCGCGACCTCTTGCGGGCTTCGGGCCACCCACCGCTGTTCATCGTCTTGAGCTACCGCGAGGAAGACGAAGCGACGAGCCACTGCCTCTCCGTGTTGCGCGAAGACGACGAGCTCTGGGGAAGCACGACCGCCCTCCGCCTCGAGCCGCTCAGCGACAATCAGAGCGCGGAGCTCGTGAAGCGCATGGTCGGCACGGAGTGGCGAGGCGACGACACGACGCGAGATGCGCTGATCCGCTCCGCCGCCGGCTCGCCGTTTCTGCTCACGGAGCTCGGCCGGTACCTCACGACACCGCAGGGGCCCGATTCCGAGCGGGGCAGCGCGAAGAAGAGCATCGGCCTCGAAGAGATGCTGCGCGTGCGAACGCGCGATCTTTCCGCTGATTCACGCGTGTTGCTCGAGGTGCTGGCCGTCGCGGGGGCCCCGCTCGAGCGCGAGACGACGCTGAGCGCCGCGCGCGTCGCGTCGGCGGATCGCGGCCTGCTCTCGAACCTGGAGCGACTCTCCATTTTGCGCACCACCGACGTGCGCAGCCACCGCGTCGAATTCTACCACGACAAGCTCCGCGAAGAGGTGCTCCGCCAGCTCGACGAGGGGGCGCGCGCCCGGCACCACGCCGCGATCGCGAACGCCATCCTCGGCTCTTCGCAACCGAATCCGC
>Ga0070682_100001441_pt1 | contig 13376 bp, 12 predicted proteins | sample KBSC63LmetaG_FD_64668 | JGI IMG/M metagenome (GOLD analysis project Ga0070682, IMG submission 64668) | Corn rhizosphere microbial communities from Kellogg Biological Station, Michigan, USA - KBS C6-3L metaG | ecosystem: Host-associated > Plants > Roots > Rhizosphere | place: USA: Michigan... | reverse complement strand
CCGAACCTCTCCGTTCGCGAGAGTGCGTTGATTGCACTGTGAAGGGATGTCGCGCGGAATCTCATTTGGGTTTCCGTCGGATGCGCAAATGTAGATTGGTGCGGTTGGGAAACCCTGAACAGTGGTGATGAGTTTGTTCAACTGATTCTCATCCGCTGTTTTCTGTTTCTGGCTATAGTCTTTCGAGACTGGAGGCAATGCGGTTTTCGCATTCGCGATCATAGTCGGGAGGTTTGGTAACTGAATGCGTGCCTTGTTGTACTTTTCAAATTCTGCAACCAGCGTCTCGCGTGCTTTCTCGTTGGCAGGAAGCTTTCCTATTTGAATCTTCACATACGAGAACCAGGGGTAAACGGAACCTCCGTCGGAAAGATTCTGCACTGGATAATCCTCAGACCACTCCGCTTTGAACAACCGTGGGTTTTCTTTCAGCCTCAGCGGAATTGGTCGATCGGTGATCGGCGAGGTCTTTAATACGAGGTTCGCGCCGAGCATCTGCACCGGTTTGAAGTCGTACTTTCGCGTGTCAGCAAGAAAGCGCGCCAACTGGCGAACGCGTTCCGCACCAAAATAGAAATCGTGTTTTCCGGGAACGATGCCGGCGTAGGCCGCAGCGCGAAGGAAACATCCGACGTTGTCAGTGTGGATCGTTCCGAGGCCGTTCTTGATTCTTGTATCCAACGGGGCAGGGACGTTTCTGTAATAGACCCAAGTGTTATTCGTATTGTCGCTGAAATAGAGTTCTTTGTTACCAACGGCGTAGCCTCCGCCCGGTGGTGCAGGAGGCTTTTCGAAAACTCTTGCCTCCAACTCCGGCGAAAAATTGTCGCCGGTGCCAACTAGAATTGCGTTAGGGTGATCTGAGTTGCGCCTGTTCAAAAAGTCTATGGCGGGTTGACTGTCCTTTAAGGAGAGTTGGGGGCACCCGGCCTGCGCGTCAAATTTCTGAAGAGAGGGGACGCGGAAGTAGCCGAGGAGTCTCCCCGTGTACACGACCTCATCGGTTGTAGTGGTGGTTTGGGGTTGGGTTGAAACATTTGGAGTCTGACCGTGAGCTGAAACAGCAAAACCAAGCAAGGAAAGTGCGGTCGCAATTCTGAAGAAGAGAACGCGGTTCATAGATTCCTCCGGCCAGGTAGATTAGTTCTTGCTGATTATGATTGATCGTCACAAAGTATTTCGCGTGATTTGTTAATGCATGGGACACCTTTCGGCTTTGGAGCACGGATTACGCCGAAAGGTAAAGAAGCTCAAATTTGCTTAATGCTATTGTTTCGGAGTTTGTGCAAGAGGACCATTTGCCTTTATCGGGAAAGGCCAATCTATCGCGGGTACATTTATTTTCGCGCCAGGATACCAACCGCAATGGTTTGTGAGTTTGTGGTCCATCGGCTCTGAAAGAGAGCCCTAACGTCTCTCCTTAATATCGTAGACCCACAACGACTCGAGATCGCGAATGTACAATCTGCCATTCGCAATAACCGGATACGCAAACGCTTTTTCCGACATCTGTTCCACCTGCTTTTTCTTAGGCGGATTCGGCGGCGTGAAGCGGCCTTTTTCGCGATAGCCTTCGGGAGTCGCCTCCACCAAAACACAATCTCCATTCCCGTCGTGAATGTATAAATGCCCTTCGGCGTAGGCTGCCGAACTCATGCCGAAGTTCTCGGCGTTCCATTTCACCTTCCCTGTTGTGAACTCAACCGCGACCAGTCCGCCCATGGCTTGCGTGCCATAAAGATAGTCGCCGACCAACACTGCCCCGCCGAAACCGTTGGGGAGTCCGCGTTCGAAGTAAACCTGCTCTGCGGCGACTCCGCTGCCCTCCGGTTTCAAACGAACGAGTCCGCCGCCAATACTAAGCGCGCCACCATACACATACGCGTCGCGCGCGACCGGCGTGAAAGCCTGCGCGGGGCCTTTGACAACTTCCTTGTAGCGCCAGAGGAACTCACCCGTCTTCGCATCGACTCCGACGATGCCTTTGCTCAAAAACTGCACGTATTGTTTGCGCCCACCCGCTTGTACGATGATCGCCGACGCGTAACCTGCCGCGTCGCCACCCGGAACCGCCGATTTCCAGATGAGCGCACCCGTCTTTTTGTTGAGCGCCACTATCGTCGCCTGCTCGCCGCCTGGTGTGACGACGAGGACGTCGCCATCAACCAATGGAGACTCTGCGTAGGCCCAGTCGTGAGGTTGGCCGCGGAAGTCTTTGCGAAGACTTTTCTGCCACTGAATCTTGCCGTTCTTCGCGTCGAGACAAACGAGGTCGCCATCAGACCCAAGCGCGTAGAGGAGATTTCCGTCGACGGTCGGCGTGGAGCGGGCCTTCGGGTAAGGCGGATCTTGATTCGGGTTGCCGACGTTCCCGACGCGCGTGGTCCAAATGACTTTTCCGTCTTGAGTTGAGAGAGCTTGAACAAACTCATTCTCCATGCCGCGGTTGCTCATCAGGTAGATCCGTGACCCGACAACGGACGGCGTTGAATAGCCGTCGCCGATGTCGTTTACCTGCCAGAGCAATTTTGGTCCTTCCCTGGGCCACTGTTTGAGCAAACCTTTCTCCTGTGAGATTCCATTTCGCTCCGGCCCGCGCCACTGAGGCCAATCGCTCTGCGCATGACTGGTAACACATAAGCACAAAAGGAGTGCTGCGATGCTAGCTACGGATCGTGAAGTCATTGTCTGCTCCTTCGAATGTTTTCCACGCTTCTGCGGCTGCGTCGTAGCCGTGGATCGTACGGATGACGTCGGGGTTCCAGCTCTCCAAGCCGCGTGGAAGGGCGCGCACGCATCCTCTTCCTGAGGTGAACCCTGCGATAGTTTGAATAATTGGTGGAGCCGAGGGGGATCGAACCCCTGACCTCATGACTGCCAGTCATGCGCTCTCCCAGCTGAGCTACGGCCCCAAATGGGTGTTGATGCAGACTAGCCTAGCGTTTTGGATTCAGTCAAGCAACGGCGTGGCCACTCATGTCCAATTACAAAAACCGCCGTATCAGATAGAGAATCAGACTGAGAGCGATCGAGATGATGAGCATTGAAATGATGGGAACGTAGACGCGAGTGTGCTCACCCTCGTAGCGAATATCTCCAGGGAGGCGCCCGAACCAATTAAGGGCGCCTGAGTAGATCAAAAAGCCAGCAATTACCAAAAACGCGCCAGCGACAACTACCAATAATCCGACTCCCCGATTCATCGTGCCTTTAAACTCCTTCCCAAGGCTTTGATGGCCGCCACCGGCGAGGCACACTTAAAGAATCTTTCACGTTTATACTTAACCCGAAAGAAAAATCCAGAAAACAGCATAGATCATTGGAAACCAACAACCCCTGACGGCTATTAAAGCCGAAACTGAAGGAGGAACCATGCTCAAAGCTCTCGGATTAGTGCTCACAATCGCCCTGCTTCTGGCGATAACTTCTTGCCAGCCGGGTGGTACCAACTCAAATAACGCGACCCCATCGCCTTCGGCGAGCACACCCACGCCTGCCTCTCCATCACCCACAGTCACAGCTTCCGTATCTCCGTCACCGGCGACGGGTAGCGTGAAAGGGTCCAATTTCAAGTGGACTGATGATGCGAGTGGCACGCCGGTAACAACGATTAAGGTCGGTGGAAGCGTTACCTGGACGATCACGGGTGGAACGCATAAATTGGAACGGGTCGCAGGCAGCGCGGCAAATGGCTGTGATAACCTGGACGCCTCGTTTGACTCCGGCAACCTTACTTCGGGACAGACCGCAACCAGAACGTTCACGAAAGTCGGAACTTTCGGATATCACTGCGGCATCCACCTGGGTGATCCCAACTGCAAGACAACGCCGGGAACTGGCGCGATGCCGGGTGTTATCAAAGTCGTACCGTAAAGGTCGGTTCGGAAATCATCGCTGCGTAGTTTGAAGATCTGCTGGCAATCAGTCTGGCTGAGACGTTGCTCGGCGGTGCGGTATCGTTGCGTACCCTGACTATCCACTCCATCAATACAAAATACGAAACTACGACCAGCATGACCGCGATGATGACGCTTCCCCAAATCCGCCAACGCGGACACGTTGCACAGATGGTGGTGATACCCCGGTAGAAGTTGATTATGAGAATGACCACTACGAAGTAGATCCATAACAGAAAGATCAAGGAATAAAACGGCACTCCCACGTTTTCCAAGCCCAGTATGAAGGCCGTAATCGGCACCCAAGGCAAGCCAAGAAACAGGATGACAAAGAAGGCTTGTTTTATTGTTATCGGAACACGGAAAATTTTCGCGAAGACGTAGGTATATATCCCGGCAAGCGCCGCTGCGCCGAGGAGAAAGAGCAGGGCCGGGCGGCTATTGAGAACAATCAGCCACGGAACAGTCTTAAGCAGTGAACCAGGGCTGGCTACCAAAGGCACGCCGTAACCAACTCCCGAGAGAAATACCACGAGTGCTAATAGCGACCATAATCGCTTCCAGCTAGTTACTGACTCTGATTCGAAGAGTGAGGGATCAGGCCCTCCAAGTAGCGTAAGCCAATCGCTAAACGCCTGACGAATCCAACTCGGCATATTAGAAACTCGAGAAAATTGACAAGCAAATCATTAGAAATATCGCATGCTGATCACTGACCGCGCGCTGTACCAACTCTATGCCTAAGAGATCTTGAGATCGGCGAGGGCTCTCGCCAAACTACCCTTGTCTGCCGGCTCACCCGGACACGAAAAGAGATCCAGCGCACCCTCGATCAGCGGTAACCGAGATCGAGCATCACGGTGCCTGAATAGCGCCGGTGTAACAAGTCCCAGGCACCAACCTGCCCGCCACCACGTACCTGGTCCGCAATGTCTATTAAGAAGATTGCTGATCTGCCCCGGTACCGGCGCATAAGCCGCATGTGATCTCATGGTGAGACTCTCCAATCCAACACCCGTAGACGTCTCTACCCACATCTTAGTTCCCTCGAGAAGACTCACGAGCAACTCTGTCGACGTTGGCTCCTCCACTGTTCCTACCTTCTTTTTTGGATACCTCAACGCCACTTTATTAAGCTCGTCAATGACCGCCTGAACCTTTTTCGCTGCGCCTTCCTTTTGACTCGCCGAACCACCCGCACGCTCAGCCGCGAAGATGGCATTGCTCGCATCCAGCATCAATTTAGCGATACTACGTGAACCTTCGCGGTCATGATCTCCGAGAATCAAGTCCTTTACTGCGTTCAAATCGTCGTTGAACCTCTTATTCGCTTCGTCAATCTCTTTTTTGATCTCCGGCGCTTTCTTAGCAAGCTCGATGATCTCTTTCAGAATCCGCTGCGCGTTCGCCGATAATTTGATCTCCTGATCCGGCAATAGCTCTTCGGTCGCCGACGCTATTTCTCGCCCAACCAACCCGAATGTGTTTGAAAGCAAATACGCGTGCTGAAACTGATTTTTCCCTGAAGTTCTAATTAACTCCGTGTTGTTGAGACCTAATTGGACGACGTGCCGCAATCGCGCAGTTTGCGCCTTTGACTGCGAACCACGGATCTCAGCATCGAGCTCCTGAACCTTCGCGTTAATGTCCTTTAATTGCTTCGCACATAAATCTGCTGCTGTACCGACGTCGGTTCCCGACCCTTTCAGGAGTTCGTACGGAATTTGCAAAAGCAACGTTAAGTAGAACACGAGTGAGTCGGCTGCTGTTGCCGTGCACGTCTGACTCTCCGCATTATTGAAGTTAACACTCGCCGCAGGTACAAATGCCGCCATTCCACCCATTAACGCGCGACCCATAAACCGACGGCGTCCTGCCAGCGCCTGCTCTTCGATATTTGCACTGTGCTCTTCTCGATATTTCATTTTTACTCCTGAGGTTAGGACTGGTTCGAGCGACTGAAGCGGATCAAAAAACGTGAGCTTTTTAATGGCTTGGTCTGCGGCGGAGTATAACTATGCGCTGAAATGTAAGTCAATTTTTTCAAGCCGAAAAAGCAATTCCTTCACACGCGAAAATTCGTCTTGACACCGTTATAGAAAAGAGAGTATACGAATGCCCACATCGAGTTGGTCCATACTACTCGCAAGTGCTTGACGAGAGTCCTGCTTCCTCCATCACCGTGGGGGGATCTCACTCCCGCCAGTAATATTTAAAGAGCCCGCAAAAGCTGGAGCAAAGTTTCTTCACGAACCATAACTAACCAACCATGGCCTGCCGTTTTTAGGGTCAGGAAGGATCGGATAACTCAACGTCTCTGCTCATCCCCTCGTGAGCCCCATAAAAACACCTTAAAGATCACTCGCATAGCGGTCTAACAAGACCAGGTCAGGCATGCAAGATGTCAGCTCTAAGATTTCAATTATTCGGGAAACTCCTCATTCAGAAAGACGCCCAAGCTCTGAATGGCCTCGAGGGACGTAAAGAGCAGGAACTCTTGTGCTATCTGCTGGTTCACCCTGACCGGCCTCATCCTCGTGAAATGCTCGCGAGTTTGTTGTGGAGCGATACCTCAACCGAAAAATCGCGCAAGTATCTAAGACAAGCCCTCTGGCACCTGCATTCAATGCTGAAACCAGCACGTCCGGTGAACACCGAAGTGCTTTCGGCTGAACACGACTGGGTGCAACTCAACCTGAACGGCGATTGCTGGATTGACGTGACCGCTTTCGAGCGCGCATTCGCTGACACTCAGGGCGTATCCGGCAAGTCGCTCGACCAAAACGGTGCTCAGTCGTTGAAAAACGCGGTCGAACTCTACAAAGGCGATCTGCTCGACGGCTGGTATCACGACTGGTGTCTCTTCGAGCGTGAGCGTTTACAGAACATGTACCTCACCATGCTCGACAAACTCATGACTTACTCGATGGAACACAAGGAATACGAGACCGGCTTCACCTACGGCGCAACGATTCTCCGTTACGACCGCGCGTCGGAACGAACCTACCGGCAGCTAATGCTGATGAAATATTCCGCCGGGGATCGAACGGGCGCTCTGCGACTTTACGACCGCTGTGTCGCTGCTCTTGCCGAAGAATTGGCTGTTGAACCTGAAGGACGCACCACCGCGCTCTACGAAAAAATACGTACGGGCAGCATCGATAACTCTCAAACTACAGACCAAATTCCTCACGACGCTTCGTTGACAGAAGTTTTAGGCCGCCTCAAGCGACTCCAATTAGTTCTCACCGCTGTGCAAAAGCGAGTGCAACGCGACATCGCCGCCGTCGAACAGGGATTCAAAACTCTCAAGTAAATCCGCTACCTGGCAGCGACCTGCTTTACTCTGCGGCTCTCTGCGTATCTCCGCGTCCTCTGCGTTGAAATAATCTTTTACGCAGAGAACGCAGAGAGCCGCAGAGTAAAGCCACTCATCAGACGCGGAACAGACGCGCGAAAGACTCAGCCACGACATCCATCTGTTAAAGAGTCTGGGAATGCCCGAGTCTAAAGTGCATTCCTTCATCGTGAAACTTTGGTTTGACGACGAGATTCAGCGCAACGGAATGCGTGGCTGGCATGGCCACATCACGCACGTGCCAAGCGGCGACCGCCGCTATTTGAAAGAGCTCGAAGACATTGTCGCTTTCATTAAGTCTTACATCGGCGAGGTTGACTGCTCAGTCGTTTCGCACATCCGTCGTTGGCTGAAGCATTAATCCGAAGTCGAGTTCGCCAAACTCGGGCCGGGATCCAGGGAGGACGTTTTGGCAGGTTTTGCCGGAATTGCCGCAGCGGGAAAGAGCATCGAGATGCTGCTCAACGCATGTTTCGAGGCGTTGCAGCCGCTGGAGCCGCCGGGAAACAAAACCAAAGCCGTGCTGGTGCGCACGAGTGATTTCGAAAAAGACAACATCGGCACCCAGATCGGTTCTCCAGCGCTATCGATCTTTCTCTATCGAGTTGATTTCAACAAAGTGATGCGCGCCGCATGGGCCGGAGTAACCGAGCGTGATGGACGCGCGCATCTCGGACTTGACCTGCATTACCTGATCACGCCCTGGGCCGAGAATGCAGTGGAAGAACATCGGATCCTCGGTAGAGCAATGCAGTGTCTGGATACGACGCCGATTATCGCTGGACCACTGTTGCATTCGTCGGGCGAATGGGACGGAAGCGAAGCAATTCAGATCGTGCTTGAAGAAGTTTCCAACGAAGCCGTCATGCGCATGTTTGATTCACTGCCGACCGACTACCGATTGAGTGTGCCCTACATCGCGCGCGTGATGCGGTTGGACAGCCGCGTGGCTGCGCCGGAAGGTCCGGTTATCACGGCTGTCACTGGAATAACGCCGACGCCGACGTTATGAACCAATTTTTACCGAGTCGCTTTGTCGAAAACGTCGAGCGCCTTGCGCTTGGTATTGAACCTATGGACGCCGTGCGCGCGAGACCTTTGACTTACCAGCTCCAGGTTGAGCACGAAGCCTCGCTGCTGTTAGGCCTGCCACGTCCGCCCATCGAACGCCACACTTCCAATCGTTACGCCTTACGTTATCAGCCCGGTGTGAAGACGCCGATCGAGTTGAGGTTTTTCGATACCGCAAACCGCATCTACAAGCCCGAACGCGATCGACGCCGGATCGTGCCGCGACGTTTGCGCATTCCGATCCTGACGCTCGCCGACGTCGAAACCGACGAGCTCAACGAAGCGCAAGCCGCAAATCAAACCGTAATGGATTTCAAGCGACGAATACGACGTCCGGTTTTCTTTCCCGGCGCGGCGTACGACTTCAGCGCCACGACTACAGGTCTGCGTGGACGAGTGACACGCGGCGGCAAACCGATGCGCTGGGCACGCGTCGTCGCGGTTTTGGACGGCACAACGGTAGTTGTTGGTCGCGCTCACGGCGACGATCGTGGCGAATTTCTTCTGTTGATCAATTCAGCAGTAACGACCGGCGGGGCAACACCAAAACCACTCAGAATTCGGGTCACAGTCGCTGGACCAGCGACCGCACCGACGCCTACCGATCCCGATCAACCCAAACGGGATCCGTTGTGGGATCTGCCATTGGAGATCATGGCAGCGCCTGGAGCTAACGATCCGGTCGCCACCGGCGAACAGGATCCCAATCAACCACCCGGACAAGAGTACACGGCAACTGTCACACGCGTAATTGAATTCACTGTAGGCAAATGCCTTAGCGGATTAGAAGACTTTGAGATCACCTAGCGCCCTTGAGCGCTGCAAAAAAGGAGTTCCTTCATGCCCGAATATCTAGCACCTGGAGTTTATGTCGAGGAAGTCAGCTTTCGCGCGAAATCCATCGAAGGCGTGCCTACGAGTACCACCGGATTTGCCGGAATAACTCACTATGGCCCGGTGCGATATCCGGGCGGTCCCAAGAAGTCGGAGCCGCGTTTGATCACGAGCTTTACTGAATTCGAGCGCGTCTATGGCTCGTTGAATGAAGTGGGAATCGGCTCCGGACGCCCGGCGTACCTGGCCCACGCGGCCCGTGCGTTCTTCGAGAACGGCGGGAAGCGTCTCTACGTTTCGCGTGTATTCACGCCGCGGCCCGGCGACCTGCCTCGGGGCGTTGCCAGCCGGGCCATTCCTGATGGTGGACTAACCGCAACGTGGAAAGCGCGTTGGCCCGGCGCGCTCGGCAATGTGCTGGTCGAGACCCTGCCGATGCGAACGCGCGTAACCGTCTCCGCCACGGGCGTGGTTCAGCGCGTAAAAGACGGCGCAGTGATAGAAGTGCTGCCCGGTGGTGGTTCACCGCCGGCGCCCACCGCTCCCATTACGCTCGGAAATTTGAGGGTAGTCCGAGTCGATCAGGACGGCAATCAAACGTTCACCGGAGGTGGTGCACCTACTTCTGCGAACATCGTTCATCTCGTCGAGTTGATCGTCACGGTGCGGGCTGGTCTCGATCGCGTGGACCAATACACCGAGCTTGCAGGTGACCCCGCGCAGACTCGCTACATCGGCAAAGTACTCGAGATGGACGATCCGGCGGACGAGAACGCGCTGGTTGCACTGGCATGGGATCCCGACGCAGCGGGCGCATCCGCAGCGAGCCTTATGGCGTTGTTGACTGGTCCTACCGCTGCCGGCCGGCTCCAAAACGGCAACGACGGAGCAGAACCAGCCGCAACAGATTTTGCCGGGCAGGAGGCTGATCCGGACAATCCACTACTCACGGCCACCGGCCTCGCAGCGCTCGGCGAGATCGACGACATCGCAATCGTCGCGATGCCTGACGCCGCGACGTTGTCTACAGAGGACGAGATCTTTACGGCGACTCAATCTCTCGTCGCTCACGCAGAGGGACTGCGCTACCGAATCGCGGTGGTGGATGGTCCACGAGCAAGTTCTCTGAATGAGATTCGAGAGTTTCGCGGTAAGTTCGACAGCAAATACGCGGCGCTGTATTACCCGTGGATTGAAATTCTCGATCCCACGGAGCGCGCGGCACAGGGACGACCGCCGACGCGCCTGTTGCTCCCGCCTTCAGGTTTTGTCACCGGCATTTACGCGCGTTCAGACATCGAACGCGGCGTACACAAAGCACCCGCAAACGAAGTCGTGCGGGGTTTGACGCGCTTCGAAGCCAACATCAACAAGGCCCGCCAGGACGTTCTCAATCCGGAAGGGATCAACGCGCTCAGATTTTTCGAAGGTCGCGGGAATCGTGTTTGGGGTGCTCGCACCATGAGCTCCGATCCGGAATGGAAGTACGTCAACGTGCGACGACTGTTCATCTATATCGAACACTCGATCGACAAAGGTACGCAGTGGGCGGTGTTTGAGCCAAATGGACCACGGCTCTGGGCGAACATCCGCCAAACAGTCGAGGACTTTCTGCTGGTGCTGTGGCGCGATGGCGCACTGCTCGGCGATAAACCCGATCAAGCCTACTTCGTCCGTTGCGATCGGACCACCATGACGCAAAACGATCTCGACAACGGGCGTTTGATCTGCCTCATCGGTGTCGCGCCGGTCAAACCTGCGGAGTTCGTGATATTCCGCATCGGCCAGTGGACGGGTGACGCAAAGGTTTAGCAACTAGAAGGAGAAGACAATGCCGACTGAACGTGCAAATCCCTATGGCGCATTCAACTATATGGTGTCGTTAAATGACAAGAACGACGATCCTGCCGATATCTTCGGAGGGTTTTCAGACGTCAGTGGACTCGGAATGGACGTAAGCTATTCCGAGTATCGCAACGGCAACGAAAAATTCAACACCGCACGCAAGATACCAAACACTCACAAACTCGACGACGTGACACTTAAGCGAGGGCTGGTCGGCAAAACGAAGCTGTTCGAATGGATCAAGTCAGTAGCGGACGGCACGTATGCTCCGACTAACATGACGGTCACGCTGTTAGACGAAGCGCGCCAGCCAGTCGCGACGTGGGTCTTGCGAAACGCTCATCCGAAAAAGTGGACTGGTCCAACACTCGCAGCGAAAGGCGGCGGTGAAGTCGCCATGGAAGAACTGCACCTGGTGCACGAAGGAATTGATTACAAGTAATCATTAAATACGCCGAAGGCGTTGGCTAATTCCAGCCCAGGATTAACGCCGAAGGCGTTGGCTAATTCCAGCCCAGGATTAACGCCGAAGGCGTTGGCTAATTCCAGCCCAGGGTTCGAGCACAGCGAGAACCCTGGGTCACAAAGAGTGAATAGAACAAACGCTGAAAGCGTTAGGCCTGTGCGACATCAACCCTTTCAGGGTTGAAAGCATGGTCGGTTGACGTAGTCCCAGGGTTCGAGCACCGCGAGAACCCTGGGTCACAAAGAGTGAATAGAACAAACGCTGAAAGCGTTAGGCCTGTGCGACATTAACCCTTACAGGGTTGAAAGCATGAGGTTGACATAGTCCCAGGGTTGTCGCTTCCGCTCCAACCCTGGGCTGAAATTAGCGAACGCCTTCGGCGTTACATGGATAACAAAACTGCAACGGGATCCTCGGAGTAGCTATACATGGCCTTACCTCTCCGCATACCGACTGGAGCGCCGGGAATTTATAAGCTTCCCGATTCTCCGCTTCGCGCGCTTACGGGCGTGCGCATGGACGTATGCGCTTTTGTCGGCGTCGCGCCTCGTGGGCCAGTGCGCGTTCCGGTCGTCAACGAAAAGTGGCTTGATGACGTGCCCTGCGTTGAACCGGCACGTCCGCGGCGTCGGACCGTCGCCGTCGCGATCGAGAGCTTCGACGATTACCGCCGGATATTTGGCGGCTTTGAAGGTCCAGGCCTGTTGCCTTATGCAGTCGCCGCGTTTTTCGAGCAAGGCGGGCGGCGAACTTACGTCGCGCGAATCGTTACCGAGTCATTCGACGCGACGAAGAACGGCGACGCGAAAGGTGTTGTCCCCGGTGCGAAGATGCTGGCGACCGAGCTCACGCTGCATGCACGGAACGAAGGCACCTGGGGCAACCTGCTGCAAGGCTCGCTTGCTTTCACGGTGACGCCGCTCTTCTTCGAGGAACCAACTCTCAGCGGATTGAGCGTCGATCAGAACGTCAAGCTTCCGGTTGGTACGTTGCTGCGTTTGACTCTCACAGATACGCAACGCGTTTTGCGATTCGTCGTCAGTGTAGATCGTGTCAATCGTGAAACGAGCTCCGGCTTCGTCTGGCAGGCTGCATTTGATCAAATCCTGCCGGCTGAGATCGACACGGTCGAAGTCGTCGAAGGCGTGCTCGAGATCGACGATGGCGACGGGCGGAAGGAACGGCACGAGCAGCTCGGTTTGTCAGCATCTCATCCACGCTGGATGGCGACCGTGCTTTGCTACGAGTCGGAACTGGTCTATCCCGATGCGAGTTGGAGTTCCGGGTTCATGATGCCGGAAACTCCCGACCTGATCGCCGCGGGAAACGGGAACTCATTCGAAGGCGGACTCGATCGCTACGCGGATATTTCTCCCGACGATTTCTTCGGTAAATGGACGCTGGGAGATGAAGAGCCGGGTGACGGAGTACATTCGCTCGTAAACCTGTCAGATCTTTCGATCGTCGCGGTGCCGGATCTCTACTCGCCCGCACAATTCCTCGAAGATAAAGAAGTGGTCGACGAATCACTCGCGGGCCCCGAATTCGAAACCTGCGTCGACCCACCGGAGAAAGCGAAACAGACTGAACGCTTATACGATCTCGCGGGCCTGCGTTTGGATCCGCGCGTGCCCTCCGAGCGCGAAAAGATCATCGGCTACCAGAAACGAGTCGTCGAGCTAGCAGACATTCTTCGCTCTTTCATAGTCCTCATCGATGTGCCGCCCGGTTTGAATCAACATCAGATACTCGCGTGGCGCGCACGATTCGATTCTGCTTTCGCTGCCGCGTACCACCCGTGGCTAAAAGTCTCGAGACGTGACGACAGTCGCGATGCGTTGTTGCCGGTACAGCCGTCTGCCGTCGCCGCAGGTGTGATTGCCCGGCAAGAGTTGGCGTTCGGCGT
>Ga0070682_100001440_pt1 | contig 13377 bp, 12 predicted proteins | sample KBSC63LmetaG_FD_64668 | JGI IMG/M metagenome (GOLD analysis project Ga0070682, IMG submission 64668) | Corn rhizosphere microbial communities from Kellogg Biological Station, Michigan, USA - KBS C6-3L metaG | ecosystem: Host-associated > Plants > Roots > Rhizosphere | place: USA: Michigan... | reverse complement strand
CCCAAAAACTGACTCTGATTAAGAAGCTCTATACAGACAAAGCAACATCAGGCCTGAAAACCTTTATGAAAGCCAGAGATTATAATGATACGCTGTTTGTAAACATCATAGAAAAGTATCCTAAATTCTTGAACTCGATCAGGCCAAATACTCTGTCGATAAAAACTAAAACAAATGAGCTTGAAGCCAGTATTATCAGGCTGAAGGAACTCTATCCGGACCTCAAAGAAGCTGAAATGTATTTTACGATAGGCGGACTTAATTCCGGAGGAACAGTAAGTGGAAATAAGGTATTGGTGGGTGCCGAACTTGCCACCGGGCTTCCGTCTACAGATGTTTCAGAGTTTCAGGATGACTGGATAAAGGAGGTTTTTGCAAATCAGTCTCTGGATAATATCGTCTCTTTAAATGTTCATGAATATATCCATACCCAGCAGACCGGAGACCGCAGGAGAGTTCTAAGCCAATCTATCAAAGAAGGTGCCTGTGATCTGATTGCCGAACTGGTCATGAACAAGCCTTTGGAAAGGAAATATCTTTCCTATGGGAGAGCACATGCTGCTGAGGTGAAGGATTTGTTTAAAAAAGAAATGTTTACCGGTAATTTTGCAAACTGGCTGTATAATGGGAGAAAGAAGGGAGAAAGCGCCGATCTGGGCTATTATATTGGATATGAAATCTCTAAATCCTACTACGAGAATACAAAAGATAAAAAACAGGCGATAAAAGATATTATAGAGCTGAATTATGATAACGATAAGGCTGTTGAAAATTTTCTTACCAGATCAAAATTTTTTAATGAAAAAATTGATAAACAAAAGCTGATCAAAGAATATGAGAAAAATTTACCCTATGTTGTGAAAACAGAACCAGCAAACGGTTCCGTACAGGTCAATGCTGACACAAAAGAAATAAGAATTATCTTTTCAAAAGAAATGCTTCCCAAAAGCTATTCATTCAATCTTTCCGATAAAGGAAAAGAATATTTTCCCATCACCAAAATAATAGGAATGGAAAATAATGACAGAACATTGGTTCTTTCAGCAGATCTGAAACCGGGTAAGGAGTATGAATTTGTAATTACGAACAAGAGTTTCGCTTCTAAAGACGGCTATCCTCTGAGGGATGAAACGCTTCTTGTGAAATTTAAAACAAGTAATAAATAGTTTGTGAATCCATGAATGATAACCTGCTTTTGTATACGGTTTCAATAGTTTGTTTCTTGGTCATTATTCTAACGTTCTGGCACAACAGGAAGTTTGGTGGTGTCAATATGATATTGTTCTGCTTATACAATTCAGTATTATATTATCATTTAGTTTATGATGGCAGTGGAGGACAAGGTCTTGTTTGGTGGTTTTTTCTGCTTGTTTTATCAGGATGTCATATGCTGGTGCTTTTGATTTACTTTGTAATAACAACTATTATCAAAGACAATCGTTTACGAAAAAATAAGGATTTGAAATAAGGAGCGATCTCTGAAAAAATATTTACCTTTAAATTAAAACATAAGGATTAAAAGATAACTGTAAAACCTTGAATAAATCATTTAAATTTCTATAAACAAACCTTTCGTTATCCGGAAGGTTTTATTTTTTCTGTATTAAAAATTAGTCTCTGTATATTTTCTTTTGATAAGCAACATGATGAGAGCCAGAATTAAACCTATGATGCTTGACCATACTGTATGTTCAATGCCATAATGCGTAATCCAGAAACCTCCGAAAAGCGTACCCGCTGTTACAGCGAAATTCCCGCAAGAAGTAAAAATACTGTTGATGAACTCCGAAGAATCTGAAGAAGAAGTCACATTGATATTGCTGATCAGAAACCCTCCGGAATGAACCAGTCCCCAGCATCCAACAATCCATATCATAGGTGCAAAATGGTTTCCGTAATACCAGATCAACAGATGGATCCCGGATAATAGTATCAAAAATAAGAGGGTCGTCTGAAACGGAAATCTGCTCATATATTTTCCCGCAATTTTATTCCCGATAATTCCTACCGTTCCAAATAAGAAAAGCATCAGGCTGACCTGTTTTCCATTCATCTGCGTTATATTCTTTAAAAAATCAGCCATATAACCATATGTGGAATACATGGCAGCAATAGTGAAAAATGCAAGAAAAAGCCCGATCCACAAATGTTTATTGTAAAAAATGTGACCGGGAAAACCTTTTGAAGTTTCGGTTTTACTCTGAATAGCTGGTAAATAAATCCAAACACCTGCTAAAGCCACTGCATTGATAAAAGCGGTAAGCAAAAAAGAAGACTGCCAGGAAAACAGATCAGACATAAAAGCAGCCAGAGGCACTCCCAACACAGTGGCCAGAGTAAGTCCTGAAAAAATAATGCTTACCGCCCTTGACTTTTCTTTAGGATCTGATGTTTCTCCGGCAGCAGATAAAGCTATCGACCAGTAAACAGGATGGAAAAACGCAGGAATCATTCTGACAGCAAGCAGCAGATAAAAATGGGTGATATATGCAGAAAGAACATTCGCTGTCACAAAAATAAGCAACGAAAAAATGAGCAGACTTTTTCTTTTGAAAGAGGATAGTGCCAACAGCATAAAAGGACCGAAAACAGCAACGATCAACGCAAAAGCACTCAGCAGCCAGCCCGCTTTTTCAATGGAAACCCGGAACGCTGAAGCGAGTTCAGGCAATACACCAATAACTCCAAATTCTGTGGTTGTAATTCCGAAAACACCAAGTGCCAGTACATAAAGATTTCTGTTCATTTTCATTATTTTTTTTTGCAAATTTGCACAATAGACTATCAGAAAACTATATACTTACCCTTTAGTTCTATACTTACCTTTTTGAAAGTGTACATAAAAAAACGACTATTATGCCTCAATTCTTCCACGACAAGAGACTTTATTATACCCCAATTGAATTTGCATTAAGTCATATTGGAGGAACCTGGAAAATGCCTGTTCTATGGAGATTACAGGAAAAACCTCTCCGTTTCAGTGAGCTTAAAAAGGATATTCCTCATATTACGGACAAAATGCTGACCAGCCAGCTGCGTGAACTGGAAGCTAAAGACATGATTCATCGTGAGGTATTTCCCGTAGTACCGCCGAAAGTAGAGTACAGCCTTACAGAGAAAGGGAAAAAAGCCATTCCGGTTATCGAAACCATTATGCAGTTTGGTTACGACTTGATCAAAGATGAAGGTATTGTTTTTCCGCCTAAAGAATAAAAAAGTTATATCGTCTTTTTTCATACCTTCACCTAAAATCTATTCTATAGTATGAAGCTGAAATTAGGGATCTTGGACCAGTCACCTGTAACAATGGGCAGCAATGCAGCCTCAGCATTGGAAAATAGTGTCAATCTTGCCCTACTGGCTGAAGAAACAGGATTTCATAGTATCATGTATTCTGAGCATCATGGAGTAGAAGCTTATGGCAGTTCCAGTCCTGAACTTTTAGCAGCAATTATACTCAGTAAAACCAGCCGTATCAAAATAGGAACCGCCGGAATTATGATGCGAAACTATTCCGCTTATAAAATTGCAGAATGGTCCAAAATGCTATCCACTCTATATCCAGAACGTTTTATTCTCGGATTGGGAAAGGCTCCCGGAGGATTGAAAGATGCTGTTATGGCGCTCAATAATCATAAAGCGGTAGTTTTATCAAATATGGAAACGAAGCTGGAAGAAATCATTCAACTGATCAGGGATGAAGAAGGAATTTATGACGGACTGATTGCGCAGCCTACCCATGTACGGCATATTCCTGAAATCATGTGGTTGGGATCAGGAATGACTTCCGCAAAAGAAGCTGCTAAGCATGGGACGGGGTATTCCTTCGCTGCTTTTATGAACAGTGAGAACGGGATGGAAAATACAGAAGCTTATCTCAGAGAATTTGACGGCACCCAATATTTTTCCCAGCCTTCTTTGCAGGTTGCAGTTGCCGTATCGGTAGCTGATACTATTGAAGAAGCCAGACGGAATGCTTATGGAATGGCCTACCAGTTTTTACAATCCCGTCAATTAGTCAGCCCTAATGCGGTTCTATCTCCTGAAGCTGTAGAGCAAAAGGTTTTGGGAACTAAAGATGAAGATGAATTTTTTACCTTTTTAGAGAGAATTATCATAGAAACACCACAGTCTGTAAAGCAGAGATTAGAACAGGTTTCAGAAAAGTACAATACGGATAATCTTTTGATATTGTGTAATATGCATCAGGAAGAAGATCGTGTTTATACCTATAAGAGTATCATTAAAAATAATAACTAAGCCCGCAGGAAAGCAAAAAATTTCTGTTTTACATGGGCTGTATTAAAAAAATAATTCAAACTCATGAAGCAGGATATTTCAAAATTCTATATTATTACAGGTGGTCCGGGAGCCGGAAAAACAACGCTGTTGGATGAATTAAACCAATATGGATTGACAACAGTTCCTGAAGAAGGCAGGAGAATTATTAAAGAACAGATAGAGTCGGGAGGAGAAGGACTTCCTTGGCTGAACAAAGAACTTTTTGCTAAACTGATGTTTGAAGAGTCGGTAAAAACCTACCGGAAACTCAATCAATCGATCCATTTGAAACCTGTTTTCTTTGACCGTGGAATATGGGATACGCTGGGGTATATGAGGCTTGAAAATATTCCTGTTCCGGAAGTAATGATAACAAAAGCCCGGGAAATGGTTTATAATAACAATGTTTTTATTCTTCCCCCATGGAAAGAAATTTATGAAAATGACCCGGAAAGAAAACAAAGCATTGAAAAAGCCATCCTTACTTTTGAATGCATGAAAGAAATTTATCAGGAATATGATTTCAATATCATTGAAGTACCAAAAGTTACTGTAGAAATGAGGGCTGCGTTTATCCTTGACAGAGCTTTGATATAAAACTGAAATAGGCCCGGCTGAGGGCTATCCTTTATCAACAATCAATTATCATTTATTATAGTATGGACAATTTCCCATTTGAAAAAGAACTGATCGAATTGGCCGACAAAGATCTGGCTGTAAGAGAAGAACTGCTCTCTGCAGGAAAGCTTTCCGGAGGTTATCATCCTGAAATGGAAAAGATTCATAAAGCGAATGCCCAACGGCTTCGGGAGATTATAGCGGAAATCGGATTTCCAACCCTCTCAAAAGTCGGTGAAAAAGGAAGCAATGCTGCATGGCTGATTATCCAGCACGCTATTGGAGAGCCAGAATTTATGAAAAAATGCTGTACCATGATGGAAGATAGCAGTAGTGATATTAACCCCATCCATAGAGCCTATTTATACGACCGGATTCAGTTCTTTCAAAGCAAACCCCAAAAATATGGAACACAGCTTACCGCTGATGGGAAGGTGTATCCCGTAGAAAATAAAGAAAATTTAAACAAAGAGCGGGAAAAAGTAAATCTTCCGTTGCTGTCTGAATCAGAAATCAACAAAATTCCGGAACCTGAAGACATTCCGGAAATAGATGATAAAAATGTTGAATATACGGTTTGGAGGAAAAAAGTAGGCTGGATTTAATTGATCTTTAAAATTTCACGAACCTCAATATTCCCACCTATTTTAAAGATAGGATTTCCTTTAGCCATTTCTACAGCTTCTTCAATGGATTCTGCCCGTACAATAATATACCCGCTGATGAATTCCTTGATTTCGGTATAAGGTCCATCCGTTACAATATGATTCGGTCTTACCGTTTTTGCAGCTCCCGGTGCGGGCAAAAGAGTATTTCCCTTATCTACCAGTTTATTTTGTGCAGCAATGCTTCCCAGCCAGTTCAGGCGCTCCTGGATCTGTTCCGGGGAAGGCTTAAAATCAGAAACGTCTTTCAGTCTGAAGATTAATGCAAATTCTTTCATAATCAGATTCTTTATTTAAATGACGATTAAGACATGAGAATAGGGACAGAGTTTTAATTTTATTTTTAATCTGTCTTTGGTTTTTGCTCAAATGTAATATAATCAGATGCTGTATTTCCCGGATTTTCAACATTTTTTACTTATCCAATAAAGGTCTGGGGTCAAACAGTACTTTTAAGGTATGAATCTTTCCATCTTTAATCTGGTACCATCCGGAAGCTTCTGTCGATTTTTCTCCCATATCAATAATATACCAGAAACATACATCTTCACCAGATGTAAAAGATTTCAGAATTTCATACTTAAACTTCATCTGCTTCATATCTTTAATGTAAACAGATGCGCCTTCTCTTTTCCCTAGTACGCCTATAAATTTAAAATCTGGATCAAGACAGCTTTCCGCCTTGTCAAAATTTTCCTCATTTAAATATTGAATAAACTGTTCCGCCACATTTTGGGTTGTATTGTCCATAATATTGTTTTTATTGTTGAGTACAAAATTAGCGGTTCGCTGAGTGTTTCACTTGTGACTATAATCACAAAATGACTCCATTTTACACTATTTTAAAACAGGTATCCTTCCTTTTGCATACGCAATCTGGTCTTTTTCCTTTTCCTGATCCGGATGGTTTTTAAGGTACATCTGATAGTAGGTGGTCGCATTCTTAGGCTGTTTCAGATTCAGATCATAAAGAAGGCCTAAGCGGTAATAAATAATATTACTGTTCCCAAAAGTCAATCCTCTTTTATAAGCTGTCACCGCATCATTGTACTGGTTTTTGGCTTCATAAATGCCTGCCAATGCGGCATAATAAAGAGTGGTGTGATCTGAAATGGCTTCATCAATAGTCTTTTGTGCATAGATGGCAGCGTTATTATAATCTTTCAGTTCACGATAGCTTAAAGCCATGAAATATAAAGTGCCTTCGTTTTGTACTCCCATATCTTCCAGCATTTTATAAAGGCCAACACATTTCTGATAATCTTTCACATAAAAATAAGCCTGTCCCATATCATTTATTACATTCACATCCGCATGGTTTTTAAGAAGTTTTTCACCAATTTCAATTACTTCCGGATATTTGGCGAGTTGATTGGCAACGGGTAATAACGCCTGTTGTAAAGTGAAATTTTCAGGGTCAGAAGCAATAGCTGTCTTCAAAACATCATACGCAGGCTGATATTGTTTCAGGCCACTATAGGTCAGAGAAAGGTCATAAGCAACATCAGGATCTGCAGTGTTAAGAGAGTTGGCTTTTTTGAGGTAGCTCAGTTTGGTTTCTGGAGTATCTGCATAAGTGGCAAGCTGCTTATAAGCATTGAAATTAACACTATCCAGTTGAACAATCTGTTGAAGATAAGTTTTGGCATTAGCAGCATTCCCTCGCCTGGAATTGATACTGGCCAGACTAAATAAAGTGGGAAGATTATTGGGTTGGATGGTATTGATTTTCAGATAATTTTTTTCTGCTTCCGGTAGTTTTCCGGCCATCATATTACAGTAGGCTATTTGCGAAAGGGCTTTTATGTCCTCTGTATCTCCGGGATATATGCTTTGAAGATATTTTGCAGCATCGGCATAACGCTGTGTTTCATAATATTCAAGAAGCTTTTCTGTGTCAATTTTTGCAGACTGAGCAGTGAGACTGTTAAGGCCCAATAGAATAATACACAAGCAGATTCCTTTTCTCATCATGGTTATTTTTAACTAAAATATTGGATATTTAGTAAGCTGCCAAATTTTACTATCACTTATTGGGGATTTTTTTAATTTTTATGAATAATTTATAATAAAACCAAAAACATCTGTCATTAGATTCCTTATATTCATCCTGCAAAAACAGATCAGACAAAACAATAAATATGGAAATAAAAACAGTACAATCATTCATTGATTATTATGAGAAAATAAGGGAAAGAACCAACCGCATTATTGCAGTAGTTCCGCCTGAACACATAGATTTCACCTATAAACCAGGAAAGTTTACCATTGGCGATCAGATAAGACATATTGCCACTATAGAAAGGTATATGTATGGAGAAACCATTATGGGAAAGAAAAGTGCTTATCCGGGATGTGGAAAAGAACTGGCTGACGGCTATGAAAATACCGTAAAATTCTTCAATGAAATGCACAGACAAACGCTTGAAATTATCAATAACCTTTCCGATGAAGATCTTACCCGCAAATGTCTGACTCCGGCCAACAGTGAAATCTCTGTCTGGAAATGGCTTCGCGCAATGATAGAGCACGAGATTCATCACAGGGCAGAATTATATATTTATCTCAATCTTCTCGATGTAAAAACACCACAGATCTACGGCTTTTCTGCCGAAGAAGTTCAGGAGCTGAGTGTGAAATTATGAGTTGAAAAGAGGTTTTGAAGAGTTTTAACCGTTTAGGTTAATTTGTATATTAGCCCATTCAAAAAATTATAATGGCCAGACCTTTTATCATTCCTCTTTTACTATTTTTAAACAGTGCCTATGCACAGACTCATTCAGATCTCAAACCTGGAGATACCTTAAAATATTCTCCCCAATCCCATAAACCTTCCTGGATCTCGGTACAGTCCGTAGATGCCAATCTTGGAGTTGCCTTGTTTATGGATGGAAAAAAGGTAAAAGAACAGGATGATTCCAGAGGTATAAAGAGCGTTGAACGATTCTACTTTACGCCGGAAAAAGCAAAAAAATATGAATTTAAAATCTGGGCCAAATCTTATGTTGAAAAAAGTAAAACGGCCAAAGTTTCTATTACAGAATCCAAAAATGTACCTGTCCTGAATGGTCAGTTCACCTCTGATCAATTAATAGAAGACCTTCACACATTCCGCTCTATAAGAGAGAAAGCAAACTCCGGGCTGTATGTGTACAGAACAAGAAAGCAAATTGACAGTATTTATCAGCAGGCTGAAGAAGAAGCCAGAAACAGCAGGAATATTTTTAATTTTTATAAAATAATTGCAAAAGTTACCGGATTTGAAGGAAGCTGTCATAACTATACAGATCTTCCCAACCATGCTTCTTACTATCTCACACAGAAACCGGAATATTTACCCATTACACTCAAGAATATTGACGGTCGTCTGCTTCAGGATTCAAAAGACAATGTATTGCCTCTCGGTGCTGAAATCCTTTCTATCAACGGAATTCCTGCAAAAGAGATGATCAGCCGCTTTTCCCAGTATTATTTTTCTGACGGATTTTCAGCTCCTTACAAAGAAACCACAGGTTTTGAAAGGGGAATGCTGGATAAATTTTATATCGAATTCGGAACCCATAAAAACTATGTCATCAGCTACAAATGGAACGGAACTGTAAAAGAAGTTTCACTGCCGGGAATATCGTTGGAAAACTTTAAAAAACTTCAGGATTCAAGATATTCGCTTGCTTTTGACAAAAAACTGCTGTCTGAAAAATACAGCTTAAATAAAGAAGGAGATGGAATCTATCGTTTATCTTTAAGAGGATTTGATTTTGCAACCGGAAAAGACGATCCTGCCTATAAAAAATTCAGTGCTTTTCTTGATCAGATGATGTACACCCTTGAACGCGAAAAAATAGAAAACCTGATCATCGATCTCAGAGGAAATACCGGAGGTACAGGTGCTCTTTATGAAAAAGTATTTTCATACCTTACACAAAGACCCTTCCGTGACAGTCAATATGCCTATACCAACTTTAATGAAGTGCCTATGGAAGAAAAACTGGTCATAACTTCTCTTTTTCTGTCGAATGGAGTAACAGATAAAACCGGTTTGAATGCTTACCTGAAATCATTATATCCTAAAGCCGTTCAGGGGAAATACTATTGGGCAGATGATAAAAACCCTTCGATTATGCCTAATGAAAGAACTTTTAAGGGTCAACTTTATTTGTTGGCAGATCAGCGTGTTGCCTCGGCAGCTTCTCACCTCGCTTCTCTGATTAAGTCCTATACCAATGCCATTGTGATCGGAAAAGAAACTGTGGGAGGGTACTATGAACATAATGGCCATCTTCCGCTGGTATATGAACTTCCCAATACCGGTATCCAGACCGGATTCTCTATTGTACATGTCATTCAGGATGCCCAAAATCTTCCCGACCAGAAAAGAGGCCAGGGAATCATTCCTCATATTCAGATACAGCAGACCGATCAGGAATTTCTGGATCAGACTGATGTTTATCTGAAAAAAGTATCTGAACTTAGAAAACAGTAAAACGATTTCATTTTTAATATAAAAACCAGCCGTAAATTCATTATTTACAGCTGGTTTTTTTTGTTGCTGAGTTTCAGAGTTATTTTAGTTTATTTCTATTTTAAGTGATAAATTTATTGTTTTTATTTATTAAAAATTGTTAAATATCCATTTGATTAAGAGTTATTTATTTCTATTTTTTTATCATTTGTTTTGGAGTTATTAATGGAAAGTCGTAGAACTACTACAAAATTTCAGATTACTCACTGAAAATTTTTTGAATAGAGATTAGCGTTTTATCTTTGTAATACCACCAATCCAAATAATAATGATTAAAATTTGCCAGTCATCACGATAAACACAGGAGAAATCCTGAAATTCAACAGGGAGTAAAGTAATACAAGAATTGCTTTACCTTTTTACTCATGATTCTATGCCCTGTTCTGATCCCAATATCCGGATTTTATTCTAAGAATAGAACACGGATAACGAAAATGTATCTGGTCTTTTTGCTCAGGTAGATTTTAGCTTAAAAAATCTGACATCCAATCAATCAAAATATTACAACTATGTTTCAGGACGATCATTCACCCAAAAGGCCTGTTTCCAAAGATAAAATTCCTGCAGTAGATAATCTGAAAGAGAGTCTGAAAGATCAGGCTGTAACTAAAACTACCCAGAAAATACAGGAAAAATCAAGTGGAACTATTAAAAAAGCTACAGAAAAAATGGTTCAGGCTCAGGCTTACACCGGAATGGTTCAAAACGGTTCCCAGATGTTTATGAACCAGGTAAAACAGCCTAATCCTCCCACATTGGTAGAAGACAAAGTATGGTCAAAACAGCCTACTTCCGGAATCTATAACGCCAATACAATCCCCGGCAATCAGGTAGCAGGAATCAATCGTGTGATAAAGCTTGAAATTGTTATTGACGGAAAAGTAATCAAACATTTCAAACATTTTCAGCTAAAGCAAAGTGCAGTAAAGCATCATGAATTTGATCTGATGCTGGCCCATGATACTCTGGGAAGCTCAGAAAACCATAATCTGGAAGAAGCTCAGAACTTTCTGGGGAAAAGAATTACCGTTATTTTCAGATACAAAGACGTTGAAGACGGTCCTGAAAGAAACTTTGTAGGAGTTATCACTGAAGTAGGGTTCAGTCAGGAAAAAGGAAGTCTGGGAAATATTGTTCTTACAGGTTCAAGCCCTACTGTTCTTTTAGATGCCGCTCCTCACATTCAGAGTTTTGGCGGTGCACAGGAGATCAGTCTGAACAGTATTGCAGATCAGGTAATCAAAGAAGGTCTTGGACAAAATTCCTTTGATTTCAGGGTAGATGCTGCACATGGAAATGTTTCGTACAGCTCACAATATGAAGAAACCCATTACAACTATCTGGCAAGAATAGCGGAAGCGTATGGAGAGCAGTTTTATTATGATGGTGAAGTCCTGCATTTCGGGAAACTTCCCCCTCAGGAAAAGCCTGTGAAACTTACTTACGGAAGCAGTGTGAGTGATGTAAAGATCAAAATGAAAGCCCAGCACGTGAATCCTTCATTTTATGGATATAACAGCAGTAAAAATGAAAAATTAACGACAGGAAACTCAAAGATCAGCCATACTTCAGATATTGCTAAAAGAGCTTATGAAATATCAGAAAAAACCTTTACAACCCCTTCATTGAGAGTAGCTCCGATAAAAGCAGTGTCTTTTATGGATGTGGAAAACTCTCAGAAAGGAACAGCCGGAAGTAAAGCTTCGGAAGTATTTGTTATTTCAGGCGTTACAACAGTGCCATTCCTTTATCCGGGCTGTATTGCTGATATTGAAATGCGGAAAGCAGAAAGCAGTGAAACGACTTATTTCACCAAACTGATGATTATAGATATGCATCATGAAGTGGATGCAAGAGGATATTATACCGGAACTTTTGAAGCAATCGCCTCTGACACAGGATTTATTCCCCGTCCGGAATTTCATACTCCAAAAGCGGATGCACAATTTGCCAAAGTGATTTCCAATACAGACCCTTTAAATCAGGGAAGAGTTAAAGTTCAGTTTGACTGGCAGAATGGCTCTACCACTACAGAATATATCCGGGTGATGACTCCTGATGGAGGAGGAAGCGAAAAAGTAAGCAAAAACCGAGGCTTTATGGCCATTCCGGAAGAAGGTGATCAGGTAGTAGTTAATTTTGCCCATCAGCATCCTGACCGTCCGTTTGTGATGGGAGGAATGTTTCACGGCGGAGTTGGCGGCGGCGGCGGAACCGGAAATAATATTAAAAGCTTAAGCAGTAAAAGCGGACATACTATGAGTCTGGATGATGCCGGAGGAATTACCGTGAAAGATAAAGACCAGAATTCTGTTTTTCTGGATGGTGCCGGAAATATAACCATAGACAGTAAGATTTCAATTACTCTCAACTGTGGAAGCAGCTCTCTTTATATGGATAAAGATGGAAATATTCAGATTAAAGGAAAAGAAATATTTGTACAGGGAATTAATATCGGAGTCGGAGGAACATCTAGTATCGGCGTTGGAGTAGGTCCTGAAGACGGTGATCCTACTTCCGGAATCGGAATCAAGTCAGATACTCTGGATATCGGAACCAAAACCCTTTCTATGAGAGGAGATACAGAAGCCAACCTCAGCAGTGGAGGAAAAATAAATGTAGGTGGCGGAAGTGAAACAAATATTGTAAGTGGAACTGTAAAACTGAATTAAAAGCAGATGAATCCAGTAGATTTGGAGTTGGTAAAATTAAAAAGGCAATGGCAGAAAGTCGTTTCAAAGAACGAAGAAAAACCTATGCTGATCTGTATAGGAGAAAAACATGAAACCGATCTTTTTGATGGATTTATAAAGTCGAGACTTTCAGAAGATGAAGAAGGAGATGATGTCTTTTTACTCCATTATCAGGAATTTAACGGAATGAAATCTTTCGGACAGACTTTGCTGGATGAATGGACCGAATTCTACGAAATGCTGAAAAAAAGTGAAGAAAATATTCCGAAATGGGAGCTCAAAGATCCGGAACAGGCTTTTAAAACTGATGCCTATAAAGCATTTTATCCTTTGCTGGAATTAAAGAAAAACTTTCCCAATATTAAGGATTCAAAGATTTACCTCTATATAGCTCCGCTCAGGATCAGTGATACAGAAGAGCTGTCTCTTTGGGTAAAAGAATGGTGCAGGATCTGTGAAATGTCAGAAAATAAAGATCTTAAACTGGTTTGGGCAGAACATCATACCCATAGAACATTATCACAGATTCCTTCAGCGCACAGTTTCAGGGTAGAAGTGGATATTCATCAGTTAATGCAGAATACTGCGGCCCATACTA
>Ga0070682_100001438_pt1 | contig 13384 bp, 17 predicted proteins | sample KBSC63LmetaG_FD_64668 | JGI IMG/M metagenome (GOLD analysis project Ga0070682, IMG submission 64668) | Corn rhizosphere microbial communities from Kellogg Biological Station, Michigan, USA - KBS C6-3L metaG | ecosystem: Host-associated > Plants > Roots > Rhizosphere | place: USA: Michigan... | reverse complement strand
GAGCTGCTTGATGGCATCGTGGATTGGCCACAGGTCGCGGTTTCGCACCTTGAAAATGCCGTTGATCTGGTTCACTACCAGCAAGCTGTCCATATAGATCTCGACTTCTCTCACGCCCATTTTGATGCATTGCTCAAGGCCAAGTTTCAGAGCCGTATATTCGGCTTGGTTGTTGGTCGTAACGCCGAGGTAAACCCCTTGGTCGACCAGCACATTGTCTTCCATGTCCAGCACTACAAAGCCGCTAGCCGACGGGCCAGGATTGCCGCGGGAGCCGCCATCACCGAAGAGTTTGACCTTTTCTGGATGAACACTAGCATCAGCTGACTTCTCGCTTTGCGGCGCTTCACCTTCGTAGAGTTTGTCTATAGCTACGGACATTTCGCGGTCGCGGTCAGTAATGGCATTGTCGCCTTCGTGCGTGATCAGCCAAACTTGCACTACATTCCACTCATTTTCCCAGCGTGGATGATGTTGAGACTCCTCTGCTAGCTCGGCAACCTTCTGCATGAAAGCCCAAGCGTGCTTGAAATCGTCGAAGTTGAATTGTTTGTACAGCCCGTGTTTGGTTTCTTGCCACATGCCTTATATCTTAGCACGTGCTTAAAATCAGACGAGGCTTAAACTCGAGTGGCGTGGTGCGTGTAGTGTGTGCCACGTTCGGCTTGGCCGAGAGTAGCGAGTCGAGCCAGTCCCCAAGCTACCAACGCGTAGACAAGCATTGCCACCAATGTGTAGATCTCGAAGCGGCCGACGCCGAGGCGCTGGTTGAAGCTAAACAAGCTGAAGAACGGCGCGACAAATGGGTGGCTGGTGGTATATATGAAGTTGGCAAAGCCGTTACCTGGATTGGCGCCTAGAAGTGCCAAAATGAAGCGGACAGCTAGCAGCGCCAGTATGACGCCAGCGACCCACCAGATGACGCGCGCAATGACTGTGGAAGCAGTCGGTGTGGCTGTAGTTACTTCATGAACTTCACTGCCAGTAGTGGCGACTGGAGCATTTGTTTCTCTTACTATTCGATCTGCCATGGTTAGGCTCCTTTCGTTAAGCTTGCTAAACCGTGGTGCGACGGCCACTGATCAAGTGAACGATCAGCAAAATCACACCGATGACTAGCAGCAAGTGAATAAAGCCGCCGGCAATGTGGAATGAAAAGCCGAGCAGCCAAAGTAGTAGTACTATTAGACCTGCCAATAAAATCATTTATCCTCCTTATGTATTAGAAAATGGTATGACTCATTGTAGGGAACAGATTAAAGTGGCACAGTAACATATCAAACAACCGGCGGCGCCGGCATTTTCACCAAGCCAGTATTGGGGTTGTAAACGTCGAGCAAGTTGAACATAAGATCAGGCAAAACACCCTGCTCTTTGTCGGCGATAAGTTCTTGGGCGGCGCGATTGACACTCTCCGCATCATCTTTGGGAACGTCAGGATAAGCAAACAAAATGCCGTGATCATCCAATTGGCCGAGAGGAAAATAGCTGTAAGTTAGGCTATTTTGGCCGGGTAAAACTGCGGTGAGCGATAGCTCGGTCATATACTCGCCATTGTCGGCCTTAATCTTTCGCCGTGAGGGCACAAACTGGCTGTCCAGCTGAGCAACCCCTTCTACATCTACATAGGCTCCGCTGCCTGTCTGCCTGTCGCCCACGATACGTGCTACCGCTCCGCTTACGAATAATGCGCTACTAATTTCTCGCTGTTTGCCAGCCAGATACTCTTTTTGAAGTTCATAATTTTCGCCGGTATTCGAGATGTCTTCAGCCATACTTTTTGTTTTGGATTAACTACTCATAATTTAGCACAAAAAGGCCAAAATGTCAATTTGGTCAGGGTGAGAGGACTTGAACCTCCGGTCTCTGGACCCCCAGCCCAGCGCTTTACCAACTAAGCTACACCCTGAAGCGTGTTTGAAATTATATCACTCTGCTCAAATAGAAAAGCCGGGTACCGGGTTTGATCACCTGAGGGATCCCAGGTGGGTGCTCGCACAGCTAGGACTCGTCCAAAGCTAAATCTTGAGCTCCCTAATGATTAATATCAGATAATCATTCGCCCGACGAGGAAGCAATGCTTCTACCCGACCCCACTATTATACGCGGCTAGCCAAGTATGAGATGCACAATGTGCGCTTCGAGGTTGTAAAAAGGATTCGCTATGAGCTGGAAGATCACGAAGAAGAATATTAATATGCCTATGAAGCCGAAGGCTTCAATTTGGCGCATAAAATCTTGCAGCGGCTCAGGTGCAAAAGCATATAACAATCTAGAGCCATCAAGTGGCGGGAATAGGATCATATTGAACAGGAAAAACGCCACGTTTATCTCTGTAAAGATGACGACAATATTGTAAGTAAGGCTGCTGAGGTCGGCGCCCCAAATCCGGAAAACTAAGCCGCCTATTATCGCCAAAACCAAGTTCGTCAGCGGCCCAGCAATGCCGATCAATGCTGCCCCAAATTCATCAAATTTTACGCGGCTTGGGTTGAATGGTACGGGCTTGGCAGCAAAAAATGGTGGCAAGCCGCTAAGTATCAAGATCATCGGCAGAAGCACAGTCGTAACGAGATCGATGTGCTTTAGTGGGTTGAGTGTCAGGCGGCCAGCTTCCTGGGCAGTTGTGTCGCCTAGCCAGTGTGCGACGAAGCCATGCATAGCCTCGTGGATCGCCATCGAAAAAATCAGCGCAACTAGGACGATCAGCAGTTCGGAACCGGATAAGCCGCTAAACATTAGCTTAGTATATATGATTAGTCTTTGATCAGCTGCCGATGGCCAGCGACATCATGAACGCGCAAGTAAGCTGCACCGGCAGCAATTGCCTTCTTGCCCGCTGCTAGGTTTGGACCAAGTTCCATCCGATCATCACCCAGAAAACGTTTGCGCGAATAGCCGATCATCACCGGGTAATCCGGCACGTCTGCCGCAAACGTCAGTAGCTCTTCGTTGAGCGCCGGCGTCTTGCCGAAGCCAATTCCAGGGTCGAGAATGATCTGCTGTTTGCCCAGGCCAAGCTCTTCCAGCTTGCGCACGCTAGCCATAAGCTCATCGATGACCTGCTGTTTGCCGGCTATTAATTTACCTTCATGGGCAGCTTGCGGATCCGTTCCGTGTAGGTGGCTGATGATAACGCGGGCATAATTTTTGGCCACAACTTCGCGCATGCGTGGATTGTTCATCCCTGTTACGTCGTTGATAATGACGTCGCCCATAGCTAGGGCGCGCTCGGCGTTTTCCGCGTGATAAGTGTCGACCGACAGGCTGTCTGGGTAGATCTCTAGCAATTCTGCCAAGACCGGCGCCAAGCGTTCCCACTCTTCGTCAGCTGTCAGCTGCGTGGCGTTTGGACGGGTACTCTCGGCGCCGATATCAACAAGGCTAGCACCGTCTTCAAACAGTTTTTCGGCCTGAGCCAAAGCGCCTTCCAGCGTGTTGAAATGGCCGCCGTCGCTAAAGCTATCCGGCGTAATATTCAGAATCCCAACCAGCTGCGTCATGTAATTATGCTACCATAAGGCCATGACGACCGAAGTTTATTTGGCATTAGGAAGCAACGTTGGCGACAGCAAAGCCCACATCAAAAAAGCCATCGAGCTGCTCGGCCAGCACATCGAAGGCATTCGTCAGGCACGGATTTATCACTCCAAAGCTGTCGGCTACACCGAGCAGGATGATTTCCTCAACACAGCTATTCGCGACGTGACGGATCTCAGCCCCCAAGAATTGATGGCCGAAACTCAGTGGACCGAACAGAAAGTCGGCCGAACCGAGACTTTCCACTGGGGTCCGCGGGAGATCGATATCGACATCATCTTCTACGGCGACATGGTTTTGAAATCTCCGAAGCTCAACATTCCTCACCTAAGTTTCCGGGATCGGGCTTTTGTGCTGAAACCCCTGAATGACCTAAATCCCGACTTCGTTGATCCGCAAACTGGCCTAACTGTTGCTCTGATACTCAAAGCCATCCATCCCAAAGACCGAAATGATGTCCAACCGTTGACCTAACAGATCAAATTTGCTACTATATACCTCTATGCAAATTTGTGATCTCACCGGCAAAGGCAAGCAATACGGCAACAATGTCAGTTTTTCGCAGCGCCACACCAAGAAAGTCTGGAAGCCAAACCTCCAGAACAAGACTGTTATTGTTGATGGCAAAAAAGTCCAGATGAAGCTCAGCACTCAGGCTATCCGCACCCTCAAGAAAAAGGGTCTCCTGAACCCTGCCGAAACTCCAGCTAAATAACTACTTCATCTGAAACTGATGAATCGACCCTGGAAAGGTCGATTTTTTGTTGCAACCAAGCTGGAAATTCACCGGCGTATTGATCTTGGAATGCGGGATTTCTCCAGTCATGTGTTGGATCAACAACGCCTCTGCATACATCCAGATTACCGCAAAGACATTCAACTATAGATTGGGTTTCAGAAGTATGCGACACGCTGTAATCAGTTGTTACTTTGTCGCCCGCGCTGATAGCAGTGCGAGCTACAAGTAGCGCGATAGCGAAGCCGTCTGCCAATTGTATCTTGGCATTGGGATTGCAAGAATGATCATAGCCAACTACATTTTGCCTAACCTGATCGGGTGTAGTACCAGTCAGGAACATATCCTCACCAATCTGCTGGTGTGTACCCCTGATAATCCCGGCATGAGTTTTAATGGTAGACTCAGCTCGAATTGAACCTTGCTTAACTGCTATAAGAGATTGTGCTGCAATATCATGAACCGCGTATAGACTCATGCCATCACCAGGCAAAGCTTCACGGCGTGCCACATCCGGTGATCGCCATGCGCTCATACCATTAGTAGCATGGAATTCAACCATGTTCAGAAACTCCCGACCCTCCTTGCCCAGGATGATGCCTTCTGGAGATAACATATTTAGCTCTTCTCGAGGACAACCAACTGCGTCAGGTCGCTGAGTTCACCACCTTTGAGCTTCAGCTTGGCAACGGTTTCTTTTGGCTCCATGCCGAGTTCTTTGAGGGCGTTGGCTAAATCTTGTGGTGGAACTGGGAATTTTAAGGCTTTATCACTGTAATAAGTTGGGACAACCAGCTTTGGCTCGACTTCTTTGATGAGTTTTAGCGCACCGACTGGGTCTACGGTGTAACCATTGCCGCCGACAGGCACAACCATTACGTCGACCATGCCAATGGATTCCAGCTGAGCTTCGCTAAGCTGCGGGTAGACATGACCAGTGAAAAGCACGCTGACATCGCCGGCAATGAGCTTGAACATGGTAGCCTTCAGGCCATCTTCGTCCACATGAGCCCGAGCAGCTACACCGATGATAGAAATGTCAGAGACTTCATATTCGCCAGGACCAGCGAAGACTAAACGAGCATTCACACCTTCTGGTGCCGCGCCGGTAAATAGCGCTACGTCGTCGGCTTTTAGGATGGCTTTAGCGCCCAGTTCGGCTAGGTTATCGTCGATTACCAAGCGAGTACCTTTGTAAGTTACGCTGACACAATTAGCACCGTAAAATTGCAGATCCATAGTCTATACTCCTAGTTTTTGCCTTTTTTCGTCGGTTCTTCTGCGGCTGCTTCAGATTCAGCCTCAGCTTCGGTAAGCAGATTGTGTAAGTCGACCAGAACTTGCTTTTTGGCCTGAGCGATAGCTTGAGCAAAGCGGTCTCGTATCTGTTGACGGTACTGGAAATCGGCCAATGTCATGGTCGTGTAGCGCAAGGTCTTGTTCTCTTTGGCTTCCAATTCATCAACGTATTTCTGTAACGCGTTGCGGTTAACTTCGCCAACGACCAGAAAATCCACGCCCGCAGTTTCGTCACGAGTGAACTGTCCGGTGTAAACAGCTAGGTCAACGTGGCCAATTGCCTTCAGTCCATTGTCGACGATGCCATCGCCGTCTGCGTCGGCTGTCTCGCCCGCTTTCCGCACCGGCCTTACGCCGCCACCAAAGATTTCTTGGAGAGGTGGATAGAATTCATACTTTTGATTGACCTCGTAGTACAACTTGTTATTAGTATTGTCGCTCGTAATGATACCAATGCTTAGTAAGTTGCTGAGTTCGCGGCGCACAGAATTTATCTGTTCGTCGATTTTGCGAGTAATTTCGCGGACATAAAAAGACCGGTTAGGATTGCTATAAAAAAGCTGCAAAAGCTTGACGCGTGTTTTTGATCCAAAGAGTTGCTCAACCATAAAATTATTGTAGCAAAGTTTGGTTCATATCTGAAGTTTTTGCATTCAAAAATGTTGTAGTCAGGTCTACTACTGCAGTCCAATTTACAGGGGTAGTGAACCACTGGATACTTTTATTTCGCTTAAACCAGGTGCGTTGCCGTTTGGCCAGATCTAGTGTCGCTTTTATGATCATTTCCCTGGTCTGCTGTAGCGAATTTTGGTTCTCGAAATAGCCTCGCCACTGCGCGTAACCAACGCCTTTAAGGGCTTCCGCGTGCCAGCCATATTGTTCCACCAGGTCCCGAGCTTCGGTTTCCAGTCCAGCCGTCAACATATTGTCTACACGCGCCGTGATACGCGCCTGCAATGTTGCGCGGTCGGTCTTGAGTCCCAGAATTAACGTGTTCGGACGCAGCGGCTGACGCGTTTGAGCGGCACCATTAGTCTCCACGAGCCGGATCAATCGCCTTTTGTTGCGTATGTCGACAGTGCCAAGTTCTATACCCATGTCTTTTATAAGTGCCATGAGCTGCGGTATATCTAAGCTGTTTAGGTCGTTCCGCAGTTTGGGATCGGCTGGCGGCAGGAAGTTGAAGTCATAAATCACGCCGTCGATATACAGTCCGGTGCCACCAACCATGATCGGCAACTTACCACGAGATGCAATTTCCTCGATCTTTGCCAATGCCAATCTTTTGAAGACTGCGGCCGTGAAGTCGCCATCCGGCTCGACGACATCTAACAGATGGTGCGGCACTCTGGCTTGCTCTTCGGCAGTTGGTTTGGCGGTACCGATATTTACGCCCTTCCGGACCGTCCAACTGTCGGCACAGATGATTTCACCATTGAACTTTTCCGCCAACCGAATAGCCAGGTCAGTTTTACCAGAAGCAGTTTCGCCGACTAACACTAAGAGTTTGGTGGAAACCATATCAATTTCTTCACATTCACTCGATAATCTTCACTGACTTCAAAGCCTTCAGCCTCTAGCACTTGTTTGTGGCCTGCCCGGCCACCGGGATACCCAGCCGCCAGTCCGCCTGACTTGTTTACGACCCGCTGCCACGGCAGATCAGGATCGCCGAAGTGCGCGATGCCGCCAACGATGCGAGCTGCTCGAGCATTGCCGCAGAGCGCAGAAATCTGACCATAAGTCATCAATCGGCCACGCGGAATCTGCGCCACCAATGCTTCCACCCTTTTGCGAAATTCACCGTCCGGCTGCATTTAATCTCCTAGAGCGAAGTTTTGGACACGCGCGTCTTGGCTTCGTTGGCAACAGTTTTTAGAAACTCCTCAATGGTCCTCGAAGATGGTTCTTGAACTTGCAGATCGCCGCGGATTCTGGGGACAACCTCGCTGCCACCGATTTCCTTTTCGCCAATTACCAAGGTGTACGGAACTTTCATATTTTCAGCGTCACGAATTTTCTTGCCAACTGATTCGTTAGAGTTATCAACCATTAGGCGAAGGCCAAGCTTTTTAGCTTGCTCAGCCACACTAGCTGCAAAATCAGTCGTGGGCTGTTCCTGGTTTACAGTAATCACACGAATCTGTTCTGGCGCCAGCCAAACTGGGAATTTACCACCCGTGTGCTCAATGTAAACTGCCAAAAACCGTTCGAACGACCCCAGCAGCGCTTTATGGATCATCACCGGACGCTGTTCAGTTCCATCTTGGCCAATGTAGCTTAGCCCAAAACGCTCCGGCATAACGAAGTCCAGCTGCTCTGTAGCGCATTGCCATTCTCGTCCCAGTGAATCTGTCACCAGAATATCAATCTTCGGGCCGTAAAATGCAGCATCGCCTTCGGCAATTTCATAGTCCAGCTCTAGCTTCTTAGCAACATCCTCCAGTATGCCTTGAGCTTTTTCCCAGATGGCCTTGTCGCCTAGGTAACCTTTGGAGTCATCGCGGAATGACAGCCGAGCCTTAAATTGCATGTCAAACACTGTGTACATATCCTTGATCATGCTCATGATGGCTTCAAATTCAGCTTCTACTTGGTCCAGACTGCAGAAGATATGGGCATCATCGATGGATATGCTCCTGACGCGCATCAATCCGTTCAGCTCGCCTTTCTTTTCGTCACGGTACTGAACGGTGTTTTCCATATATCGGATCGGCAATTCGCGGTACGATCGTGGACGGCTAGCATATATCTGGATGTGGTGCGGACAGTTCATCGGCTTTAGGACAAACTTATCGCTGGTTTCCTGGCTTTTGACCAGGAAGAGCTCATCACCAAACTTATCCCAGTGGCCGCTCGTCTTGTAGAGCTCGTCTTTGGTGATGTGCGGTATGGCTACTTTTTCGAAGCCATTAGCGCGCTGTAACTCTTCTGAAAAGCCCAGCAGTTGATCCCTGAGTACCGTGCCGCGCGGCGTAAACAGCGGCAGCCCCGAACCAACCATGTCTGAAAACACGAACAGGTCTAGCTCTTGACCCAATCTGCGATGATCTGCTTGATCTACCATAATTTCTCCTTAGATAAAAAATAACGCCCTAGATTAAATAAGATTATCTAATCTGAGCGTCTCGGTCCTGGCCGCGCCAGGAGGTTCCACCTCGACATTTACTCTTGCGATCTGCCTGTAACGCCGGTGATCGCCATTCTCACGAAGCTCCACGGTTGGTGAATCCGCCTCATTGCTTAGGTATAAGTATACACTTCTACCCCTGAAAACCAAAAAAGCTTGAGCAATCTCGCAATTTCACTCAAGCTTTTTGGCTTCGTCTTGTCGGATTAAAACAATCTCGGCAAAACTTCACCTGTGATGATTATCATAGCAGGGCTAGTATTATAAGGCCAGCCTATTTATGCTGTAATACCTACATCTGCACATGGGGAAAACTATTTCCCCGCTATACCATTTCTGGTATAGCCGTAACCGGTCATGTTTGGTGTCCTAAATCACATAACGTCATAAATGAGAACTTTACTCTGTTAATTCTCATTTTGCAGTTGCTACTCGACCCCTGATTTGCTATGATTACCCCTGTACTTTGCGGGCTCTTAGCTCATTTGGCTAGAGCGCTTCCTTGACGTGGAAGAGGTGAGAGGTTCGAATCCTCTAGAGCCCACCAATATAAAAAGCCTAGAAATTCTAGGCTTTTTATATTGGTTTACGTCGGTGAGAACCTCAAAAGTAAGCAAAGCGAGCAGAGGTTCGTAAGGAGTGAAGCGCACAGAATTCGTGAATTCTAGTACTGCAATGACGGAATAGCAGCGCAGCTGCGGCATCCTTTTCATTAAATAACTGTTAAACAAATTAGCTTCCTTACCCCTGTTAAATAACTCCTAGCTGTCGCCTAGGCACTTGACCTCGTTTGAAAATGTGCCTATAATGTTCGGATTAAACGAGGTGAAGCTGTATCAAGAAGTCCAGCGCTTTAGACGCATTTCAAATGTTTTACGAAGAACTAATTTCTTCAAACCCAGAACAAAACCGCATCCGTCGCATCCGAGTTACTAACCCAAACAAGTAATCGATAAAACGGGTCGCACAATTCCCCGGCCATCTAATAACAGACAGGACCGGGTTTTTCTTTGGGCAAATTTTCCACTATTTTGGAAAGTTATACACTAGCTTTTTTAACACCGTTATGACAACATGTTGACATGGTTTGTATGCATTGTGGTGGGTCTACCAGGGTTGTAAACTCCCGATCTCAACATAAAAACAATCAAGTCTGGCGTCGCCGTCAGTGTGAGAAATGCCAGGCAATATTTACTACTATAGAAGCAGCTGATTACTCTGCTAATTGGCTTGTCGCAGATAGTAACCGGCAATTATCGACATTTAACCCTGATAAACTGTTTCTGAGTTTGTATAACAGCCTTCAACACCGAAAAACCGCCATCGCCGACGCTAGAGCCATAGCAAACACTGTGACAGCTAAGCTGCGCCCCGGCGTCAAAGCTGGTGTCCTGGATGCAAAAACTATTACCGGAGCCGTTCAGGTGGCACTCAACCGCTTCGACAAGGTCGCTAGCGTACATTTTGCCGCTTTACACCGCTAAACGCGCTTAGAACGCTGGATACGCTTAAATAGAGAGACTTTTCGCAGCTGGCTAGGATCAGCCTCTGTAGAAGTACGCTTGCCACTGGCATCGACGCTAGCTTTCTCGGTGATATCAAACTTCGACAGGTATCGCTTGAACATCAGGCGAGTTTGCGAGTTGAAAGCCGCCAGCGCGCCGAAGCCAATACTGGTAAAAGGTACCAATACCCACTGTAAGACCATCAACAGTGATCGATGGCGACGGTAACGCGCTGGCCGCGGCGGCAAGGTCAACATACAGATGTACATCAGCACGAGCAATCCAAAGATACCAACATTCTGAATACTTTTGACCAGTTGCGGCAGCACATTAGTACCGTAATTCTGTGGCTGCACGAAGAACGGCACGAAACCGGAGCCAAAAACAATGATCGTACCCGTCGCCCAAGTGACGTGGCCTTCGAGTGTGCGCAGCAATTTGGCCAGCACATCAGCCTTGGGAGCTTTGTTTTTATGCCAGAAGCCTTTGTCGGCGATGTAAGCCACATCGGAAGCGCCATAAGTCCACCGTCGTAGCTGTACGAACTGGGCTTTGATGGTTTTCATATATCCGTCAGCCAGCACTGCGTCTTGATAGATTGGAATGCTCAAGGGATAAACCCGATAGTCGCCATCATATCGGAAATATGACCGCCAGAAGTGGTGGCCATCTTCGACAATGGTACGTTTGCTCCAGAAATCCATGTCGATCAGCGCGCTCAGCGGCTGGGCATGCGAGGAGAAATTGCGGATCATGTGCAACCTTTGCGTCCCAACGATGTAGAACAAGTTGTTACCAGTCGCAATGACACGCATCAGTGTTGGCGCATCCCAAATGTTGTTAGTGAACATTGGTAACGGTTGATAAGAGGCGCGTAACGGCTTTGGCACCACACAGTACAGATAGCTTAGGGCTGCAAAGTAACGCTTGTTGGGTCGGTTGTCGGCATCCAGAGTCGTAACTATGACTTTGCGCGGGTCGAGCTTTCTCTTCTCGACATACTGTTGCAATTTCTTGCCGGCGTAGGTGATATTGCCACCCTTGCCTACAACTTCGCCCGGCAAATTAGCTGGGTGTTTGACGGCCATTGTGTGCTGGAATTTGTCGCCGTAAAGCTCGAGCAACTCTTTGACGCGCGTTTCGGCGGCTTTGCCTGCACGAGCTTCATAAGCTATTACCAGAATGATTCGTTTGGTGTCAAAGTCGCTATTCAAGACGGCCTGGATGGTTGGCTCCAAGATCTCCCGGCTCTCGTTGACGGTCGCCAGTACCACGGCGTGCGTCAGTTCTGACGGGCTAAACTGTGGGTCGCGGTTGCCGAGGAGCTTTAAGTTCTTCAGATGCCAGCCTGGACGATTAACCTGGGCGCCTGTCACTTCGCCGGCATCTATGTCAGCCGACAAAGCGTTCCAGTCGAGATTGAGCTGTTGCTTCATAGTGCGGTAGCCAGCGATTGCTCGAATAGAATAAGCCAGACCTCTGACAAAAAAAATTAACAGATAGAAAGCTATGAAAATGACCGCGTCATTGATAGGAATTTCGTTGAGAGTATAAGTGAAATGACTGAGAATAAATGGCGTCAGTATCAGTAGCCAGCTGAGGGTGCCGGGCAAGATTTCGAAAAATCTATAGTGACCGTGTCGGTCTTTTTCAAACGGAATTTCGATATCGGTCATCTCAGGACCAGCAAAGCGTTACTGACGATGACAGTCAAAATCAGTAGCAAAATCCCCAGACTCAAAATAGCCACAGCCAGCTGTCGATGCACGTGATAGGCGCGCAAACTCAAGAACGTGTGTGCCACGAGCACGAGCAGTGCGAAAGCGATAAAGCTAAGCAGATCAACGACTCCGCCGCTCTTGAAGGCATTAACGCCCAGAGATGAACGATACTGCACAATGTAGCTGCTGCCCTGGCTAGTTGTCAGCCGAAGCAAGATGAAGATGCTGCCGGCGACAGCCAGAAAACCGTTGATACTGAGGAGTAACAGCACCAGATGGTCATGAAAATACTTCTTGTTTGAGGCCATAATCTAGCTGATATTGTACCACTTGCGCGAGTAAATTGATCTGTTATTTTGGTGCGGGTAGAGAGAATCGAACTCTCCTCTCAACCTTGGGAAGGTTACATATTAACCACTATACGATACCCGCTGAAGATAAAAATGGAGCCATCTAGGAGGATCGAACTCCTGACCTACGCGTTACGAATGCGTCGCTCTACCAACTGAGCTAAGATGGCCTATGGCAAATAATTATACCTGATTGCCCGGCTTGATCTTAAAGAAGCGTGATTCTTGTCACAAAGCATTGACCTTGCATAAAAAAGGATTATGATTCGCTTTAGGTCTACAAAAATAAAAAAATGAAATCCTCACAGAACACAAATCGCATCAGGGCATCATGCTCTGGCCAAATTTTGGTGCTCAGTGTCGTGCGGAGTGGTTTACCATGACGCTGCCACGACGACGCTTTTCGCCCATCATCCTGCGGCTGATGATCGCATTTGGCCTCGAGTAAGCTACTCCACCACCTGCACATCGCGCCAAAAGGCTACGTAATTGCTGAAGTCTTTTTTGACAATGTCTATAGCGGTTGGCTTTGGCTCCGGAAAAGACCAGGCATTGTCCTTGCTCATCTCATCACCCTCGCCAACATTGAAATACTGGCAGACGCCTCGCCACGGACAGGTATAAGGTGTTGGGCTTTTAGTTAGGAACTCTGTTTTCACGCTGCTCGGCGGAAAATACCAGGTGCGCTCGATGTATATCAAATCTTCTCTTGGCGCTTCAGCAATAACTTTATCCCTCCAGATGGCTTTCAAATCTAAACTCCCGCTTTTATTTTTATAACTATACAAAGTATAGCATAGCTTTGGTCCTAACTTCAAACACATAAAAAGCCCCAGCTTAACTGAGGCGTTTTATATGGCGGGACTGACGGGATTTGAACCCGCGACCTCCTCCGTGACAGGGAGGCGAGCACTCCGCTGCTCCACAGTCCCACGTAGTTTTTCGTGCTCGGAGTCACGAAATACAGGGGTAATCATAGCAAATCAGGGGCAATAAGGCAATTCTTCCTATAAGATATTCATATGGTTAACCCTATTTTTAAGAAGCTTGAGGCGAATAAACTCTTCACTGAGCGTGAAGCTTGGGGTCTGTTCCGGCTGTTC